>WNGQ01007696.1_pt1 | contig 14123 bp, 14 predicted proteins | sample 5407661 | NCBI WGS metagenome assembly WNGQ01 (sample SAMN13153382, study PRJNA577476) | soil metagenome | isolation source: 60 cm soil or saprolite under Garry oak tree replicate 2 | place: USA:California | collected 2016-06-15
CACTCCAAACCAGTGGGCAAGCTGTTCTGGTTTCGTGATGGCCTCCCAGACACGTTGGCGCGGGGCGGGCAAGACCATGGTTCGTTCGATACGATCAGAAAGAGTCATTGGATCTCCTCTCCAGTGAAGCAAGATGCTCGTGTGTGTTGCTCTATAGGCAACTCTCAGGTTGCCTATAGAGAGTATACCAGAAAAAATCACAATAAGCAACCCCAAAGTTGCGTGTTTTGCACATGGGGTCAGACGCACGCAAAAATGAAACAAAAAGATCAGCTTTCCCAGCGTGGCGGCGCTCTACCTCCGCAAGCATGTAACTTTCCCTTGACGAATCTCAAAACTCATCTCATAATCAGAATCTCAAAAGGTCAGGGAGTTGACGGGAAACGTGAGACAAAAGGAGGAGGTTATGAAGATCGGTTACGTGTGAGAAGACTCGGCGATCGGAGAGAGCAGGGAAAAGGAAAGTCTTCACCCCGTGTGCATCCCCCACACCCTCAACGTCGTACCTGGTACGATGCCCTCGCTCACGACAGTAAAGCCATGCTTTGATGTTGCCGCCGAAACTGCAATAGCGGGTTGTCTGTACTTCAATGCTATTCTGGCTTCCACTATTGACGGTAACTGAACCGGCGTCATTGGTAAGCATCAGTTCAATTCATAGTTTTTGACTCTCACTGCTCAATAGGTCTAATACGTTGCACGTCCCCCGCTCACATCGTAGCATTGCCCTGTTACAAAACTTGCATCTGCGGAGGCGAGAAAATGTACGACGGCAGCAACCTCTTCTGGACGCCCCATCCGTCCAAGAGGCACTTTGCTTTTCATATACTCGACAGCATCAGGGGTGAGTTGTGCTAACAGTGGTGTCTCAATCACTCCAGGAGCGACACAGTTTACTCGTATCCCCTCGGCGATAACCTCTTTCGCCAAGGCTTTGGTGAGCGCAATCACTCCAGCCTTTGAAACCGAATAGGGAATCATGGTTGGATTCCCCTCTTTACCAGAAATAGAGGCTATATTGACGATACTCCCACTGCGTTGTTGTCGCATCGTTCCAATAACTGCACGGCAACAGGAAAAGACGCTTGTCAGGTTCAGTGTCAGGACTCGTGTCCAATCCTCTTCATTCAGTTCCCACAGTGGGGCCGCCCGTCCTGTTATACCCGCGTTATTCACCAGAATATCAAGACGCCCAAAGCGTTCGAGCGTCTGAGCCACCATCGCTTCCACCTCCTCTTGATGTGTCACATCAGCCCGAACAGCAAGACTCTTCGCTCCTTTCGCGCGAAGCTGCTGAGCAGCTTTCTCGGCTGCATCTGCATGGAGGTCGGCAAGCACGACTGAGGCACCTGCTTGTGCCAGACGTTCCGCTATCGCATAGCCAATCCCTTGTGCGGCACCTGTGACGAGTGCCACTTTTTCAGCAAGCATGAGAAACATTGTGCCATTCCTTTCCCTCTTATGTGAAACTGATGGCAATATCGCCTGGCCCGTCAAAGACTGCGTGGAAGGTATCGCCTTGTACAATGGGTACAGCCGCACACATCGCCCCGGGAAGCACGAGTTGTCCAGCTTCAAGGCTTGTCCCAAACTCAGCGAGCTTATTTGCGAGCCACGCAACCGCGGCGGCTGGATGCCCAAGAACAGCCGCGGCGGTTCCCGAACCCACTCCCTCACCATTGCGGGTCATCGTCACGCTTACCTTCGCCAGGTCAAACGCATCAATTGGAAAGAGCTGTTCACTCACGACCACGCGGGCAGACGAAGCGTTGTCTGCAATGGTGTCAACGAGCGCAATGCGCCAATTGATAATGCGACTATCAACTACTTCAAGTGCTGCTGATACTCCTCGTGTTGCTTGAATGACCTGTTCGAGCGTGACTCCTGGGCCATGCAGGTCATAAGCAAGCCAAAAAGCAATTTCCGGTTCGATGCGTGGCTGAATCAAGCTTTCAAACGCAAGGGTTCCACGAGATGGAGCGACCATCGTATCGAGTAAAAAACCATAGTCCGGCTGGTCAACGCCGAGCTGCTGTTGCATCGCCCGACTGGTCAAGCCAATCTTCCGACCGACAAGGCGTTCCCCGGTTGCAATTCTTTGCTCAAACCACGCGCTTTGAATTGCATATGCTTCTGCCGTCGTCAGTGCTGGCTCTTCTGCACTCAGTGGTGCTATTGGAACGCGACGACGTTCAGCCGTGTGCAGGAGTGTGGCATAGTCTTGAATACTTTTGTTCATGCTCGTTCTTCCGTCAGAAAATCTCGCACCAATCGGTTAAACGCGGTCGTCTGTTCAAGTTGTGTCCAATGACCACAGTGTCCAAAGACGTGTAACTGTGCATCATCAAGCGCATGAAGAAGTTTTTCACTGGCACGTAAGGGAATCACCCGATCCTCGCGTCCGTGAACGAGAAGCGTCGGAGCGTGAACTTCAGAAAGGCGGTCTTCATAGGCTGCAAGAGCATCGACGCCTGCTTGCCGTGGAGCAGGGAACATACTTGAGAATGCCTCGTGCATACCAGCGCGCGTACTCGCCTGGTAGCGCAGTTCGGCTAATTCCTCGGTCATAAAGCGGTGATGATCGTAGGTGAAGACACCTATCAAGCGCTTCATTGCTGCCACACTTGGTTCGTACCCCCAGACATCGTTCAGTCCCTCGGTAATGGGAAAACGTACGCCGGTCGGTCCCATGAGCACGAGGCGATCAACCATCTCAGGATGCAGCACTGCCGTCGCAATTGCAACCGCAGCACCCATCGAATTGCCAACGAGATGTGCTCGCTGAATGCCGACAGCATGCAGAAAATCAAGCAGATGCCTCGTCCACCGCTGCAGGCTGTATGAATGCTGTTGAGGAAGTTCTGTATACCCGAAGCCAATCTGATCATAGGCAAAGACGTGCAGGTGCTCCGCGAGATAGGGAAGCGCAAAACGCCAGTTTGCCCAGGCAGAAGCTCCTGGCCCAGAACCATGAATGAGGACGACGGGGCTGCCACTGCCTGCTTCGTGATAATTCGTGTTCACACCGCCTGCATGAATGAATTTTCCAATCTCGGGTGTTGCCGATGCCTGTGTCATAACACGTCCTGTTCTTCCGTATTTCTACTCACGTTGAAACTCGTGCTTGCGTGTGTCCGTTAGAAAGTGCCTCGCGTGACGGGAGTCTCGCTTCTGACTTTCCCGTCACACAAGAAGGGGAGAAAATCCTCCCAGACGACGGTTTACGTTCCGTAGATGAAGAACTCTTGTGGCAGGGGAGAACCCCACCAGATAATAGACTTTTCTATTTCATCCTTCGTCCACGTGATGGGCTCCCAGTCGGGTGCGAAGATTTGATAGCCGCCGGAGAACAGCTCGATGCGATTCCCACCTGGCTCGAGCAGGTAGATGAAAAACGCCTGTGTGATACCGTGTTTCCCCGGTCCAGCCTCGATGGTGGTTCCTGCATCGGTGAGAATGTCGGCTGCGCGAAGCACATCTTCACGGTTGTCGAGCCAGTAGGCAAGATGGTGGAGACGACCATTTTGTCCAGTTGCATCTTGCATAACGGCGATGTCATGGACCTGAGACGTGACGGAAAGCCAGCTTGCACCTTCGACCTGGTCGTCAAAATAGAGGTTTTCACGTAAGTGAAAGCCGAGAACGTCCTGGAGCCATGTGCGTGTTTTTGTGACATCGCTGCTCAACATATTGATGTGATCCAGTCGACGCACACCCACGCCGCGGTATGATGGTCTCTGCGGTGCATTTTTGAGACGCGACTTTTTGTCACCTGGCTGGAATTTCTCAACATCATAATACAGTTCCATCGTTTGACCACCCGGGTAGGTGAAGCGAATGGCGTCTCCCTGCCCTTTCTCCGTGCCGGCCTCGACACGCGTGACCTTCTCACCACGCGCCTCAATCTCTTTGGCGAATGCCTCGACATCCTCTGGTGCTCCGACGCGCCAGCCGACGTGTTCCAGACCAGGACGATCAGCCGCCGTCAAGACTCGGTTTCTTCTAATCCAAGCACATTTTTGAAGAACTGAACGGATTCTTCAAGCTTTGGAGTACGTAGTTCAGCATGACCAAGGTGTGCGATACGCATAATAGCCTCCTTTGGATACCCCTCTTTTGCGTGTGGCTTGGACAAAGCCAACGCCATCTTCGAGGGAGTGCGTCTCATCAACTGTGAGGGGAAGAACTGCATTGCAGCACTACAAGAACAACAGGTCAATTTGAGAGGGCTTTTCTCCACCCTTCTGCTCTTCCTCTCAAATCGTATATGATCTTATATATGATATACGATATAAATCGTTGTTTGTCAAGGGTTTTGATGGATATTTTATAATGAAAAGATATATGATATACTACCTGAAAAAGGATATTGTCATTAACAAAGAAATGAGAAGACTCCGATGAGCGTTGGACATCTAAATAAACACGAACAAGCATATCTAGTGCTTCGTGAGCGTATTATGAATGGCGTCTATGTACCGGGTTACCGACTGGTTATTGACGCACTCGCACGTGAACTCGGCGTCAGCGCGGTTCCGATACGCGAAGCCATCCGTCGCCTTGAGGCGGAAGGCTGGGTCGCCTACCGCCCGAATACAGGAGCACAGGTTGCCCCTCTTGATGTTCATCAATACGAGGCCGAGTTATCTACGCTCGCTGTTCTAGAAGGCTACGCCGCGGCCCTTGCCGCACCACAACTCAGTGGCGAAGATCTCACTCATGCACGAGCAATCAACGCACGCATGCAGCAAGCCCTCAGTGCCGCCGATATTCCTACCTTCACTCGGCTAAACAAAGAACTCCATTTCTTTCTCTATGACCGTTGTCCCAACAAGTACCTTGTTGATCTCCTCCGTCAGACTTGGGAACGTCTGGAGGTAAGGAATCACACGGATTTCAACTACATTCCTCAGCGCGGCTGGGCATCTATCGAGGAGCATACCCGCCTCCTCGACCTGATTGAGCAGCATGCACCTGCAAGCGAGATCGAGCAGGTGGTGCGCGAACACAAACTGCATACGCTTGAAGCGTATCGCAACAGTTCCCGGTATCAAACACGTCTCGCCACCCCTGGTGCTAGCAGCACCACATAGGGGTCCTGCACTCCCCGTAAAGGTCCACGGTCAATGAATATTCCAGGCATCTAAGACTTTTGACGCTCAAATGGCTATTCCAGGAAGCAATCCTTGCCGGCTGCTCATCGTGGTGATCGTTCGATGACGCGGCTCGATAGCCTTGACTGTAGTCACCATATGCGCCCGCTTTACCTCTGTTGCTGGTGTCTACGCTACCGGGCTGGTCTGTAGGCTTTCGAGGGTCGGGGGCCTTCTTGATCTCGACCGGGACAGAGAGTGATTGTTCGCGGGGAGAGCGGCCTTGCCGGGATGACGCTGGCTGCCAATCCGGGTCGGCAAATTGCATTTCCATGTCCTGGTCGCTCATAGCTTGCTCACTCCTCTCTCAAAAGCCGACCGCTGCAAGGCGGCAAGAAAACGTACACGTCGCGTTATCTAGTGTACGAACCGGCGAAAACAAGAGTTGCAAAACAGGCCGTTTACTGAGACAAAAAGATCAGCTTTTTCCCTCATCTCGACCATCACATAACATCTCGCTTAGCTCCCCTTGTTGAGGGTGATAGAACCGGCATTGGTTTTCAATATGACGGTTGCCTGGGGCGCGGTGCCGACATCTGCATTGATGGATCCGCCTGCAGCGCTATGATTTACGGTGACGGGAAAACTCGTGCTGATAGAGCCAGCGTCGGTACTTGCATTCAGGTGAACGGAATACCCCTACAGAAATGGTGCCAGTCCCAGCGCCACATAGGGAAAGAGGTTGTAGGGTGCAGCCGGAATGGGAACAATATTGCTATAGAGGGTATAGCCCATTACCACACACTGCAAGCTGCTTAGAGCCCGAAGGCGTAAAGGATTCCGTCAAAGTTGCCCACATAGAGCACCCCTCGCGAGATAGAGCAGGCCCCTTCAAAGGACGACCCCCGATGGGAGTCCTTGTAAAGGAAGAGGGGTTTTCCCGAGGGGGCGTCAAACGCCATCAAAAGAGTCCCTGCTCCAACCACTACGACCCCTGGAACCGCCGTGACCGCGCCCAGCACCTCCCCGCTGGTCAGGCACTGCTGCCAGAGGAAGCTTCCCGTGACGACGTTGAGGGCGCGCACGCTCCCCGAGCAGTTCTTCCCGTTGATGATGGTATTCCCACCAGCGACGTAGAGCCTGCTCCCATCCCAGGCACTGGAGGAGATGCTCCCATCTCCCAGGTCTGGATCGGTGCCTCCCCTGGCGATGGTCGCTCTCCACACCGGCCCTTTGCTGAGCGCTCCCTGCTCAAAGGCGTAATAGATGCCATTCTTATTCACCGCACCGACCATGGGCCTTACGCTCCCCCCACGGTTTGCTGTAAACAGGGTGGGGGTCGCTCCGAAATCGCTGTCGAACACCCACTCAGCGCGTGGCACTTGCCAGGAGTCTACCAGGCCGAGATCTGAGGCGCGCAGTTCGACCATGGCATTGACATAGGTCTCACTTGTCCAACAGGCATCAGGACTGCCCGTGGCAAGATAGACCTTCTCAGTCCCAGGATCGATGGTCGGGGCACTCCACAGGCCACCACCGGTACAACCCTGCGGGACGACGTTGAAGGTATGCTCGATCGTTCCTGTTGCCAGGCTCAGCTGTACGAGCTGGCCTTGCACAGATGGACAATCTCCAAAGGAGGCGATGCCAATATAGACATTACCCTTGTAGAGCGCGGGCGAACTCCAGAGGAAGTGGCTTGGGGAGGAGCCTAAGGGCGTCTTCCAGATGACGGTGCCAGTGGAGGCATCCAGGGTATACAGCGAGGCGTCGCCTCCGCCCACGATGAGCACGGCTGTCGTTTTCCCATGCATGGGCACCGTGACGATGGTGGCCGTGCTGGCGACACCGGCACCCGATCCACAGGTACTGGTCCTGCCCAGATAGCGTGTCCAGACCTGTCTCCCATGCACATCCATCGCATGTTCATACCCATCCCACGACCCCCAGTAGATCATGCCATTGGCTTCCACTGGTTGGGCGGAAATCGCTCCCCCGGCATGAGCCATCCAATGGACCTTCATGCTTCCGATCGTTTTGGGGTTGAGCATGGTTTCGTATCCATTGAAGCCGCTGTGTCCGTTGAAGTATAAATAGGTGGACCAATCGCCATGCCAGGATTCGCCCGTTGAGGCGCCTAGAGCAGGGAGGAGACGTACCGCAAACAGAAGGCTGAGGAGCCCGACACTCACACAGAGTGACGCCCGGTACTGCCACTGCTGCGTCCATCCCCTCTGCCTGGACTGCTGCTCATGTTTCATACACAACGCTGTCTTTCTTAGGAACGTGCATGCTCTCTTTGCTCCGCTCCCTTTGGAGAAGAGCACTGCGGGAAAAAAGAGAACCGGCATGCACATGGATCTCTCCTTCACAAGGATAAACTGCACCACGCAAAGAATTGGGAGAATGAGATGCCTCTTCTCCTCTTGTGGTATGATGTGAGCAATTCTGTAAGAGGAGGAAATTATGGATCTTTCATTACGGCTAGACACGTTGGGCATGGTAGAGGTGCGCTACTTACGTGGCAGAGAGCGCTTTCGGGACTGGCCTCCATTTTTATTGTTCGCCGCCTCACGCCAGGCACGCGTACTGGCTTACCTTACCAGGGAGACGCTCGAGCAACTTCACCAACAGATTCTGACAGTTGAAGAGGCTGCGGGACTGGCTATAGACGATGATGAAGAGGACGAAGACGAAGAGGACAACGATATAGACGAAGGGCGTGAATCAGAACAATTGGGTAAGAGCGAGTTAGAGGGGGGTAGCCAACTATCACCAGCTTTCGCGCAGGCCCTGGAACGCTTAAATGACCTTGCGCGGCAGCGTTTGCCGGAACCGAGCAGCACTAATCCACCAAATCCCACAAGCGAGGAACTGGTGAATGAGGCCCTCATATTGGGCGATGAAGAAGACGCGCTTGAACAGTTGCAGGATGCACTGGTGCAGATGATGGAGGTGGTGCGCGAACTGGCCGAGGAACTTTCAACCGACGCCCTGAAACTCACGGGCCGCTTGCGCTGCGCTCGCACCGATATCTTCTTTACACAGGCCGAGCATGACCACGATGACGACGAGGATGAGGACGAGATCAAGGCTGAAGCTGACGAGGAGGATACGGAGAGCAGCCTGCTGGAGTTAGCGCTGGTGCTGCGGCTCTTCGAGGATGGACGCGCGAAACCTGATGACCTGCCCGCGATTGAGTTGCAGCTCGATGTCGATGATTTCGAGCGCCTGCACGAGACGCTCGATATTGCATTAGAACGCGAGCGGCGTTCCCGCAGACGCCGGGGCTAGATTTTATAGGGTGCTATTCTATGGCCAAACCAATCGTACACCAGGAATTTGACCCTGAAAAGGACGTGCTTTCCTACTACACCTATGATGTGCTGACCAGGATTCTGCATGATCTTGTAGAGGCATACCCGCACCTGGCGCAGCTCGAATCCATCGGCAAGAGTCTCGAGGGTCGCGAGCTATGGCTGGTCACACTGACCAACCAGGCGACCGGACCGGCTATCGAAAAGCCTGCTTACTGGATCGACGGCAATACGCATGCTGGCGAGGTGACAGGCTCAACGGTCGTGCTCTACACCATCTGGTCGTATCTCAAGCAGTATGGCAGCGATGAAAAAGTGACCCGTGTGCTGGACCGTTCGGCCATTTACCTACTGCCGCGCCTGAGCGTAGATGGCGCGGAAAAATACCTCACCACGCCCTATTTCCTGCGCAGTAGCACGCGCCTCTATCCCTACCAGGACGAACGCGATGGCCTCTATCCTGAAGACATCGATGGAGACGGGCAAATTTTAGATATGCGCATCAAAGACCCCAATGGCCCCTGGAAGCGTTCGGAGAAAGACTCCCGTATCATGCGCCGCCGCGAGATCGACGAAGAAGGTGGCGAGTACTACCAGTTGCTCACCGAAGGCCTGATCCGCAACTACGATGGCTATATGATACCCATCGCGCCACGACGCGAGGGCATGGATATCAACCGCAACTATCCCTACGAATGGGCGCCTGAAGGTGTCGAGCCTGGGTCGGGGCCGTATCCGTTTTCAGAGCCGGAGACGCGCGCCGAAGCCGAGTTCTGGCGCACGCATCCAAACATCAATGGTGTCCTGACCTACCACACCACGTCGGGTGTGATCCTGCGTCCGTATGGCACACAATCCGATGAAAACATGCCCACGGACGACCTGGATGTGTACAAGCTCATCGCGGAGCGCGGCACGCAAATCACGGACTATCCCAGCGTCTCGGTGTATCACGGCTTCCGCTATCATCCAAAAGAGGTCATGCACGGGGCGATGGATGATTTCGGCTTCGATCATCATGGCTGGTTCGGGTTCACTACCGAACTCTGGGACATGCCAACCGAGGCTGGCATTGGCCCGCGTGACTTCATCGCCTGGTTTCGCTGGCACCCCGAAGAGGATGATCTGAAACTCATGCAGTGGAACGACGAGGTGATGGAAGGTGAGGCTTTCGAGAACTGGCGCACATTCGATCACCCACAACTCGGACCTGTCGAAATCGGCGGCTGGAAAGGCAAACTCTACGAGCAGAATGCCCCGCTCAAATATCTGCCCGACATGTGCAAGAAGCACAGCCAGTTCACCCTATCGCATGCCTCGCTCAATCCCTACCTGAGCCTGCGCACGCTCGACGTGAAACCACAGGGCGACAATATCTACCATGTCGTGGCCGTGGTAGAAAATAACGGCTTCCTGCCCACCTATACCAGCCAGAAAGCGCTGGAACGAAGGGATGTACAGCCCATCGAAGCCGAACTGCACTTACCTGAAGGCGTCAGTATCATTAGCGGGGAACGCCGCCAGGAGCTAGGCCAGCTCGAAGGCCGCTCGAACAAAATCTGGAACTGGTGGAGCGGCGCCTCGCCCACGGATAATCGCTATAAGGTCGAGTGGGTCTTCAAGGGGCTGCCAGGATCGCAGGTTGAGCTTGTGGTGCGCTCGCAGCGCGCAGGGGTGGTACACCAGACGATTACATTGGAGTAGCCATAGGCTTGCTCTCTTTCACAAAACTGCATTTTTGACAGTTATTTGACAGCAGAGAACCCAAAAATGACTTATGATGAGTCCTCCCTCGGTGGGAACGCCGGAGCGTCGAGCCCTGGCCGGACGACAGCCGTCAGGAGTAGCTCAGCTCCGGATACCAGTCGGTCCCGCGTCCTTCGGGCGTGAAGTCGAACAGATTCCACTGTGGGTCGATGGAATCGGTGTGGCGGGGATCCTGCCCAGGATCGGGGGGCAGGTAGAGGAGCTCGGAGCCCCAGAAATGGCGGATTGCTTCGTCCTCACGCCGGAACACGTTGAGCATAGGCATTTGGGCTCCCTCCGCGTTCTCGCCGAAGTAGTCGCTGTTGTAGGTGGTGCCAGCCGAGGACAACAAGTGTAGCCGCCGCCAGCCGCGCACTCGCGCGTGGGCAAGGATGCGCGAAAGCTCCGCCTTGGCGACGACCACGAGATTGATGCGCTGGCTGATGTGCAGCGCGGCCCCGTCAAAGGCATCGAGAAAGGAGGTGCATGACGGACACGGCCGCTCGTCGTCGAGCGCACGCGGGAACATGAAGTTGTAGACCACGAGTGTGTCATTGCCTCGCTCGAACAGCTCCGAGAACCTCACGTTGGTCGGGGTGCCTTCGGGCCCTGCGTGCTGGAAGATATAGTCCTGCGGCACGATCCCGCCAGGTGGCAGTGCGCGTCTGGCGGCAGCAACCGCCTCGGTCACGCGGCGCAGCTCGACCTCCTGCTGGAGCAGCCGATTGCGCGCCGTCCGGTACTCAGGGGACTCACCTGGAAACGAAATGCTCATCATAACTCCTCTCGTACACGGTTCTCACAAATGTAAACATGCAGGAGCAGACTTCACTTTATGCGTGATTTGCAATGGCAAAGCCATCATTCTTCGACAAAGCATATGTGCGCCTGTACCACAGTGGAGGTGTGGTGGTCTTCTTCTCGCTGCGAGAGACACCTGCATGAGAGCGTCACCTCCTCGTCTGCTATCTTATCATAGCATGCGGAACAGAAAAAAACTTCTCCGATCTTGCTCTTCACAGCTCTGCGGGAACAGGCCGAGAGCCGGTCAGATCCCCGAATTGCAGTCATTCGTACAGAGCATTGAGCGAGACAAAGCAGCCATGCTGGCCGGTCTCACCTTGCCGCACAACAATGGGGTCGGGGATCGGCAAGGTGAACAAATTAAAGCGCGATCTCGCGCATGATGTTCAGGAGGGCAGGATTTGCGTTACTTGGCCAGCGTGTCTTACATTTCCTCTAAAGAGAGGATGTCCAACAACTGGGGGAGCAACATTCCATGATCTGCGATCAAGGGAGGAACAGCGTGTGGCAATGGTGCCCAGAAAAACTCGAAGAGAATGGGCTTTTGCCTTGAGCCATCAGAAGGGCAATGCTCTTCATGCCGCCACGTCGTGGGAGGATGCCCATGACAGCGAAGATGATAGAAGCGCCGATAATGAACCTCGTCACGGCCAAAGTCAGACATGTCTCGCTCCTGCTCACCCAGAAAACAATCGAGCGTGAGGTCAGGCAATCCCGTTTCCTCAAATGCTTCTCTCAAAACGGCATCTTCAACCCGTTCACCCTCTTCAAGAGTACCGGCTGGAACTTGTATTCCTGCTTCTGGAGCACAGGGGTGACGGAACACAAGCAAGTGATGATCATGGGTAATATAGGCAAAGACTTTGCGCTTGACCATTCTCACCTCAACAAGCCTCTCTTTCTCGTTCAACTCCTCAAGAACTATACCACAAGTTCTCACTCGTGAAGAATGGTACAGAGTATGCTTTTTGACAAGCTAGCGAGCAGCACCAAATGCGCGGAAGAGCCCTTTTCACGTCATTTACCACTTCCTCCATGAGATCCTGTGAGAGGTTTGGTTCCTACTGTTCAATCGTCAGCTGGCGGATGGACTTCTGACCTTTTTCTACACAGGACCTTCTTCAAGAGGGATGATCCTGAACTCCAGAAACAAACTGGCATGCTCTTAAAACTCATCCATTTTATCGATAAGCTCATCTATCCCCAAAAGTGGACATGAGCCAGTTTTTTACGTCAATCAACAATCATGAGCACTAGCAGGAACGTGCCTGGGAAAACCACCCCACATCCGGTATACTTGGACTGAATGTTGGAAATGGAGTTCTCTCTGTGAAAGACTTGTGAGCAGCACATAGGATGACACGACCCTCTCATGGATTTGACCTATCGCCGCAACGACTGCGACACATTCGCTGGATCGGCGGTGGAAGTGGGGCGGGCAAGTCGACCGTCGCGCACCTCCTGTCGGAGAAGCATGGACTTCGTCTCTACCACTGCGATGATACGCAGTCGGCGCACACGGCCCGCTCAAACGCAACCGACCATCCAATGCTCCATGCCTTCCTCGCTCTGACGATGGACGAGCGATGGGTAAAGCGGACGCCGGAGGAGATGTTTCACACGTTTCACGGTTTTCATGGGGAAGGTTTCGGACTCATCCTGGAAGATCTGCTGGACCTGCCAACCGATGTGCCCGTTTTGGTCGAGGGGTACAAGCTCCTGCCTTGCCTCGTCGCTCCATTGCTGAGCCGACCAGATCAGGCGGTGTGGCTGATTCCTACTCCAGAGTGGAGACGCATTGCCCTCTGCAGGCGTGGATCGTTATGGAGTATAGCGGGGCAAACAAGCGATCCGGAGACGGCCCTGGCCAACCTCCTTGCGCGTGATGCCCTCTATACAGAAGAGGTGTTCAGACAAGCTGTCGCTTTGCAGCTCACCATCATCGAGGTCAGCGGAAGTGCAAGTGTCGATGGGGTAGCGACACATGTTGCCCAATGCCTCGGCATCAGGCGGCGGTGATGTCACCACATGTGCCCAATAGGCGCGTGAGGCGAGGCCAATTTACAACATTTCAATGGAAGATGCGAGATCAGGAGCCGCATTGCCTGGATGGGGTACCACCACTGCTTATGATTGGCGTTAAGTGCTCACCTTTCAGGGCAAAAGCCTGTCTTCGCGTCATTTACCACTTTCTGGTAAAAATGTGGTGGTAATTGCGCTGAATGTTCGACGGAATTCACTCCAATGATCGGATTTTTGCGCTCAAGGTTCGATCAAGGACAAGCCATAGCGGCTCATCCTGCTCCAGGAGTGGAAGATGCTCAACAAGAGATGGAAATCTATCTTGCATCTTTTCTATTGAAAAATCATCTGTTGTTATGAAATGAGTCAGCGCGTGGAAGTTGTGTCGAACCTTCGCGTGCGAAAGAATTTACCTGAAGGTTCGACGTATGGGCTCCCCACGCTCACTTTTGTTCGAACCTTCAGGTCATTTACCACCTGAGAACCCGCAGAATCTTGGGATTTACAACCTACCGATCTCTATAGTCCGCTCCTGGAGCGGATTCCCCAGGCGATACATCGTCGATTCCTATCATTGACACCGATTTCCTACGTTTCGCCTTAAAATTGGTCGAAGTTTGACTTGATTGGTAAATGGGGTGAAGGTTGGTAAAAAGCACGAAGAGCGAGCAGGTTTTAAGGTGTAGAGTGAGCACTTGGCGCGAAGGTTGAGCAGCACAGCCATTGCCCATCTGAGAATCCGCCCTGGAAGTGGCTCGCTTCATCCAGCAGTTGTAAATTCACAGGGGAATAGACGGGAAATTTCCACCTTTTCTGGCTGAAAAGAGACCAAAGGATTGAACTTGCATGCCAGGTTGAATACTTCTGTCGAACCTTCAGCTCGTTTTTCCGTGTAAAATGGTGCAGGCAGGGGCCAGCATATCGAAACCTGAACAATGTACGCTAGGGGAAGAAAGTGACTTGCAAGGAAACAGATGCGCTCTATTGTGCTAGAGAGAGGAAAGAATTACTTCAATTAAGTTCAGAAAGGATTACGAATCAGAATCCAGACAAGGCGGCAATATGCGAGATAGAGCTAAAAAATGGTCGCACGTGCGGCGTCAGCGCGATTGGTCGTTGTACTACTTGTGAGCGCGCCTTC
>WNGQ01005086.1_pt1 | contig 14122 bp, 13 predicted proteins | sample 5407661 | NCBI WGS metagenome assembly WNGQ01 (sample SAMN13153382, study PRJNA577476) | soil metagenome | isolation source: 60 cm soil or saprolite under Garry oak tree replicate 2 | place: USA:California | collected 2016-06-15
GCCATCGCGGTACGCGATTCCAAGGACCCCGGCGGCCCCAAGCTGATCTTCACCCCGGCGGCCTGGGCCGCCTTCACCGCCGCCATCCGCACCGCTGGCTCAGGCTGACGCGAGAAGCCGCTCGGGTGCCTCGGCGGGTGCCGCGTGCATGACAGCCGATGTGGTCTCCCAGCCGGGAGTGGCATCACCGATGGTGTGGATTGCGGCCCGGAGCGTTGCCAGCGCCTTCACCATCGCTGCGGCGGGGTCAGCAGCTTCCACGATCATCTGGACGTCTACGCGGCACATGCTCAGATCTGCGGCGAGGTCGGGATCGTCCACGGTGCTGTCGGCGGCCTCTAGGCGCAGGAGTGCTTCCATCAACGGGTCGAGTCGGTCCTTGAATGAGCCGGGGTCCGCGCAAGTGACTTCCTGGACAGTCAGGTATCTCACTGCGATCCCTCCTCGTCCGCCTCTGCTTTGTCCCAGCAGGTTGCTCGTCGTAACTGGCCGAGTAAGTGCGGGTGTAGTTCGGGTCGGACGGTGTCAGCTTGACTGTCTTCCAGTGCTCCCCGCACGGGCACCACATCTTGTAGTACCCCTTGCCTCGCTCGACGCGCCAGCCCTTACGCGCGGCCTGTTTCCGGATGGCCGCCAGGTCTTTGCGCTGGTCGCTCATGGTGGCGGACCTGCTATCGAGTGTAGGTGGCAGATAGTCGTGGATGCTAGCTGTGGATGCTGACAGAGTTGTCCCATGCAGGCAGCGAGCGTGTACCGGAAGGTAATTGATGCGCTTCGACGTGCCCGGCGCGGGGTGAGACTGGGTGGGCTCTCGCTCCGCGAACTGATCAGCGAAGGGCGGCGCTGAGCCAGGTCCGAGTCACCAAGGCCGGATGGTCCTGCCTTGGGATTTGCGGGCCAGATCGCGCGGGCGATGGCACGATGCAAGGGTGCGAGCCGAAACGGTGGTAGCGGGCCAGGACCGCGTGGACGCGACCGCGCGCGCGGTGATCGAATGCGCGGCCGATGCCATCGTGGCCTTCAGCGCCGAGCGGGCCGTACTGCTGTGGAACCCGGCGGCCGAGCGGATGTTCGGCTGGCGCGCCGCGGAGGTCCTCGGCGAGGAACCGCCGCTGATCCCCGAGGAACTCAAGGCCGAGCACAACGCCGCGCTGGAGCGGGTCCGCTCCGGCGGCCAGATCTCCTACGTCACCCGGCGCGCCCGCAAGGACGGCAAGCTGCTGGACCTGCGCATCGACGCGAGCGCGCTGCGGGACCGCTCCGGTGCGGTCATCGGCTGGGTGAACGTGTGCCACCGCACCGGCGAGGACGCCGCCGCCCGGCACCACATGGCCGAGCGGGCCCGGGTGGTCCGCAAGCTCGGCGACGTGGTCGCGGACATGAACGCCCAGCGCGACCTGGAGGCCGTGCTCGACCGGATCGCGGCCAGCCTGTGCGACCTGACCAGCGCCGACGCGGGCGGTTTCGTGCTGATCGAGGACGACCGGGTGCGCCTGGTCAGCTTGAAGGGCCTGCCGGCCCGGCTTCGTGGCCGCACCTCCGACCTGCCCACCAGCCTGGTCGGCCAGCTCATGCGGTCCGGCCGGAATGTGATGATGGCGACCGGGGAGTCCGGCGAGTTCGCCGACCTGATCTGGTCCGCGCTGCCCGGGCTGCACACGATCACGCTGGCCCTGTCGCATGTCGGGGACCGGCCTTACGGGGCCTTGTACGCGCTGTACAGCGGCCGCAAGGTCGGGCACGTGGAACTGGAGTTGCTGGAAGTGCTCGCCGGGCACGCCGGGGTGGCGCTCACCAACGCGACCGCGTTCGAGGAACTGGTCCGCCAGCGCGCCCACGAGCGCGCGGTGATCGACGCCAGCGCCGACGGCATCGCGGTGCTCGACGGCGCCGGGCTGATCCGGCAGTGGAACCCGGCGGCGGCCATGCTGACCGGCATGTCCGCGGCGGAGGTGACCGGCAAGCCGCCGCCGTTCCCGGTGCCCGAGCCGGGCGCGCCCCGGGTCACCCACCGGCTGCCCACCGGCCGCTGGCTCGACGTGCTGTGCAACGAGCTGAACGACAAGGAAGAGCGGGTCGTGGACTTCCGCGACGTGACCGCCGCCAAGGAACTCGAAGAGGCCAAGGACCTGTTCCTCGCCACCACCAGCCATGAGCTGCGCACCCCGATCACCGTGGTGCAGGGCTTCGCCAGCACGCTGGCCCAGCGCTGGGACAAGCTGACCGACGCCGAGCGCCGCGCCGCGGTGCAGACCATCGCGGACCGGGCCGGCTCGCTCAGCCACCTGGTGGAGCAACTGCTGCTCGGCGCCCGCGCCGGGGCCGACCAGCTCACCGTGCGGAACGGCCCGCTCGACCTGGCGGCACTGCTGCGCGGCACGGTGGCCGCGTTCTTGTCGCTGTCGGACAAGCACACCCTGGTCGCCGATATCCCCGACACGCTGCCCCCGGCGCACGGCGACGCGATGGCCACCGACATCATGGTCGGCCAGTTGCTGGAGAACGCGTTCAAATACTCGCCGAACGGCGGCACGATCACCGTGGCCGCCCGCCCGGCCGGGGACTGGATCGAGGTCACCGTGGACGACGAGGGCATCGGCATCGCCCCGGGCGACCACGAACGGATCTTCGAGCGGTTCGTCCAGGGCGAGCCCGGGGACCGCCGCCGGTTCGGCGGCATCGGCCTGGGCCTGTACATCGTCAGGCAGCTCGCCCGGGCGCAGGACGGCGAGGTCGCGGCCGGCTCCCGGCCGGGCGGCGGGACCAGGATGAGCCTGCAACTGCGCCGCGCCGGTCCCGCCTGATTCCCGGCTCCCCGGCCGCTGGCCGGTGCCGCGCGGGCCCGAGGCGGAGCGCTGCGGGGGCAAAGCCCTGCGGGCCCGCGCCTGCCGGTTACGGCTTCGCGGGCGCGCGCCTGCGCGGCTCGCCGCCGGTCGCGGCGAGGTAGGCGTCGATGATGTCCGGCACGTTCTCGCCGGCCTGGACGATCCGGCCCTTCTCCAGCCAGATGACCTTGTTACAGGTCTCCTCGATCTCGCCCAGGTTGTGCGCCACCAGGAACACCGTGCCGGCCTGCGCCCGCAACTCGTCGATGCGCCGGTGGCTCTTGACCCGGAACTCCGCGTCGCCGGTGGCCAGCGCCTCGTCCACGAGCAGGATGTCCTGGCTCTTGGCGGACGCGATGGCGAACCGCAGCCGGGACCCCATGCCGCTGGAGTAGGTCTTCATCGCCAGGTTGATGAAGTCGCCGACACCGGAGAAGTCCACGATCGACTGGTAGCGCTCCTTGACCGTCTGCGGGCTCATCCCCATGGCCAGGCAACCGAGGACGACGTTCTTCTCCCCGGTGAGGTTCTCCAGCAGGGCGGCGTTCACGCCGAGCAGCGCCGCGTGCCCCAGGGTGTAGACCATGCCCTGCTCGGCCGGCAGCAGGCCCGCGATCGCCCGCAGCAGGGTGGACTTGCCGGACCCGTTGCGGCCGATCACCCCGACCGCGTCGCCCTTGTAGGCGACGAACGACATGCCCCGGATGGCGTGCACCTCGCGGATCGACGGCCGCCGCTGCCGCTTCACCATGCGCAGCAGCGCGGTCGCCGCGGTGCCCTTGTCCGCGCCGGACCCGTACACCCGGTACACCACGTGCAGGTCGTCGACGACCACCATCGGCTCAGCCACGGCCGTACCTCGTCTCGGCCCGCCAGAAGAAGAAGAAACCGGCGACGACCGCCACCAGGGCCCACCCGACCGCATAGCCCCACAGCGCCGGCTCGCTCACCACCGGGTGGCAATAGGAGCTGTAGTAGATGAACTTCGCCGCGTATACGGTCTGGCTCGCGTGGGTGGGGCCGGGGCCCTTGGCGTACAGCGCGCACTTGACCGCGTTGTAGGAGTGGTAGCCCGGCATGCTGGTGCGCTGGCCTTCCAGCAGGGCGTTCCTGATCAGCGTGATGTACACGGCCGCCGGATTGACCTGCAGCAGGTAGGCAAGCGTCGGGTGGTTGGCGAGCCGGGCGCCGTGGAGCAGCGACAGCGTGGTCTGGATGCTGAAGATGACACCGGAGGCGTACATCCAGGTGCGGATGACGAACGGCAGCAACTGGCTGACGTCGTCGAAGCCGGATCCCCAGCGGGCCAGCATGAACGAGCACCCGACGTTGAACAGGGTCTGCAGCGCCAGGAGCGGGATGATCAGGAGCCAGTACCAGGTGATCGGCTCGCCGTAGCCGAGGATGATCACGAAGAGCACGGCGAACGAGAGCAGTAGCTGCTGCAGCTCGATGACCACGTAGCCGAGTGGCAGGCAGCCGCGCGGGAACGGCAGCGCCCGGATCAGCGGCAGGTTGTCCCGCATCACCATCGAGGAGGTGATGCACGAGCGCTGCGTGAAGTTGAACACGAAGATGCCGGTGACCAGGAACGGGATGTAGTCCGGCACGCCGCGGCTGATACCGAGCAGCACGCCGAAGATCAGGAAGTAGACGCCCGCGTTGAGCAGCGGGGTGAGCACCTGCCAGAGCTGGCCGAGCCGGGCCTCGCTGTACATCGCCACGTTGCTCGCGGTGGCGAAGCCGGTGATGAACTGCCGCCGCTGCCACAGCATGCGCAGGTATTTCAGCGCGGGCGGCCGGGCGGAGGCCGGCTCCAGGTTGTGCCGCGTGGCGTAGTCGCCCAGCCGCTCACCGGCCGGGATCTCCGTACCGGCCAGGTGGATCTCGGGCGGCTCGGCGGCGAGAACGCCCGCGGACGCCGTGCCCGGGCCGGCCGGGCCGCCGTTGTCCGCCGGGCCGCCAGGGCCGGTCAGGCTGCCCGGCTTGGTCAGCTCGCCGGGCGCGCTCAGGCGTCCTCGGTTAGTCACAGCGGTGAGCTTATGGGCTGCGGCCGGGTCCGCTGGCCGAATCCGTAGTTGTATGACGCAACTCTCACGTGTCGAAGGTACCACGCGCTGGGTTGTGGGGTACAACTGTCCCTATGGATCCCGCAATGGGCGGCGCGGAGCTGGACCAGCTCCTCGGGGTGCTGCTGCGCATGCTGAGCGGCACGGGCCCGCAAGGCTCCCGTGGCATCGGGAACGACCACGCTGGTGCCGGGCCGGCCGGTGCCGGGCCGGGCGGTACGGGGCCGGGCGGTATGGGAGCGGCCTCGCCCGCCGTGTCCGCCTCGGAGGCGCGCGCGCTGACCGAGCTGCTCGCCGCGCACGGCATCGCCCAGGGCCAGCTCGCGACCCTGCTCGGCCTGGAGAAGAGCACGGTGAGCAGGCTGGCCGCCGGGCTGGAGGGCAAGGGCTGGATCCGCCGGGGACGGGATGAGCAGAACCACCGCTACGTGCGGCTGTACCTCACCCCGCAGGGCAGGGCGGTCGCCGACCGGCTCTGGCAGGCGTGGCAGTCGCGGCAGGAGCGCATCCTCGCCGGGCTGACCGCCGAGGAACGGGCCGGCCTGGCCCTCGGGCTGCGCGGCGTGCTCCGCGGCCTGGCCGCCGAGGGCCTCCTGACCGCACCCCCGCAACCCAACGGCCAGAGCTAACCTGGCCCCGCACCGGCCAGCCCCGGAACCCGGGTTCTGTGGGTTCCCCGCGCACCCCGCCGGTCCCGGCCGGCCCCGGAACCTGGGTTCCGTAGGTTCCCCGCGCACCCCGCCGGTCCCGGCCGGCGCTGGCGCTCACTCCTGGGCCAGCCGGAACGAACCGCCCAGGCAGGTCCCGCGCACCCGGAGCAGGAGTTCCCCCGGGCTGCCCGCACGGTCGGCCATGGCCTGGCTGCGGCCGGCCACGACGATCTGGTTGGTCACCCGCCAGCGGGCCGGCACGGTGATCGAGACCCGTGAGGCCAGGGCGGCTCCGCTCATATCAGCACATTGGGGCGACAAAAGGTCACAGGCGCCGTAGGGCGCGAATTCGGGCAGTTCAGGCCCGCTTGTAGACCAGCACGGTGTCCTTGCCGTGGATGGAATACAGGTAATTGAACTTGAACCCGGTCGCGTGCAGGTAGCTCAGCAGGAACTTGCTGACGCTGCCGTTGCGCTTCCACACCACGGCCCAGCGGATGTTCATCGCGGCCGCGTCCCGCCGGGCGGCCGCCAGCCGCGCCGGGGTGAGGTACTCCGACACCTTGTTCACCGCGACCTGGGGACCGGGCGGCACCACCCCGTACGGGTGATCGCACGAGTTCAGGGACCCAAGCAGCCCGGTTGGCCGCCATGGGCACGTCCGTGCGACCTCGTGCTCCGCGTCGATCAGCGCGGCGTAGAACTGGTGGTTGCTGATCGCCTTGATGGTCGGCCCAGGTACCCGGGAGGTGTACGCGATCGACCGCGGGTGGCCGTCCTCGGTGGCCATCACCAGCGCCTGGGGGAAGAACGGCACGCCGTAGACCGGGATGCCGCCGCGCAGCCCGAACGGCAGGTCGAGCACGATCGAGCCGGTGTGGTCGCGCAGGATGCCCCGGTCCACGCCCGGGTAGCTGACCGGGATGCTGCCGACCTTCGGGGTGGTGCCGCTGTAGCCGGATTCCAGGATGGCGGCGGCCGCCGCCACGGCGAGCAACGGCTTGGCGTGGTACCGGCACCACTCGACCGCCGCCCCGGCGAGCAGCGCGGCGGGCAGCAGCCCGAGGATCGCCAGCCGGTCGGCCTCCCGGAAGCTGGACAGCCCCGGCAGCCGGACGAACCAGGTGTAGGGCATCAGGCCGGACACCCGCACCCCGTTCCACACCGAGGACAGCGGCAGGTACTGGTGCTTGCCGATCCACAGCGAGGTGCCGAGGGCGAGCGCCGCGCACCCGATCCACAGCGCGGCGAGCTGCCACGCGGACCGGCGCCGCCAGCTCGCGACCAGGCCGAGCAGCGCGAGCACGGTCAGCGTGGTGCCGAACATCGGCATGCCCTCGTTGTCCCGGCCGTGCAGGAACGGTGCGGCCAGGGCGTTCAGCCCGAAGTTGGACACCCGCGGGGTCGGGGTGAACATCCCGGGCAGCCCGATGCCGTACTGCTTGTACGACACGGCCAGCAGCGGCGGGGGGATCGACAGGCCGCCGTGCGAGGCCACGATCTCCTGGAGCATGGCGATGATCTGCGGGCTGGCGATGACGGTGCCGGTCACGCAGGCCAGCAGCACCGGCCACAGCCGCGCCCGCCCGGGGCGGCGCACCAGCCAGGGCAGCAGCACCAGCGCGACCACGATGGCCGCGAGCACCGCGGACTCCTGGTCGGTGAGCACCGCGACACCCATGACCAGGCCCAGGATGACGGCCTGCCGCCGCCCGGGCTGGCGGCGCAGCCGCACCGACGCCTCCAGCGCCATCGGCAGGAACATCGCCCCGAGCGCGATGTTGGCGTGGTACCAGTCCTGCTGGGTGAGCATGCAGGACAGGCCGAAGAACACCCCCGCCGCGGCCGCGCCGGTGGCCGAGCGCAGCCACAGCCTGGCCGCCCGGTACATCGCATAACAGAGCAGCCCCGGCAGGATCACGGTCAGCAGGTTGTAGGAGAAGGCCGGGCCGAAGGCCAGGGTGACCGGGGTGAACAGGACCGCGGGCAGCGGCATCACCGTGTGGAACCCGAGCTGGACTCCTACCGGCGCCGCCATCAGCGGGGTGAACCACGGGTTGCCCAGGTGCGTGACCTGGTGGGCAACCCACCAGAAGTCCCAGACGTAGCTCGCCGGGTCCCGCGCGGACGGGATGCGGCCGGCCAGGTTGGCGGCCAGCGGTATCGTCACCAGCACCCCGGCGGCGATGAAGCACAGCAGGATCCCGGCCTGCCTGGCCACGGGCCCGCGGAACGCGCCGCGCACCCGGGCGGAGCCGGTCATCGCCTGCCGCGGCCGCGGCACTCTCGCGCGGACCTCAGGCGTCCGCGTCCCGGCCTGCCCGGCCGGGACGCTGCCCGCCTGCCCTTCGGTCTGTCCCGTCTCCTCAGCAGCCTGCTCACCGGAGTCCAGTGTTCCCGCCGTCGCTGCCGCCGGGTGGCCAGACCGATCGGGGTCGGCCCGTCCCATCACTTCACCTCGTCCAGGATGTCAACCGGCCAGTGCCCGGGTGGGGGCCTGCGCTCATGGAGCCCTGGCGTCCCGGCGAAAACCCCCCCAGCCCGGGGCCGCCACGGCGAACCCATGCTAGTCGCATCGCGGTGCTGCACCCGGCAAAACCAGACTCTTCGTAACTCAACGCATCACGAAAACTCCGGATCGTAATGGAATCTTCAATACGATTGCGCACTGTGATGCTTGAGGGGCAGGTGTGCGTTTCCGGGACGAATGATCGGGGCATGTCCGGCACTGTCAGGCTATCCGCGGGACGGGCTGCGGGAGGTGAGTCAATCGAGCGTCGTCCTGCTCCCGTGGGCGCCGTCCAGTGTCGCCACCGCTCGCTGGCAACTCGCCGCTGACCTGCGAGAAGCCGGCTTGCTCGGGACCGCGATCGGGGACGCGGCGCTGGTCTTGAGCGAGTTGCTGAGCAACGCGATCCGGCACGCCAGGCCGCTGCCCGGCGCGCTGGTCCAGGTCTCCTGGGCGCTCCGCGATGAGTCACTCACCGTATCCGTCCGCGACGGCGGCGGTCCCACCCGCCCCCATGCGGGGCATCCCTCACCGTCCGCGGTGGGCGGGCGCGGCCTGGCCATCGTGGAGTGCCTCGCCAGCACCTGGGGCGTCAAGGACTCGCTCAGCGGGGTCACGGTCTGGGCCATCCTGCCCGCGCCGCCGTGCCTGGGGCCCGGCACGGCCAACGGTCACGCCCGGGCGGCCGGCGAGGCGTAAATCCGCTGGCAACGGTGATACTCCCTGCGACGGGATGCCCGGCCACGGGCCCCGGCACCGAGATCGGGGGACGGTTGTGGGCCACACGCATGGCGCCGACAGTGAGGTGGGGCGCCTCCGGACGGTGCTCGCCCATCGTCCGGGCGCCGAGCTGCTGCGCGTTACCCCCCGCACCAGGGACCGGCTCCGCTTCCCCGGCCAGCCGTGGCTGGCCCGGGCCCAGCAGGAGCACGACATCGCGGCGCAATGCCTGCGGGACCACGGTGCCGAGGTGCTCTACGTTATGGAACTGCTGCAGGACGTGATGGAGTACCCCACGGCCCGGGCCGAGGCGATCGTGGCCGTGCTCGGCGCGCCGCAGCTCGGCGAGCGGCTGCGCGCCGACCTGGGCAGCCACCTGGCGGGCCTGGATCCGGAGGACCTGGCCCACGTGCTGGTGACCGGGCTGACCGCGGAGGAGTTCCGGCCGGGCCGCGGCGTCGTCTTCGGCCTGATGGACCGGCACGATTTCGTGATCCCGCCGCTGCCCAACCTGATGTTCCTGCGCGGCACGCACCTGTGGATCGGCGGCGCGGTCGCGCTGGCCAGCCTGGCCGAGCCCAGGCGGCGTGAGGCGGCGCTGATCGGCAGCCTGTACCGGCACCACCCGCGGTTTGCCGGCGTGGCCTGCGTGTACGGCCCGGAACAGGAGCCGCTCGACGCCGGTGACCTGCTCCAGCTCGCGCCCGGGGTGATCGCCGCCGGGATCGGCGAGCGGACCACGGCCGCTGGCGTGGAGCGCCTGGCCAGCAGGCTGTTCGGGGCCGGCCTGGCCACCAGCGTGCTGGCCGTGCCGCTGCGCCAGCTTCCCGAGGGCACCCGGCTGGACACCGCCTGCACGGTGATCGACCGGGACACCGTGCTGATGTTCCCCGCGCTCGGTTATGTCCTGCAGGCGCACCTCATCACCCGCGCCGACGATGAGCTTCGGCTGTCCCGGCCGATGCCGTTCCTCGAGGGCATGGCCCAGGCGATGGGCGCCGAGGCGCTCACCGTGATCAGCACGGGGGTGGAGCCGCCCGCCGCCGCGCAGCGGCAATGGGACGACGGCGGCAACGCCCTGGCCCTCGACCGCCGGCTGATGCTGTGTTACGAGCGCAATGTGGAGACCAACGCCCGGCTCGAGGCGGCCGGGGTCGGGGTGATCAGAATCCCCGGCAGCGAGCTCGGCTGCGCCCGCGGCGGGCCGCGCGCGCTGTCCTGCGCGGTCAGCAGGGACAGCGTGGCCGAGCCGGCCGTGGCGGTGCCGGCCGTGGCGGAGCCGGTCCCGGCGGCCGCCCCGGCGCTGACGCTCGTCTCCGGGCAGGGGGCCGCGCCGGAGACCGTCGCGGCCGCGGAGACCGCCGCGACGGCGCACACCATCGCCGCCGTGCAGGACGTGGTTCCGCCGGGGCCGGCGGTTCCCCCGGAGCCCGCCGTTCCGCTGGAGCCGGCGGAGCCGGCCGTCCCGCTGGAGCCGGCCGTCCCGCTGGGGCCGGCCGTTCCGCTGGAGCCGGCCGCGGCGGCCGACGTGCCCCGGGCGGCGGCCCGGGCGCGCTGATCCCGGCGCCCCGGTCGCGCCCGCGCGGTGCGCAGCCCCGGGCGATCCGGGACAAGCCGGCCGGTGCACAACGTGTCCTAAGCCACTCCTGAGCGGAGCCTATGGTTGTCCGCCGCTGGGACCGGTAGGGTGCAGCACGTGGAGTTGAGGGTGTCAAGCCGGTCCCAGGGTGATTACGTTGTCCTTGCCCTCGCGGGCGAGATCGACCTGTACACGGCGCCGAAGCTGCAGGGCGAGCTGACGTCTGCCCTGGCAGCGGGCAAGTCGGCGCACATCGTGGTGGACATGTCCGCGGTCGAGTTCTGCGACTCCACCGGCATGAACGTGCTGCTCGCCGCGCACCGGCTGGCCACCGAGCGGGGCGGGGACCTGACCCTGGCCGCGCCGCGCCCGTCGGTGCGCAAGATCCTGGAGGTGACCGGGCTGCAGTCCGTGTTCACCATCCACGACGACCTCCCCGCGGTCACCGGCCAGTAGCCCCGCTTCCCGCTTGACCCGGCGCCCGCCCCGCCGGGCGCCTTAGTATCTGCGCATGCCACCGAGCGGTGACGTCGCAGTCGTCATTCCGGCAAGGAACGAGGCCGAGCGCATCCGGGCCACGGTGGCCGGTGCCGCCGGGCTGCCCGGGGTCGACCTGGTCATCGTGGTCGACGACGGCTCCGCGGACGACACCGCCGTGCTGGCGGGCCAGGCCGGGGCCACCGTGCTGCGGCACAACCGGAGCCGGGGCAAGGCGGCCGCGATGGAAACCGGGGCCGACGCCGCCGCGATGCTGGAGGCCACGGATACCCCGCCCCGCGCCCGGCACGCCCGGCACCTGCTCTTCCTTGACGCGGACCTGGGCGAGACCGCCGCCGCGGCCGGTCCGCTCACCGAGCCGGTGCGCGCGGGCGAGGCCGACATGACGATCGCGGTCTTCACCGAGCGGGTCCGCCAGGGCGGGCACGGCCTGGTCGTCGGCCTGTCCGGCGCCGGCATCGAGCGGGCCACCGGCTGGCGGCCCGCCCAGCCGCTGAACGGGCAGCGCTGCCTGACCCGGGCCGCGTTCGAGGTCGCCCGGCCGCTTGCCGCCGGGTTCGGGGTGGAAACGGCGCTCACCATCGACCTGCTCCGCGCCGGGATGCGGGTGGCCGAGGTCGAGGTGCCGCTCGCGCACCGGGCCACCGGGAACGAGTGGGCCGCCCAGGTGCACCGGGCCCGCCAGCTCGCCGACGTGGCCCGCGCGCTCGCCGCCCGCGAGCCGGTGACCCGGGCGCTCGCGATCCGGCCTGGCAGGCTCCGCCCCGGGCGGCCCTGACGCCCGGGCGCCTCCGCCTCCTCCTCCTCCACCACCTGCGCCGTCTGGCTGCTTCCCTACGACCAGCAGCGGCCATTGCTACGAGCCTGGTGAGTTCTGCCCGCACGCGGACGCTGGCATGAGGGGCGTCGCCGGCGACGGCGAGGCCATCATCTGCGAGGACAACAAAGGCCTGCGCTGGGAACCGGTCCGACCGGACCATCGCCAGCTTGAGGCCTGTCCGGGCTGGTCAGTCGGCTACGGTGGGGGACCGTGGAGGGTCAGAAAATGCCAGACCGTTACGCCTATCTCGGGCCGGAGGGCACGTTCACCGAGGCCGCCCTCGTGGCGTTCGATCCCGGCGCCCGGGAGGGCGCGATCCCGTGCGCGAGTGTCCAGGGCACCCTGGACGCGGTGCACAGCGGGGAGGCGGACCGCGCGATCGTGCCGATCGAGAACTCGGTGGAGGGCGCGGTCACCGCCACCCTCGACGAACTCGCCACCGGCCCGGACATCGCCATCTGCGCGGAACTCCTGCTCCCGGTCACGTTCGCCCTGCTGGCGCGGCCGGGCACCTCGATCGGCGACATCAAGACCGTCGGCGGGCACCCGCAAGCGCAAGGGCAGTGTCGGCGGTGGCTGGCGGAGAACCTGCCCGACGCCGAATGGCTGCCCGCCTCGTCCAACGCGGAGGCCGCCAGGCAGGCCGCTGATGGGGAGATCGACGCGGCGCTGGCGGGCGCTTTCGCGGCCGACCGGTACGGCCTGGCCGTCCTCGCCACCGAGGTGAACGATGTGGCCCACGCGGTGACCCGGTTCGTGGTGGTCGGCCGCCCGGGACCGGTGCCCGCCGCGACCGGTGCCGACCGGACCTCCCTGGTGGCGTTCCTGCGCGAGGACCACCCCGGGGCCCTGATGGAACTGCTCACCGAGTTCGCGGTGCGCGGCATCAACCTGACCAGGATCGAGTCCCGTCCCACCGGGGACGGCCTCGGCAAGTACTGCTTCTCCATCGACTGCGAGGGCCACCTCGACGACGCCCGGGTCGGTGAGGCGCTGATGGGCCTGCGCCGGGTGTGCGCAGAGGTGAAGTTCCTCGGCAGCTACCCGCGCCACGACGGCGCCGCCGCGCAGGTCCGCCAGGGCACCTCGGACGCGGAGTTCGCGCAGGCGGCGGCCTGGCTCGGGCGGCTCAGGTACGGCCGGGTTTAACCCGCTGGCCGCGTGGCCGGCTCGTTACAGGTACGGGCCGGACGTCCTTGGCGGTTGGCCACCCTCCTCGCCGGCCCCGGGAATCATGGTGCCCGGAGGCAGGGCGCGCGAACAGGGTCGTCTGGATGCCGTGGAACAGCCCCTCCAGCCAGCCGACGAGCTGGGCTTGCGCGACGCGGAGTTCTGCCTCGCTGGGCGCTTCGTCCTCGGTGAACGGCAGGGACAGCCGTTCGAGTTCGTCGGACAGTTCCGGGGCCAGGCCCGACTCCAGTTCCTTCACCGAGCGCTCGTGAATCTCCCGCAGCCTTACCCTGCTCTTCTCGTCCAGCGGGGAGGCACGGACCTCCTCGAGAAGCTGCCGGATCATGCTGCCGATCCGCATGACCTTGGCGGGCTGCTCGACCATGTCGACGAGCGGGCGCTCACGTTCCTCGCCGCTGTCCTCACCGACCGCTATGCCTTCCGGCCCGACCACTACCAGTCTGGTCGGGGGCGCTGTGTCCCGGCCCGTCGGCCCGCTGCCTGTTTGGTCTGTCATGGCTCCCAGTCTGTCCCCTCCGATGGAGTGCAATCGCCCCGGGTGCGCGCCGGGCAGGCCGGCAGGGCGTCGTGGCCGATGGTAACGCCGTGGCCGTGCGGCGGGCCGTGGCCGTGCGGCGGGCCGTGGCTCAGGTGACGAGCAGGATCTTGCCCACGTGGGTGCCGTCGTCGATCAGGCGGTGCGCCTGCGCCGCCTCCGCCAGCGGTAGCGTGCGCTCGATTACCGGCACCACCTGGCCCTCGCTCACCAGCGGCCACACCTGGTCCCTGACGTCGCCGACGATGACCGTCTTCTCCGCGACCGGGCGGGCCCGCAGGGTCGAGGCGTAGATCGTGATGCGCTTGCGCATCAGGCTGCCGAGGTTGACCTCCGCCTGCGCGCCGTCGCGTACCGAGATCTGCACCAGGCGGCCGCCGGTGGCCAGTGCCTCGATGTTCCGCGCCAGGTACGGGGCACCGATGATGTCGAGGATCACGTCGGCGCCGCGCCCGCCGGTGAACTCCTTGACGGCCGCCACGAAGTCCTCGTCGCGGTAGGAGATCGCCAGGTCCGCACCGAGTTCGCGGCACCGCTCCAGCTTCGCCGGGCTGCCCGCGGTGCACGCCACGATCGCGCCGCGCGCCTTGGCGAGCTGGATGGCCATGGTGCCGATCCCGCCCGCGCCGCCATGCACCAGCAGGACCTCCCCGGGTGCCAGCGCGGCCTGGCCGAACACGCTCGCGTTCACGGTGCACGCCACCTCGGGCAGCGCGGCGGCGTCGG
>WNGQ01009554.1_pt1 | contig 14122 bp, 14 predicted proteins | sample 5407661 | NCBI WGS metagenome assembly WNGQ01 (sample SAMN13153382, study PRJNA577476) | soil metagenome | isolation source: 60 cm soil or saprolite under Garry oak tree replicate 2 | place: USA:California | collected 2016-06-15
GCAGCCCGACCCAGGTCGTCTCGAACTACCAGAAGCTGATCACGGTCAACCACGTCGACCTGGTCTTCGGGCCATACTCCTCGCTGCTCACCGGGCCCGCGTCGTCCGCGGTGGCGCGGTACGGATTCGCGATGGTGGAAGGCGCGGGCGGCGCGCCCGCGGTGTTCAACACACCGTCCAACCAGGCCGACCACAACGTGTTCGACGTGAGCCTGCCCGTCAAGAACTACCTGGTGCCGTTCGCGAACTGGGTCGCCTCCCTGCCGCCCAGCCAGCGGCCCACGACGGCCGCCTACCCGACGGTCGACGGCCCGTTCACCGTCCCGCCGGTGCACGAGGCGCAGTCCATGCTCACGGCGACCGGGGTCAAGACCGTCTACTCCAAGATCTTCCCCGAGGAAGTTCCCGACTACAAACCGGCCGCGGACAACGTCGCCGCGAGCGGCGCGCAGGTGGTCGTGCTCGGCTCCAGTGACGTGCCGACGGTGAGCGCCTTCATGAAGGCGTTCCAGCAGCAGCACTACAACCCGAAGATCTTCATCGCGACGGCGGGCCCGGACCAGGGCGGTGCGTTCGTCAGCGCGGTCGGGAAGGGCAACGCCACCGGGATCATGACGCCGAACGGCTGGTACGGCGGCTACAACAACCCGCAGAGCCAGCAGATGGTGCAGGAGTACATCGCCAAGTACGGCGGCACGCCCTCCGACATCAACTCCGACGTGGCCGAGGGATATGCGGTCGGCCAGGTGGTCGCGCAGGCAGTGAAGGCCACCAACGCTGTGGACAACAAGAAGATCATCAATTACCTGCACAGCGGTGTCACGCTCAACACCGTGCAAGGGCCGGTGAAGTTCGACTCGCTCGGCGAGAGCGCCGAGACGGTGATGTTCATCTTCCAGTGGCAGGACGGGAAATACATCCAGGTGCTGCCGACGGCCGCGTCGGGTTCGATGCCGATCTTGTACCCGAAGCCGCCCTGGTCAGGCTGAGCGATTGAGCCCCATGGCGCCCAAGTGACCGGAAGGGCACGGAGCTGATATGGCACGCCAGGTCTACCAGGCCATTGTCGACGGGATACTCGGCGGCGGCGTATACGCGCTGATGGCAGCCGGGCTGACGCTGATCTTCGGCGTGATGGACATCATCAACATCGCCCAGGGCATGTTGGTCGTGCTCGCCGCCTATCTCAGCTACGTGCTCTCCGTGCACCTGCACCTCGACCTGTTTGTCGGCCTGGCGATCACGATCCCGGCGATGTTCGTGATCGGAGTCGGGATCCAGTGGGCGTTCATGGGCCGGCTGCGCGGCCGCGAGCGGACATCAATGTCGCTGCTCGCCAGCTACGCTGTCTTGATCATCATCGAGGGGAGCCTCTACTGGGTCTTCGGCCCGAACTTTGTACAGCTGCGCGGGAGTTACGTCGACTCGAGCGTGCACGTCCTCGGTTTCTACGTGCCCTACATCTACCTGCTTGGGTTCGCTCTCGCAGTGATCCTGATCGGCGCGCTCTACGCCACGCTCTACCGGACCAAGTTCGGTCGCAGCGTGCGCGCCACCGTGCAGGACAGGACCGCGGCCCGGCTCATCGGCATCGACGTGAGCCGGGTCGCGATGCTGACGTTCGGCATCGGCGTCGCCGTCACCGCGGTCGGCGGAATGGTGTTCGGCGCCACCAACGCATTCAACCCCAACAGCGGTTATGACCTGATCTCCCGGCTGCTCGCCATCATCATCCTCGGCGGCCTTGGGAGCATCGCCGGTGCGCTGGCGGCGGCGGTGTTCATGACCACGCTGGAGGCCATCGCGGACGTGGTCTGGTCGCCGAACTGGTCCGTTGTGGTCTTTTACGCGGCCCTGGTCATTGTCCTCACGTTCCGCCCGGCTGGTCTCTTCGGGAGAGCTCCGGCGAGGGCCCAGTGACAGGTGCGCGGGCCTGGCGGGCGGGCGGCACCATCGCCCTGCTCGCGGCGGCCGCCGTATTTCCGCTGGTATTCACCAACGGATTTGTGACCACGATTGCCGTGTTCACGATGATATTCGTGGCGTCGGCGGCCGCCTGGAACATCTTTTCCGGGTACTCCGGCTACATCTCACTCGGGCACGCGGTCTTCTTCGGCTGCGGCGCCTACGCGGTTGGGATCGCCGCACGCGACTGGCATGTGACAGGCACAGCAGTGTTCGCCCTGCTTCCGCTGGCCGGCGTGGTGGCGACCCTGATAGCCGTGCCGTTCGGCCTTATCGCGCTACGGGTACGACGGCACACGTTCGTGGTGATCACGATCGCGATCTTCTTCATCTTCCAGCTGATGGCAGCCAACTTCGCGTTCACCGGCGGCGCGGTCGGAATCTCGGCGCCGTTTCTGACCTGGCAGGCGGCAACCTACAACAACCCCTTCTACTACATCGCCTTCGCCATCGCCGTAGGCACCGTGGCGCTCTCCTGGCTGATCAGGGGGTCGCGCTTCGGCTTGCAGCTTCGGGCCATCCGAGACGACGAGGACCGCGCCCGCGGCCTTGGCGTGCGGCCCATGCGGGTCAAGCTGGCCGCGTTCATGCTGTCCGCTCTGGTGACCGGGCTGGCCGGAGGGCTCTGGTTCCTGTTCGTCAGCCAGGTGCTGCCGCAGTCCGGGTTCGACCCGCTGTTCGACCTCTCGGTCGCCTTGATGGCGTTCCTCGGCGGGCTCGGCACCGTCGCGGGCCCGGTGCTCGGCGCGCTGATGCTTGAGCCGGCCCAGCAGTACCTGACCCAGCAGTTCACCAACGGTTACCTGAGCGAGATCATTCTCGGCGCGCTCCTGCTCATCGTGGTGCTCGTCGTGCCGCGCGGTGTCATACCGGTCGGCGGCGAGAAGATCACATCCTGGCTGGCGACACGGCGGGGGCACACCGCCGCTCCCGGCGTGGTTAGCGAGCCACCACCCGCCGCGGCGACGGCATCGCCGGGCACAGCTGCCCGCGTGAGCGGCAAGGGGGCAGCGGAGTGACCACCTTGCTACAGGCCGAGGGCGTGTCGAAGGCATTCGGTGGTGTACAGGCCCTGTCCGGCTGCACGGTTGAGGTGGAGCAGGGCAGCATCACCGGGCTCATCGGGCCGAACGGCTCGGGCAAGACAACGCTGTTCAACGTCATGACCGGGTACGAGCGTGTGGATGCGGGCGAGGTGCGCTTCGACGGCCGGAAGATCACGAATATGCCGCCCGATCGCGTGTTCGGGCTCGGCGTCGGCCGCACGTTCCAGCTGACCCGGATTTTTCCCAGGCTCACCGTGCTCGAGAACATGCTGGTGGCCACCCACCGGGGGCACCGCGTGCGCAACCCACTGGCCCGGATGGGCGGGCCCGCCGAGCGGCGGCGCGCCGCCGACCTGCTGGAATTCACCGGGATCGCCGGTCATGCCGCTGCACTCGCGGACACCCTGTCCTACGGCCAGCGAAAGCTACTCGAACTGGCCTGCTTGCTGGTCGCTGACCCGGCGGTCATGCTGCTCGACGAGCCTGCCGGGGGCGTGAACCCCTCGCTGATCAACGAGATCGCCGCGCGTATCCGTGAGCTCAACGCCAAGGGCACGACGTTCCTCATCGTCGAGCACAACATGGAATTCGTCATGAGCCTGTGTGACCGCGTAACGGTCCTGGACTATGGCAACGTCATCGCGTCAGGTTCCCCCGAGATCATCCGCTCGGATGCGAGGGTGCTCGACGCCTACCTCGGCGGAAGCGTGGAGGAGGACGAGGATGTCGCACCCGCCGAGTGACCCGGTGCCGAAGGCCGCTTCGGCGGCTGCCAATGGGGCTGAGCCCATTCTCGTCGTGGACGGCCTGGTCGCGGGGTACGGCGGCGGCGACGTGCTGCGAGGGGTGTCATTCACGGTCCAGGAGGGCGGGATCACCTGCATCGTCGGGCCGAACGGCGCAGGAAAGTCGACGCTGCTCGCGGTCATCAGCGGTTTGCTGCGCCCACGGCTCGGCAGCGTCCGGTTCCGCGGTGAACCGGTCGCAGGAAAGACCCCCAGACAGATCCTGACCATGGGGGTGGTGCACGTGCCCCAGCGCCGCAGCCTGTTCCCCGACATGACGGTGCGCGAGAACGTGGTGCTCGGCGGGTTCGTCGTCAAGGACAAGGCCGTGGTGGCGAGCAGGCTGGCGGCGATCGAGGAGATGTTCCCTGTCGTGGCCGAATGCGCCGCCAAGAAGGCAGGCAGCCTGTCCGGCGGGCAGCAGCGGCTCGTCGAGTTCGCGCGCTGCCTCATGCTCGACCCGGCGCTGATCATTCTGGACGAGCCGTCGATGGGTCTCGCGCCGCGGGTACTGAAGTCCGTGTTCGACGCCGTGCGCCTGATGAACCGGCAGGGCAAGACCCTCCTGCTTGTTGAGCAGAACGCCCGCGCCGGGCTGCGGCTCAGCAGCCATGGCGTTGTCCTCGAGAACGGCACCGTCCGCCTGTCCGGTTCGGGCCGCGAGGTCCTTGACAACCCGGAGATCGCCGCGCTTTATCTGGGCGGCGCGGTGTCGGGAGCATCCCCCTGAGCTGGCACGCCGATCCGGTGGGGTTCCTCCCGCCCGGCTGCTATCGGCCGTCCCAGCTGTCGGTATCCCCCCTGGCCGGGTAACCAGGCGGCGCGTCGCCGTCGGCGGGCGCGCTGCCGGCCGCCTGCGGCCATTCGGATGCGGGCTCCCCCGGCCACGGGTACGGCACCGGTCGGCGCCGCAGATAGAGCCAGCGGAGAACCGCACGCCACTGAGCGGCGCGGATCGCGCGCCAGGTGCCTTGAGCATGCGGTGCCGCTGCCGCCGTTGCCGGTGGCAAGGTCAACCGGGGCGACGCGGACCGGGGCGACGTCAACGGGGGCGACGCGGACCGGGGCGACGTCAACGGGGGCGACGCGGACCGGGGCGACGCGGACGGGGACGCGGATGGGAGCGCGGCGGACCCGGGCGCGGACGTGGACCGGGGCGACGCGGACGGGGGCGCGGGCACCGGCGCGGGCCGCAGGAGCGCGCTGGGCCGCGCTGCTGTGCGGTCCCGCGCCCGCCGTCGCCGTTATGACACTGACGGCGATCCCCCCTGCGGCGGCCACCGTGACCAGGATCGCGACGCCGGTTCTGAAGCGGATCTCCTCCAGGCGGCGGTAGATAACGCCGCGCACGGCGGCAGCCAGCAAGACCCGTCGCCGCGTCATGCCGTCCCTATTCGTGCCGCCCAACCGCAGGCCGGCCGCCCCGCCCTTCTGGCCAGTCACGACACGAGATCATATCGGCGGGCGCGTGCACTGCCCGGGTGCCAGATACGACACGCCGGCCGCCGTGGTTACAGGCGCAATGCTGCCACATGCGACCGCCGAGCCGGTCGCGCGGGCATCGCCGCGCGGGGTGTGGCGGGGGATGGAGCCCGCGGGCTCCATCCCCCGCAGACCATCAGCCGGCCGCGAGCGCCGGTACGAGATTGGCCGCGTTCGGTGTGCCGAGGCCGGTAATGGGGTCCCAGCCAGTGGTCGCCGGGTAGCCAGGGATGGTCGCAACGGTCTGGTTGTTGCCGGTAGTCACGTCGTAGAAGTACGTGCCGTAATTGGCTCCTGACGCGAGTGTGTACAGGCTCGGATTGATCAAGCCCAGGCCGTGACCCGCCATCTGGTCGGCGATCGCAACCAGCCCGGCCCACTGCGGCGACGACGCCGACGTTCCGCCCACCACGTACCAGCCGGCGCTGCACGGGTCGCCTGCCGGGCAGGTAAGACCGCTTTGTGCGTCGCCGGGTGCGGTGTCGTAGGTCAGCACCCCGGTGCGGGAACTCGCGTTGTAGGCGACGTCGGGGACGCCGCGCGTCGCGCCGATCGCGGTGGAACCGGTGGGGAGGGTGTGCTGGTAGGACGGCTTCGCGAACACGTGGCTGAAGCCGCCCCCCGAGCCGATCCAGCCGACCTCGCGGACACCCGGGTTGGCCTGGCAGTTCACCGGCGGGTCGGTCGAGTCGATGCCGGTGCCCGTGACCGGGTTGGTGCACAGGTAAGTACCGCCCACGGCGGTCACGAGCGGGTCGGAAGCCGGCCAGCCGACGGTCGGGAACGGGAATGGCGCCGGGTTCTTGACGGGTGTAAACGCCGAGTTGGCCGAGCCGCCGTCGCCGGAGCTGGCCAGCACGGTGACGCCGTTCGCGGCAGCGGACACGAACGCGTGCCGCAGGTTGAGCAGCGATTGCGTGCTCGCGAAGGTCTCCTCGGCGGCACCGAAGCTCTGCGTGATGACCGTGGCCTGGTGGTGGTCCACGATGAACTGCTCGGCGTCCATCATCGGCGGGAAGCCCTGCACGCCCAGCACCTCAGCCGGGTTCGTGGTGACGTTGAGGATGTTCGCCTTCGGGGCGATCGTGTGCGCCCACTCGACGTCGAGGCTGGTCTCCAGCGCCCAGATGTTGCGGGTCTGAATGCCGGCGCCGTTGCTGCCCGGCGGCGGCGCCTTGACCTGCGTCACGCCGTTCCAGTAGACGTGCTGGAACGTCGGCATCCCCGCGGCACAGGTCACGCCCGGCTCGCCGCACATCTGCGGCTGGCCCATCTGGGTGTTGAAGTTGGCCAGGTCAGACGCCATGTTCGGGTTGCCGAACGAGTCGATGATGGCGATCGTCATGCCCTGCCCCTCGTTGCCGGCGGCGTAGAGCGGGGGCAGGTTGTACGAGTTCTGCATCGACGTCGAGGTGAAGCAGCGCCGTCCGACCGAGAAGCAGTTCGCCTCTGTTGGCGGCGTCAGGCCCGCGCTGAGGTACTGGTACTCCGCGACCGTCGGTAACGGGGAGGGCAGGCTGCTGGCCCCGGCGAGCACGGCGGAGCCGGCTGGGCCGAGTCCGAATACGGCCGCACCGCCAAGGGTGAGGGTGATCATCTGGCGGGCCGCCCGCCGTAGGTGTACGTGGAACACTCTGTCCTCCATCGCGTCGATGGCCGTCCGTTGCGGTATATATGCTGCTCAGACGACGGGTCCCCGGCAATACCTAACGCGACCTGACTGTTCCGCATTTATCCCCAAACGGGTATAAATGCCCTAAAACTGCAGATTGGCCGGGTGGTTCCAGCCGACGCGGGAGGGATGGCCCGATCATGCGGCCGGGCAGATCCACGTGCGAGCGGGCTCCGGCGGTGCAGGGCGCTCGTAGCAGGTCAGAGCTTGTAGCCGATGTCACGAAGCAGGCGGCGGCGGCCGGCCACATCGGCGTCGGTTTCCACGCCCACCGGCGGGGCGCCGTCGATGATGCCGGCGACGCCGCGGCCATCGTCCGTCACCGCGACGAGGACGGCGACGGGGTTCGCTGTCGCGCAGAAGATCGTGCAGACCTCGGGGACGGACTTGATCGGGTTCAGCACGTTGACGGGAAAGCCCTCGCGCAGCAAGATCACGAACGAGTGGCCGGCGGCGATCGCGAGAGCGTTCGACGTGGCCAGGGCGGTGAGTTCGGCATCGTTGCCGGAACGGCGCACGAGCCGGGCCGCCGAAGCCTCACAGAAGGCGAGGCCGAATCGAAGATGCGGGCTCACCCCGGCCAGGGCCTCGTGCAGGTCCTCGACAGTCTTGATGAAATGGGCCTGCCCGATGATGACGTTCATGTCGGCCGGCTTGTCCACCGCCACGACTTCGAAGGAGACCGCCGTACCTGTCACCGCGGGACCTCGCCTTCCCCCTCGTCCCCGTGCGCCGCCGGCAGGCGCACGCGGGCCACATGGGGCGAGCGTAGGGCAAAGGGCCAGGGACCGCAGGCGGTGGTCCACGGTTTCGCGATCATGAAAAGCGAAAAGCACGCCACCTCACGAGCCCAGCGGTGCGCATGGTGTGCCCGCGGGGCTTCAAAAGGCCGAATCGCAAGCCCACACTGGTAAGTGTGTACGACTTCGACGTGCTGGTGATCGGGTCGGGCCCCGGCGGCCAGAAGGCGGCAATCGCTGCGGCGAAGCTTGAGCGGCGCGTCGGCATCGTCGAGCGCCCGGACATGATGGGCGGGGTATGCCTCAACACCGGCACGATTCCGTCGAAGACGCTCCGTGAGGCCGTGGTCTACCTCACCGGCCTGAACCAGCGTGAGATGTACGGGCAGAGCTACCGGGTCAAGGACGAGATCACCATCGCTGACCTCGCGGCCCGCACGCGGCACGTGGTGGGCAGGGAGACCGAGGTTGTCCGCAGCCAGTTGTCGCGTAACCGCGTCACGGTGATAGCAGGGACAGCGTCTTTTGTCGACACGCACGTCATTGAGATCGACGACGGCCAGGGCCGGACGCGCAAGGTCAGCGCCGAGAACATCGTGATCGCGACCGGCACGCAGCCCGCGAGGCCAGCCAGCGTGGAGTTCGACGACCGCACCGTCATCGACTCGGACGGGATCATCCACTTGGAGCGGATCCCGAGGTCGATGGTGGTTGCGGGCGCCGGCGTGATCGGGATCGAATACGCGTCGATGTTCGCCGCGCTGGGGACGAGAGTCACCATCGTCGAGCAGCGCGCCCGCATGCTGGAGTTCTGTGACGTCGAGGTGGTCGAGGCGCTGAAGTACCATCTTCGCGACCTCGCCGTGACGTTCCGCTTCGGTGAAACCGTGGCGTCGGTCGAGGCCCGGCCGGAAGGCGCCATCGCCACTTTGCGCAGCGGAAAGAAGATCCCCGCCGACACGGTGATGTACTCGGCCGGCCGCCAGGGCGCGACCGGCCGGCTCAGGCTGGCGGCGGCGGGCCTGACCGCGGATGATCGAGGGCGGATCACAGTGGATGAGTTCTTCCGCACCACGGTGCCGCATATCTACGCGGTCGGCGACGTCATCGGATTCCCGGCCCTGGCGAACACGTCGATGGAACAGGGCCGCATCGCGGCGCACCACGCATGCGGGGAACCGATCCGGGCGCTCAGGCAACTGCAGCCGATCGGCATCTACAGCCTCCCCGAGATCAGCTTCATCGGGCGGACCGAGGACCAGCTCACCGAGGACCAGGTGCCCTTCGAGGTGGGAGTCTCGCGTTACCGCGAACTCGCCCGCGGGCAGATCATCGGCGACTCCTACGGCGTGCTCAAGGTGCTCGTCTCGCTCGACGACCGCACGCTGCTCGGGGTACACGTCTTCGGCACGGGTGCGACCGAGCTTGTCCACATTGGGCAGGCCGTCATGGGCTGCGGTGGCACGATCGACTATCTCGTCGATGCCGTCTTCAACTATCCGACGCTGGCGGAGTCATACAAGGTTGCGGCGCTTGACGCGACCAACAAGATGCGCCAGATCGCCCGCCTATCCGATTAACGCCCGCCCAGGCCGGGCGGGCGGGGCCGCGGCCGGTCAGCCGTCGTGCGCAGCGGCGCGCGCCGCAGGCCGGGCGGGGAGGGTGGCGCTGAGCACGGCACGCTGGGTCGGCCTCGCTTGCGCATGACGCTTTCTGCCCGCGTCGGTCAGGCATACGTAGATACCACGCCTGTCCATATCGCACATCGAGCGTTGCACGAGCCCGTTCTGCTCGAGCCGGCCGATCAAGCGTGACAGCGTGCTCTGGGTGATGTGTACCGCCTCGGCCAGTTCCTGCACCCGGAACTTGTGGTCGGAGCCCTCGGCCAGCCGCTCCAGTACCTCAAACTCGTTCACACCAAGCCCGTGCCGCTCGCTGAGTTCGTGTTCCAGCGCGGACGACACCGCCGCGTGATGCGCGGCAAGCGCGCGCCAGGCGCTCACGATTTCCGCCCCGGGGTCACCCGCCCCCAAACCGTGTTCCGCCGCGCTCTGCCGTTCTGCCATGTGGTCGTGCTCTGCCCCGTTGCCGGGCTGCGGGGGACCGGGCTGCGGGGGAACGGGCTGCGGGGGGCCGGCCGGCTCCGCAATGTTCGGGTGCTCCACGGCCGTAGCATAGCTTTTCTCCGGGTTGCATGCAAGCGAATTAAATGCAGTTGCATCTAATGCGTGCGCATGCATATGGTAGCCCGCATGAACTCATCGCCCATGACGCTCGACTCCGCGCAGCCCTGGAGCCCCCGCCTGTGGGGAATCCTGGTGGTCCTGTGCGGCGCGCTGTTCCTGGACGCCCTCGACGTCTCGATGGTCGGTGTCGCCCTGCCATCGATCCGTGCCGACCTTGGCCTGACCACTTCCTCGCTGCAGTGGGTGGTCAGCGGATACGTGCTCGGCTACGGCGGTCTGCTGCTGCTCGGGGGCCGCGCCGCCGACCTGCTCGGCCGCCGGCGGGTCTTCCTTGCCGCGCTCGCCGTATTCGCGGTTGCGTCCCTGCTCGGTGGCCTGGTTGACAGCGGTGGCCTGCTCATCGCCGCCCGCCTCGTCAAGGGTGTGGCGGCGGCGTTCACCGCGCCCGCTGGCCTGTCAATCATCACGACGACCTTTGCCGAGGGCCCAGCGCGCAACCGGGCACTCAGCATCTATTCCGCCTTCGGCGCCGGGGGTTTCTCGCTCGGCCTGGTGCTGTCCGGCCTGCTCACCGAGGTGAGCTGGCGGTGGACGCTGCTGCTGCCCGCGCCGGTTGCGGCGCTCGTGCTCCTCGCGGCAGCGCAGCTCATCCCGCGCGGCGACCGGCCAGATGTCCGCGGCCGGCGCTTCGACGTGCCCGGCGCCATAACGGTGACCGGGGCGATGCTGCTGCTCGTTTACGCGGTCGTCGGCGCGCCGCAGGCGGGCTGGGCATCCGCGAGGACCCTGGGTTCGTTCGCCGGGGTCACGGCGCTGCTGGCGGCCTTCGTGGCCATCGAGCGGCGTGGCCCGGATCCGCTGCTTCGGCTGGGCATCTTCCGCTCCGCGGCGCTGACCCGTGCGAACATCTGCGCCCTTGTGTTGTTCGGCTCGTACGTCGCCTTCCAGTTCCTTGTGACCCAGTACCTGCAGATCATGGTGGGCTGGTCGGCGCTGGCGACCGCGCTGGCGTTCCTGCCAGCCGGCGTGCTTGTCGCGATCGCGTCCACGCGCATGGGCCCGCTGCTTGATCGTTTCGGGCCTGCCCGCCTGGTCCTGATCGCATTCGTCTGCCTGTCCGCGGGCTACGCGTGGTTTCTGCGGATCGGCGCGCATCCCGACTATCCCGTGGTGATCTTGCCGTCCGTGCTGCTCATCGGGGCCGCGTTCGGGCTTGGATTCTCATCGCTGAACATCCAGGCGACCGCGGGTGTGGCCGACCACGAGCAGGGTCTGGCGTCCGGCATCCTGCAAACCTCCTTCCAGGTGGGTGGCGCGGTCGTGCTCGCGATAGTGACCGCGGTCGTCGACGCGGGCGGAGGCAACCGGGTGACCACGCCGCAGGCGCTGCTTTCCTCCTACCGGCCTGCGCTTGTCGTTATCACCGGTGTCGCGGTGGCCGGTGTCGCGGTCGGCCTGAGCGGGGTGCGCTTCGGCGTGCCCCGGCGCGCCGCGGCGCGGTCCGGCCCAGAGCGGCTCGAGCTGAGCCACCGCTGAGAGCAGGACGCCGCGAGAAATCGTGGTCAGACAGCCTCTCGCTACAGGTCGAAGAATCCGCGCAGGATCCGCCTGATCGCCGCCAGCTCCGCGGGCGATACCGCACCAAGCTGGCGGCGGAGCCGCTGGTAAGCAACGGCACGGGTATCTTCCGGGCGCGCGAAAGACGGCAGCTTAGCCAGCCTCGACGACTGCGAAAGTATGGGGATCTGGTGGCGTAGCCCGCGATCACGGCTGGTAACGGGCGCGACGAACACCACGGCATGAGGCAGCGCGAGGTGCAGCGGGCCCGAGACGATCACGGCGGGACGGAGCCCGGCCTGTTCCGCGCCGGTAACCGGGTCGAGATCAACGAGCCAGACATCGCCTGGCCTCAGCGGCGCACTCACTCGATGTCATCCAGGCCATCGCTCACCGTCCGGTCCCACTCGGCCAGTTCGCTGACGTAGTCCGACCACTGCTCGGGATCAGCCTGCAGCCGGGCATAATCATCCTGAACGCCCTGCCAGAACCTGGCTTCCTCGACCTTGTCCAGGGCCATGGCGAGTTCCGCGTCCATGGTGGTCTGGTCGGCGTCCGCGAGCCTCTTCAGCCTGTCGCGAGTCTCCGTCGAAACCTTAATGGTAGTCATAGCTGTCATACTTTCAGTATACCTGCGTTCATGCCGCTGGCTCGAACGTGGCGATCACGGAGTTGCTCAGGCGCGACACCGCGCCTCGGGGCTGCGGCTGCCTGTTCCTACCGGCGACGGTAGGCGTTTGAGCGATGCTGTATGTCCTGTACAACCACGACACGTTTTGATTCGTCAATTCGGTACAGCACTCGCCACCGCGTGCCGAGGCGTGCGCTGTGGAGGCCGGCCAGCTTGTCTCGGAGCGGCTTGCCGACCCGGTAGGGTGCCTCCAGGAGCGGGCCGGTGATGAATTCGACAGCCGCGGCGGCCACGTCCGGTGGGAGCGACTCGGTGATCGCGCGCCGGGCCGGGCGGGTCATTCCGAGCTCGTAGGGCTCAGCGCTCACCGGTTGCGCTCAGCGAGCAGCGCACGCGCTGCCTCGGTCCCGTACACCACGTCGCCGGCCTGCTCGGACTCCCGGGCCTCGGCCAGGCCCCTGAGTGCGGCCGGGTCGGCGAGGATCTCGGCGGTCTCGCGCATCGAAAGGTACTCCTCGATCGCAACTAGAACCGTCTGCTGGACGCTGCGATGCTCGATCTCGGCTACCTGCTTGAGCTGGTCTTCGAGTTCAGGCGGCAAGCGAAGTGTCATGGCCATACCGCTATGGTATCAAAACGGTGCGCATGGCCCGATGGGGTCCGAGGGCTAGCTCCAGGCCCTGCCGCGCACCGGGATCATCCTCAACCAGCAGCACGCTAGCGACGGCTAGCCCCACCGGTGGTCAGGGTGCCATCCAGGGGGATACGGGTGTGGTGGGTGTGTCGCGCATATGTTAATTATGCGCGACCGATGTCTGGGCGTGGTCCGGGAGTGTCACAACCACCTCACCGGTGGGCTCATGGCCTCCGGTATGGCAGCGAACATGCCGAGCCCGGTTCTGTGACAGGGCCGTGACGCTAACCGGACATGCTAACGACACCGGCGCCGCACAGTCGCGGGTATGCATAATCCCGGCAGCCAGCCCGTGCGCTGGCTGGAACACGCCCCAGCCAGCGACCCAGGCCGCGTAATGATTCCCGGGCGGGACCACCGCCCGGGCATGGATCCGCGCCGCCGTCGCACGAAGATCCTGGCGCTGCTCGCCGCAGGCGCTCTCTGCCTGGCAGGCTTCGCCATCGTGCAGCTGACGACAGGACCGGCGAAGCCGCTGCCTGCACCGGTGATACGCCGCAGCCAGCGGCTGGGCGCGGTGGCCTGGCCGGCGTACGGGGAGTCGGCCGCGGACATCAGCGGCGTCGGCCTGGCGCCAGGCCCGGGCGCCACCCGGCCGGTGCCGATCGCCAGCGTCGCCAAAGTGATGACCGCCTACGTAATCCTCCGCGACCATCCACTGGCTGCCCGCGCATCCGGCCCGCTCATCACGATCCGGCCGCAGGAGGCAGCGGCCTACGTCTCCCAGGTCCGCAACGGTGACTCGCTGGTACCGGTTGCTGCCGGCGAAACCATCACCGAGCGCGAAGCGCTGGAGGCGCTGTTGCTGCCGTCCGCGGACAACATGGCCTGGATTCTCGCGCGGTGGGACGCCGGCAGCCAGGCGGTGTTCGTCGCGCGGATGAACACCACCGCCCGCCAGCTCGGCATGACCGCAACCACCTACACCGATCCATCCGGGCTGGACGCCTCCACTACCAGCACCGCCGGCGACCAGGCGCGGCTGGGTATAGCCGCCATGCGGGTGCCTGCTCTCGCCGCGATCGTGGCAATGCGCACGGCCGACATTCCCGTGGCCGGTGTCGTTCGCAACTACAACACGCTGCTGGGCCACGACGGGATCTCTGGCCTGAAAACTGGCAGCACCGATGCGGCCGGCGGCTGCGTCCTCCTTGCGGCATGGCGCCAGGCCGGCTCTCGCAAGACGCTCATCATCGCCGCCACGTTGGGCCAGCCCGGGACCATGCGAACCATGCTGCCCAACGCGCTGCAGGCGGGCAACGCGCTCGTGCTGTCCCTGGACGATGCCCTCAGCCGTCAGATGGATCCACGCCGGGGTCGCGCGGATCGACTTCTTCCTCACCGCGGACGGTCCGCTGCTGAAC
>WNGQ01004334.1_pt1 | contig 14117 bp, 15 predicted proteins | sample 5407661 | NCBI WGS metagenome assembly WNGQ01 (sample SAMN13153382, study PRJNA577476) | soil metagenome | isolation source: 60 cm soil or saprolite under Garry oak tree replicate 2 | place: USA:California | collected 2016-06-15
CGGCTGAACAACAATCCAGAGACGGGCGAGACTCTGTGTATTGGTTGCAATTTGTGCGCGTTAGCATGCCCGGAGAACCTGATTGTAGTGGGCTGGGAACGCGACGATGCTACGCGGCGCAAGGTTCTGACGACTTTTACGTATGACACTTCGCGGTGCATGTTCTGCGGACTCTGCGAAGATGCGTGCCCGGTGGACGCGCTGGAACTGACGCAGGATTTCGAAATGGCGTATTTTACGCGCGAAGGCGCGATCTGGGATCGTCACCGCCTCGAACAGGGACCGACACCTGCACGCTACACCCGCTAAAGATATCGAATGGAACTTCGCAAAGATCCCATCACACAAAGCTGGGTCATCCTGGGACAGAAAGAAGCACGCGGCGACGCGCCGGAGGAATGTCCGCTGGAGCCGGCCAAGCTCGAAAAGCTGCGGGCGATTCTGACGTGGCCAGCGGAAGGGGCGTGGCAGGTGCGCGTGCTGCCGCACCCGGAGCCGCTCTATCACATTGAAGGGGAACCGGGACGTGTGGCCGAAGGGATGTACGACAAAATGGTCGCCCTCGGAGCCCACGAGGTTGTGGTGGAGACGCCGCTTCACGACAAACGAATGTCGCAGTTCACCGACGAAGAGATTGAGCGGGTATTATGGGTGTGGGCGTCGCGCATTGCCGATTTGAAAAAAGATGCGCGGTTTAAGTATGTCAGCGTCTTCAAGAATCAAGGGGCAATGGCGGGAGAAGAATGGCCCCACGCACATTCGCAATTGACGGCTACGATTTTCGTGCCGCGGCGAATTAAGTACGAACTCAGCTCCGCGCACGAATGGTTCAAAGATAAGGAGCGCTGCATTTTCTGCGACACGGTGCGTCAGGAGGAAAAGCAGGGGAAGCGCATCGTGGACGTGCAGGGAGATTACTATGCGCTGTGCCCGTATGCTTCGCGCGTGCCGTACGAAGTCTGGGTGATGCACCGGCGGCACAATCATTTGTTCGAACAGCCGCGGCCAGGATCGAACCGCAGGCAGTTGGCCGCACTACTGGGGCGCGTACTGCGCCGGTTAGAGAAAGTGGCCCCGGCATTTCATCTGGTAGTGCACACATCGCCCAATACGAAGAACAAAAAGGGAGAATTGGCCGGCTATTGGAAGACGCTGCCGGATGATTACCACTGGCATATCGAGATCCTGCCGATCGTGGAGAAGACGAGCAAGTCTTACAGCATCAAAGAAGTGTATTTCAACGCAGAACTGCCGGAGCAGGCGGCCGCGAATTTGCGAGCGTTGGACCCCAATTCATGAAGCACGGCCGTGCGAGTCCAGGCGAGCTTGGCGGAATCGTTCTTAACCTGATCATTTTGCTGTGCGTCGTGATTTTTTGCGCCTTTTTGTACCTGGTGAGGCGTCCCATTCTTCGCTTTGCTGCGGAAGCATGGGTTGTCGAGGATCCTCTTGACAAGGCAGACGCGCTTATCATTTTAGGCGACGATAATTTTTATGCCGATCGGGCAACGCGGGGAGCGCAATTGTTTAGGGAAGGGAAGGCGTCCGTGGTCGTCGCAAGCGGAAGGCGACTGCGGCCGAATGCGGGGACCGCGGAGTTGATGGAACACGATCTGTTCGAGCGCGGAGTGCCAAAAGACAGGATCGTGCGGTTTGTGCACGACGCGGATGGTACGTTGGAAGAAGCGCAAGCCCTCACCAGGCTTGTAAGAGAGAGAAAATGGCACAGCGTCATCGTAGTGACATCAAATTTTCACACGCGACGCGCACGTTATATTTTTCAGCGCGTTTTTCCACTGGGAGTAGAGGTGCGCATCGCCAGCGCGCACGACGGAGACTTTGATCCCGAGCATTGGTGGGAAAAGCGTAAGTCACGCAAAGAGTTAACGGGGGAATTCGCCGGGATGGTGGTGACCTTGTGGGAGTTACGAGGGAAGAGAGAAAAGTGAGACAGCGCAATTGGTAGTGGCGGTGGGAGGACTCCACTATAAGTGGTGTAGCCTTTCAGGAAACACCCCAGATTTGCCACCCGCCATTCCTTGTTTACAGCCACTGACTCGTGTACTATGTTCACTCTTCCGAGTCGCAGTTCCAACCAGCCCTGCGATAAGCGGCTTCGAAAATCCAATTTTCGATGTCGAGGTGACAGATGTGGAAAAAAGAAGATTCGAAGCCTGAAGGTGTTTCTGGCAGCCCCGCAGCTCCCGCAATTTCTGCGACTTCTTCGAGCCCCACAACTTCCAGCATGCCTTCGGTATCGGGTGCGGTCCCGACTTCGTCGCGCGCAGCCGCGTGCATCAGCCAGGGAATCAGAATTAAAGGTGAAGTAACCGGCAGTGAAGATCTTTTCGTCGACGGCATGGTAGAGGGAAAACTCAGTCTCACGACGAACAGCTGCTTGACCGTGGGACCAAACGGACATGTAAAGGCGGACGTAAGCGCACGCGAGGTTATCGTGAGGGGAAAAATTGAAGGAAAGGTCACGGGGCGGGACAAGGTACAACTCTGGAGCACCGGCCAAGTCACCGGAGAAGTGCAAACGGACCGATTGGCCATTGAGGACGGCGCGCTGTTGCGCGGAAAAGTTGAAGCGGGCAGGCAGCCGAACAAACCTGTAGAGGTTAAAGCGTCTGCTGCAGCGGCTTCGTCCAAGTCTGTCGACACGACGTCGTTGAATTCCGGAACGGTGGCCAACTGACAATGAGCATCTTGCACAAACTGGGCCTTGGAATGGCGAGCGGGACGGGCGGCGGCGGGTCCCTTCCGGTGCATGCAAACTCACGCTCACGCACTTCAGGGGTGCCGATATCCGCTGTGGGCGCCGCGCGCGCACCGGAATCGCCAGAATCGAAGCGGATCTCAAACGGGCTGAAAGAATTCTTGTGGAATCTCGACGGCCTGGGGCGGGGCACGCTGCTCGATCTAGGGCCCGCGTGGCAGACGACTTTGAGCTTCTTTATCGAGCGCGGTTTCCGCGTCTCATCGGAAGACATTCTTCGCGGGTGGAAAGCATTTCTGACCGACGATGAGAAGCGGTTGCGCGAGGACGCCGATGCGCGCGACAAGCTGGACATGACGCCGAGCGGCCGCGCGAGACGCTTTCTTGCCGAGAACCTGCAATATCCGCGTGCTACCTTCGACGCTGTCCTTTTGTGGGATTTACTGGACTACCTTGAGCCGATGCTGGTGAAGCAGATGGTGGCGAACCTGACCGAACTGTTGCGCCCGGGCGGAGTGATTCTGGCGATGTTTCACAGCAAGAAGCCGGAAGGTTTTCAGCGTTATCGAGTGGCCGATTCGAATACGCTGCAGGTGATCTCGTCCGCGGTCATCTGTCCAGCGCAAAAGGTTTATCAGAACCGTGAGATCCAGGACCTCTTTGGGCGCTTTCGAACGATGAAATCGTTTGTCGGCCGCGACCAACTTCGCGAAACACTCTTCATCAAGTAACCGCTGAAATTTCCAATCTAGGCGAGTGCTGTGGAAATTTGCGCGTTCACCCTCTCTTCGCTTGCAATCGACGAGTCGGAGGAGTACAAGCAGGGCGTGAGCTCAAGGAGCTCCGGAGGGACCATGACTCCACCGGGCTTAGAGCTGCACTACAGCTGATCACACCGCTTTTGCGGTGCGCGTCGCTCGCGAAACATACGTGCTTTTAGCGCGCTTCCGAGACGACACAGTAAAGAAGCGAAAGGGGGAGCCTGCTGGCTCCCCCTTTTGCTTTCGTCGCTACTGTTTTTCGAATCAATGCTGTGTCGAACCTTTGGGATGATGGTGGTGACGCCGGCCACTGCTGTGCTTACGATGATGGCGATCATGCGAGGACGACGGGTTGGCCGACTGCGTCTGCGTGGAACTGGCACTATCTTGCGGAGCCGATTGCAGGGCTGAAGCGGGCACTGAGACAAAAAGCGCCGGCGTTGCCGCCAGCAAGAAAAATCGAACAATACGTTTCACGGCAATTCTCCCGAATGAATTCCCTGTGAGACTATTGAATCACAGGTTGCAGAGAAAGTCTCCGGGAAATGCATTCTAAGCTGTTTCTAAGATCAACCGCGAGGGGCTGCGATCACCGCAGCTTAGTTCTCGATAGTCGGGAAGGCCCCCAAGGCGTCGAGTGAGTTTTAGGAAATGGCGCGACTAACCGCCGAACTTGAGTCGTTCGAGCCACTGAATGGCGTCGCGTTGGCTGGCAATGATCTGAGCCTGCCATACCAAGGCAACGGACATTAAGCTCAAGGAAACGACGCAAAGCATGAGAACGAGGACGACGTTGGACTCGTGAACAGGAAGGGTGAAGGCGCGCCGAAGCCAAGCCATGGTTGGGGGTCTCCTAGTACTCGGTTCGATGTGACCAGTTTTGTGCACACGAATCCGGCTCGGCAGCGCCGGGGAGTAGCACTTGCCAGATAGTCTCTGGGCAATCGAAGGTCCAAGTCTCAATGAGTCGAGCGGAAGCTCTTATGCCTCGGAAAATAGATAGTTTGTGAACATAAGTGAAGATGCTGACGCTTGTGATTCGATCTAGCGGTGTGCAAATCGAGGCGCATTTGTGCAACATTTTTCCGGAGTACTTAGTTTCTTGCGGTGATGCCCGCGAGCAGTCGGTCCCAAACGTCCGGGGAATGGAGTGGCAAACGGCGCGCGTGAGCCGTGTCAGGCTGATCCTGGCAGGCCTCCTCGGACTTGCGGTCGGTGAGAAGGATAGTGCGCTCGCAGAAGGGGAACAGTCCAGCAGCTAAATCGGGAGTGGCGATACCTAGAGTGTGGGCATGGTAACGAAGCGCCCGGTCGTAGAGTTTCGCAAGTTCGCGAATGCAACGCTGGACGCTGGGTCCGATTGCAGTGGACCAGAGAATGCCGTGCTTGCGAAATTGCAGGTTGCGATTGCGGCCCTCTGAAAGGAAGCGCTCAACTTCTTCATTAGAGGCACCGGCAAAGAAAAAGATGTCGTCAAAATCGCGTTGCCGGACAAGTTCGGCATCTCTCTGTGGCAAGCCGGTATTTTGTACGAGCTCGCGGGGAGAGAGTGATCGTAGAGTTACGACTGGCACGCCGGTATCCTGGGAGAGAGTCTGCAGGGCCTCAGCGGCTGCCGGCAGGGCTTCCGCGACGGGAATGCAAGTAAAGCGGCCGAGGCGCATGGTTGCAGCCTTCTTGGTCCCAGGGGTATCTGAGGCCGGTCGGAGATGAAAATAGTCCTCCGGCAGATAAACCGCGCAGCCGTCTTCCGCAATGAAAGGATGCGTGTGGCCGTGTTTGCGGCGGGCATCGTCGAACTGGAGACGCGAGCGGTTGGTCAGCCAGACGGCGGGAATGGCTTCGTGGTCGAGTGCCGCGGTGAATTCATCGAGGCCCTGAAGGCTGCGTCCCCGCAGGGGGATCAGTTCATCAACAGCAATGTAGAGGACACTGGATGTCTGACGCAAGCAAGGCTCCGAATTGGCGAAGCCCATTCTATCGGAATTTGGAAAGACGCTGGGCCGCAGAAAGCAAAAAAGGCGGGCAGAGTGTTCTGCCCGCCCTAAGCTTTGCCCGGCAAACTCCACCGGGCGCTTTTCCAGTTATTTAGTTCCCAGATTTGGTGGCGGAAGCAGCCGTCTGCGAATTCGCCTTCGGGATACTGAGATATCCGCTGATGGTGTTCTTACCAATCTTGTTGATGACGATTTCCTCTGGAATATGAGTGCCCGAGAGGTAGAAGAAGATCGGCTCGTTCATGGCGCGGTTCTTCTTCTGGAATAGCTTGTCTTCAATAGTCACCGCAGCGCTAAACTGGTTATGTTTTTCGTTGATGCCCTTCAGTTCAACGGTGACGTTGCCTACCTTTTGAGGCCTGTTCCTGCCGGCGATGGTGAATTCAACGTAGTCCCGTTCGCCGAGGCGGCGGAGCTGGTCGATTTCGTCATGGTTGCGCGCGATAAGGGTGCCCATCTCGCTGCGAGCCATTTTCAAGTCTTCGCGAGTGGCGTCCAGATCGGTCTTGACGCCCACAACTTTCGTATCCACGGTCTTGACGTCATCGCTGGTGGCCTTGGTGGCAAGTTCTGAATGAACCGAGGTATCCAGCGCGGTCAGCTTCTCGGTGGTCGCGTCGTTGAGTTTTGCTGCTTCCTCGCGCGACTTCTTGAGCTGGCCCTGAGTAATCTTGAGTTTGCCAGTGACAACCTTCAGGTCGCCCTGGAGATCGGTGTTAGCCTTTTCGTCTTGAGCGAGACGGTCCTTTAAGGAGGACATGTCTTGCTGCACAGCCTGTTCTGCAGTCTTCAATTGCGCCGCAACCGCCTGCTGCGTGCCATCGAGCTTCGAAGAGGCACTCCAACCAACTGCCAGTCCGCCAATAGCGATCAACCCTAGAACAATCACCGCTGGCAACGTCCAGGCTGGTGATTCCGTATGCGAATCCAAAATTCTTTCGTCTGACATAGTCAATATTTCTCCTCACCCCAACTTGGGGAAATGCCGCCAGATTCGGCTTGTGACGAAAAGGTTGCATGCTTAAAGCCAAAGAAAACAAAGCGAGGGTTGCCGTAACTTATAGAAGGAAGGGCGTTTGTGGGGACGAAAAAACAAGGAGGCAGTACTAGACCTAGCAAAGTTTACGCGAAAAGAGAGCGAACAGCGGATTTTTTGCTTGACGTAGAAATCAATCGAATCGAATCCCTAGGCTTCGGAGGTCGGACTGAAGCTGTTCTGGCGACTGGAAAACGATGCCGGCCATCCCAAGGCGACGAGCGGCCTCCGCGTAGGCGGCAACGTCGTCAACATAAACGGCTTCCTCAGCCCGGACCTTGCAGGCTTGCAGGGCCTGGCGATAAATAACAGGATCGGGTTTGCTCGCGCCAACGCGATAGGAGTAGATCCGGATGGGAAAGAAGCGGAAGAAGGGGAAACGGACCTCCTCATGGGACATGTGGATAGGGTCGGTATTCGAAAGCAGCGCGAGGCGGTAGTTCCTAGAGAGATTCTCAAGGAAAGATTCGGAATGGATCGGATGCGGGTCAAGGGCGCGATTCCAAACCTCGCTGAATTGGTCGAAGGAGAGCGAAGCGCCGAGACGTTTTGTTAGATGAAGGTGCCAGTCCCGGGGAGAAATGCGCCCCTCTTGCCAATCGAGCCAGCGAGGGTCGTTCTGTATCGCGGACCACACTTCTTGAGGGGTTAGCGAGAGGCCGGCAGCCAGTCCGTCCATGGCTCGGGAGATATCCACGCGAATCAGGACTCGGCCAATATCAAAGATGATGGCGCGGTACTTGGCGGCTGCCACAGTCTATTGGCCCTGGGGACGAGAAGTGGCGCCGGAGCCCCCATTTTTGAGCTCGCCGAATTTATGCCTGCCGCGATAGATGCTGATGACGGCCGGAAGCACGGACACCGCGATGACAACGGCGATGACGTAATGGATGCGTTCACCAATATTCGGGACCGAGCGGCCCAGAGAGTAGCCTCCGAGAATCATGGCGCCGACCCAAAAAATCCCCCCCAAAATGTCAAAGGCCAGGTAACTGGAATAAGACATCTTTGCCGCGCCGGCGACGGGAGGACAGAAGGTCCGAACAATGGGAACGAAGCGCGCGAGGATGACGGCCCGGCCGCCATATTTTTCATAGAAATCATGAGCGCGTTGAAGATAGCTTCGCCGGAAGAAGAGAGAGTCTTCGCGGCGGTATAGAGCGGCACCCGCCGAGCGGCCAATCCAATAGCCAATCTGGTCGCCCACGATGGCACAAATCATTACGGGAAGGAGTAGCCATTTGAGGGGAATGCCTTGTCCCGATGGCAAGGCAGAAAAAATTCCGGCTGTCACCAGTAGGGAATCACCAGGAAGAAAGAATCCCACAAAAAAACCGGTTTCGACGAAGACGATGGCACAGATAAGGGGCGCTCCCCCAGAGCGGATTAGTTCCTTGAGTCCATCTGGGTTGTAGAGCGAGTGGAAAAAGTGAAGGATGGCGTCGAGCACTCGGTGTTGTTCCTCGCATCGGATGGGTGAAATGATCCTCTTACGGGTACGGAAACGAGGACGCGCGAGCGCAAGCTCAAGCTCGTAAAAGCACCCAGACCTATACGGTAGCAGAAAACGCCGACGTCCTCTCCACATTCATGCCAGAGGAGGAGCGGAACGGTAAGAGCTGCAAGCCAGATGCTGATGCGAATCATCGGAGCACCTCCGCGAGCCATAGGTAGCCTTTGTCTTCGGCATCGATCCGGGCCTGGAAACCCCTAGCGGCGTCATCTTTCTCCCCGAGCAATTTTTCAATACGCGGGAGAGCGCGGCGCGCTGCGACGGCACCGGCAGCGATCGCTTCATCAGCGCAGTCGAAGTCGTCCCAGGCCAGGGATTGCACGTCGGGCCGGAGGACGAGATCGGCATGGCGCTCCCAGATTTCAAGCTGATGCTTTTGCGCCGCGTTGACGGCGCGACTCACGACCTGAAAAATATTCGTGGGGGCGCCACAGTAGCCGTCCTGCAGGCCAACGGAGACACCGATTACCGTCGCCGCACCGAGGTCGCGGACGGCGCGCGTCGGAACAGGAGCGACGAGCCCGCCATCCGCAAGACACCGCGTGCCGATCTCGACTGGTTCGAACAAGCCCGGGAAGGCGCAACTCGCGCGGATCGCGTCCACGAGGTTCCCTTGAGTGAAGACCACGGGTTCGCCGGAGTTGAGATCCGTGGCCACCACTGCAAGAGGAATACGAAGGTCTTCAAACTGGCGCGAGTCGAAAACGCGTGCGATTAGATTTTCAAGACGATGATTGCTTGCCAAGCCGAGGCGCGAGACGCGCCAACGGGCGATGTCCCGGAAGCGGAGCGTGCGGCATGTTTCCATGATGAGAGAAAGAGGCGCTCCGCTGGCGTAGGCGGCGCCGAGGATGCTGCCCACGCTGGTCCCCGCGATGTGAGAGATGGGAATGTGATTCTGTTCGAGGACTTGTAGAACGCCGAGATGCGCGAAGCCACGCGCGAAACCACCGCCAAGCGCGAGGCCGACGCCCGCTCGGCCGGGCATGGCGGCTGGAGTTTCGTTCAGTATCATGCGCGGAGTGTGCCCGTGCCTCGTCATAGCGGGAGGATCGCAGGGAGAACATTCTCGACCTATGGTTCGGGCGTCCCGAAAAAACAGTACTTCTGTACTGCGATGGAAACTGAGCGTATATCAATGTCCGCGCCCTCGACAGTACCTTCTTACTAGTCCAGTACCCTCTCTGTACCATTGTGACAAGCGACGCGCTGCGAGATTCTCTCTCCCGTCAGGTTGAATCACCGAGGGGGCTGTGAATGGACAGTGCGTTCAAAGCTTGGGTCGGGCAGCCGGTGATTCTGCAAGTGGCGCTAGGAGACATCAAGGTGCCGCTGCGCGGGAAACTACTGAAAGATGGCGACGAAACGGTACGGATGCGCATCGGCGATAGCTGGGACGTGGATATCTATAAGGCCATGATCCTGACTGTTGAAGAAGACTCCGTGCCTCTGCTTCCTGCGTGAGGGATACCGCCATGAAAACACAAGAGCTCAAATACGTAACCCGGCGCCGCGCGGCAGTGCTCTTGGGCCTATCGGAAATGGAATTGAGCCGTATCTCGAGCGAATCGGGATTCGGACACAAGGAAGTCGCAGGCGAACAAGAAGAGACATATTTCACCTACGAAGAATTGCGACAGATCTGCATGCTGGCCGTACACCAGGTGCACTAAACAAAAACGAGTTTCCTCCGGCCCCCCTCAGCAACACCCCCACCCCGGGTCGCTCCCCCCAGCGATCCGGGGTCTTTCATTCGGCTGAAGATCTCAAGTGGGGGACTCGCGGTCGCAGAATCGATTTAGAAAACCTTTGACAGACGGAGTCCGCGCGAAGAGACTTAGCGCCGAACGGGGGGCGCGGGTCAAATGTCACGTCCTAAAATTTGTGGATGCTGGAAGTGGGCGGCGGCAGTGGTGTTACTCGCCGCCATGCTAGCGCTAACTGCAGGAAGCGGTGCAAGCAACGGAACCGAAAGCTACGACGTGGTTATCGCCAACGGGCGAGTGATGGATCCCGAATCGAGGCTGGACGCGGTTCGAAACGTCGGGGTTCGCGGCGGGAAAATCGTTGTGATTTCGACTGCTCCCCTCGAAGGGAAGCAGTCGATTGATGCTCGAAGCCTGGTCGTCGCGCCAGGGTTCATTGATTTACACCAGCACGGGCAGGACGCGGAGAACTATGCCGCGAAAGCGGCGGACGGGGTGACGACGGCGCTGGAGCTTGAGGTGGGGGTTGCGGATGTGGATGGGTGGTACAGCGAGCGGGAAAGCAAGGCACTCATCAACTTCGGAGCGAGCGCGGGACACATTCCGGCACGCATGGCGGTTATGCACGATCCGGGCGGGTTGCTGCCGAGCGGGGACGCGGCCCACCGAGTGGCATCACCTGCAGAAATGGATCAGATCAGCGCGCTGATCGAGAAAGGATTGAAACGCGGCGCGCTGGCCGTGGGGCTTGGGCCTGCCTACACGGAGGCCGCAACCAACCAGGAAATCCTGGACGTCTTTCGCGTGGCGGCGAAGTATCACGCGACGTGCCACGTGCACATTCGCGCATCGGATTCATCAACCGTTGGGAATTTCAGCGGATTTGAGGAAGTGATGGCGGCGGCAGCGATCACTGGTGCTCCGCTCCATATCGTGCACATACAAAGCACCGGTGGACCGAACGTGACTCAGGAACTGCAGATGATTGCGGATGCGCGATCCCGCGGCATGGACGTGACCACGGAAAGTTATCCTTACACGATGGGGATGACCAGCATCCAAGCTGCGATGTTTGACCACAAAGAGGAAGAACCTGCCACCTATTTCGCCTCTCTCTTGTGGCCCGCAACCGGAGAGCATTTGACGAAGGAATCGTTTTTGCGCTACCGCAAGCAAGGCGGAATGGTGATTGTTCCTGCGAACACACCAGAGAATGTCCATGCTGCCGTCGTGAGCCCGCTGACGATAATCGCGAGTGACGGATATCTTGCCAAAGGGCAGGGACACCCGCGAACCGCTGGCACCTACGCCTTGGTGCTCGGACGTTACGTGCGGGAAGAGAAGGCGATGGATTTGATGACCGCGCTGAAGAAGATGACGCTGATGCCGGCGCAACGGCTGGAGCAGCGCGCACCGATGTTCAAGAACAAAGGACGAATCCGTGTGGGGGCGGATGCGGACATTACGGTGTTCGATCCTAATCGTGTCATTGACAAAGCAACGTACGAAAAGCCTCTGCAGTACTCGGAAGGGATTCAGTTCGTGTTTGTCAACGGAGTTACGGTTGTCAAGGATGGGCAACGCGTTGACGGAGTTCTTCCCGGCCGGGCCGCGCGAGCGCCAGTTTCGCAGTGACTTTCCTAAATCCGCTCCGCAACGCCGTGGCGCCGCGCAGAAACCAGAAAGGACCATGATGCCAACCGCCCGGAAGTGCTATATAGTACTGCGCGCGCCAGCCTTGTTGAGAAAGGACTCACTTTGACACTCGCCGCCGCGGATTGGGCTGCCATCGTTGGATACCTGCTGATCACGTTATTTCTCGGCTTGTACTTCCGGGGCCGCTCCGGAAAGAGCACCGAAGACTATTTCGTGTCGGGCCGCAACGTTTCCTGGTGGCTCGCAGGAACCTCCATGGTAGCGACCACCTTCGCTGCAGACACGCCGCTTGCGGTAACCGGGCTGGTCTATGCGAACGGAGTTGCGGGGAACTGGCTGTGGTGGAGTTTTCTGCCCTCCGGGATGATGACGGTGTTTTTGTTCGCGCGGCTGTGGCGGCGCTCCGGGTTAATCACTGACGTGCAATTCGCGGAGATGCGTTACGCCGGTAAGCCCGCCGCGTTTCTGCGTGGTTTCCGCGCTGTCTACCTTGGCCTGCTGATGAACTGTTTGATCCTCGGCTGGGTGACGAAAGCCATGGTGAACATCATCAGTACGTCGCTGGGGATAAGCGATGGAAAGGCGCTGGCAATCTGCGTTTTCTTCCTGATGCCGTTCACGGGCATCTACGTTTCGCTGGGCGGATTGTGGGGCGTGCTCTGGACGGACCTGTTTCAATTCGTACTGAAGATGACCATCGTGATTGGTGTGGCCTGGTACGGGGTGCACGCCGTGGGGGGCATGCGACAGATGCTGAGTACGCTTGCGGCAAAGCGCGTTGCCGCCGGAGCCAGGGCAAGCGACATCACGGCTCTTCTGCCTGATTTTTCCCGCGGTTTTGCAAGCGAAGCTCTGTGGACTCTGCCAGTGATTACCTTCGTGGTGCATCTGGCGGTGCAGTGGTGGGCCTTCTGGTATCCCGGCGCGGAACCTGGCGGTGGAGGATATATCGCGCAGCGCATCTTCAGCGCGAAGGACGAGAGAAACGGATTGCTGTCCGTTCTTTGGTTCAACCTTGCACACTACGCGCTGCGTCCCTGGCCATGGATTTTGACGGCGCTTGCGGCAGTCGTGCTTTATCCCGGTCTTGCGCAGCCCGAGCGGGGCTATATGTTGGTGGCGACGCGCCAGACGCCGCACGCGGTCCTGGGAATTCTGCTGGCCGGTTTCATGGCCGCGTTCATGTCCACGGTGGCAACGCAACTCAACTGGGGCAGTTCCTATTTGATCGAAGACTTCTATCGGCGCTTTCTGAAGAAAGAGGGAAGTGAATCACATTTTGTAAACGCTTCGCGGCTGGCGACGGCATTTCTCGTGCTAGCGGCTGCGGCTGTCGCCTGGGAACTGAAATCCGTTTCCGATGGCTGGAGAATTGTTCTCGAACTAGGTGCCGGCACCGGCGGCGTATATTTGCTCCGCTGGTATTGGTGGCGCGTCAACGCCTGGAGTGAAATCTCCGCCATGCTCGCCGCGATGGTGACGACCCTCGCGCTTCATTTCAACGCCCTTTGGAACGCTCTCATTGGCCGGCCCCACCCCTTCAGCGGCTCTGACCCGGTCATCTTCGCCAAGACAACGCTCTGCACAACCGGGATCACCACGCTGGTGTGGATCGCCGTCACTCTTTTCACTGCGGCGGAGCCCAATGACACGCTCGTCAAGTTTTACAGTAAGGTCCGCCCGCAAATCACCGGATGGAAACCGGTCGCCAAGCTGGCCGGCGATGTGCCGGTCACGCGCGACCTGGGGCGCAACCTTCTCAGTTGGATCCTTGGCTGTGTGCTCATTTATTCTGCTCTCTTCTGCATCGGGAAGCTTTGCTTTGGCCTTTACCAAGAGGCGCTGATTCTTGCCATTCTCGCTATTGCCAGTGCGCTGGTCATCTCGCGCTTGATGCCTAAGCCGGCGGAGTGGCAAGCCAACTGAAATGGTTGACGTCGTTCAGCCAGCGCGTTCGGGCAAGCATCATGCGGTCCTCGCCGGATTCCTCGGCTGGACGCTCGATGCTTTTGATTTCTTCATCGTCGTTTTTCTCTTCGATACGCTGGCACACCAATTCGGCGTGACCAAAAAAGAAATCGTTTGGACCACCACCGCGACGCTGGCCATGCGGCCGATAGGCGCGCTGCTATTCGGGCTGCTTGCGGATCGCTACGGGCGCCGCGTCCCGCTCATGGCCAACGTGATCTACTTTTCTGTTATCGAGCTATTATGCGGATTCTCCCCCAACTTCACAGTCTTCATCATCCTGCGCGCGCTGTTTGGCATCGGCATGGGCGGCGAATGGGGAGTAGGCGCGTCACTGGCGATGGAAGCAGCTCCGGTGCGTTGGCGGGGAATCCTCAGCGGAATCTTGCAGAGTGGTTATTCGATCGGATATCTGCTGGCGGCCATAGCCGCGAGATTTCTCCTGCCCATGTGGGGATGGCGCCCCATGTTCTGGATCGGAGCGCTGCCCGCGCTCCTCGCACTGTACATCCGAACGAAAGTGCCGGAATCAGAAGCGTGGAAGCAACATCGCGCTGCCAGCACGGGGCAAGTTCTGCGCATCGTTGCAGGCGAGTGGAAGCGCTTCATCTATCTCGTCGCCCTCATGACGTTCATGATGTTCCTCTCGCACGGAACGCAGGATCTCTATCCGGACTTCTTGAAAGAAGTGCACAAGATTTCTGCCGCGATGATCGCCAATATCGCGATGATTTACAACGTCGGAGCAGTCTTGGGCGCGA
>WNGQ01013937.1_pt1 | contig 14115 bp, 9 predicted proteins | sample 5407661 | NCBI WGS metagenome assembly WNGQ01 (sample SAMN13153382, study PRJNA577476) | soil metagenome | isolation source: 60 cm soil or saprolite under Garry oak tree replicate 2 | place: USA:California | collected 2016-06-15
TGGTGCCGCCGATCGAGGTGACCAGCGGGTCCGACGATGGCCACGAGTTCACCCGGAACGGGTACAGGGTGCTCGCGTCGGATTCGGCGTCCGTCGCCCCGTCGTCACCCGAGGAGGCGAGGACGGTGACGCCGTGGGCCACCGCGTCCTTGAACGCGTACCGCAGGTTCAGCAGGCTGGAGAAGTTGCCGCTGTCGAAGCCGGGGAAGGTGTTCTCGGTCGCGCCGAAGCTCTGCGTGATCACGTCGCCGATGCCGCGGTCGATCAGCGATTTCTCGGCGTTCATCATCTCCGGCAAGCCGGACGTGCCCTCGACCTCGGCGACCGGGGTCTCGGCCAGGACGATCTTCGCGCCGGGCGCGATGGCGTGCGCGTACTCCACGTCGAGGGTGGTCTCCTGGGCCCAGCCGACCATGGTCGGATCATTGGGGTCGAACGGCGGGACGTTCCCGAACTTCATCACCTGCAGGCCGGGGTCGGGGAAACCCCACTGCTGGTCGAAGACGTGCAGGTCGTTCGCGATGGTCGGAGAGCCGAACGAGTCCACGATCACGATGGTCCGGCCGGCGCCGGTGATGCCGCCCTTGTACAGGGGGTTCAGGTTGTAGGCGACCCGGTACTGCACCGGCGAGTAGCACGCGATGCCCAGCCGGGTCCGGCAATCCGAGGTGGATATCGGCGCCGTGAGGGCCTTGGTGAGGATCGGATGGCCGATCGCGGGCACGGCCCGGGCGGAGGTCAGGTGCGCGGCGGCGGGAGCCGCCGCGGTCACGGCCGGGGCGGCCAGCGACAGCCCGGCGAGCCCGCCGACCGCGGCCACGGGGACAACGGCCCGGGCGGTTACCCACGCGAACGCGGACCGGCGGCGCGATGCCGCGCGGCCTTCGGGTGCGGCGCGGCGCGCCGTCCTTCGGGAGAACACAGTCAATTCCGCTCCTTTGACGATGGCTGGCACCCGGACGGGGTGAGCACGGGCGCATGGCCCGGGCGCGAGGTCAGCATGGCCTGGTGATAAGGCCGTCTCGCGCACCGGTCCGTTATCCCACACAACAGAAAAGAAGTCGATAGTTATCGGGTTAATTGCCTATTGCATCGGGCCAGCGTGCGTGCTGAAATGTCGCATTTATTTCGCACCGTTCGTTATCTCCGTGGCGGCCATTGCCGAATCATGGATCAAGCTGCCGACACCGACCTCAGTGGTAATCGGCTGGTACCCGGCCGCCGATGGGTCTACACGGGCGCAACGTGGCCGGGCGGGGATGGTGGTGGCGGGTCCCCGCCACGAATCGCCGCGGGGTGTCACAAACCGGCACGCTGCCCGGTCTGAGCTGATGAGACCGAGAGAATAGAGGACAAGGTGCGGACGATCCTGGTGGTTGGCGGCGGCTACGCCGGTTTTTACGCGGCGTGGCGGCTGGAAAGGAAACTTCGCCGCGATGATGCGCGGATCGTGGTGGTTGATCCCCGGCCGTACATGACATATCAGCCGTTCCTGCCCGAGGTGCTGGCCGGATCAGTCGAGGCCCGGCACGCCGCGGTCTCCCTGCGGCGGCACCTGCGCAGGGCCAGGCTGGTGGCCGGGACCGTGACCGCGATCGACCACGCGCACCGGACGGTCACGGTCCACCCGGCCGAGGGACCCGATTTCGCGCTCGGCTACGACATCATCGTGGTCACCGCCGGCGCGGTGACCCGCAGGCTGGCCATACCCGGCGTGGCGGAGCAGGCCATCGGCATGAAGCACGTCGAGGAAGCGGTGGCGATCCGCGACCGCCTGCTGACGGCCTTCGACCAGGCCTCAACGCTCGAGCCGGGTCCGCTGCGCCGGCGACTGCTCACCGTGGCGTTCGTCGGGGGTGGTTTCTCCGGCGTCGAGGGCTTCGGTGAGCTGTTGTCGCTGGCGACGTCGTTGCTGCGGTCGTATCCGGAGCCGAGCCCGGCGGACCTGAACTTCCACCTGATAGAGGCCCGCGGCCGGATCCTTCCCGAGGTATCCGGCCGGCCCGGTCAGTGGGTGGTGCGCTCGCTGGAGGAGCGCGGCGCACACGTCCACCTCAATACCGGGCTCGTCTCCGCGCGCCACGGTCACGTGGTCCTGTCGACCGGTGAGGAGTTCGATTCCGGGCTGATCGTGTGGACCGCGGGCAACGCCGCGAACCCGATGGTCCGCAGCCACACCGATCTGCCCGTCGACGAGGGCGGACTGCTGATTGTCCGCGCCGATCTCCGGGCCGGCACCGAGGCCGAACCGGTGCCTGACGCCTGGGGTGCCGGTGACAACGCCGCGGTTCCCGATCTGGCCGCGGACCGGCCCGGGGCCGCGACGGTGATGAACGCCCAGCACGCGGTGCGACAGGGAAGGCTGCTGGCGGACAACATCGCCGCCACCTTGCGCGGGCGAGAGCCGAAGGCGTACGTGCACCACAGCCTCGGAACGATCGCGACGCTGGGCCTCGGGCGGGGGATCTTCCAGTACCGCCGCCTGGTGATCAAGGGGTTCCCGGCCTGGCTGATGCATCGCGGGTACCACGTGCTGGCCGTTCCCACCTGGGAGCGGAAGATCAGGGTGCTGGCGATCTGGCTGACCGCCGCGCTGTTCGGCCGGGACATCGTCTCGCTGGCTTCGGTGCAGCACCCCCGCCAGGCGTTCATCACCGACGGCGAGCTAGCCTCTGGCAACCTGGCCGTCGGCGGCTACGAACGCCCCCGAGCGACTGCTCATAGTGTTGACATTTGCTCAGAATGAGTTATGACAGTCCTTGGCAGCCCGGTCTATACAGGAGAGTCTATGGCTACCGCCGCATCCGCCGTTCCCGGTGGCTCCGTGGACTTGGCGCTGGAGGGCTGCACGGTCATCGTGACCGGGGCGGGCAGCGGGATCGGCGCCGCCACCGCGCGCCTGCTCGGGGCGGCGGGCGCATCGGTGATTCTGGTCGGCAGGCGGGAGGCCCCGCTCCGGCAGAGCGCCGACGCGGTCGAGCAGGCCGGCGGCCGCGCCGTCCCGGTACCGGCCGACCTGGCCGATCACGCCAGTCCGGCCCGTATCATCGCCGCGGCGCTGGCCGCGTTCGGCCGGATCGACGGCCTGGTCAACAACGCGGCTGTGTGCCAGCACCGGCCGCTGCCCGAGTGGGAGGCCGACGGATTCGACGAGCAGGTCGCGACGAATATCCGGGCGCCCTACTTCCTCATCCAGGCCGCGCTGCCGGCCCTGCGGGAGTCTGCGATCAAGTCGGTGGTCAACATCAGCTCGTCATCCGGCACCTTGCGGCTGTCCGGCCAGTCCGTGTACGGCATGACCAAGTGCGCCCTGGACTACCTGACCCAGTCGCTGGCCGGGGAACTGGCCCCGGCCGGCATCAGGGTCAACTGCATCGCGCCCGGCCCGACCGATACGCCGATCCACGCCACCTGGGCCGACGATCTCGATGAGGCCTACCGGTGGCTGAAGAGCCAGGTGCCGCTCGGCCGGATCGGCGATCCGGCCGAGGTCGCGCGCTGGATCGCCCTGCTGCTGAGCCCGGTGTCATCGTTCATGACCGGGGCGGTGATCCCGCTAGACGGGGGCCAGGTGATCCCGCATGCCTGAGAGCACGGGACGCTGGAGCTCGGAAGAGCTCATGCTCCGCGCGTCCTGGTATTACTACAAGGACGAACTGACTCAGGACGAGATCGCCCGGCGGCTGTCGATGTCACGGGCGTCGGTGGGACGGCTGCTCGACCGGGCCCGGAGGGTCGGCCTGGTGTCGATCAACCTGAATACCGAGTACCTCGACGCCTTCGAGCTCAGCGGGGAGCTGCGCAAGACGTTCGGCCTGGCCGAGGCGCTGGTCGTGCCGGACCACGAGAAGGAGCCGTTCGATCACCACGTCATGAACGCCCGCATCGGCCTTGGCGGAGCCCAGTACATGAGCACCCACCTGCGGCCCGGTGCGAGCCTCGGCGTGGGCTGGGGCGAGACCGTCTCGCGGGTGATCGCGGCCACGAGCTTCGGCACGGTCGGGCCGGTGCACATGGTCACGCTGACCGGCGGGGTAGAGGGCTACCTGCAGACCATCTTGTCCTCCAAAGGCGAGATAGCCGGCGAGCCGGCCCCCCTCACCTCGGCCACCGTGATCCCGAGCCCGATCATGGCGTCCACTTCGGGCCTGGCGGCAGCTCTGCGCGCGGAGCCCACCATCCAGCAGGTGCTGAAACAGGCCTGCGGCGTGGAGTACGCCCTGGTCGGCGTCGGCACCCCCACGGCCGACGCGACCATCGTCCACACGGGCTACCTGAACGCCGAAGACAGCCGTGGCCTGCGTGAGCGAGGCGTGGTCGGCGACATCCTCGGCCAGTTCTTCGACGCCAGCGGCGACATCGTGGACTTGCCGGTTCATGACCGGCGGATCGGGATCGAGCTCGCTGACCTGAGGCGCATCCCCAAGGTCGTCGGCGTGGCCGGCGGGGAACACAAGGCCGAGGCGATCCTGGGCGCGCTGCACGGCGGGTTCCTCGATGTCCTGGTCACCAACGAGCTGACCGCCATCCGGCTGCTCGAACTGCAGCGCGGCCGGTCGCGCTGACCGGCCCGGGAATCCGTGGCTGCTCCTTGCGGCATCGCGGTACGTGTTCGATACTCAAGGCTGAGCGAATGACCGTCATCTGAGAAAGTGCTCGCGGAGGTCCGGGCGGGTGCCAGGTCCCCGTGCGGAGGGAAGAGATAGGTGAGCCAGGCCACGATCAAGCCAACCCCGCCCGCGCCGGTCACGCTGGCCGAGTTCGACGAGATCTTCGAGGCGGTCAAGAACTGGGGCCGCTGGGGACCCGACGACGAGCTCGGCACGCTGAACTACATCACCGCGGACACCGTGCGGGCCGCGGCCGCGACGGTCCGGTCCGGGCGGCGCGCGACGATGGCGATCCCGATGAACACCGCGGCCGGGCCGGATAACCCGAGCCCGGTGACCCATCACGTGGTCCAGGGCCACGACATCGACATCGGCTCCAGCGGGGTGACCTTTGCCACCGATTACGTGGGGCTGGCCTTCCACGGCGACTGCCACACTCACATGGACGCGCTCTGCCACATCGCCTACCAGGGCCTGGTCTATAACGGCCGGCCCGCCCAGCAGGTGATGACCTCCAAGGGCGCCACCGCGCTCGACGTGACGGCCTACCGCGAGGGGCTCGTCGGCCGGGGCGTGCTGCTGGACGTGCCACGGTTCCGCGGGATCAGGTGGCTGGAGCCGGGTGAGGCCGTGACCCGCGCCGAACTCGAGGCGGTCGAGCGGGCCCAGGGGGTCCGGCTCGGTGAGGGGGACATCCTCGTCTTCCGTACCGGGCATCACCGGCGCCGTCTCGAACTGGGCGCGTGGAGCAACGACTACCCGCCGGCCGGCCAGGGCAAGGCCGGCCTGCACGTGGACACCATCCGATGGATGCACGAGCGGCGGATCGCCGCGTTCCTGCCGGACGGCGACGGGGAGACGGTGCCGAGCAACGTCGAGGGCGTCCTCTACCCGATCCACCCGCTGCAGGTCACCGCGATGGGCATGCTCGCCGCCGACAGCCTGCAGCTCGAGGACCTGGCCACCGCCTGCGAGCAGGAGGGGCGCTTCGAGTTCATGGTGGTCGGGCTGCCGCTCCGGCTGCCCGGCGGCACCGGGTCGCCGTGGAACCCGATCGCCATCTTCTGACCAACTCCGCCGGGGATGACGTGAAACCAGGAAGGTAGCGCTCATGGAACGCCGGTTTGAGGACAAGGTCGCGCTGGTCACAGGCGCGACCACGGGCATTGGCCAGGCGACCGCGGTACGCCTGGCCGCGGAGGGCGCGGTCGTGGCCGTGAACCAGCTGCCCGGGCAGGACGCGGCGGAGACGCTGCGGCGGATCGCCGAGGCCGACGGCCAGGGCTTCCCGGTGATCGCTGACATGCGCGATCCGGAGCAGGTCACCGCGATGGTGCGCGCTGTGGCCGAGCGCGGCGGGCGGTTCGACTACGTGGTATCGAACGCGGCGATCAACCCGTTCATGGCGTGGGACGAGACGACCGTCGAGGACTTCAACAACCTGTTCGAGACGAACGTGCGGGGCACCTGGATGGTCTGCACCGAAGGCGCCAAGCAGATGATCCGGGAGGGGCACGGCGGCGCGATCTGCTGCGTGAGCTCGATCTCGGCCCACGTGGGCGCCCCGGGCCAGACGGCGTACTGCGGGACCAAGGGCGCCATCAGCATGCTGGCCAAGGCCCTCGGCTGCGATCTGGGCGTGCACGGCATCCGGGTGAACGCGGTCGAGCCGGGCTGGGTGATGACGAACATGAGTGCGCCCTTGATGGAGGATCCGGCCGCGGTGAAGTACTACAACGATCGCGTCGCGCTGCACCGGGGCGCCCAGCCCACCGAACTCGCGGCCACGATCGCCTACCTGCTCTCCCCCGATGCCAGCTACGTGACCGCCGCGACGCTGCTGGTGGACGGCGGCTTCATCGTGAATGCCGAGCTGTGATGGCCCGCCACCCGCGGGCGCGCTGAGGAGGAATGCCATGCCGGACCCGGCGCGGATCTTGCGCGAGGCCTACGACAACGTCAGGCGCGACTACGGAAGGGCCATCGGCCAGCGGCGTGATGAGCTGATCACCCCCGCCCTGGTGCTCGATATCGACGCGGCGCAGCGCAACATCGACCGCATGGCGAGCGAGCTGAAGCAGATGGGCGCGGCCACCATCCGGCCGCACTACAAGACGCACAAGAGCCCGGACCTGGCCCGCCGCCAGCTGCAGGCCGGGGCCGTCGGCCTGTCCATGGCCACGGTGTGGGAGGCCGCGATCCTCGCCGCCGCCGGGATGGACGACCTGTTCGTGGTCAACACGGTGGCCCATCCGGCCAAGCTCCGGGTCCTGGCCGAGCTGGCCCGGGAGCACCGGGTGCTCGTCGCCGTGGACGAGGCCGCGAACGCCGCGGCCGTCTCCGCGGCCGCCGTCACGGCGGGGTCGACGCTGGGGATCATGGTCGAGGTGGACACCGGCATGGACCGCTGCGGGACCGATAACGCAGCGGACTGCCTGGCGCTGGCCCGGCAGGTGACGGACCTGCCCGGGCTGCGCTTCGAGGGCATCACCGGCTACGAAGGGCACTGCTCCATGACGCCGGACCACGATTTGCGGCACGAGCGCCAGCGCGCGGCGATGACGTTCTTCACCGACGTCGCCGGGCAGCTGGAAGCGGACGGAATACCCTGCCCGATCCGGTCGGCCGGCGGGATCGCCACCTGGAACTGGACCGCGGCCTACCCGGGCGTGACGGAGATCCAGGCCGGCACGTACGTGGTCATGGACAACTTCCACGGGCGGATGGTGCCCGGCTTCGAGCACTCGCTCACCATCGCGGCCACGGTCATCAGCCGGCAGAGCGGCAAGGTCATCGTGGACGCCGGCAACATCGTACCTGGGTACTCGCCGAGCACGGTGAACTGGTACGACGCATACCACGTGGTCCAGGGCGACATCGTCGCGGACATCTGGCCGGTCATCCCGCGCGGTCCTGGCCATCACGGGATCGCAGATCCGGGCTGAGCGGCCCAAACCCTTGCCAAGCTCCGCCAGCTAGGTCGATACTCCAGTGAACGGATGATCTATCCGTGAGCGGATGCTCCATGGCCGAAGTGATCCTGTTGCCGGTGGGCGACGGGAAGGAGACTCACGATGGCAGTTGAGGCTGGCAAGCCGAGCACGGGCAGCGTTAAGACCGAGCTGCGGGAGAATGCGGTCGGCCTCCCCGGAATGCTGATGCAGGGAATCGCCACGATCGGGCCATCGTTCGCGATCCTCGCGTCCTTCGTCTTCATCGTGAGTTTCGCCGGGCTGGTGACGCCGTGGGCATACCTGTTCGGCGGGATCCTTCTCGGCCTGCAGGCATTGGCGGCGGCGCAGCTGGCCAAGGTGTTCCCGTCGGCGGGCGGCTGGTACACCTGGATCGCCCGGGCCTTCCATCCGCGCGCGGGGTTCTTCGCCGGGGTGCTGTTCTCGATCTGGCTGCCGCCGGTGGCCACGCTGACCATGGCGTTCCTGGCCAAGACGGTGCTCGAGCCGTCGATCAAGGCGGAGTACGGGGTGGACGTCCCGTGGTGGATCTGGGTCGTGGCCGGCGTGGCCCTGGTGATCTTCTTCGCCTACCAGGGGATCTCCATCTCGGAGAAGGCGCTGATCATCACCGGGCTGATCGAGATCGTGATCATGGTGGCGCTGGCGTTCACCGGGCTCGCGTCGCCGGGTCCCGGCGGGTTCAGCTTCGGGCCGCTCAACCCCGGTAACTTCGGCCTGGCGGGCAACTTGTTCCTCGGCGTGGTGTTCTCGATCTTCGCCTTCAGCGGGTGGGAGTCCACCGGGCCGCTGGCCGAGGAGAGCAGGAACCCCAAGCGCAACGTGCCCATCGGGCTGGTCGGCTCCGTCGTCATACTGACGATTTACTTCGTGTTCGTGACCTGGGGCTACCTTGTCGGCATCGGCGTGAGCAAGGTGGGCGGCATTGCCACCGCGTCGGCTTTCCCGGTCGCCACGCTGGCCCAGCGGGTCTGGGGCGGCGCCTGGGTGCTGCTGCTCTTCGCGCTGCTGAACTCGGCCATCGCCCTGTCCATCGCGTGCTTCAACGGCGGCACGCGGACCTGGTACGCGATGGGCCGGTCCGGCGTGCTGCCGAAGATGGTCGGAAAGGTGAACCCGACCAGGAAGACGCCGGTCAACGCGATCAGCCTGCAGGTGGGCGTGCAGGCCCTCGCGTTCGTGTGCGTGCTGATCTGGGGCGCCGAGGACGTGTTCTTCTCCTGGGCCAACGCGATCACGATCGGCCTGGTGCTGATGTACGTGCTGTGCAACATCGGGGTGGTCAGGTACTACCTCACCGAAGGCCGCGGCCAGTTCAACCCGCTCCTGCACATCGTGGTCCCGGTGATCGCCTCGGCCGCGGGCATCGTGGTCGTGTGGAAGTCCTACTTCTCCCCGTTCACCAGCACCGGACCCGTGTTCTGGGGTCTGATGACGTTCATCGTGGTGCTCGTGCTCACCGTGGTCATCCTGATCTACCTCCGCGTCACCGGCCGGGAGGACTGGATGCGCCGTGCGCAGCTGGTGTTCGAGCAGTCGGGCGGGGGCCACTAGCGTCCCGTAGGAGCATCCGGGTGCGCCCGGCGCGCGCCGCCCACCAGCCGGCCACCGCGTCCCCGGCGGCCCGGCTGGCGTGGCGATGCTGCCAGCGCATCGCCTCGTGCGCGGCCCAGGCCAGGGTGGACTGCGGATCCTGGCCGAACATGGCGCGCAGGGTGTAGCGGCGCTCGCCGATCCGGTGCCCCAGGCCGGCTTCCCCCGCGCCGGCGGCCAGGCGCCGCCGGGTCACGATGATGCCGCTGCGGACCGGCGTGGTCAGCGCATCGACGAGGCGGCGACCTTCGCCGATGTCGCCCGGCGCGGCGCGTAGGGCCAGGGGCAGCCGCGGCCAGGCCGGCTGCGCGCTGAACTCCGCCGCGATGGCCCGGCGGGCAAGCTCCGCCCATGCGGTCAGGGCGGGGACTGCCAGTTCGGCCACGGCGTCCAGGTAGGCCGGCAGCCAGGGCCACAGATGTTCGGCGAACAGTCCCTGCCGCGACCGGGTGAGGGCCTGTCTCGTCGCGGGACGGCGGGCCTCGGCCGCGGCCTCGCCCAGGCTGGCGTACAGGGCAAGGAGGGCGGTCAGGTGATCGGGTTCGGCGGGCGGCGCGACGGCGATGGCCCGCCAGAAGCCCGCGGCCCGGTCGGCACCCTCGCCGCCGAGCGCACCATCCGGCCCGAGGTAGACCGAGGCGTAAGGCGGGCAGTTGAGCACGAAGACATCGGTGTGCTCGGCGTCAGTGAGGGGGGCCAGCCCAAGCGGGCCCGCGACGGCCCGGGCCACGGCGGGACTGTCGGCGACGGCGCCGAGGGCCCGGAGCAGCTCCCAGCGATGCGTCATCGCCCGGCGCTCCGGTCGCCGGGCAGGGCGAACGCCGCCGCGCCCGGCTTGAGCGGGCGCATCAGCCAGCGGGGGCGGCGGGTCCCGTCCGGCGACACGTGCCCGGCGGGCCTGGTCTGGGCCATCCACCTGCGGTAGACCTCGCGAGCCTTGGCGGTGTCGACGGCGATGTCGCCGTGCGCGTCCCCGGCCTCGGCCGGGCGGACCCGGACGGCCTGATGCCAGCAGTGCATGCCGGAGATGGGATCGGGGTGGACGGGAAAGGTGAGGTTCTGATGCACGCCGGTGTCGGACCACCAGATGCGCGCCGTATCGGGATCCGCAGAAGAATAGGGCCGAACGTGCTCGGTAGCCCGCATGGCCCAGCCCGCCTGCTCCGCTCGCAGGGCGACCGTCGCCATCATCCCGCCCGCGCCGACCTGGCTGTGCCCGCTGAGCTTCCAGCGGCCCATGTGGTGCGAGCACGCGACGACGCCCGGCCTGATGCCCTCGGTGATCCACGCCTTGGCCACGAAGTAGCCGATCTCGGTCTCCACCCGGATCAGGTCGCCGGTGCGGTCCACCCCGAACCGGGCCGCGTCCGACGGGTGGATCCAGACCGGGTTCGTGTGTGACAGCTCGTCCAGCCATTTGCTGTTGGCCGAACGGGTGTGGATCTGCGTCGGCAGCCGGAACGTGGACAGCAGCACCACCTGGCCGGGGTCCAGCGCCGACGGGTGCACGTGGCTCTTGATGTAGCCGGGCAGCGCGTGCTCGGGCCAGCCCCAGGCGGCCAGGGTCGAGGACCAGAACTCCAGCCGCCCGGACGGGGTCGGGAAGCCGCGGCGGACGACCGCGTCGATCAGCACGCCGACCGGGCGGCGGCCTTGGTCATCCGGGGCCGGAGCCCCCATCGGGACGATGTTGGGCGCGTCCGGCGCGGGCGCGGCCGTGTACACCCGGCCCGTCCCGCGGACGGCCGCGCCAGTCAGCTCCGCGGCCGGGACCTCCTGCTCGTGCACGGCACCCTGGCCGCGGCTGATCTCGAAGGCGCCGTAGCGGCGCATCCACTCCAGCGGCGTGCGGCCCTCGGCCGCCGCCCGTTCCGGCAGGCCTGGCACTGAATGCTCGAACATCCATCCGTAGTACTCGTCCACGGTGAGCTTGCGGCCCGGGCAGGCGCGAGACTCGTGGTACCGCCGGATGCCGAGGGCGCCGTCCGGGTCGATCCGCCAGGACAACTCGATCCAGAACTCGTTCTCCTCCCACACCTCCCCGGGGTTGACCTCGCGGGTGTCCGTGACGGTCTCACCGAGCCGCTCGCGGGCCGCGCGCAGGACGGGCTGGCGGAACCCGACCCACTGCCCGTCGTACTGCTCGTACGAGTGGGTGTCGTGCCGTTCGGAGCCGTGCCCCATCGGCAGCACGTAATCGGCGAAGTAAGCGGACTCGTTCCAGGTGGGAGTCAGGGCGACGAAGCAGCCCACCTTCTGCTCGTCGGTGAGCACCTCCATCCAGCTCAGCCCGTCCGGATTGGTCCACACCGGGTTGTAGACGCGGACGAAGTAGGTATCCAGCTTGCCGCGGCCGTCCTTCAGCAGGTGCGGGAGCAGGAAGCTCAGCTCGTTCTGGGCCAGCGGAAACTCCTCCGGCCAGGACAGGTCCTGCCAGACGCCCGGGTGCGGCGGCACGTGGATCGGCCGCGGCACGAACTTGTTCCAGGCGTTGGGAAAGGTGCCGCCCTCGGTGGCGACCGCGCCGAGCAGCGCGGATATCAGGAACAGGGTCCGGGACACCTGCCAGCCGCCGAGATTCCCGGCCGCCGCCGAGCGCCATGCGTGGCAGGCGAACCGCGTCCCGGCCCCGGCGACGACCTCGGCCACCTCAGCGATGACCGCGGCGTCCAGGCCCGACTCGGCGGCGGCGTACTCGAACGTGAACCCGGAGTAGAGCTCGGCCAGGACAGCCTGGAACGCCTCGAAGGTGCCCGGCAGGTCAGGCCGGCACTCGGCGAGGTACTCCGCCCAGTTCCACCAGCGCCGGACGAATTCGGCGTCATACCGGCCCGTTCGGATCAAATTGCTGGCGATGGCCAGGTTGATGGCAGCCTCGCTGCCGGGCTGCGGCGACAGCCAGTAGTCGGCGTGCGAGGCGGTGTTGGACAGCCGGGTGTCCAGCACGATGACCTTGGCGCCGTTCTGCCTGGCCTCGGTGATCCGCTGGGCGTGCGGGTTGAAGTAGTGCCCGGCCTCCAGGTGCGCGCTGATCAGGTAGATGACCTTGGCGTGCGCGTGGTCCGGGCTGGGCCGGTCGATGCCCATCCAGAACTGGAACCCGGTCCGGCCGCCGCTAGAGCACACGTTGGTGTGCGAGTTGTGCCCGTCAACGCCCCAGCTGGCCAGCACCCGCTCGGTGAACCCGTCCTCGCCCGGGCGCCCGATGTGCACCATGATCTCGTTCTGGCGGCCTTCGGTGAGCGCCGCCCGGATCCGTGCCGCCAGCGCGTCGAGCGCCTCGTCCCAGCTGATCCTGGCCCACCGGCCCTCGCCGCGGCGGCCGGCCCGCTTCATCGGGTACAGCACCCGGTCCGGGTCGGTGACCTGGTTGACCGTGGCCGGGCCCTTGGCGCAGTTGCGGCCGCGCGAGCCGGGGTGCTCGGGGTTGCCCTCGAACTTGCGGACCTGCCGGGTGTCGCGGTCCACGTAGGCCAGCAGCCCGCACGCGGACTCGCAGTTGAAGCACGTCGTGGGGACCAGCATGTAGTGCTTTTCGTCCCGCGCGGGCCAGGCGCGCGAGGACAGCTCCACCCAGTCGTCCCAGCGTTCCTTCGGCGGGAAGGCGGACAGGTGCACCCGGCTCGCACCGGGGTAGAAGGTCTCGCCCCTAGCCTCGGCGGCGGCCCGCGCGGCCGACACACGCTCGCCCAGCGCGGCCAGGTCGTGATCGCGGGGGGTTCGGGACACGAGGCCTCCTCGGGCAGCACGGTTCAGGCGAGCGGGACCGACTGGCCGGCCTGGACGTAGGCGTGCTCGTGGGCCAGCAGGCCCGCCAGCGCGAACGGGACGGCCACGGCGCCGGTCCACGGTGCGGACGCCGCCACCGCGACCGCGGCCAGGCCGGGCCAGAACCAGCGCGCGTACCGGCCCCGGGTCATCGTGGCCGAAGCCAGGTGCGCGTGCACGGTCGGGTGGGTCACGGTGATCTCGCCCAGCACCAGCAGGACGTGCGCGCCGGCCGCGGCGGCCAGCAGCACCCCGGCGCCGGTCACCGCGGGCCGCGGCCCGAGCCACCGGGCGGCGGCTAGCGTCACGGCTGCCCCGGCCAGCAGCGCCTGGACCGCCAGGTGCGGGGCCAGCAGCTGGCTCTGCCACAGGTCCCGCGCCCGGGCCTGGGCGAACAGGTACGCCGTGTAGACCGCGGTGGCCAGGCCGAGCGGCCCGGCGAACCCGGCGGCCACCTGCTGGATGAGGGCTGCGCCGGCCAGCGAGCCGAGCAGGAACAGCGCGGCCGCCGTGCCGTACCCGCCGATGATGAATGCCCCGCGCACCAGCCAGCTGCGCCAGTGCGGCCGGGTGAAGATCAGGTAGCACCGCCACGGGTGGCGCAGGTCCCAGATCAGCAAGATCCCCGTCAGGCCGAGGAAGGCCACGGCCAGCGCGGGCGCCGCCCAGCGGGCCAGCGGGTCGTCCCAGGACAGCCGGCCGGCCAGGATCAGGATCAGCGGGACCAGCAGGGCGCCCGCGGCCACGCCCTTGGTCCAGGTGTAGAGGCTGACCCGCCAGCCCCACGGTGCGTGGTGGCCCACGTCGTAGGACAGCAGCGCCTCGGCACTGGAGCCGGCCCGGCCAGGGTGCCCGCCGGTGACGTGACCGGGGTCGTGCTCGCCGCCCTGGGTGGCCCAGGCGAACAGGCCGCCGTCGGGCCGGCGGGCCGCGAGCGGGTCGAGCGTGGCCTGGTGCGCGCCCTTGTAGAACAGGCCCGGCCGGGTGCCCTTCTCCGGCTTGCGCACCGTGACCGGCTCGCGGTTCACGATCTGGGCCGCCTTCGAGCCCGGGTCGTTCAGGTCGCCGACCAAGATGGCCTCGGTCGGGCAGACCGTGACGCAGGCCGGCTCGAGCCCGATCTCCAGCCGGTGCGCGCACAGGTTGCACTTCTCGGCCGAGTTGTCTTCCGG
>WNGQ01004337.1_pt1 | contig 14109 bp, 13 predicted proteins | sample 5407661 | NCBI WGS metagenome assembly WNGQ01 (sample SAMN13153382, study PRJNA577476) | soil metagenome | isolation source: 60 cm soil or saprolite under Garry oak tree replicate 2 | place: USA:California | collected 2016-06-15
TTCCGGCTGCCATACGGGTCTTGACACTTTCATGCGCCACGATGATGGCGCCGTCCCTGCCAAAGCCCTCGGCGCTGCCGGTGTGGTCGCGATGGAAATGGGTGATGATGAGATAGCGGACCGGCTGGCGCGTCAGTGCTATGATGGCGGCCTTGATCTTGTCGTAGAGCGGCGCGAACTGGCTGTCCACCACGATCACGCCGTCATCCGCGAGCGCAACCGTGATGTTGCCGCCTTCGCCTTCAAGCATGTAGGTCCGGTGCCCGAGATCGACCGTCTTGATCGCGACCTTGTCGAAGTCCGGCGCCGGCGCCAATGGTTGAAGCTGCTGGGCCTGCGTCGCGGCGCCGAGCGCGACGATCGCCGCGGCGGCTGCGATCAATCTCCTTCGCATTGAGTGTCTCCATGACCGAGAGGCTTGGGCCGACGAAAAACCTGGCTGCCAACATATCGCCATCAAAGCGCGGGGACCAGGGCCCTAACCCTATTGCGGCATTGCCCTTGTCAACTAGCCGCCGGTCTGTCTCTCTCGATCGTTGGCGTGGCCAGCACATGGGGGGTCTTGATGCCGAAGAAGCAAATCGTCAGCGACCGGCTGCGGCCACCGAGCGGGCACTTCTCCCAGGCGACCATGGTCGAGGCGCGGGGCCGTTTGGTCTTCATTTCCGGAATGACCGCGCGCCGGGCCGACGGCTCGATCGCCGGCGTTGGCGATATCGAGGCGCAGACGCGCCAGGTCTGTGAAAACCTGAAGGCCGCAATCGAGGCGGCGGGCGGCACCCTCGATGATATTTGCCGGGTGGACGTCTACGTTCGCAACATGGAGCACTTCGAGCAGATCCATAAAGTTCGACGGGAATATTTCCGGCCGCCGGCCCCGGCCTCGACGATGGTGGAAGTCTGCAAGCTGGCCTCGCCCGACTATCTGATCGAGATCAACGCGATCGCCGCGCTCGACGGCTGACGAATCGAGGCCACGAGCCGGAGACGGGGACGGCAGCATGACGTTGCTCATCAAGGCCGAGGAGCTGAAAGGCCGGATTTCGCTCGAGGAGGCCATTGCCGCGGTGCGCGAAGGCTTCCGCGACCAGGGCGAAAAGCCGGCCTATTCGGCGCCGCGCATCCGCATTCATCACCAAGACCGTCGCGTCAGCGTGCATCCGGGCGGTTGCCATCGGCTGCAGGTGGCGGGCTGCTTCATCCACGCCGAGCGTTACAGTTTTCACGGCGGCTCGCAGCAATATGAGACGGCCGGCCGGCGTGTCTACGTCGCCTATGACAGCGAGACGGCGGCGCTTGCGACCATCATCGTGGGCTCCCTGCCGCTGTTCGATGAACCGGAGGAGGACTGGTTCGGAACCGAGACGCCGATCACCGGCGCGGTCGGCACCGATATTTTGGCGCGAGAAGACTGCCGCGTGCTCGGCCTCTACGGGACCGGGCGGCAGGCGCGGCGACACCTCGCCGTCATGTGCGCCATCCGCCCGTCGATCGAGCACGTGCGGGTCTTCAGCCGCAGCGCGGAGAATCGCGCGCGCTTCGTCGCGCAAATGCAGCCGCGGACTAGCGCCCGCATCGCGGCGGTCGAGAGCCCCGAGGCGGTCGCGCGCGGTGCCGATTTGATCTGCCTTGCCACCGGCAGCAACGTGCCGGTTCTGTTCGGCGCCTGGCTCGCTCCCGGGCAGCACGTGACCTCGATCGTCGCCGGCGGCAAGGGCGTTTCTCAGCAGGGATCGGTATCGCAGCCGCGGCGCGAAATTGACGATGCCGTGATCGCTCGCGCCCATTGTGTCGTCGCCACCCTCAAGGAGCAGGCGATCATGGACGAGCAGGCGGACCTGTTCGAGCCGGTGGCGAAGGGCATCACGTCCTGGGACAAGATCGCGGACCTGGGCGAGCTCGTGGCCGGCAAGCGCAAGGGCCGTAACTCGCCCGACGACATCACCGTGTTCAAGCAGAATTCCGATCAGGGGGTCGGCTTCATGGCGCTGGCGAAGCTCGCGCATGACAAGGCACGCGCCGCCGGGCTGGGTATCGAGATTTAGACTCTAGAGCATGTCCCGCTCCGTTGGAATCGGGACATGCTCTAGATTCGTTGAGTGGCGCATGTTCTTGACGGCGAACCGGTAGCCACTTCGCCGGAACATGCGCTAGGTCACGCCGCGATGTCCTCGGCGGCCCTCGGCGAGCTCGACCGTGTAGCCGTCCGGATCGTGCGCCCCTTCCGCCGCCCGGCCCGCCCACTCGGATCATCGCGAATTGGGGCGCCTTGCCGATCTCGACCGCGAACTCGAGCTTGGCCCCATAGAATTCGAAGCGCTTCCAGATCATTGCCACCCGAAGGGGCATTAGGGGCCTTCGGTCTGCGTCCGGGGAATGGGCGCCACCGCCGTGCCCCGGTAGACGCCAGCGGCCACATCCAATATGAACCCTGCGCGGCTGCGCCAGCGGGCCCGCCTCAAAGGATCAGGAGCATCGAGAGCCATGAAGATCGTCGGTTTTGAGACAAGCGAAGGATTGCGTCTCGGCGTGGTCGAGGGCGAGGAGGTGATCGACCTGCAGGCGGTCGATGCGAGCGCGCCGAACGATCTCGGCGAATGGCTGCGGCGCGGCAACGGCGATCTCGGGCCCCTCAAGAGCCTTGCGGCGCGCGCGCCCGCTGGCGCGCGGCGGCCGCACAAGGGCCTCAACTACGCGCTGCCGGTGGCGCGGCCCGGCAAGATCATCTGCCTCGGGCAAAATTATCAGGAGCACGTCAAGGAACAGCGCGAAAACGTTCAGAAATTTCCCACGATCTTCATGCGCTGCGCAACCTCGCTCTTGCCGCACGGCGAGCCCATGATCCGCCCGCTCGTGACCGAGACCCTCGATTGGGAGGCCGAGATGGTGGTGGTCGTGGGCAAGCGCGCCAAGCATCTCGATGTCGGCAACGCCACCTCCTGCATCGCCGGCTATTCCTGCTTCAACGAAGGCTCGGTGCGCGAGTTTCAGCGCAAGACCACGCAATGGGACATGGGCAAGAATTTCGATTCGACCGGCGCCTTCGGTCCGTGGATGGTGACGGCGGACGAATTGCCGCCCGGCGGCAAGGGGCTGAAAATCCAGACCCGCCTCAACGGGCAGGTCATGCAGTCGGACAATACCGAGAACATGATGTTTCCGGTGCCGGAGACCATCGCCTACATCACCCAGGGCATGACGCTCGAGCCCGGCGACATCATCGTGACCGGCACGCCCTCCGGGGTAGGCTGTTGGCGCAAGCCGCCGATCTGGATGAAGCACGGCGACAGCTGCGAGATCGACATCGAGCGGATCGGCGTGCTGTCGAACCCGATCCAGGACGAGAAGAAGTAATGCCTCTGACCTTCCCTTAAGCACGAAAAATAGGCATGGCGCCCGCCTCCGGCCGTCCCCGCGAAAGCGGGGACCCAAGGGCCACAGACTGAGGAGTCCGGACAACGGGCCCCTAGAGTTGGGAGGTCACAACTACGCGTTTTCCGGCCAAAACTGCTCGCTCCCGAGCATTCCGCTGCCCGTCGACCGGGCCAGCCTTGTCAAAGTCAGACTCCGACCCTTTGCCTCAAGCAACCTGCGCCACGATCGCGCGGAATTCCTGGTCCGTCACCAGCCGCTTTTCTGCCGTTCCCTTCGATTTGACCTTCTCGAGAATGGCGGCGTGTTTTTGGGCAGGCGCATCGAGGCCGAGTTCATCGAGCTTGATCTTGATGTTTGCAAGTCCGCTCTTCTTGCCCAGTGCGATCTTACGGTCCGCGCCAACGATAGTGGCCGAATAAGGTTCGATCGCCGAGGGCATATGGAACTGGCTGGCGACACCCCCGCTTTCGCGAGTGAAGATGAACTCTCCGACGACGGGTTTCCAGGTGTCGACCGTGTAGTTCCCGCACTTCTGCACCAACTGGGAAACCTCGCGCGCCTTTCTCAAATCCAATTCCACCGGAACGTGGTAGAGGTACTGCAAGGCGAGGGCGACTTCGCAAATGTCGGCGTTGCCGGCCCGCTCGCCCATGCCGTTGATGGTGCCTTGGATCCAGTCGGCGCCGCCCCGGACTGCGCCGATGGCCGCGGCCGTAGCCAAACCCATATCATTGTGGCCGTGCCAGTGTATGGGCACGGATTTTCCCACCCATGACCTGACCTGACGCATCAGATATTCAGCAGTTTCCGGCGCGCACACGCCGATCGTATCGACCATGGAGACTTCATCGGCGCCGGCTTCCAGGGCCTTGCCGTAGACATCGCGCAAGAATCCCAAATCGCTGCGCGTGCTGTCCACGGCAAAGAAGTTGACGCGTTCGATCCCTTTGTCTTTTGCGTATTTCACGGAATCGATGACGCTGTTCATGACCTTTTCGCGGGTAAAGCCAAAGGCCTTCATCTTCATGTCGCTGGTTGTTATTTCGAGCAGGGTATAGCGTGTACCCAGCTCGACATGAGCGTCGATGTCGCCTCGAACGCAGCGCGCAAAGCCCCAGATTTCAGAGCTCAGATTTGCCGCGAGGATGCGCTTGACTGCCTCCGTATCTTCTTCAGAAACACGGGGAAAGCCCGATTCAATTCGTCCAACCCCGAGTTCGGCGAGCTTGCACGCGATTTCGAGCTTGTCCTTGGCGGAAAAGCAGATGCCGGTCGACTGCTCGCCGTCGCGAAGCGTCGTGTCGTAAAAACGAACGGTCTTGCTGCGGTCGAATCCCTTCTGAACGACATCAATCTCGTTGAGTGGGGTAGTCCAAATCTGATCTGCCTGGATGTTGTTCATGCTCATTCTCCAACTGGCCTCGGCACCCAACAGAGTGCCGGAACCGTCCATATCTGTGTTTGATGCGCCCGATTCCAGGGTCACCAACCGGGTCAACTCGGGCCTCCTTATACCTCGTCCCGGCACCGAGTGGAAGGTCATGATCTGCCCTGGGAGAGAGCGTCCTGGCGAAGAACGGAACAGTGGAGGTATGATGTACATTCCAACGATGGTGGGCGCACCGAATCAAGGTCGCCCTCCTCAGTTGCGATCTTGAATCACATTCGCGCGAGTCGGAGGGGATCCCTCTAATGTCCACAGGACCTAGATTCCCGCTTGCGCGGGAATAGCGAATAGGGAATAGCGAATAGGGTATAGCGAATAGCGAATAAGGAAGCGAGGCCCCACTACTCACTACTCGCTACTCGCTATTTGCTATTCGCGTGTGCCAACGAGGTTCATCATGGCCGGCAAGAATCTGAACGTCATCTCCATTTGTGGCTCGCTGCGCCGTGCCTCGTACAACGGCATGGTGCAACGGGCGTTGCCGGCGCTGGCGCCAGACGGCATGGCGCTGCAGGGCGCGCCCTCCTTTGCGGAGTTTCCGCTCTACAACGCCGATGTCCAGGCGGGCGGTTTTCCGGCGCCGGTCAATGCGCTGGCGGATTCGATCCGTGCGGCCGATGGCGTGATCTTCGTCACGCCGGAGTATAATTTTTCCATCCCGGGCGGCTTGAAGAACGCCATCGACTGGGTCTCCCGCCTGCCGAACCAACCGTTCGCCGGCAAGCCGATCGCGCTCCAATCGGCCTCGCCGGGTCCGCTCGGCGGCGGGCGGGTGCAGTACGATCTGCGCCGCGCGATGGTGTTCCTCGACGCCTTCGTTCTCAACAAGCCGGAGATTTTCATCGGCTCCTGCGCATCGAAAATCGACGAGAAGACCGGCGACATCAAGGACGAGACCACCCGCAATTTCATCAAGCAGCAATTGGTCGCGTTCGCGACATTCATCGCCCGCTTGGCGCCCAAGGGCTGAGGTAAATCATGGCCGACAAGCAACTCGACGTGCTGGTGATCTGCGGCTCGCTGCGCAAGGGCTCCTACAATGCCGCGCTGGCGCGCAGCCTGCCGGCGCTGGCGCCGCCCGGCCTGGCGATGAGGCCGGCGCCCGCCTTCGCGGGGCTGCCGATCTATAACTTCGACGAGCATCAGGCGGAGGGCATCCCCCCGATCGCGGTCGCGTGGGCGCAAGCGATCCGGACCGCCGACGCCGTGGTCATCGTCTCGCCCGAGTACAACTGGTCGATCCCCGGCGGGCTGAAGAATGCCATCGATTGGGCGTCACGGCTGAAGGACAAGGAGCAGCCCTTTGCCGGCAAGCCGGTCGCCCTGCAGTCGGCGGCGACCGGTCTCCTGGGCGGCTCGCGGATGCAATATCACCTGCGGCAATCGCTGACCTCGATCGATGCGGTGATGTTCCCCAAGCCGGAGGTGATCGTCACCTTCGCGGCCAAGAAATTCGACGAGAAGACGCTCGAGCTCACCGACCAGCCGACCCGGGACATGATCAAGCTGCAGCTCGAAGCCTTCGAGAGATTTGCCCGCCGGCTGGCCGCGGCTTGATCGCCGCTCGACGGCGGCTGCGCGAATACCTGATCTGCAATGGCCAAATCCCGGCGCGGAACGCTTCTCCGGGAAGATAGTTACATTATATACTAATTCTCTGTTTTGCATTATTCTGGTCCGACAAGCACCGGTTCGGCCGGAATCCAAGGAGAGCGCCATGGCAATCGCGATTGCGGGCAAGCGGGCTCGTGGCAAGAGCAATGGGCGGCCGCCGGGCCCCAAGCACAATATCGACGCGGTTCGGGAAGCCTATTACGACCGCATCTCGAAATTCGGCATGGCGCCGCTCTGGAAGGTCATGAAATCGGTGGTGACCAAGGAGCCGGTGACGCGCTGCGTGCCGGTGATCTGGCATTACGGGGACGTGAAGCCGCTGGTCATGGAATCGGGCGCGTTGATTTCGGCCGAGGAGGCGCAGCGCCGGGTGCTGATCCTGGAGAATCCCGGAATGCCGGGTGAATCGCGCGCCACCAACACGATGTTTGCCGGCATCCAGATGATTCTTCCGGGCGAGGTGGCGCCGGTCCATCGGCACGTCTCCTCCGCCATCCGCTTCGTGCTCGACGGCGAGGGCGCCTACACGGCGGTCGAGGGCGAGAAGGCGTTCATGTCGCCGGGCGATTTCGTGATCACCGCCAACTGGGCGCCGCACGATCACGGCAATCCCTCGAGCAAGCCCATGCTCTGGCTCGACGTGCTCGATTTTCCGGCGGTCAATTTCTATGAGGCTTCGTTCGCGGATTACGACGAGCATATGCAGGGCACCAGCCGGCAGGATGGCGATTCGCTCACCTTCTATGGATCAGGCGTGCTGCCCGATGGCGCCCCGGTCGGGCTCAATCGCAGCCCGGTCATCAACTACAAGTATGCGCGGACGCGGCCGATCCTGGATCGCCTGCACAAATCCGGCGCGGTCGACCCGCGGCATGGGGCGCGGGTGCGCTATGCGAATCCGATCAATGGCGGCCCGGTTCTGCCGACCATGGGGGCGTCGCTGGCGCTCCTGCCGAAGGGGTTCAAGGGCACGGACTATCGCTCGACCGACGGCACGGTGTTCGTCTGCGTCGAAGGGCGGGGCGCCACCAAGGTCGGCGACCAGATGCTCGAATGGGGCCCGAACGATATTTTCGTCACGCCGCCCTGGAAGCCTTACGCCCACAGCGCCGCGAAGGATTCGGTGCTGTTCTCGATCTCCGACCGCCCGGCGCAGGAAGCGCTCGGCATCTGGCGCGAGGACAAGGGCGCGGCGTAGCCCGGATGGAGGCGCCACAAGGGCGTTTACGCCCGTCTTCGACGGGCTATGGCGCCGAAATCCGGGGGGCCGCTGTCGCACCCCTCGTTTGCGCGCCTGCGAATAAATTGCGACCTCATCCTGAGGAGCCGTGCGAAGCACGGCGTCTCGAAGGATGGATGAACGGCACGGATTTCGCGGCCATCCTTCGAGACGCGCGCGAGAACGCGCTCCTCAGGATGAGGTGCGCCGCGAGACGATCGGGGTGCCGCGCTTCTTGTTGTAGCCGTGGATTTGCACCGTCTCCCAGACCTTGTTGACGTGATAGGGATCGCTGCGGGTGAAGGCATCGGCGGCCGCGCGGTTCTTGGCGTCGATGACGAAGACGCTGCCGACCGGGGTCTCGCCGTCGTCCGCGACCAGCGTGCCGGCGGTGACCACGTCCACGTCGTAATCGGCGGACTTGTCGAGATGAATGCGATGGTCGCGATAGAATTTTGCCCGCGTCGGCATTCCGTCCTTCTTGTCGGTGGCATGGATCACGAACAGCATGGCGTTGCTCCGGCGCGCTGGGCTCGGGTATTGAATTCGCTGATCTTATACCAACCTCCGACTTGATCGATAACCCTGCTGTTGTCCCTGCGAAAGCAGGGGCCCATAAGCCGTGCCCTCACGACCGAATGCGGCGCATGGGTCCCGGCTCTTCGGCCGGGACGACGGAGCGGGATACTCTAGCCTCGGGAGAGACACCGGCGCGGCGCCGCCGGCGGATCGCTCGACCCGGACGCGATCTTTTGCTACCGCGGTGACCATGCCCCGCTTCGCCGCCAATCTGGCCTATCTGTTCACCGAACGGCCGTTCATGGAGCGTTTTGGCGCGGCCGCGGCGGCCGGCTTCAAGGCCGTCGAGCTGCAGTTTCCCTACGACCAGGCGCCGTCCGCCGTGAAGGCCGAGCTCGAGCGCCACCGGCTCACCATGCTCGGCATCAACACCGCGCCGGGCCGCAGGGAGGCGGGCGAGTTCGGCATCGCCGCGGTGCCCGGGCGCGAGGCCGACTTTGCCGCCTTGTTTCGTCAGGCGCTCGATTATGTGGTCGCCATCGGGGGCCGGCAGATCCATTGCCTCGCCGGCAAGGTGCCGCCGGAGGGGCGGCCGGCCGCGGAGAGCGTCTTCATCCGCAATCTTGCCGGCGCGGCCGACCTGGCGCGCAAGCAGAACGTGACCGTGTTGCTCGAGCCGATCAATCCGCGCGACCGCCCGGATTATTTCCTCAACCGGGCGGAGCACGCCGCCGATATCATCGCCAAGCTGGAGCGCCCGAACGTGCGCATCCAGCTCGATTTCTATCACGCCCAGATCATGGGCGGCGATCTCATCCGCCGATTCGAGAAACATCTGCCGGCGATCGGCCATGTCCAGATCGCCGGGGTGCCGTCGCGGCACGAGCCGGACGAAGGCGAGGTGAATTACCCGGCGATCTTTGCCGCCCTCGATCGGCTCGGATACCGGGGCTGGATCAGCTGCGAATACAATCCGCGGGCGAGGACCGAGGACGGGCTGGCCTGGATGAGCGAATGGCGAATGGCGAATAGCGAATAGAATCCACGTTCGCCTCGTTTGTCGCCATTCACTACTCGCAATTTGCCATATTCGCTATTCGCCATTCCCGCGCCCTTGATCGAATCCGGCCGCGCGGCCTAATCTCCCCCGCATGTGGGGACGCAAACGCCAGGCTGCCAACACGGCCAAGCCTGAGGAATCACGGCCGCAGCGCCTCAAGGACGCCTTGCGCAAGGCGCGCGTGGACTCCGCCGAGCGCACCGGGATCGTTGTCGATCTGCACGATGCCGAGGTCGCCCGGCTGGAGCTCTTGAGCGAGGCCATCGCGCCGCTGTTCGAGGAAATCCCTCCCGAGGTGGAGCTGTTCGATCTCGGCATCAGCCGGGGCGAGACGCCTCGGCTGTGGATCGATGCGATCGCGCATGTGGCCATGGGCCGCGACAAGCGGGTCTACCGCTTCGTGCAGGATACGCGCTACGGCCGCAAGGTGCTGGCCGAGACCGTGCACATTCCCGAATTGGTCCAGGCGGTGACGAAATATCTGGCGCAGCGGCTCATCGAGCGTGAGCGGGCGCTTGCCGATTCCGGCCGTCCTGCCGCCGGGGATGTGCGGCGCGACGGCGGACCGGAGCGCCCAAGACGGCGCCGGCGCGCGATGAGGGCATTTCTGCTGGGCCTGCTCGTGGGGATGGCGGCGCTCGTTGCCGCCGCGCTGCTCGTGGGCCCAAGCCCGTAGGCGAATGGCGAATAGCGAATAGTGAGGAGTGAATCGATTGTTGTCACTCTTCCCTACTCGCTACTCGCTATTCGCTTCTCACGAGCTGCCGATAATGATGCCGGCGACAAAGACCAGAGCGCCGCCGACCACGACCTGAAACGTGGCCGAGAGCAGAGGCGTGTCCATGAAACGGTGGCGGATGAAGGAGATGACCCCGAGCTCCACCAGGACGACGCAGCCAGACACAAAGGTGGCGGTGAAGAAATCCGGGATGAGATAGGGCAGCGTGTGGCCGAGCCCGCCGGCCGCCGTCATCGCGCCGCAGACCGCCCCGCGCAGCACCGGCGCGCCGCGACCGGTGAGCGAGCCGTCGTCGGACAGCGCCTCGGCAAAGGCCATGGAAATGCCGGCGCCGACGGAGGCCGCAAGCCCGACCAGGAAGGTCTGCCAGGTATTATGCGTGGCGAAGGCGGCGGCAAACAGCGGCGCCAAGGTCGAGACCGACCCGTCCATCAGCCCGGCCAGCCCCGGCTGGACATATTGCAGCACGAACATGCGCCGCGCGGTCTCGTCCTCCTTGGCCCGCGCGGACTTGGTCAGAATGCTTTGGCCGAGCTTGTGGGCGAGGTTCTCATGCACGTCCTCGGCTTCCGCCAGGTCGTCCAGGAGCTCGCGGACCGAGGCGTCGCGCGCCGACTGCGCGGCCTTGCGATAGAACCGGGCGGTCTCGAATTCCATGGTCTCGGCGTATTTGCGCACCTCGTCGAGGCCGAGCGGGCGCACCAGCCACAAGGGCTTGTGCTGCACGAAGCCCTTGACGTCCTGGCGGCGAATGAGCGGCAGATATTCTCCGAACTTCGTCCGATAGAGATCGAACAGCATGGTGCGATGGTGCACCTCCTCCTCCGCCATCTCGTCGAAGACCTTGGCCGAAGCCGCGTATTGCTCGCGCAGGCCCTCGGCAAAGCCGCGGTAAATCCGGCTATCCTCCTCCTCGTTCGAGATCGCGAGGGCGAGGACTTCCTGTTCGGTGAGCTCGGCAAATCGTTTCACATCGGCCTCATCGTTCGAAATTGGTTCCGGTCCCGATTAGAAGTATTCTAAATAACAATTGCGCTCCTTTGACAACCCGCTCAGAGGGCGCGCGAAGGCCGGACGGAGAGGGCACGCGGCGAGGCAGCAATGATCCGAACCGGTCTGCAGGCTTTGCGCCGGGCGATCGAGAACGCCCTGCAGCGCGCCGCCGATGTCTACGGGCGCCTAGACCGCGGCATGACCTTGGGGGTGCGCGCCGTGGTGATCGGACCGGATGGCCGCATCTTCCTGGTCAAGCACAGCTATGTGAGCGGCTGGCATCTTCCGGGGGGCGGCGTCGAGCCTGGCGAGACGCTGATCGATGCCCTGATCCGCGAGTTGCGCGAGGAGGGCAATCTCGAGCCGACCGCCCCGCCGGTGCTGCACGGCGTGTTCTTCAACGACCGTCTCTCGCCGCGCAATCATGTCGCGGTCTTCGTGGTGCGGAGCTTTCGGCAGATCGGCGAGCCGGTGCGGAACTACGAGATCATCGCGCACGGGTTCTTCGCTCTCGATGACCTGCCGAACGACACCACCGCCCCGACGCGCGCGCGCATCATCGAGGTCGTCGGCGGCGCGCCGGCGACCGAACGGTGGTAGCAGCCCCTGAGGTCATCCTCGCGAACAGCGAGGACCAATGCGCCGTGCCCTCTCGATCGGCTGCGGAGTATGGGTCCCTGCTTTCCAGGGACGACGCAGTGTGCCGGTCTAGCCCAACTTTCTCAACTGGTGACAAAAACCGAGCAATATCAACGGGGGGATAGGGGAGGTCTCCACTACATCGAGCGGGTCGGGACGGAAACGATGTTTTGCGGCGCGCGGATGCGCGGGGGTGGCTGCGGCGGGAGATCAAGCTTGAGTTGCTTGAGCAGGAGTTTTTGCTCGGGTGTGAGTTCGGTGTAACGGCGCAGGATCAAGGTGCGGCCGTCTGTTGTGGGGAAGTGCACGTCGAGCATTTGCACGGCGGCGAGCTTGTCGAGCACGGCTCTGGGGGTAAGACCCGGCGCCAACGGCTTGAGCCGTGCCCGCAAGGTGACGTGCAGACAATAGGCCAGGAAGGCGACAAAGATGTGCGCTTCGATGCGCTGTTCGAGCTGATGGTAGATCGGGCGCAATTGCAGATCATCCTTCATGGTCTTGAAGGCGGCCTCGACCTCGACGAGCTGAATGTAGAACTGCCACAGTTGGGCCGGGTCCTTCCCGCACAGATTGGTACGCAGGAGGTAGCGGCCCTCGCGCCGTCGCACTTGGCGCAACTTGGTGCGATTGAGTGCGAAGCTGAAGGTGGCGCTGTCGGAGGCCACCGCGACATCGAGAAGGCGCCACGCCGCGCGGGTCTTGGCGCGCGCGGCGCCGAGCTTCATAAGCAGTTCCTCGCGATCGAGCTCCATGGCGGCAATTTGCTTGAGGCGCCCCCATAGCCATTTGAGCTTGCGCCGGCGCATGGCGCGCTCCTTATTGATGCGGGCATGGCTTTGCGCCAGCACGTAAAGCTCTTGCTGCTGCGGCAACAGCTTGACCTGCACGCCCTCGCGCACGGCGTGCCAGGGGCGCGTGAGGAGGTCCTTCTCCAGCTTGGAGAGGCGTCCCTTGGGGGTGCCGACCAGATACAAGACCGGCGGATCGGCCGCGCGCATCTCGGCCAACACCTCCTCGGTGGGAATGCCGCGATCCATCACCCAGATGCGGTTCGCCTTGCCGTATTGGGCCTCGATCTTGCGCAGCATGGCGCGCAGCGTGGTGCAGTCGGCGGTATTCCCGGGCAGCACCTCGTAGGCGAGCGGAAAGCCCTCGGGCGTCACGATCAGCGCGATCACCACCTGCACGCAGTCGCTGCGCTTGTCGCGGCTGTAGCCATGCCGGCGCTTGTCCGCGTCATCATCCGGCGGAGGGGACTCGAAGTAGGTGCTGGTGAGGTCGTACAACAGCACTTCGAACCGCGCCCCGAACAAGTCCTGCCAACGCTGGCGCAGATGAGAGAACAGCGCCTCCTTGTGAGGCAGCAGCTTGTCCAGGCAGCGATAGAGCGCATTCTTCTCCGCCAGCCCATAATCCGCTCCGAGCAGATCCGCCATCGCGCTCTGCTCGAACCACTGCCGGTGCAAGCGCCACTCGCTGCCGGGATCAATGAGCCGGTAGCACACCAGCGTCTGCAGAATGTGCTGCCAGCACGTGCCCTCCCGCGAATCTGGCAGACAGTCGGCAAAGAAGCGATGAACACCGAGCTGCTCATAAAGCTGACATGCCAACCAGCACGCGCCCCATTGCCGCGGCCGATGCAGCTCCATCGCATCAAGCCGCACCTGCACGCCATGGGCCTGGGCGTGGGCCGGAACCGCGCGATCGGCCGGGAACAAAGCAAGCTGGGTGTGCCGGCCAGCCGCTTCATCAAAGGCTTCGATCTGGCGGCACCAGGCCTCATGCTGGCTGTCGTTGATCTCGCCGAGATACAGCACTTGGCGTTGCACCACTTTGCCGCCAGAACAGCGCTTGTTCTCGACAATATTCCAATAGCGATGCTCCTTGCCGTCCTTGAAGCGTCGGTTGAATCGCAAGAACATGCGAATCAACTTACGCCAAACAAAATCCATGAAAAGAGACTTGGTCTACACTACAGACCTCTTGCGACTACGCTGCCTTGACCTGACTCGCTATTTTGGCTCGCTACCCCACCAAAATCGCCGGCGGGGCCCCCCAGTTGAGAAAGTTGGGCTAATGCACGACATTCTCGACCCTCAAGCCGTGATTATACTGCGGCCCGCGGATAATTTAAGCGAGCACTAAAGGTTATCCTCAACTTCTTGTACGCTCATGGCGGCGCGACCCCGGAGGACACTCTTGCAAGCCAGAGCTGAGAGAGCAACCGACGGCGGCGTGCGCCCTCACCGCCCGCGCAGCCGTTTTTTAGGCCGCCTCCCGAGTTGTCCCCTTCCCTCCTTGTCGAAGAGTCAAGGCATGCATTTTTTCGCCCGCTTACTCGATGATCGCCCGGCGTTCGTCCGTGGTAAGGCCGGTGCCATACTCGTGCCAGCTATTGCCGTTGCCGTTCTTCAGGTCGGTCACGAACATGCCCGTCATTGAACGGCGGCGCCGCGCACCGGAGTGCGCCAAGCCACTCGTGCAGTCGGCATCCCAATACCTTC
>WNGQ01004338.1_pt1 | contig 14107 bp, 17 predicted proteins | sample 5407661 | NCBI WGS metagenome assembly WNGQ01 (sample SAMN13153382, study PRJNA577476) | soil metagenome | isolation source: 60 cm soil or saprolite under Garry oak tree replicate 2 | place: USA:California | collected 2016-06-15
GAGTACCCGGCCAGGAACCCGGCTAACGCCAGCTTCTCCGCTTCGGAGAACGCCGGCTCGATCACGGCCAGGGCAGCAGGCGACGGCATGGTCGTCATGGGATACCTCCCGGGTGCGGACCGGGACCGAAAGCGGCCCCGGCAGCAAAATGACCACCTCAACGTAAGAACGACCAGTTCACAGCACCAGAGCAGGCGGCATCTCGAATCACTGCCTCAAGCAGGGATCGCACCCGAGCGCCGAATATTCGCGCTGTGGCCTTGGACCGATCGCCGTGTCCGGGTGCGCATACCATCCATTTCTGGGCCCATGGCTGCTCGGTACGGATACTGGGCTGTGGGATTGGAGGGCTCCAGCATGACGCCGGGAGGCAAGGCCGCGCGGTTGCACGGTGAGGGCCGGCGGGCTGCGCGGATCCTGGCCAGCGTGGCCGTCGTCGTGGCGCTAGTGGTCGGCGCCTCTATTGCCGTCGTCGTGGTGGCGCCCGCCGTGTCCGGGCCGCCGATGATCGGCGTGCGGGATGGAGCTGACGCGCTGGCGGTCACGCCTGACGGCCGGACTCTGTTTGTCGCCAACGGCGGAGACGACACCGGCGCCATGCAAATCGTCGGCCACACGGTCACGCCCGTCGCTACCGCCACCGGCAGGCCGGGTCGGCCGATCCCGGTCGGCAGCTTCCCCGATGCGCTGGCCGTGACCCCGGACGGGCGGACCCTGTTCGCCTCCAGCGAGACCGGCAACAACGTGACGCCGGTCAGCCTCCCGGCCGACATGGCGGGCCGGCCGATCAGGGCCGGGCCCAACCCGCAGGCCCTGGCCGTGACGCCGGACGGCCGCACCCTGTATGTCGCCGACTCTGGGTACGTGGGCGTGCCCGGCGGGTGACGCCGATCGACATCGCGGCCGGCAAGCCACGGCGGTTGATCCTGGCCGCGAACAGCGCCGCGGCGCTCGCGGTGACGCCGGACGGCCGCACCTTGTACGTCGCCAGCCGGGCCGGAATGGTCACGCCGGTCGACGTCGCCACCGGCAAGCCGGGCCGGCCGATCAGCGTCCCGGAGCCGAGCGCGCTGGCCGTGACGCCAGATGGCCGGACCCTATTCGCCATCACCCGCGCCAACACCGTCACCCCGATCGCCATCCCCGCCGGCCAGCCCGGGAAGGCGATCACCGTTGGCCCCATCCCGGCCGCGCTGGCTGTGGCGCCGGACGGCCGCACCCTGTATGTCGCTATCAACAACGACCAGAATGTCCTGCCCATCGACATCGCCACCCGCCTTCCCGGCCGACCGATCCCGGTCGGCCGCTACCTGATGGCGATCGCGGTCACCCCCGACGGTCGCACCCTTTACGCAGCCGACGGCGACGACAACATGGTCGCTGTCCTGCACCCCGCGATAAGCAAGCCCACTCCGCAAAGCCGCCCACCAGGCATAACGGCGCCCGGCGGGGCCCGGCCAGACCGCCCGGCCAGCAATGCGCTGCCGACCGGGTCAGCCGACGCTTCGCGGGCGCTTCGGCGAAACCCAACGACGCAGCTGTGCCCGGGCCGACCAGAACGATGCCTTGCTCCTCCCTCCGTGAGAGGGTGGGTTGATTGCGCAGCGTGAAATGAAGCGCCGGTCCCCTCAGATCCAGACCGCCGACTCTGTATTCAGCTGGGTATGCGGCTGGGCGGAAGGCGGCGAGCGCAGAACGCCCAGTATCGCCCCGCCCTGCCGTTCCTCGGCCGGCAGGACCAGCTTTGGAGCACCGCGCACCGGGTGCACGCTGGCTGACGCGGCGGGAGCATATCCGGGCCCGGCGCACGCGATGGCGGCCGCGATCTCGGGCCGGATCCCAGGGCTCCCGGAGAGACGTGAGGCGCTGCGGGCGACGTCTTTGCCTTCCGGGCCAGAGCGTATGGACCCCCCAGCGCCCGCTTCCACTTTGTCTCCGCCCGCATCGCTGTGACGAGCCGGCTGCTACAGGCCACCCCAGCCAGCCGCGCCCGGCGACGAGCCGACCAGCACCTCCAGCTCCGGCGGCAACCGGTCGGGGCACAGCATGTACGCGGTCAGGCGGACATGGCCCTCCAGCACCACCAGGCCGCCGGAGGGGCCGGTCGTGACAAGGATCAGCGGCGGGAACCGGGCTCCGTCGGCGACCGCCTGGGCCATGCCCAGCGCCCAGTCGCTGCTCACCCCGAAAGGGGCCACGCCCGCGCGGATGCGGGGGGCGGCGTCGACCGCCAGGCAGGTGCCGCCCGAAAGCTCGACCCAGTAGTCGTAGTCGACATACCTGACCGTGGCCAGCTCGGCCGGGGTGATGGCCATCCACTCCCAGCAGACATCATGCGGGAAGCCGTCGAACAGCCCGGTGCGGGTGCCATATTCGCGATGCCGGGTCAGGAGCTGCCCGCGCGCCTGGTTCTCGGCGGGGTCGTCGAGGTTGGGAGCAATGACCAGGCGCTCGGGCAGGCCGGCCTGGTCCAGCAGCGCCTGGAGGGTGTCCCGGAAGCGGGCGGCAGGCAGCTCGGTGCGCAGAAACAGCGCGACCATCTCCGCCTCGCTGCTTGGCCGCAGCCGCCGCATCTCCATGCACCTCGCGCCCACATAGCCGGCTGTGCTGCTCCGGTCGTGCCAGCACCCGGGCAGGCGAGCAGCGTTCAGGCCTGCCGGCAACCTATCCAATCATCAGCAGCTATCCGCCATGACGTGAGGTCTGCGGCAGAGAGTCAGCGACCAAGAAGACCATCGCTCCGGAGTCGCCGGCATTGGCACTTCGTCGTGGCCTTCGAGCCACAGGATGTCCGTCAAGTCCATGGCGCGCCTACAGCGTCGGCCCAGAACTCGCACCGGCCCGGGCGAGGAACCGGAGGACCGCCGTGGTGTCGAAGTAGAACATCTGCGCGCGCGCGAAACTCCCGCCCCGGACCTCATAGAGGCCAAGCACCTCGGCCTCGAAGCGCTCGCCGCTTGGCCCCACGGCTCGCTGGCGCCAGGGAGCCACGACTTCTCGTTCGGTGGCGGCGACAACGCGAGGGTCCATGCGGCGTTCGGCCGCCGTTGGCTGCAGTGGCTGCCAGACCTCCGACCAGCTCGGACCAGGCTGATCCCTGACTCCGCCGCGCGACGATCCTCCGAATGGCAACGACGCGGGCCAGTGGAACTCGACCTCCGGATGGTAGAGCTCGCGCAAGCGCTGCTGATCGCGTCGTTCGACCGCCTCGAATGCTGCCAGCACAATCGCGACGCTGTTATCAACACTCATCCGTGCCTCCTCCTCCCTACCGCCTCGCGGCCGGGCGCTTCGCGGCCCGTGGTCTCTGCCGATCGTCTCGGACTCGTGCCGGGGCGAGCACACCGGGACGGACGCGGCCTCTCGAAAATGCGTTGCAACGCCGCGAGTGCTGAGCGAGTGTCGTGTCCGTGGCCGCCCAGGCGAAGCTCAGCTCGCGGCAGCGCGGGTTCCTTCTCGGCCGGGGTTACCTGGTGGTGCGGTCCCTGCTGGACCAGGCCGTTCTCGCGCGGATCAGGGACCGGCTGGATGGCCTGGTGCGGGTCACGGTGGCGGCGTGGGCGAATGATCCGAGCCTGGACACCACCGAAGCATGCGTGGTCGCCGTGTTCGATCCGGCCGACCCTGGCTTTGCCCCCTGTCATCAGCATCCCCTGCTCGCCGACGCGGCGAGTCTCGTGCTGGGAGATCCCTGGCATGTGCGGAGTCTCGACCTGCGGGCGCCCATCCCCGGGGCGGGCGAGCAGGGCCTGCACCCGGATTACGCCGAGCGCCGGACCGAAGGGCCGTGGCGGACGCTGTCGGCCATGTGGTGCGTGACGCCGTTCATCCGCGACAGCGGCCCGCTGCGGGTCATACCCGGCTCGCACCGCCGCGCCGAGCCGCCGATCGATATGGAGCATGGCTATGCGACCGGCATGGGTCCGCATCCTGACGAGGTGAAGATCATCGCACCGCCCGGGTCGGTGATCTTGTTCAACGCCGCGGACCTGTGGCACTCCGGCACGTTTAACTACACGCCTGCGGCCCGCCTGGCCCTGACGGTGCACTTCGACCCAGGCTGACAGGCTGGGCCTGCTGCGATGGATTGCGGTGGATGACGCGGGCGGTGGCCGGCGTGGCACCCGGGCGACGGTATCAGCCGAGCTGCGGGAGGTGCTGGCCGCCGGGTGGGCAATCCCCCGCCAGCGCGGCCGTGACCTGGGCGGCAGCCTGAACCTGAACCTGCTGGTCGGCCGCGGGGATGAGCGGCTGGTGGTGCGGGTGCACCGGCCCTCGGTCAGCCCGGCCCGGCTGGAGGCCATCCAGCACGCCCGGCAGCAGCTGGATGCCGCCGGGGTGCCGTGCTCGGCGCTGGTGGTGGCCCGCGATGGCGCCCGGTGGGCCCGCGCAGCCGGGCGGCTGGTCGAGGTGGAACGGTACATCCCGCACGACGGGCGGATGCACACCCCGCCGCGGCTGGCCCGCGGGCTGCCACTGCTGGGCCGCGTCCACGCCCTGCTCGCCGGCGCGGAAGTCTCCCCGGCGGGCCGCAGCGTTGAGTTCGCCAACCACATCGACCCCGGCGCCGTGCTGTCCGGCACCCGGGCCGGGACCGCCCGGATCCGGGGCTGGCACCCGCCGCCGGACGAGCGGCGGATGGCCAGCCAGGCGGAGCGGCTCGCCGAGCTGGCCACCAGGCCGGCGAAGCCGGCCTGGTGGCCGGGCTGCCGCGGCAGCTGGTGCACGGTGACTTTTGGGATGACAACGTCGTCTTCCAAGGCGAGACCCTGGTGTTTGCCGCCGACTTCGCCTTCATGGCCGAACGGGCCCGCATCGACCACCTGGCCCTGAATCTGTACTACGCCGACACCCGAAGCCGGCCTGACCACCAGCCCGGACCGGATCGCCGCGCTGCGGCCGCTGGTGCACGGCTACGCCAGCGGGCTCGGCAACCCGCTCACCGACGCCGAACACCAAGCTTTGCCCTGGGCCATCGCCCGGCAGCCGCTGTGGGGCATCGGCGGCTGGGTCGCTTCGATGCGGCGGTCCGCCGGAGCTATGGCGGCGGGACCTCGGGCCGGTCGATGATCCGCAACCACGAGCCGTCGGGCTGGCGGCGCAGCACCTGGACTCGCACGCCGGTGTTGTCGGCCAAGCGGGTCGAGGTCAGCGCCAGGTCTTCGAACCGGACGGTGGGCAGCGGCGTCTCGAGAGCGAACTTCACCCCGCGCCGGCCATCTGCTGGTAGATCGCCTGGATGGCGTCCCGCCCGGTCACCGGCCGGTCGGCGGGCTAGGCCAGCACCGCCTGCGGTTCGTACAGGGCCGCCACCTCGCCGCGTCGCCGACGTTGAGCCGCTCGGCGACCAGCCGTGTCACATCCTCAGGCTCTGGTGCGCCGGATTGACCGCTCATCTCGGACCTCCTTCCGGGCAGCAGTGGCCATCGCATCCTGCGCCGTGACCCGGCCGATGGCAAGCAGCCGACACCGCGAACAACAACGGCCCACTGGACTACCACGTCACCGGCGAGCAGATGTCGGCGGCTACCCGGCGGCCGCGGTGACGACCGGACATCAGCAGCCCTACGCCCGACGGCCGTGCCGACGGGCACACGCCGATCAGGCAGTTCCGGTGCATCGTCGTGACCAGCCAGAAGATCAGGGCTCGCGTGCAGGGCGGCGGCGGCGTTTACGAGCGCGATCACGTCGGCGGAGTCGGGGTAGCGTTGAGTGTGTTCCTCACCGTTGAGCGTCGAGGCGCGCAATGGTGAGCTCGATCGGGGGCCGGTAGCCGCGGGGGCTGTTGATGTTGCGCCGGAGCGACCGGTTGAGCGCGGCGATATCGGTGCTCTGCAGGCCGCCGGATCCGCTGATCCGCGCTCGCACAGGAACGCCATGTCGTTCATGCATCCAAGGACGCTGCGGTCGGCGGTCTTGGCGAGGATGACCCGGTCCGGGTCCAGGTCGGCGAACGTGCTGGGGGGCAGGCCCTCGCTGCGCAGTTCCCGCCTGATAAGACGGGTGACGAGCGGGCCGGCCGCACGCAGGTCCGCTGCGCCGACGTCGGCCCCGAAGATCGAGAAGAGCGTGGCCGGGTGGGTGAGCAGCAGCCATTTGCGGCGGTTGAACCCCAGCAGGTTCGCATACCAGTCTTCGCCATTAGGCGCCGGGGCCGGCTCGGCGACGAGGCTCGGGCCGACTACGGCGAGGAGCTTCTTCGTGCACCGCAGGATCACTGACCGATCGTATGCGCGGCGCTCGCAGGGACAACCAGCGTCAGCCTGTGCACGTGTGCACACCCGACGAGAATACGCCGTGCCCGGTGGGCCAGGCGTGTCCGATTCGCCGCTGGCAGATTCGGAGCCGTGCCTGACCTGCCGTGGACAACGCACGCGGAGATGGAGCCGGGATCGGACTACCTGGTCATGGCCTCCCACCTGCCGCTCAGGCGGCTGTCCTCCACCGTGCGGTTCTTCCGGGGCGTCTCGGCGGTGCGCGAGCAGCTTGCCGCGGCGGACGGCCTGGCCGGGTACACGCTGAGGGCAAAGCCGCTCGCGCGCGACAACTGGACGCTGTCGGTCTGGACGGATGAGACCGCGCTTCGGGAGTTCATGCGCACGGCGCCGCACGTACGCCTGATGACCTCGCTCAAGCCCTTCATGGGACCGACCAAGTTCGTCACGTGGACGATCTCCGCGGCCGACGGCCGACTCAGCCTGGTAGGCGCTCTGGAGCGCCTGGCCAGCGGCCAGGAGCCGATCCCGGCCGCCCAGGTGAGCGAGCGCAACCGAACGGTTCGTTCGGGCGCCATCGAGGCGAAGCTGGCCGGCGATCGGAACCGTGCCGATCGCCGGCAGTGTGTGCCTCGGCCCGGGGCGAAGTGCTGCCACCCGGGATCAGGCGAAGCCTTCCGCTCCGGCATGGTGGCCGATGACTGGTTATGCGATCGACCGGGATAGCCGGCCACAACTACCGTGGCGGTTATGACCGAAACATGGACCGTTCCGCAGGTGGAACGCACAGACCCTGGACGCATCCTGGGTGAGCGGCAGGCGCTTGAGCCTTGGCTGGACTTCCATCGCGACACGCTGCTGCTCAAGTGCGCCGGCCTGACCACCGGCCAGCTCAAGGAGCGGGCGGTTCCGCCGTCCCGGCTGTCCCTGCTTGGCCTGGTGCGGCACATGACCGAGGTCGAGCGCTGGTGGTTCCGCATGCACGCGGCCAACGCCGACCTGCCCTTCCCCTACGACCCAGACCAAACCGGCCAGGACTTCGAAGCGCTTGATGACGCGGACGCGGCCGCCAACATCGAGGCATTCAAACAGGAAATAGAGCACGCGCGCGCCGCCGTGGCCGGAAAGCAGCTTGACGATGTCGTGCCCAGCCACGGTGATCACCCGGAGCGCACCCGGGACATCCGCTGGATCTACCTGCACATGATCGAGGAGTACGCGCGGCACAACGGCCATGCCGACCTCATCCGGGAGCGGATCGACGGCGCCACCGGTGACTGACACCCATGCGGGCATCGCCAGCGCGGGCCCGCCACCTGCGGAGCTAGCGATCACGAATTGGCGGTGGGCCCAGCCGCCCACAGCGCCAGCGTGGCATGCGGAAACCCCCGTGCTGATCAGCCACGGCCGCTCAGATCAAGTTCGGCACGGCATGGGACTACCTCACACCCGTCATTGGCACGCAGGCGGCTCTGCGCGCGCCGGAGCCAGGCCCCGGCTCATCTGGCCGCAGGATGGGTAAGAATCTCAGCGTGCGATTCTCCGGCTACTCATTCGGTTCGGTGCGAGTCGACGGCGTGACCTATGACCACGACCTAGTCATCGACCGCGGGAAGATCCGCAAGCGCAAGAAGGGCGCTTCCCGCGAGTTCCGCGGCGCCTCCGGCCACACCCCGTTGTCGGCCGCCGAGGATATCCCCTGGCGGTGTCGCCGGCTGGTGATCGGCACCGGCGCTGATGGCGCGCTGCCGGTGATGAAGGAGGTCCACGAACAGGCCCGCCGCCGCGAGATCGACCTGGTCATGCTGCCCACGGCACAGGCGATCAGCGTCCTGGCCGAGACCAGCAAGGACACCAACGCCATCTTGCACCTGACATGCTGACCGGTCAGCGCGGCAGCGGCGAACACCGCAGCGGTGGCCTGCTGCTTCTGGGCCCCGCAGCGCCGTTTGCTTGAAGCGAGGATTCGGCTCCCGCCATGAGCCCGGGACGCCGCGCCGCGACAACGGCCGCCAGCCCCGAGAACCGCGCAAGATGTCCAGTCCTGGATGCTGAGCATCCTGATCGGCGGTGAGTCGAAGTCCGCGCCTAACGGCGGCGATGTGCGGCCCCGGCGAGGGCCGATTACGGAGCGTGTAGCGACGCATTCCGGCTCCGGGATCCCGATCGCGCCGAATCGGCGCGGCCTGATGCCGGTCTGCGCCAGCTCGGTGGTGCCGCCCAGATGAGCCAATTCTGCTCGCCGTCTTCCGGTCCGGCCGGCGGGCAAGCGTCGGTGTCGCATAGCCGGGCTGGCGCAGCCTGCCCGCCACATGCAGCGCGGCTGCCACCCCGATGGCCCGTTCAGGCGTTCATCGCCGGCGTTGGGGAACCGTGCGCTTTGCGGCTTCCGGTGAACCCGCTGCCCCGCCTGGCCCGTGGTGGTAGGTGTGCAGTCGCTCGGAATCGTCGAGGAGGCCAGCCATGCTTCAACGCCTGGTTCGCACCATTTTGCCCCTCGGGCTCGCCGCTGTCGTGGGGCAACAGCGGCCTGGCCGCGACACGACCACGCTGTTCTTCGCCGCCGGCCTGAACGACGAAGCGGACGGGCTGTTCGGCTCCATCCAGCCCGCATAGCACAGAAGGCATGGTGGGCCCGGATGCCCGCCATGAAACAGACTCACCCTGGAGAAAGGGGGCAGACATGAAGCTTCGTGTCGTGCCCATCGCGCTCTCGCTGGCCCTCAGCGGGGGTGTTCCCGGCCTCATCGCCGCCACCGCGGTCCCGGCGGCGGCGGCGACGGCGACGGCGACCTACACGATGACCGACCTGGGGAGCTTGGGTCTCGGGGTCAGCCGCGGCTTCGGCATCAACGCGGCCGGCGAAGTCGTCGGCCGCTCCTACCTGGCGCAGTCCTTCCCCACTACTGGCTGCCCGCCAACGCATACGTGCGTAACCCACCCAGCGGAGCCGTTCAGCTGGACCGCCGGCACCATGACCGACCTCGGCACGCTGGGCGTGCCCCTGGGCAAAAAGACTGTCTGCAACCCCCCCGATTGCTTCGGCGAGGCACGCGCGGTCAACAGGAACGGCGACATCGTCGGCTTGTCGGACGGTCAGGCATTCCTGGTGCACAACGGGAAGATGAGCAGCCTCGGCCCGGGCACAGCGACCGGTATCAACGACTTCGGCGAGATCGCGGGCAGCACGTCGTGCTGCCACGCGTTCCTGGTCAGCGGCGGGACGACGACCACGCTGCCCGACCTGTCCAGCTCCGGCGGCAGCGGCGCGAGCGGGATCAACAACAACCACCAGGTCGTGGGCGGCTCCGACAACGCCGCCGGCTACTCCCACGCGGTGATGTGGAGCAACGGGGCGATCACCGACCTGGGAACCCTCGGCGGCACACGGAGCGCAGCGTACGCGATCAACGACCTCGGCCAGGTCACCGGCTGGGCGCACACCGCCAGCGAAGCCACCCACGTGTTCTTGTGGAGCGGCGGCAAGATGCGCGACCTCGGCACCTTCGGCCTCGATCCGGTCGGCGAGGCGATCAACAACCACGGCGTGATCGTCGGCCAGTCAGGCGCCGGGGCGTGGGTCTGGAGCGGCGGGGTGTTCCAGAACCTCAACAACCTGATCCCGCCCGGCTCCGGGTTCACCCTCGACAACGCGACCGCGATCAACGCCAACGGCCAGATCGTCGCCAACGGCTACAACGCCCAAGGCCAAGAACACGCCTTCCTGCTCACCCCCAGCTAGGAGCCTGCTGAATTGGGGCGGTTCAGGTGGCCGTCCATGACGGGTCATGCGCCGTGTTATGGCCGTGTCGGCCCTGCGGCGGCGCGGGCTGTCTTGCAGGACCGGCTTCGGGTGGCCGGCCGGTCCGGGCCTGCCGCCCGCCCGGCCGTTCCGTTGACAGCCTGGCCCCCTGGTCAGGTGGGCAGCACCCAGGCGCCGTCCCGGCGGGCCAGGCCCTTTCCGATCAGGTTGCGCAGGTTCAGGGCGGCGGTGAGGCGCTTGAGCCAGGCGTGGTTGCGGGCGACCCCCCGGTAGCGGAGCTTGAGCCGCCGACCCCGCCAGGTGGCGACCTGGGCGACGGCGCGCTCCACGTTGGGCCGGTATTTCATGTAGTCCTCGCGCAGCCCGGCAGCCGCGGCCCAGTCCGCGCGGGCGGCCCGGAGCAGGCCGTCGCGGGGGTGCAGGACGAGCTTGCGGCCGGTCTTGCAGGTGGTGCACCGCTCCCGCAGCGGGCAGGCCCTGCACAAGACGCCGAAGGTGGCGATCCGGGTGCGGCTGAGCGCCACGGCGTGCCCGGCCGGGCAGGTCACCGTGCCCGCCTGCTCGTCCGCGGTGAAGGATCGACGGTGAACCCGCCGGGCACCGGGGCCTGCAACGGCTTGGGCTTGATCACCGCGTCATGCCCGGCGTCACCGATCGCGCCGCGCAGGTCTCCGGTACCGCAGGCCGAATCGCCGTACCAGGCGAGCCGACCGCTGTCACGCTCGCCGCTGTCGTGCCCGCCCGCGGCGTCCGCCCGGCCGGTACCGCTACTGTCGAGGTCGCGGCCGCCGCCTGGGGCATGCTGGAGGACCTCGGCGTCGTCGGCATCATCGATCAGGTAACCGGGCCCCGGCGGTCTGACGCGGGCGCTAGCACGGGCACCTACCTGGCGCTGCCGGCTGGTCGCCCCGCGCTCCAAGCTGGCCTTCGCCGACTGGTGGGCGGGCACGGCGGCCGGCCGGTTCAATGTAGCAGTCTTGCGTCTAGATACACTAGACGCGTGCCGCTGGATACCAACCTGCTGAACGAGGCCAAGGCAGCTGAAACGCGCCTCATCGATGCCGAGCAAGCAGCTGACATCGCCCGAGCCGGGTTTCACGGGTCGGTGCGCCGGCTCCAGCTCGCGGGCGGATCGCTCCGTGAAATCGCCGAGGCGCTCGGCCTCAGCCATCAGCGCGTCCATCAGATCGTGGAAGCGGCCGGGGGCAGCCGACGCTGGCGGGCGCATCGAAGCAGTCCCGCTGAGCCGCGGACATGCTCGTTTTGCGGCGCAGACCGAGAACAGGTGGACATCGAGATCGCCGGGCCCGACATCTTCATCTGCGACCTCTGCATCGATCGCGTCCGCCAGGTTCTGGACGACTCCGGCAAGACCGTGACAACACCCATCGCACTGATCCAGCAGATCCCCGCCGACGCACGCCCAGAACGGTGCACCTTGTGCGGCAAGCGCCGCCACCAAGTCGCAGCTATGGCTTCAGCCGGAGACGCCCGAATCTGCAACGAATGCCTTCGGCTGTGCTGGGAACTACGGTACGAAGACGAGCGGCTCAAGTAAGGCGAGGCAGACACTGGTAGATGGCGGATTGTTTCGCGGACTCTGCCAGATCGAGGCCGCAGGGTCGGCATCCAGGGGGTAGTGTGTGCAGATCTTGATGAACGTCGGCCCGCACCTGCTGCGCGCCGCCCGCGCCAACTGGGCAGCCATCGTCGGCCTGCGCGAGGACTATATGAAACACCGGCCCAACGTGGAGCGGGTGATCGCGCAGATCGCCACCTGGCGAGGCCGCCGGGTCAAGCTCCGCTACCGCGACGTGGCCAAGAACGACGCCTGGCTCAAACGTCGCGCTGCCGCGCTGAACCTGCGCACCTTGATGAGCAAGGGCCTGACCCGCCGAGACGGCGGGCGGGTGCTAGCCACCTGACTCCCGAAGCCGCACCGCGAACGCCAGCCGAGCACCAAGCCCGCCCGTCCCTGCCGCCGCACGGCGGCAGGGACGCGAAAGGGCCGCCGGGTCAACCGGGCAGCAAGGGGGCGAACCGCCACGCCCGGCACTCGCGAAGCCCCAACCGGACTCAGGCCTAATTCAGCAGGCTCCCAGCCGGGCTCCGCCTCAAACCGCCGAGGTTCGGGGTTCCTCCTGGAAGCAGTCATGCAGGTGAGCGCATCCTCTGTCGGTAGGCCGCGTGCGGGCGGTTGCGATGGCGTCGCGGATCATCCGGTCGGTGCCGGTCACGATCAATGACGTGCTGGATGGGCATGTGGCGCTGGATCTGGAGTGCCCGACCGGCTGTACCCGGCACGGCTACCTCGGCCAGCTGCGGGTCGGCGGCCAGGTGATCCAGTTCCTGAACCATCGCGGCTACCCGGTGCCGCCGGCGTGCCTGCAGCAGATCGGGGAGGCGTTCCGCCGGCGGGTCGCCTCGTTTGCTGAGGCCAATCACATCCCGGTGGTGGCGCTGAAGGCCGCCGAGCGCAACATCGACGTGATGAGGCCCTATCTGGACGCTGCCGCTGCCACCGGGCGTTCGCAGGTGGCCGCGATCGGGGTGGCGCAGGAGCCGAAGCGGGTGTTCATCGCCCACAAGCGGGACACCGACCCGTCCAGGTGCCCGCAGTCCTTCGATAAAAAGGACCGGCAGGGTCACCGTGTTCTACTTCTATTTGCACGACGCCGCGTTCGGCCCGGCGTTTATCAGGATCTGCACGTACTGCCCGTGCAGGGCTGGGGTCAAAGTTGCGTGATCATGGCCTTGACCTGGCTAGATAAGGCCGGGTTGACGATCTGAAGGCTTCGTGCTGCGGGTTGTGCGTGGCATTACCTGTGCGTGCCGAGAATGTCGTCCACGGCTCTGACCAGCAGGGTTGCTCTCCGCGCGGTCCGGCCGTGATACGCTCCTGCGTGATCAGTGCCAGGCCCTGCTCCCCGGCGATCCACTCCAGCGCTGCACGCGCGTCCTCCGCGGCCACCGCGTCCTGTTCCGCGAGCTTCGCCAGAGCTGCCGCGATCTCCGGGTTCTCGTCCGCATCCACGACCGTCACACCTCCGCCCTCTGCGCGCCGATAGGTTCAGAAGTCTCGCACGGGTACTTCCGGCAGACCTTCTCCTGCCACCGGATACCTCAGCCAGGCTCACCATCTGACGACTCCGGCTCCTTGCGCCGGATGGGCGGCGGGGCCCCAGATGCCCGTTCCGTAGCACTAGGGTGGCGCTATGCCAGGTGCTCTCACCCCGACCGTTCATCAGCTGAAGATCGGCCTGCAGGGAGCAGCGCCGCCGCTGTGGCGGAGGATCCAGGTCCCGTCAGCGGCGAGCCTGGGGTTCCTGCACGACGTCATCCAAGAGGCGTTCGGCTGGGACGGCTATCACCTGCATCGGTTCCAGGACGGACGCGGCCGCGAGTGGGGCGAGCCTCCCGTCCTGGACGGCGGCGGGTACATGGCGGCGGCGTTCGCCGACGAGGAAGAGGCCGAGCTCGGCAAGGTCCTGCGCGCCGAGGGCGCCGCGGTCGAGTACGTCTACGACTTCGGCGACAGCTGGCTCCACCGGATCGAGGCGGAGAAGATCATTCCGCTCGATCCCGGCGTGACGTACCCGAGGTGCACGGGCGGCCGCCGCGCCGCAGCCCCGGCGGAGGACATCGGGGGGATCTGGGGGCTGGAAGAGGTCGTCTACCTGGTCACGCACCCGGAGGCGGATCCTCCCGAGCATTTCCAAGACCTCGTCTGCCACCTGCGTGAGAAGGGATATGACCCGGGTGCGTTCGATCCCGCGGAACTGACCGCCAGGCTGTCCGGCCTGACCGTGCGGACGGCGACCAAGGCCACCAGGACACGGAACCGAACGCGACCCAGGACCCAGCGGCTCACCAGCGAAGACCTTGAGTTCTGCACGTGCGGGCGGTGCCAGGCAGGCGACCCTGTCCGGTCCGTCGATGGCAGCTACCTCACCGAGGAAGTCCCCGGCGAGGCGGAGGTGTTTCCGGTGGTCACGCTGCCGCCGCCCGCCGAGCTGGCGGCACAGGCACGCCGTGTGCCGCTCATCGATGATGCCTTGCGCCTGGCTGGATGGTGCGCTCCCGGCAGGCAGGTGACGGCCAAGGGCGTGCTCAAGCCGCCCGCGGCCCG
>WNGQ01013404.1_pt1 | contig 14106 bp, 8 predicted proteins | sample 5407661 | NCBI WGS metagenome assembly WNGQ01 (sample SAMN13153382, study PRJNA577476) | soil metagenome | isolation source: 60 cm soil or saprolite under Garry oak tree replicate 2 | place: USA:California | collected 2016-06-15
ATACTGACTTTGCATGAAAAAACCTCCTGGAACACTTGCTTGGGTTTTCACGCTTCAAGTGTATCTCAGGAGGTTTTGTTTTACTAGCTCATCCTTAAAATTCGGGATGACTCATGTTTGACGACCATCCAAACCTCTGATATTCCCGATGCGATTACACAGAAGTACTTTGATGGATACATTGATGTCCGCTATGATACAGTTCTGCAGAAAGACAGCTTCCGCTTCACCTCGGCGGCAACGATGGAAGAATACAATGAATTGATAAAAGATCCGGATTGGGAACTATGCTGGCTCGCTAACCCTACAAGGGATTTTCCCAAAGAGGTAGCTTTTAAGGTCGAGTCTATGCGTGTGAGAGAACTCGCGCTCAATATCAGAACCGAATATGTGGATGGCAAGTATGTGATAGTAGCGGATCACTCGGGGCTGCAGTCAATGCAAGAGCAGAATGTGACAATCTATTATCGCTATAAAGTAAGAATTAGAAAACGTGGACACTTATTCATGGAGGATATGCAATGTCCAACTCATCATGTGGTAGTGGAATTCGATTATGCTCAAACTGATATTCATTTTGTCAACGTGATGAACTTTTTCCTGAGCAAAACAAAACCCGCAATTCGCTATATCCCATCTCGTCAAAAGTATCATAAGGTCGAGATTGAAGTAAACGATTGGGTTTTTCCGAAAAGCGGCGTGGTTTTCGTATGGGTCCTGCGTGCGGAAATACATCCCAACTTCTGGAAGCTCTCAACGCCTGACACGCGCCGATCAACCAGATCAAGAACTGGTCCAGGTATAACCGGTCCTCTACCAAATATTTTACCAGAGCAGAGCCCTGACACCCAGAGCGAATGAGAAAATAAGAGCTTCTACTGTATCCCATCCTTCCCTGCCCCACACACCAAGGCACACACCTGCTCCGACGGTTTGCCTGCTCGCAGGCTTTCGTATAGGGTGGGTGCCCCAACCGGTTCAATGCCTATGACTTTTATACCTGGTTTTAGACTTCTTGCTGCCGTACTTACTCCGCTGATCAGGCCGCCGCCGCCGATGGCTACCAGCAGTGTATCGATGCCTGGCGCTTCTTGCAGGATTTCCACGCCAATGGTTCCCTGACCGGCAATTACGAGCGGGTCGGCGAAGGGATGGAAGTAGTTCAAGCCCTCCTGCTCGGCAGCTTGCAGGGCGGCGTGGTTCGCTTCGTCCCAGACGGCTCCCGTGAAGATTACCCTGGCACCCCAGCTCTCCAGCATTTGCGCTTTTACGGGAGGTGTGCTATGTGGCAGGTAGATGGTAACGGGGACTTTGGCGAGCCACCCGGCGTAGGCAACTCCCAATCCATGATTTCCACCCGAAGCGGTTACAAGCCCGTGTGCGAGCTGTTCCGAGGTAAGGCTGAGGAGTTTGTTAACGGCGCCTCGTGCTTTAAAAGAGCCGGTAATTTGTAAGCATTCCAGCTTGAGGTAGAGATTCTGGGCCTGGCATAGCGGTTGCTTGATGGGCGTCGCCTCTATCAGTGGGGTATGCCGGACGTAGTTTGCAACGCGGGCCTGTGCTGCTTGAATATCTTGTAACTCTATCACTGATTTTCATCCTCCTGGCAAGAAATTATCTGTATGCTAAGATTCTGGCATGTATTGATGATATTTGCCAGTGGCCACTTCTATGTAAAATGGAAGGGGCGGTTCATTTGAATCGCCCCTCAAGATATCCAGTCAGTTGTATTGCTTACGTTATACTACCAGGGGCATGCGCTTCTGCGCCTCTGCTACTGCCTCGGCTGGATACTCGTAGTCTTGCAACTTTCCGGCAAAGTAGGCATCGTAGGCGCCCATGTCGAAGTGGCCGTGACCGCTCAGGTTGAAGAGGATGACGCGGGATTCACCGGCCTGTTTTGCTTCCAGAGCTTCGTCGATTACGGCGCGTATCGCGTGGCCAGCTTCGGGGGCGGGTACAATGCCCTCGGTGCGGGCAAATTGGACGGCGGCCTCGAATGTTGGGTTCTGATGATAGGCGCGAGCCTCGATGATATCCTCTTCGTGAAGTTGTGAGACCAGTGGGGACATGCCGTGATAGCGCAGTCCACCGGCGTGAATGCCCGGCGGCATGAAATCGTGACCGAGGGTGTGCATCTTCACGAGTGGGGTCATACCGACGGTGTCGCCAAAGTCATAGGTGTAGATGCCTTTGGTCAGGCTGGGGCAGGCCATCGGTTCCGCTGCCAGGAAACGAGTCTTCAGGCCTTCGCGTAGTTTTTTGCCGACGAAGGGGAAAGCGATGCCTGCGAAATTGCTGCCGCCACCTGTACATCCGATCACGATATCCGGGTAATCGCCTGCGCGCTCCATCTGGAGCAGGGCTTCTTCCCCGATGATGGTCTGGTGCATCAGGACGTGATTAAGGACGCTGCCCAGCGAATATTTGGTGGTGCCACCGCTCAAAGCTGCTACTTCTACCGCCTCGCTGATGGCGATGCCCAGGCTGCCCATATTCTCCGGGTCTTGCGCCAGGATGCTGCGCCCGGCATTGGTGAGATTGGTGGGGCTGGCGTGAACCGTAGCTCCGAAGGTTTCCATCAGATTGCGGCGATAGGGTTTCTGCTGGTAGCTGACCTTGACCATGAAGATTTCGATTTCCATGTTGAAGAACGCGCCTGCCATTGCCAGCGCTGATCCCCATTGTCCTGCACCCGTCTCGGTGGAGAGCTTCTTGATACCCTCTTCTTTGTTGTAGAAGGCCTGGGCTACCGCCGTGTTGGGCTTGTGGCTTCCGGCGGGGCTAACGCCCTCATATTTGTAATAAATACGCGCGGGGGTATCGAGCGCCTTCTCCAGACGGCGCGCCCGGTAGAGCGGGCTGGGCCGCCACTGGGTATAGACCTGGCGAATCGGCTCCGGGATGTCGATGTAGCGCTCGGTGCTAACTTCCTGCATAATCAGCGCCATCGGAAATAAGGGGGCGAGGTCGGCAGGCCCAACCGGCTGGTGGGTGCCAGGATGCAAGACCGGAGCTGGAGGGTTCGGCAGGTCTGCCACGATGTTGTACCAGGAACGGGGCATTTCATCTTCGTTTAGAAGGAACTTGGTGTGAATGTTGTCAGGCATGGTTAGCTCCTCTCGTAGCTTCCAAAAATAAGCAGACGCACGGCTTTATGTGTTGTATCGTAAGCCGTGCTATCTTGAATGTCAAGGGCATGACCAGGGCGGGGGCAGAGCCTGGGTCGTTGACTCCCCCTGCCGGTTAGATGATCCGCGTGACCAGGGCAGGGGCAAGCCCAGCCCGTACCCTATACGGCTTGGTATCACGCTTCGTATAGGGTACGGGCTGGGCTTGCCCCTGCCCTGGGCGTCGTATTCATGCAGATATGATCGCGTCCTCAGCTGCGTAATCAAAGTCTTTGGGATCAATTTGTGCGGGGGGATGTGCTCGTTCCCAATTGACGGTGCGTTGAATAGTTTCATCGATGTCTATGCGCTCTTTATACCCCAGTTCTTGACGGATGCGCGAGGTGTCGACGACGATGTGCTGTTCTGCGTTGATGTCCCATCGTAGAGGTTTGGGCAAACGTCCTTGAGGTATAGTGACAATCTTTCCTTGCCAGCCCGCGGCCTCTCCAATTTTGCTGATCCATTGGGCCATAGTAAAGGTGAATGGTTCTCCGACGTTGTAGATATGGCCAGCAGCGCGCTTGTCGGTTACGGCAAGGGCAATGGCGGCGGCGACGTTCTCTACGTAGCCGTGCGTCCATTTCCATTGTGCTTCGGCTTCGTCGAGCAGGATGGCGGGGCGTTGGTCATCCATGCGTTTGAGGAACGCGAACATGCGGTGCTGGTAATCTCCTGGTCCGTAGACCATCGGCAGGCGCAGGATGGTGCCGGGGAGATTGGGATCGCCCATGACGACGCGCTCAACCAGGATTTTGTCGTAATCGTCCTGCCATTTTTGGGGATCATCCGCATCTCTCGGAGGTTCGGCACGGTAGGGATAGAGGTTCTCGCGCAGTGGCGAATCTTCGGTAATGCGCTGCGGGTCAATCGGGCCGGATTCTTTTCGGTTGACCCGCCCGAAGGCGCGGTAGACATCCTGGCTGCTGATGGAGACAACGCGGCGCGCGATGCCGCTGAAGGTGCGCATGACTTCCTGAGCGTCTTGCTCGCTAGAAGGAATCATGTCCAGCACAAGCTCGGGTTCAGTCTTTTGCAGTATGCTGGCTACGTTGGTTAGTGGACGACGGTCTCCTAGAATCTCCTGTACGCTATCTGGTAATTCGATGGGTGTCTGGCCGCGATGAAATACGGTGATGTTGTGGCCCTGCGTGTGGAGGGTGCGCACGACCAAAGGACCCATGAAGTTTGTGCCGCCGATGACGAGAATACGCATAGTGTGTTCCTTTCAAGTCTATAAGTATGTAATGTTATTGATAAGATAACGATACTTACTTTTGGCATAGCTTTCAATAATGAAAATATGCTCTCGGCATACGTTGTGTGTGATCTATGCTGTTAGCATACATGCTAAATCGCCACTATTACTGAGGCTTGATGGCGTAGTCTTCAGGTTGAGATCGCCAACAACACGAGGGTACCGCCTATAATGACGCCGATATCCGGGAGCGTATTTCCCCACGTTCCCTCGCTTTAGTTTATATTGACATCACCCATGCTTCACTTTACAATGAAAAAGGCCGCTCTTAACTTTTGTTTGTGATGAAGGAACTGTTATGCCTCGTTGCTCTAACCCTCGATGTAATGCTGATTACCCGCCGGGAACGTTCAAGTGCGTCAATCCGTTCTGCCTGTGTTTGTTGCCTGAAGCGCTGGTCGCGGGGCGCTACCGGATTGAGACGCTGGTGGGTCTTGGTGGCATGGGAGCGGTTTATCGCGCCAGCGATACATTCGAGATGCAGCAGGTAGCGCTTAAAGTCTTTTCAATCACACATAAAAATGTAGACGAGGCGGTGGCAGTCGAGCGGTTCCGGCGCGAGGCTCGCTACGCCCACCAGCTGCGGCATAACAATATCGTGCCGGTCCTCAATTTTGGGCAGGATGGTCCTCTGCTCTATCTCGTTATGCCGTTGATTACGGGCGGCACACTGAAAGCGTTGTTGAAGGCGGAACGGCCACTGCCGCTGGGACTGGCGCTGCGGTACCTGGGCGAACTGGCGGATGCCATCGACGCCATCCACGCGCATCCGCAGAACATTGTGCATAGAGATATCAAGCCTTCTAATCTGCTCATTCACCAGGACGATGGGCGGCTGATGATCGCGGATTTTGGCATCGCGCGCGCCATGCAGAAGGAGCGCCCCCTGACGCAGGGTGGCTTTGCGTTGGGCACCGAGAATTATACCGCGCCTGAACAGGGCATGGGGCATCCCGAACCCGCCAGTGATATCTACGCGGTGGGAGTGGTGGCCTATCAAATGCTGACGGGTTTGCTGCCGTTCCAGGCCATCGTGCGCAGTCGCATGGCGGTACTTCCAGCCCCCAGCGAACTCAACCCGCTGCTCAATCCGGCTGTCGATGCCGCTGTGTTCCGCGCAACTGATCCCGATCCAGTGAAACGTTTCAGTTCAGCACGAGAATTTGCTGACGCAGTCAAGGGCGCGTTGAAATCGACAGCCGCCGCTCATACACCGACGCTGCAGGTGGCGGCCGGGAACGCGAATGTGGTTGTGCGCACCATCATCCCGGAGAATCCCTGCGGCGCCTGTGGGCAGGAAAATCGGCGCAGCTCGCGTTTCTGCCGGCGCTGTGGGCATAAGCTGGATGATACCTCGCCGCTGGTGACGGATGTGTGCCAGGTTGGATACGTGAGCGATACCGGGCGTCGTTACGTGGCGGAGGAGAACGAGGATATGCTGCTGATTGTGCAGGGGTTATGCGCTAATCTCGCGCCGCCTCCACGCCCATTTGGTCTGTTTGCCGTCGCGGATGGCCTGCGCGGGCCGCGGGGGAAATCAGCGGGTGGGCACGAGGCCAGCCGCCTGGGGATAGAGACTGTGACGGATGTACTCTTGCCCCTGCTGGCAACGCCCTTACCCTCTTCCTCAACCTTATCACCTGGGGGCGGCTCATCCATTGTACGCGGCGGTATTTTGCCGGGCGGCTATATACCCGCGCCGGACGCTATTGTTGAGCAGTGGATGCGAGAGGCGGTGCGACGTGCCAACCAGGTGATTTATCACTGTAATGCCGACTATGAAACGAAGATGGCCAGCACCTTAAGCGTCGCCCTGGTCTACAAGCGCCATTTGTATGTAACCAGCGTCGGTGATAGCCGGGCCTATCACTACAGTCCGAGGGCGGGGTTGAAACGCATCACCACCGATCATACGCTCGGCGCGGGGCTGGTGGAGGCCAACCTGTTCAAGCCCGAAGAGATCTACACCAGTCCAAAGGGGAAGAAGCTCTACCGTTACCTCGGACAGTCCGATTCCATCCAGATCGATTGTTTCCAGCTCGCGTTAGAGGTGAACGACCTGGTCTTGCTCTGCACCGATGGGCTGTGGCACATGGTGCGCGATGAACGCATGGAGGAGCTTTTAGCGCAAGACCACGATGGTGATCCTCAAAAACTGGCGCGTACGCTGGTGGATGAAGCGAACCTGGCGGGCGGCGAGGGGAATGTGAGCGCGATTGTGGTAGGGGTTATGTGATTTGTACCAGCTTCCAGGGCGAGAGCAAGCCTGCGCCCGTACCCTATACGGCACGAACCAGGGCGGGGGCAAGCCCCAATACATTTCACTTAAGGACCTCCCACGGCAAGCTCAGAGGCGAGAGGATCAAGCAGGTGGACAAAATCCAGAAACTGATCCTCAGGCTCAAAGGGCGCAGGCGGAGGGACATCGCGCTTCTTGGGTTTATACTTGTTGTAGACCTGCTTGACCTCCCGGCGGTTGATGCGCAAACGGCGCACGGGTAAGAGCAGGCGCACCATCTGCAGGCGCATCCGCCTCAGCAGTGGCTCAGTCGCCTGCTCTGGCTCCAAGAGGAGGGCCAGGTCCAGCGTCTCGGTCAGGACAAACAAGCCCTGGGTGAAGCTGAGACGATCCGGATCCAGTTCGGCCTGCACCGCGGCTTGCGCCATCAGGGCGCGCACCGCGTAATGGGCTAAAAAGATGCCGTAGAGTTCCTGACGCACTCCCTGAGGCGTCTTGGAACGCAACACCTTGCGCTGCACGCGCTCGTGCGTTTTGATCTCGTCGATCACCAGTTCGACCTCCCAGCGTTCATGATAGAGTCCAATCAGCTCAAGGGCCGGGGCCACTCGTGGATTGAGCAAGGTGGTCACCAGCCGATACACCTGCCCCGGCTCTCCCAGCCGCTCATCGGTCACCTGATAGGAAAGGATGCGCACCCACAGGCCATGCTGCACCGGATAGAGCGCTTGGCCTGGGCGTGTGGGGGGCACCCACACCAGCACCGAGCCATCGGCCAGACGCCGTTGACCAGGCAGGTGTTCCCACACCCCTGCTTCCAAGGCTCCCAGCACATGGATCTGGCGCTGCCGCGCGTGCTCCAGAAACCCGCCCGAGATGATGCCGGCGTCCACCAACAGCAGCGTGTCCGGGCCGAGCTCGTCCAGCAAGCGGTGAGCCCCATGCACTTCCGAGACATCGTAGCGGTCGATCTCTAACTCGACGACGGCATGACTGCCACACTCGGCCAGCAGCACAGCGCGCACCTGGGGATAGGCCCCTTTGCCATATTGATTGCTACTGCGCCCAAAGGCTGCCTCATTGGCCGCTGTATCAGCGGTGTTGAAGAGCGTGCCATCGATGGCCATGAGCCGATAGCGACCAAAGAAAGCACTAGGCATCGTCTGCGGCTGGGCCAGCACCTGACAGCACTCGTGCAGCAGCGCTTGCAAACCCTGGCTGCCCACGGCCTTTCGGCGCCCACTCAAGGCCGAAGCGCTCAGACCGCTCTGGGGTTCTGCCGGATGCAGAGCGCTGAGCTTGCCCACCAGTTTGTCCCACACCTGACGTTGGGAAAGACGGCTCCACAGCGCCATCCCGATCACAAACAGCACCAGGGCCAGCATCCTACTCTGCCGCACCCGCCGCACTTTGCTCGCCCAGGGCTGACTCTGCCCCACGCACCGCTCGATCGCTTCGGGGGGATACACCTGGGCCAACAGGGTCAGATCCACTTGCTCGCACACCTTGTCATCCACGTCCATTTGCCGTAATCTGTACATCAGAAAGCTCCTTGTTGTTAGACTTTCTGGTAGTGTGCCAGATTGGAGCTTTCTTGTCTTCTCTTTCCCCCTTTTGTCCTTAAGTCAAATGTATTGCCCCCTTTTGTCCTTAAGTCAAATGTATTGGCCATAGTACCCAGCGCTGAAGTATTTGAGCACGATAGATGAAGTGCGCAGCCACATCACTCAGCCCTTGTGATTGTAAAACAATCGCTAGTTGACGATTCGCACGTATTGCCCTCTCATATTCATCGAGCCTCCTGGTCTTATCTTTTATCTCAGCGTCATTCGTTTTTCGTAATCTCGCTTCGAGCTCATCTCCTAATATTTGCATCTGTTTCCAATCCACCACAGCGAGATTTACGCCATCCCAATGCACATCCGCAAGCGAGACAAAGCCAGATAGCATATCGCCAAGCATAACATGTTCAAGATTAGTTACAGTATTAAAGTATGCATTTCGCAAATTAGCTCCAGCTAGACGCGCACCCATTAGAATAGCTCTTTCAAGATGCACCCTCTCCAGATTAGCCCCTTCTAGATAAGCCTCACGAAGATTGGCTTGGTCCATATGGACTCCTGGGAGTATTGCGCCCTCGAGATGTGCTCCATAAAGGTAGGCCCTCTCGAGATGGACTCTCGCAATACCAAATCGCTCTACGGTCACAATTTTAAACTCTTCCTCAATTAATCCTCCACGCATTTTCGCCAGCGGCAGTTTTCTGAGATCAACCTGGCGCAAATCAGCACCACGTAGGTCTAATCCTCTACGCTCACGCTGCTCCTTGTCACTCCAATCCACTGGACCTCGTCCTCCCTCATATGTTGCAAGTAGCCATTCGACATCTGCACGAGATAACTTAATACCCTTAAAAGGATATATGCTCTGCTTTATATCTGGTACTATGGAACTGCATTGTTCAAGGTATTCCTGTCGCTTTTTATCGATTTCTGGTTCGGTGCGCCAGTCCTGGCCCATAAACTGCCAATAAGCTGGCCAGGCACTACCATTATCAGTAGTAGGACGTTGTAGTCGAGAAGATAGATTGTCTTCTAACTCGGTCATAGGTATTTCTAATCCAACTTGCAAACACCTGACTTTCGGCTTAGTATTTTACATGAACGTAGTACAAGGAAGAATATACAATCCTAAATCAGTCTTAGCCATTCCGCGTGATTTAACAAGTAAATTCCGCCATAGCGATTTTCGACGATCTCTTCTCCTTCAAAGGCTTCTCTTAGCTTTTTACGTAAATGATGCATGCGCTGGGTGAAAACTGGTCGATCTATCAATCTTCCCCAGGCAGCCTTCATGAGTTCTTCCTCGCTACAGCGTTTAGGATGTTCCAGCAATGTTCTGATTAAACGGTACTCTAGCTCAGATAGAGAAAGTCGTTCTGGCTGCTTCTCAGGCAACATAACGAGAAGTTCTCTACTGCGTAAAGAGGGCTCAGACAAGGATATAGCTTGTCTACTCTGAGCCCTCGCTTTTTCAGATAGATAGTTCAGTAAAACAGAACCTGGATAGTAAACAGGCTGCAACGGGTCATAACGTACAACTCCCTCACCATAGAGAATATAGCGTACTTCTGACCCTAGTTGATCCCAAATTTCTGGCTCGATTTCTTCGAGGGCACGCTTGTGTTTGATCTGAGCAATAAATTCATAGAATATGCTTCTGATCTCCTGAGTGCTGATATCTAAAGCCTCTTTCACCCGTTTCCAGGTACGATCAAGAAATGTACTCACTCGTTCATTGATACGCTCGACGAGTTGATCTTTGTCATGCTTCTGCAGCTCAGTCCAGGTTCCATACCTCATAGCGTGCTCACGTTTGAGGTGGAACATCTGGAAGCAAAACTGTTGCAGGAGATAGGGATGTGCTCCCGCCTGTTCATACAGCCATGTTTGCTCAGCTTCAGAAAAAAGGACATTTCCTCCCGCTTTCCTGAACATATCTGCCCAATTAGCTCCAAAACTTTCCGGTTCTTGCCCTAGAAATTGCATGGTATCGTTCCAGGTAAAGGTCTGCAAAGGTAAGGTTCCAAAACGAGCCAGGTCCGCTGATACGTGTGTAAACTGATCACTGATCTTAGGCAAGGGAAGGCTTTCAATGGAAAGGATCACCCCAAATTGTCGAAACTCATCAAGCAGATCGACCAGGAGGCGAAAGGCCCCACAATCATCCAGCAGTGCCAAACCTCGCTCCTGCGGGTTCTGTGCTCTGCTTATGATTTTAAGTGAAGGCATATCTGGTTCCTGGAGTCGTTCTATGGTATCGAGCATCACAAAGAAGCGCGCATTAGGACGTTCACGAGTCATCCGACGCAACAAGTCGCGCAAGCCTTTCCGACCAGAGTATCCCGTCTCTTCATCCTGGTGGACTGATTGCAATGCGAGTGTACACTGTGTCACAAAAGGGCTCAATAAGTCATCTACGTTCTCAATGCCCTCTAAAGGCGTTAAATCAATTTGCACAAAATGGATATCATCCAGGCTGTAGGGTTCACGCAGGTCTTGCAATTCATTGCGCCAGGACCATTCAGCAGCAGGTGACTGCTGCAAGTAACGCATGAGGGTGGTTTTGCCTATTCTCGGAGCGCCGGATAGTATAATCGCGCTCTGTCCTCCGGTAACAATTTCGCGAATGTCTGTGCGCCTGCCAGATACCTGGATGGCAATCCCGTCGGCCAGTTCTGAAATGCGTTGAAACGGATTGTGCAGCATACTCCAGGCAGGTTCAAAATGTGTTTCCGACATACATATTCCTCATGTTGCGCTATTCGGTAAAGAAAGAGCGGTTACGCGTCAACCAACGACGCACCAGTTCAATTTTGAATGAGTAAAAGGGATTGGACAGGGGACCATTCTCCTCCAGGATAAGTCCATGGCGCATGCGATCAAGGTAGCGCCTGGTAGTAGCAACAGGCACGCCCACTAAAGATGCAATCTTTTTCAATTGCATTTCTAGCTGGTTTGAACGGCTCATGAAGTCAACCATGGTCTCTAGAATTACCAACTCCTCTTTATCCTGCAGTTCTGATTTGAGAAAATTAAAGTTCTGGTAGGAACCGCCTTCAACGAAACGTTCTACCACGAAGTTGAGATCTTTATCACTCACAAGCTGCTTATGAAAGTCGTGATTCAACTGGTATATTATTTGCTGCCCGATCAATGTCAAATAATAGGGATTACCGCCGGTAAGTGTAACAGCGAGAGCGACCGTATTTGGATGAAGCGCAATATGCAAGTCTTGCAGCGGGTCGGCTAATAATTGTTTCGCACTTTCTGTATCTAGAAAAGTCACGGAAAGGGGCTGAGCGAAACTAAAGACGTTTGCGAAACGCTTTGAGCTGAGTGTGTGATGTGAACTGGTAGGCAAAGCAAAGATCAGACTGAGTTGAGGAATTTCAGGCATTAACTCTTTCCAGTAGTTAAAAAAAGGAAAACCAAGAATATGCCTTTCGTACGACTCTATCGCTCCACCAAATTCATCCAGGGCCAACACCAACCGTGAACCGGGAAAACGCGCGATACACTCTTGCAGCATACGCTTGAAGCGGACTTGTGGTTCGCTCTCGTTGTAATCCTCCCAGCCAGGAGCGCTCTGTTGAAATTGTTCATGAAATGTGGAACTGACCTTTTCCGCTAGCTGCATAAAAATCGTCGCCTCTGTCTGCTTGCGCGCGTTTTGCAACGAGAATAACACGCCCCAGGAGGGTGAATGTATATGATGTTCAAGAAAATTCTTACAAATCGAGGATTTTCCTGATCGACGAGGCCCATACATGATGAGCGCACGTCCCTTTTCTCCTTCACACAATTCTCGCTGCATGATTTTTATTTCTTCGGAACGTCCAAAAAACATATTTTCGCCGGGGGGACGAGAGATATCAAAAGGATTCATCAAGACTTGAGTGCGAGGTGGTAACATGCCAACCGACTCATCCCATTTAAATTCCACAATCGTTTTTGTAGAAAGGGTCGCGTGCTGAGCGCGTATCTTTTCCAGGTTCTCACATATTCGTGCAGGTGTAGCAGCAGCATCAATAATCACCTCGGTAATATTTTCGATCTTGTAGAGTTCCTCCCAGATGTTCAGCACTTCCTTTTCGGAATGCGCCTCGATGGTAAAGCGCAGATGACCTATGCCTGTTTTTGGATTTGTTGCCTCAGCAATGATCGTCAACAGATCGCATTCATACCGGCGCAACTGGCGAGTCAGATCAAGTATGATGCCCCGGCGATCCTGCACCATAACAAAGAAGGCAACTTTAAAGGCTGGAGATTGCAATTGCCATTTCATCGGTAGCAGTATCGAATGCCGACCAAGAGGACGGTCGATGAGATGGGAACAGGTATCCTTATGTACCACCAGCTCGCGACTACGCTTGCGCAGTCGTCCCCGGATTTTTGTATCATGCGGATAACTTGGGCGGCATAGTCCACACAGGCGCTGCCGATAAGTGCTTTCCTTACTCATAGTTGACTGTATATCGACAACAGGAACCCATACCGCTCTACTCTGATCGGGTGAGGGAGCTGCATTCCGTTCCGCAATTTGTTTCATTATTTCCTGCGCCGCCCAGTTGGGTGTATAAAGCGATTTCTCCTCCATTTCAAGATGTTCCAGGAATGCCTGGAGAGATTCAAATTGAAACCGTTTAAGTAACAAGCGGAGTTCTTCATCAAGCTGCTCAAGCGAGAGCATATGGTGATAACGCCTTAATTCTTGTTGTAGTAATTCATATCCCTTTCGCCCTAGATACCGTCTGTTGAGAGCTTCCTTAATACCTCGTTTTGCTCTAGGAGTATTCGCAAAGCTTTCATCCAGCCAGTTTTCATCCGCCTGAGTTTGACGCGCTGTTCGGATTTCTACAATATCACCTGCCTGAAGAGTTCGATAGAGTGGCGCTTTGCGGTTATTCACAATTGCTTCGACTGCTCGCTCACCGATTTTATCATCAAGGGCGTAAGCATAATCCAGTACGGTTGCATTAATAGGAAGCGCAATAGGAGTGCGACTTTTATCATAGATGACAATGGGATTCCTTGAATCTGAAGGAGATGTGGCTTTAGAAACAGTCTGTTTGATCACTTGAAAAACGTGACCATCCTGGCTATTCCAGAACTGCTTTGCTGAAAGTGAATTCACGTCCTCTGGCTGATAGTTTTGCGTTGAATAAAGTCGGTAATAGCGTGGGTAGATACACCCATAACAAGCCATTGCTTGCATAAGGTCTGTTGCAATCTGCAACTGGTAGACTTGATTCGGGTTTCCAGATAGTGAAGTGCCTTGCAGGTAGCAGCTTTGGCGATTGAAGATTAGCCCCAAAGCGATCTGGCTATAACCATTATTTTTAGGATTCGCGATATGATCCGTGACTCGATCTTGTATATATCCCAACTGGCTCAAAGCGCCGAGAGCAGCGTAACATTCTCCAACAGTGTGTACAATAACATCAAATGTCACCAGGTCAAGACCAGTAAGTTGTGCTTTTTCTGATGTTGCCGTAGTATGGGCATCTTGTAAACGGCGTTTTAGACCTGCGACACCACATAGTGAATAAATAATAGCGATAGATCTTCCAGTCATCTCCTGATAAGTTGTCATCAGCAACTGCCGGGTATCTTCCAACATGAAGCTGTCCTGTTTCAAGATGCGTTCATACTCTTGCTTATCTTCGTCAAATTTTCCTGGATTAAGCAAATGTTCAACAAGATCCTCGATCTCGCGTTTGAAGTACCACATACCCAGGCGCTTGGCGATGTTGAGCAAGGTACTTCCGATCCTTTCAATGCGAAGCAACATTCTACCAGTAAAAGGTCGCTCCTTACTCTGTTCTTGTAACCCTTTCAAGGCCTGATAGTAGACAGCAACAGCAATGAGTAGCGCTC
>WNGQ01004339.1_pt1 | contig 14102 bp, 17 predicted proteins | sample 5407661 | NCBI WGS metagenome assembly WNGQ01 (sample SAMN13153382, study PRJNA577476) | soil metagenome | isolation source: 60 cm soil or saprolite under Garry oak tree replicate 2 | place: USA:California | collected 2016-06-15
GGATGCCGCGTATGGACGGTTTGGAGGTCCAAAGGCGACTTAGTGAGATTTCACCTTCGACCAGGGTCATTGTCCTGACTGCAAACGACGATCGAATTGTGCGCTGGAAAGCGTTGGCAGCGGGAGCGGCAGCTTTTTTTATCAAGCCTGAGTGTGGCGATGAGTTTCTCGCCGGCGTTCGATCGGCCTTTGCCGCGAATTGAGGCATCGTTGCGCTGGCGGACCAACAAAGAGCGACTTTTCCGAAGCACTGCCATTTGGTCGGCTGTGGTATGGCGAGCCAAACGCGATCAGCAACGCAATCGGCTACGCTAAGTTTTACAGCCGTTCACATGATGCTGTAATTCGGATTTACGATGATGCGGGCAACGTCAGCCCCTACGTGCGGCTTAAAACGCAGTATGCACGGGTAGGTTTTCTTCAATCCTGTTGATCAGGTCGGAAATACTGATCGGCTTTGGAAGAAAGGGACGTCCTTGAATGCGGAGGCCAGCCTTTGCCTCAGCTTCCGTGACTAGCGCGGTCACAAAGATAATTGGCGTTCTCCGCAATCCCGGATCAGCCTCGATTTGCGCCGCTACGTCGCCTCCGTCTGCCTCTGGCATCGCCATGTCCAGCAAGATCAAATCCGGCCTTAAATTCCGGGCACTTTAATGAGCCTTGGTGGCATCATTTTGTTCGAGCACAAGATAGCGGCCGGTCTTTTCGAGTAGGATTTTCACCAAGTGGGTGCTGTCGCGGTCATCATCGACAATCAGGATGCGTCGCTTTTGTTGGACTGCCAAGCTCGCCATACTCAGCGCTTCGTGCGCCGGCGTCCTTGTGGCCGTGTCCCGTTTATTTAGTAAGCGAAAGCTTGCGCCAAATATACTGAAGAGTCCCGCATTTCCGCGGTAGGGCGCGACCCGTTCCTGCGATTTCAGCTGAACAAAATAAGATCGTGGTTGCCACCTTATCGCAGCAACGTCCTTTCAACTAACGATACGTAACCAGCATCGTCAGGTGGCAAAGGATAGCCGTGGTCTTGTCGCCACCGGTCGGCAGCGTCAATATAATCCTTACCCTCTTCTGGATTGATATTAGGAGCGTGTTTGACGTACTTCAAAAAAGACAGCCAATCTTTTTCTGGCACGTATCCCGGCGATATTCCCTCAAATGGATGATCATATCCCGCGGCATGGATTAGATCGCAAACCTCGGCAACTTCCTCATTAGATTCCAATCTGTGTCCTTCCGAACGCGATAGGGCGTGAAAGGACAGTAAGACCGAATGATGTTGTTTTAGGATTGCAGCGCTTCGCTCAAAGCAGCTTTGGACAGCCTTGGTGCGTTCCTCCTTCTTCGCGTCGGTTAGTGTGTCTAGCGTCCTTCGAATCTGCATATAAATTGGATAGGGAGAAACGAACCACCGAACGAGAAATGCGCTCGCTCCAGCCAGTAAGGGAACCATAACTAGAATAAATGCGTTCATTCGATCCGAGATGTGGCCGTGAAACCACCGTGGAGAAAACCACAGTAGAACCGCCAGCGTGGCTCCAACAATGAGAGATACCCACCCACAAACTCCGCCAGTCCCTTTTGATGCCCATTTACATCTTTCTGAGAGGTAAGTTAGAAAGCTTCGCATCCTAAAAATGTATTGTTCTGAATCTTGCGCCGATTTTGATGTGACACAAGAAATGCACGCTTACGAAGTGCGCCCGCGCAAAGATAAACGCGGCGTTGATCTAATTTCCGATGCACTGCCATTCGGTCGCTTGTGGTACGGCGAGCCAAATGTAATCAGCAACGCAGCCGGTTACGCCAGATGGTAGTGGCTCAGTTTGGTCGATCGAAGAAATGATCGCTCTTTTGCGGAAATAGCCGATATTTGCCCTATTGACACGCTTGCCAAACATATCCGAGAGCGACTTGAATCAAGGGCGTCTTGCACTGTCTTTGAAAACAGCTTAGCGCGAGTGTGGCCGGTAGGACTGGCAGCCGATCCAAAACGCGAAGAGCGGATCCACGCTTTCGCAAAGTCAAACGGCTGGGCTGCGACAATTCACGACCTTGGTACCCGTGTTGTCTTCAAGAAGCTGGTGGCGTCTTCAAACTGAGCCACTACCCGCCTGATTCTTCAGCCGCTCACATCATGCTGTGATTCGCATTTACGATGATACTGGCAACGTGATCGAAACACATCAGCAAACGGGCGATTTCAAAGAGTGGTAGCCTTACCTCACCTAATCGGGCGTGAGCGTATTGACTACAGTGTGCACGGCTCTTCTTGTGCCCTTCACCACGCTGTGCCCGACATTCTTGACCGTCTGCGCAGTGCTCTTCGCCACATTGGCTGCCGTATGGACGGGGCCTGCCTGAACGCTGCCAATGGAGACGGAGACGGCGAGAATGATCGAAAAGAACGCTTTCATGGTACTTAAGTATCGTTGCTGATAGCTCGTGTGCGTTTATCCTACTGTCGTCGCGACTGCGCGGCGGATCGCCGCTTCAATCCGCACGCACAACGAAGGGCTTTCCGTCGTCGCGATGCGCCTCTGCAACGAAGATTGATCCGGCCGCGAAGATCCACGGCTGCGACACACCCCCAACTCCATCCGGCTTTGCTGAGAGTGTCAGCAATGATTTCCCAGTACTTCACACGCGGCACGTAATGCTCAATCCTGTGTGAGTATTAAAGAAGATTTTCCGGCTTGTCCGAAAGATGCACTGAATAATTCGCGCTTTTGATTGTCGAGAACGCGCAAGCCAGATCCAATTTCTTGCTTGGCGAAATTGCGATTTTCGATTTTTCCACCCGCTGAGCGAGGAAGCGGCGTCGAATTTGCCAATGATTCCGCCTCAGTTGCCAATTGTGTCACCAGACCCTCGTCTTTTTTTGCCGTCGCTGGGAACCACAACAGCCCCCGCATTCGATTGTACTAATAAAGGGAGACGCGCAGTCTCAGTGCGTCGTGGAACTCCTTAGCAGGAGCTTCCATCGCCCAAGAAGAAAAAACAAAAAGGGACAGACAAGAAGAAAGGGAAAACAATGAAAAAGCTTCTCTTAATGGTATTGGTGGCAAGTGGATTGGCTTTCGTTCCCGTGCAGAGTTCTGACGCTCAAATCTACGTCGGAATTCCAGGAATTGCAGGAGTCGGGATTGGCGGCGGCTATTATGGCTATCCGGCGTACTCTTACTCTGGATATTATCCCTACGGATATTACAGGCCGTACTACTATTCTCGGCCATATTATTCGTCCTATTATTCCGGCCCTTCATATTACTGGTACAACGGGCATCGAGTTTACTATCGCCACCATCGCCATCATCATTACTACCACAGCTATTAACGCTGAAATAATGATGTAAGAATCAGCTAGCTGGCTCGGAAGCAATTCCGAGTCAGTTCGTTTTTGAGGGTTAGCGAAGCGTTATCCGATTTGCTTCGATACCAGCGCCGACATCAGAGATCAGAGTGTCGATCTTGTATTTGACTCGGCGATGTGCGGCGTTTCCGAAAGAAATCCTGAAGAATAGCCGCGCATTCCCTTTCTAGAACGCCCGATGTGATCTCGCACTGGTGATTCAGAGAGGGCAACTGAAGGAGATTTATGATGCTTCCAACCGCGCCAGCGCGCAGGTCAGCGCAGCCGAAGATGATCCGACGGATTCGAACGTGGACAAGCGCACCAGCGCACATCGGACATGGCTCCTTTGTAACGTAAAGGTCGCAGTCAGTTAGCCGCCAATCGCCCACCGCGGCTTCGGCTTGCGTCAGCGCCAGCATTTCGGCGTGCGCAGTCGCGTCCTTGAGCAACTCAACCTGGTTATAGGCACGTCCAATGATTTTTCCTCCTCGAACGACAACTGCGCCAATAGGCACTTCATCGGCATCGTACGCTTTCTTTGCCTGTCGCAACGCTTCGCGCATGAAATTCTTGTCGGTTGGGATTTCAATCACTGTTTGAGTTGTAGTTGTAGCCACGGCGCTCTGTCGCCGTGTTTCTCTGTGCTCCTGGACAGATCGCGAAGCATTTGGAAGATGCTGCTAAAAGAGCAATTTGCTATTGAATCTAAAATGGCGCTCTGTCGCCATGCTTCTCTGCGCGCCTCGGCACAGCGAGGCGGCTACAACAGATGCATCATCATAACATACATCCACCTGGATGTCCGCTGGCGAAGCAACTGTAATCAATGAAAAAAATATTTTTGTTTCTCGCGATATTATCTCTCGCGCTGATGAAGGCCGGTGCCGCTGAACAGGACACCGTGAATCATTGCGCCGCGATCATACGCGAATTTCGGCAAATACCCGAGAGAGCAATTCCAAGAGACGTGCTCCGGCATGCACGAGGACTCGCGATCATGAGTGTGTTTAAGGCCGGATTCATTTTTAGCGGCAAAGGCGGTCAGGGCGTCGTCGTCGCTCGCACGCGCCATGGCTGGTCTGGCCCATCATTTATCGCCACAGGGGGTGCGGGATGGGGCCTTCAAATCGGGGCGCAAGTGACCGATTTCGTGATTGTCCTTAACAATGACGCTGCCGTGCGAGCATTTTCTCGCGGAGGGAATGTGACAATTGGCGGGGATGTCAGTGCCGCGGCAGGCCCAGTGGGTCGCACAGCAGAAGGTGCGGTCACGCCGGCAGCTGCCGTTTACACCTACAGCAAGAGCAAAGGCCTCTTTGCGGGCGTGTCCCTCGAGGGCGCGGTGATTGGAAGGCAAAGGGATTCGAATTTTCGCTACTATGGCCGACCGGTCAGGGCCGATGAGATTCTAAGTGGGATCACACCTTCGCCGCCGGGTGCTGCACCGTTGCATCACGCGCTAGGGCGCTAAAGACGGCTAGTTCGACGCCAAGCAAGCAATTTACCAGGCGACTGCGGGTGGCGGGTCAGCAAATCCGAAGTGATGAAGCGCTTTATTCCCGCCTTCGGAAGCTTCAGGTGGCAAGTAGCGAAGTTAGTGTGCTGTAGTGGCACGTCTCCCTTGGCCAGCCGCAGCCTGGCGAGGGCTGCTCACGCGTAAGTTACAAAAAACACGCGCGGTCGCCGCGGCGACCGCCTCTACATCCCCAAACGGAACGCTTGCCCAGAAAAATTTCTTCGGCATATAAGTGGCTGCTCATGGAAAACAATATCGAATCGCATCTCGTCGAGAAGCGCGTTTTCAAACCGTCCAAAGATTTCGCGAAGAAGGCTCGTATTAAAAGCCTCGGTCAATATCAGCGGATGTATCGGGAATCGATCGAACAACCGAACAAATTCTGGGCACGCGAAGCGAATGAACTTCTTTGGCGCGCGCCGTGGAAAAAAGTTCTCGAGTGGAAAGCGCCGTTGGCGAAGTGGTTTGCCGGCGGGAAACTCAATGTCTCGGAAAATTGTCTGGACCGACATCTGACCGGGCCGCGCCGGAACAAGGCAGCAATTATCTGGGAAGGCGAACCGGGCGACAAACGCACGCTCACTTATCAGCAACTGCATCGCGAAGTTTGCCGATTCGCAAATGTTCTGAAACGGAACAAGGTCAAAAAGGGCGATCGCGTCATCATTTATCTGCCGAATATTCCTGAGACTGCTATTGCCATGCTGGCCTGCGCGCGGATTGGCGCCGTGCATTCGGTCGTCTTCGGCGGATTTAGCTCCGACAGTATTCGTGATCGCATTGCCGACAGCGGCGCAGTTGCCGTAGTGACGGCCGATGGCGGATATCGCCGCGGCGGAATTGTATCACTAAAGAAAAACGTCGATGACGCGCTGCGTGGCGGCACATCGATCAGACGGGTAATCGTTTTTCGCCGCGCTGGAAACGAAATTCACATGGAGGAAGGCCGCGATCATTGGTGGCATCAGGAGCTGGAGTATGTCGATGCACATTGTCCGCCAGCTTCGCTCGATAGCGAGCATCCGCTCTACCTCCTCTATACGAGTGGCTCTACCGCCAAACCGAAAGGAATTTTACATACGACTGGCGGTTACCTCGTCGGCGTTTACTCGACCATGAAATACGTCTTCGACATCCGCGATGAAGACATTTTTTGGTGTACAGCCGATGTTGGCTGGGTCACGGGCCATAGTTACATCGTTTACGGCCCGCTGGCGAATGGTGCGACGACCGTCATGTACGAGGGAGCACCAAACTGGCCGGAGCCCGATCGATTCTGGAAAATCATTGAAGAATATCGTGTCAACATTCTCTACACGGCCCCGACGGCGATCCGTGCGTTCATTCGCTGGGGCGACCAATGGGTGGCGAAACACGATCTCTCATCGCTTCGCCTCATTGGGACAGTCGGCGAACCTATCAATCCTGAGGCGTGGATGTGGTATCACAAGAACATCGGTGGGGGCCGTTGCCCAATTGTCGATACGTGGTGGCAAACGGAGACCGGGTCGATTCTGATTACGCCTCTTCCGGGTGCAATTCCGACCAAACCAGGCAGCGCAACGCTTCCTTTTTTCGGAGTCGATCCAATTATCGTTGATGAAAAGGGACAAGAAGTCGGACCGAATATTGGCGGCAAATTGATCATACGCCGGCCCTGGCCGGCGATGTTGCGCACGATTTACGGCGATAAGGAGCGCTACAAAAAACAATATTGGAGCGAGTTCCCAGGAAATTATCTCACGGGCGACGGAGCGCGCCGTGATGAGGACGGTTACTTCTGGATCGTTGGCCGGATTGACGACGTCCTGAACGTTGCCGGGCACAGGCTGGGCACATCGGAAATCGAAAGCGCGCTTGTCAGTCATCCGCGAGTCGCTGAGGCAGCCGTGGTCCCCAGGCCAGATGAGTTGAAGGGGCAAGGCGTCGTCGCCTTTGTCACGCTGAAAACAGGAGTCGATCCCACCCGCGGGCTGAAAGATGAATTGCGCGATCACGTGGGCGCACACATCGGCGCTATCGCCAAGCCTGACGAGGTTCGTTTTGCCGAAGCATTGCCCAAGACGCGCAGCGGCAAGATTATGCGGCGGCTTCTGAAGGAAATCGCAAGCGGCGCGAAAGTCACCGGAGATACGACGACGCTGGAAGATTTCAGCGTACTGGCCAAGCTGGCAGCGCCGGAAGAGTAAGGCTGGTCCAGCGCGCCTGCATCGTCACGCTTCTTGACCAAGTTGCGTCTGCCCTGCTAAGCCGATGCGGTGAAACGGCTCCTTTGGCTCGATATTTCAAAGGGACTGGCGATCCTCTGGGTCGTATACTTTCACTTTTACAGAACCTACTTCGAGCACGGTAGGCTTCCGCAAGCTGATTGGAGTGGGCTCGCCGCCAGCGCTCAGACTATCCTGGGAGTCGCATGGTTGAAAGTGTCCGAACTCGCTTTGCACGCCGTGGGGGTTTTTCTCATCCTAAGCGGCTGGGCACTCATGCGATCCACCATCCGCCGGGCCGAATCAGGCGCAGTCGCCTGGGGTGCGTGGTATCGCGCACGGTTCCTGCGGCTTTATCCCATGTACTGGGTCGCGCATTTGGTATATTTGGTCTCACCTTTCATTGCGCGCCTGGAACCGGTGGATGACCGCATCATCTTGAGCCTGCTCGGGCTGCGCTTCATCGATATCCAGATGAATCTCATGTACCTCAACGCGGCATGGTGGTATTTCTCCATGCTGATCCAGTTCGTTTTTATTTTTCCTCTCCTCTTTTGGGCAGCACGTCGGCTTGGGCCATGGTTGTTTTTGCTAATCGCGTGCGGCGCAGGATTTTTCACTCGCTATATCTTCCTCGTGGCTTGGCCACAAAATGGTTTGTGGACACTCGGTGGGTTCGCAGTGTGTCGTTTGCCGGAGTTCGCGCTCGGCATGGTACTGGCAATGTGGCATAGTCAATCGAGCACGCGCGTGGAATGGTTTCTTCTTCGCGGCGCTGGATTCATCGTCGGCCTACTCTTGTATCCCGCGGCATTATGGCTGTACCACAACGCCACTACCTACGTCTTCGTCGATTTCGCCACCGGCGCATGCTGCATGCTAGAGATTATTGGGATCGCCGGAGCCATTTCGCTGTTCCAAGGGCCAGCCAAACTGTTCGGCCTTGTCGGCGTTTATTCTTACGGTTTGTATCTGATTCACCAACCGTACGTCATCTGGCTCGGACTGCGCATCAGTGACGTGCCGATCTGGATGTTTCTATTGATCACCATCCCGACGCTGGCTGTTCTTAGTGCATGGGGAATGCTCTTGGAAAAATCGACCAATACGCTGGTGAAAAAACTCTTTTCATCAAAGAAGCCAACGCACGCCTAGACTCGCTTCTTCTCCTTCTCTTCCAAGAGAACTCGCAATTCCGCGAGCGCTTCATGGACTCTCGCTCTGCCCACCACTTCTTTGATGCGAATGAGCGTCGGAAGATCGATACATTTGAATCGGACTCCGAAAGCATCGACATCGAATGAATGCGCCAGCAAATCCTGGTAAGTCTCACCACCGGCCACTGCGCCGAAGAGATCGACGTCACCGAGACGTGTTGTGAGAGTAAAATTCAAGCCGCTGCGGATCGTCTTGGCGTCCCACGAGAATGGCAGGTTCAGCGGAGCATCGCGGAGATTTGGGCCATGCACCGCCAGCGCAGCAGCGAGGCGCTCAATGTTTTTATGTGCGCGCGAATAAACAGATCGACATCGAAGGTGACGCGCGCAGAACCGTGCAGAATCGCCGCCATTCGACCGATGAGGATGAAATCAACCTTTGCCCTGACCAGCGGAGGAATGATCTGCCCGAGATCAACAGCCATCGCGATTCCGTCTCAGCTTTTTGCCGGCGCGCCGCAGCTCTTCAACCATTTGCAACGTGCGTAAATGCTTTTGCGCGCGTTGCTCGAAAGTCAGTTTGAGGTTTTCGCGCAGCAATGTGCGATCAACGTCGCGCATGTGATTGCGCACGATGTCGATTTTCGCAGCAGTGCCTTTCATCCCCAGAAAAATAACACACCGTGGCGGATGTAGCTACACGTCCGCCGCGCTGACCTTCGGCAGACCAAGACCAAACGCACTCGGCAAAACGATATGGATTCGTCATGGCTCGTGTTTCAGGCTTGGAGAAAAAGCAGGCACCGTGGCATCTGCGCTGGTTCTACGGCGTGATGCGCAAAATGTTCGGAAAAGATCGACGCCGGCGAAAGTGCAGATGCGTTTGCCCGGGCTGGTGTGGGGCGGCGTCGCCATGGAAGCCGCCCTCGGCCGCAAACGACTTGTCTCATTGCGTTACATTCAATTGGGAAAAGTGCGCGCCGCGGCGCGCATCGGTTGTCCATTCTGAATAGACGTCAATTCTGCCGTGGCAGAAAAGCCGGCCTCAGCGATGAAAAGCTGCTCGCCGCTCTTGGCGACGACAGGACGCCCTTTAATGACGCGGAGCGACTGGTCATTGAACTGGCTGATGCCGTGACAGAGACGCCAGCGAACGTTTCCGATGATTTGTACGCGCGGTTGCGCAACCAATTTTCCGAGGAACAACTGATGCAATTGGGCGCGCAAATCGCGTTTGAGAATTATCGCGCACGTTGGAACCGCATTTTCAACGTCGAAAGCGATAATCTTTACCAAGGAACGACGGCTTCCCTGCCGTCGAGAGGCCACGACGACTAGGAAGTCGTCGTTCCTTGAAGCTTCGTCTTGATTTCCTCGACAAGCTCCCGTGGAGGTCGGCCCAACTGGATCGTGATTGCGCCTTCGTCGGGATCGGGTTCTTCCAAGTCATCGAATTGGCTTCGCAGCAACGCAGGATTCATGAAATGACCGTGCCGATGGCGTAGTTGCTCGGCCACGAGCGCATAATCGCCGCGAAGAAACACCAGCTTCACTTCTTCACTGACACGAAGATGCTCCCGATACGCTCGTTTCAATGCCGAGCACGCCAGCACAGCGTTTTCACCCCTGGCGATACAGCGCGTAATCAACTCGCGCAAACTCTCCAGCCACGGCCATCGATCTTCGTCCGTCAGTGGATGACCGCTGTGCATCTTCTCGATATTTGCTGCCGGATGAAATTCGTCAGCTTCAAGAAAATGCCAGCCCAGTTCTCGCGCGAGCAGTTGGCCCACTGTGGTTTTGCCAGCACCAGAGACTCCATAGATGATCACGATCACGGCAAATCAATCTGCCTGCGCCTGCCGATTTTCTCTACGACGAACGCAATAAGAACAAAGAGCGTGTAGAAAATCCAAACGCCTATCGCCGTGGCCTTATCGGTCAATGGCGTGCGTGGCACATACGTGTCGCCGATCTGGACGACAACGAGAGCGATTCCGAAGACGATTACGGCTTTTCTGCGAATTGCCGCCGTCGCATTTCTTGCTAGATAAAGGATGATCCCGCCGGCCAGCACAGCGATTTCCAATGCAAACTCCGGGTCGCGATAATTCCACATGCCAAAACCGACTTTCCATGTGTTGTCGTAGATCGGGAGATCGCGAGGATGCGCAATGAGGTCGAGAATCCAGTGCGAAAACACAGCAAGGCCGACGATCAACGCGGCAGACTTTCTGTACTGGCAGCCGTGTCGGCTGCAAAATGTCCCGTAAGCGAGAGCCGCAACGCCTGACCACGCGACCGCCGCGATCAGACTGTGCGAATACGGATGAAAATAGGAGTCGAGCATGCTGCCTGCCGTGAAACCTTTGATGACGCGCAGCTTTTCAATCCCAAGCAAAACCAGCGTCGCCCAGATGTAATCAAGAAATTGGACGGCGACGAACAAGACCCAGAGCGGGACTCTGTTTCGCTCCGTCTTAGCTGCGAAAGCGATGCTGTAATGGCCAACGAACACGAGTGTTTATTTCTGATTTCCAGAGACCCATCTCATAGGTACCTCTGTCATGTCGAGCGAAGTCGAGACATCTCTCGCTATCACAATTCAATGGCCCGCACTGCATAAAAAGTTAGAGATTCCTCGACTCCGCTCGGAATGACATTAACCCGAAGAGCTTGCCAAAGCCGACCGAGCACAACACTCTGCGGCCATGCATGACCCCGAGGATCGCAGCTTCTTTGGGCATCCGCGCGGTCTCGGCTACATCGCGTTCACTGAAGCCTGGGAACGTTTTTCTTACTACGGCATGCAGTCGCTGCTCGTTCTTTACATGGTTCACCGGTTACTGCATCCCGGTCACATCGAGCACATCGCCGGATTCGTTCCATTTCGGCATCTGCTCGAGATTGTGTATCGCGGGCCTCTCGCGGTGCAGCCGCTCGCCTCTGCCATTTTCGGTCTCTATACCGGTCTGGTTTATCTCACGCCGATCGCTGGCGGATTGTTAGCGGATCGTGTTCTGGGTCGCACCCGCACGATCACGATCGGCGCGTTACTGATGGCGGCCGGCCAATTTCTCGTAGCTTTCGACATCACGTTTCTCGTCGCGCTGACGTCTCTTCTCATCGGTGTCGGTTGCTTCAAGGGAAACCTCGCCAGTCAGGTCGGCGCGCTCTATGCGACGGGCGACAATCGCCGCGCCGACGCATTCCAGATCTACTACATCTTCATTAACGCCGGTGTCATCATCTCCCCACTCATCGCTGGCACGCTTGGTGAAGTTTACGGCTGGCACTGGGGCTTCGGCGCGGCCGGAGTCGGCATGTTAATCGGTCTCACAATTTATCTGTCCGGGCGCAAATGGCTTCCTCCCGATTCGCCCATTGTGGAAAAAAGTGAAAGCGCACCAAAACCTCGCCTGACTCATCGCGAACGAATGGCAGTCGTTGCGCTGCTTCTCCTTCTACCCGTGCTCACTATGGCGATAATTGGTAATCAACAAATCTTCAACGCTTATCTCGTCTGGGCAGAACGGAACGCCAATCTCATTTTCTTCGGCAAAAAAATGCCCACGACATGGCTGATCACGCTCGACTCGATTGTATCGGTAAGTTTCCTCGCCGGCTCGGTCGTGTTTTGGCGGCTCTGGTCGAAAAAATTTCCAGAACCTCCCGAAATCACCAAGATCGGCATCGGCAGCCTCGTAGCCGTGACCGGATTCATTTCGCTCGCCATCGGCGCAGCGATTGCCGTACGTGCGGGAGGAAGAGTTTCAATGGGCTGGCTCGTCACCTTTCACGTCCTCAACAGCATCGGATTCGCGAACATCTTTCCAGTTTCGCTCGCGCTTTACGCGCGCGTGGCACCAGCCGCATTGTCCGCCACTATCATCGGCATCTATTACCTGGCGTTCTTCGCTGCGAACAATCTCGTCGGCACCATCGGCGGTCTTTTGGAAAAAATGGCGGCCACACACTTCTGGCTTTTACATTCCGCCTTATGCGGCACAGCCGGCATCATCTTCCTACTCGCTGGCCGCTTCTTCGGCAATCTGCTTGCACCGACCGATAACGCGAGCAGGAAAATAGACCACTGACGAGTCACTGCTGATCTCTGACTTTGAACGTTGGGAGTTCGGTGTGGGCGTTGGACGTTTTCTTCGGCAGCCACTGTAGGGAACGCTGCTAGCGCCTCAGGGGGGAGCAGTCTGCTTCCCCTACAGAATCCTACGTGATCGCTGCGAGCCTCACTGGCAGCCGTCGCGCGCTCCAGTCGCCGCGGCGCTCTTCAAAAACGCCGGCGATTTCATAACCGCAAGATCGGCAGCGGCTGTTTTCGAGATTCCATTCGCCCAGCTCGTACCAATCGCGCTCGATAAGCAACTCGCCGCAACCTGGACAACACGTGCTGCCGCCTTCGCGATCGTGCACGTTGCCCGTGTAAACGTAGTGCAAGCCTTTCGAGCGTGCGATCTCGCGGGCACGCGTGAGTGTCGCCGTAGACGTGTGCGGTTTGTCGAGCATCTTGAAATCGGGATGGAAGGCTGTGAAGTGCCAGGGCACATTCGGGCCCAGATTTTCCGCGAACCACTCGGACGCCCGATGCAGCTCTGCGTCGCTATCGTTCTCGCCCGGAATCAGAAGCGTCGTGACCTCAAACCAGACATTCGTCTCGTGCCGGAGATATTTGAGCGTATCGAGCACTGGCTGAAGCTGCGCAAAGCAAAGCCGATGATAGAACGCATCAGTGAATGCTTTCAAATCGACATTCGCCGCGTCCATGTGCTGATAAAATTCTGCACGCGCATCATCAGAGATGTAACCGGCCGTAACTGCCACGGCTTTGATCCCGCGCTCGCGGCACGCGTCCGCAACATCGACCGCGTACTCGGCAAAGATCACCGGATCGTTGTAAGTAAACGCGACAGATCGACAGCCGAGCCGTTCCGCTGCGAGCGCGATTTGCTCCGGCGACGCGGCATCGGCGAGTTTGTCCCACTCACGCGCCTTGGAAATGTCCCAGTTCTGACAAAACCGGCAACCGAGATTGCAACCGGCCGTACCAAACGAGAGCACACTCGTTCCCGGCAGAAAATGGTTCAACGGCTTCTTTTCAATCGGATCGACGCAAAACCCGCTGCTCCGGCCATAAGTTGTGAGCAGCATTCGGTTACCAACTCGTTGCCGAACGAAACAGAATCCGCGTTGGCCTTCATTGAGTTTGCAGAACCGCGGACACAAACGGCACTCAATGCGCCCATCCGGCAGCATCGTCCACCACTGGCCTAAATAATCCGATTGCTTCAGCTCAACGACCATCACTCAGAACATCGCTCAAAAATCACGACTTGCACGCCATAGCGAAAGCCAGTTCAAGAAAACTTGAACAGAAAGAAACAAAGAAAACGAAGGGTCACAAAAAGATCAGCAAGCTCACTCTTTGTTGTCTTTGTTGCCTTCTGTAAAGATTCCTGCCTAAGCCACAACTGATGACTGATCAACGATCAGAATCCCTCGGGCGCTGTTGAAAAATGACCTCTTCTCAACGTCCGGAGTTCTGCAGTTAGGCAGGGTCGATGCAGAAACCCCGGAAGCTTTCGGGGCTGCGACTCAGCTATCAACTATTAGCTATTAGCTATTAGCCTTTCCCGAACTCATGGCCGTGGCGGTGGCGTCGGGCGCGGCCTTGGCGTCGGTGTTGGTCTTGGTGCGATTGTAGAGGTTGGCGTTGCCGTAGCCGTTGCCGTCGCTGTTGGCGTGGGAGTAAACGTAGCCGTTGGCGTCGGGGTAAATGTAGCTGTTGGCGTCGGCGTGAATGTCGCTGTTGCCGTAGCCGTAGCCGTAGCTGTAGCTGTTGGTGTAGGCGTCGG
>WNGQ01004343.1_pt1 | contig 14099 bp, 9 predicted proteins | sample 5407661 | NCBI WGS metagenome assembly WNGQ01 (sample SAMN13153382, study PRJNA577476) | soil metagenome | isolation source: 60 cm soil or saprolite under Garry oak tree replicate 2 | place: USA:California | collected 2016-06-15
AACCCGATGACGATGCTCCGTTTGATCTGTAGCGCATCGCCCGTCGAAGCCCGAAGCCCGAAGCCTGAAGCCCGAAGCCTGTACGCGCGCGCACCCTGGGCTGAATGGGCCGGACCCAGCCGAGCACCACCCCGGGTCGGAGGCGCGTGGTCAACGCCGGGTTGCAGATATGTTTCGGTCACGTTGCTTTTGGGGTAACGCGTTCAAGAATCCGGCTCTCGTCCAACTACACCGTGCTACAGTGGGCCGCTTCTGAGTTCTCACCGTGTAATTTCGAGGATTTCGACGATGACAGCGCTTCGAGATGGGGAGCCGGCTTGGGGCGAAAACCCCGCTCAGGGGACTCTACTGGCCCCTTCGCAGGAGTTCGCGCCGCCCGCGCAGGGGCTTTACGACCCTCAACATGAGCATGACGCCTGCGGCGTCGGCTTCGTAGTCGACCTCAAGGGCCGCAAGTCGAGCAATATCGTTCAGCAGGGCATCCAGGTCCTTCTCAATCTCAAGCACCGCGGCGCCTGCGGTTGCGAGACCAACACCGGCGACGGCGCCGGCATCCTGCTGCAGACCCCGCACGGCTTCTTCGTCGATGAGTGCGCCAGGCAAGGCATCAAGCTGCCGGCCGCCGGTCGTTACGCCATCGGCGCGGTGTTCCTGCCCGTCGACCGCAAGCCGCGCGAGGCGTGCGAGCGCCTCTTCGAGGAGGCGATCCGCGACGAGGGCCAGGATCTGCTGGGCTGGCGCGACGTGCCCACCGACAACCGCTCGCTGGGACCGACCGCGCGCGCGTCGCAGCCGATCATCCGCCAGCTGATCATCGGTCAGCGCGGCGTCGGCCTGGACGCCGCCGACGAGATGCCGGCGCTCGACGACCTGAACTTCGAGCGCAAGCTGTACGTCATCCGGCGCAAGGTCCGCCACGCGGCGCGCCGGGCGGGCATCCCCAGCGCCCACTTCTACATCCCCAGCCTGTCGAGCCGGACCATCGTCTACAAGGGGATGCTGAACCCCGAGCAGCTGCGCGAGTTCTACCCGGATCTACAGAGCGACAAGGTCGAGTCGGCGCTGGCCATGGTGCACTCGCGCTTCTCGACCAACACCTTCCCCAACTGGTCGCGCGCCCATCCTTACCGCCTGATCGCCCACAACGGCGAGATCAACACGCTGCGCGGCAACGTCAACTGGATGCACGCGCGCGAGAGCATGTTCGCGTCGAAGCTGTTCGGCGACGACATCCGCAAGGTCGTCCCGGTCATCGACACCGACGGCAGCGACTCGGGCCAGTTCGACAACGTGCTCGAGCTGCTGATGCTGGCGGGGCGGTCGCTGCCGCACGCGATCATGATGATGATCCCCGAGCCGTGGTCGAACCACGAGTCGATGTCGCAGGAGAAGAAGGACTTCTACGAGTTCCACGGCTGCCTCATGGAGCCGTGGGACGGACCGGCGGCGGTCGCCTTCACCGACGGCGTGCGCATCGGCGCCGTGCTGGACCGCAACGGCCTGCGCCCGTCGCGCTATTACGTCACCAAGGACGACCTGGTGGTGATGGCGTCCGAGGTCGGCGTGCTCGACATCCCCGCCGACCGCGTCCTGGAAAAGGGACGGCTGCAACCGGGACGCATGTTCCTGGTCGACACCGCACAAGGGCGCATCATCTCCGACGACGAGGTCAAGCATCAGATCTCGTCGGCCGCGCCGTACGGCGAGTGGCTGAAAGAGCACCTGGTGTCGCTGGCCGGGCTGCCGTCGCCGCCCACCGCGAGCGCGCCCGACCACGAGACGGTGCTGCGCCGCCAGGAGGCGTTCGGCTACACCACCGAGGAGATCAAGGTGCTGATCGCGCCGATGGCCAACGACGGCGTCGAGGCGACCGGCTCGATGGGCAACGACACGCCGCTCGCGGTGCTGTCCGAGCGGCCGCAGCTGCTCTACAACTACTTCAAGCAGCTGTTCGCGCAGGTGACCAACCCGCCGGTCGACGCGATCCGCGAGGAGCTGATCATGGCGGTCGACACCGCCATCGGCCCCGAGGGCAACTTGCTCGAGCCGACGCCGGCCTCGGCGCGCCAGATCACGCTGAAGACGCCGGTGCTGCACAATGACGAGCTGGAGAAGCTCCGTCACCTGAACGGCGTCAACGGCTCGCACGGCTTCAAGAGCATCACCGTGCCGATGCTGTTCGCCGTGCACGAGGGCGCCGAGGGCTTGAAGCGCGCCATCGAGGAGATGCGCAAGCGCTGCAGCCAGGCGATCGCCGACGGCCACAACATCATCATCATCTCCGACCGCGGCAATGACCACGACCACGCGCCGATCCCGGCGCTGCTGGCGGTGGCGGCGGTGCAGCACCACCTGCTGCGCGAGGGCTCGCGCACCCGCGTCGGCGTGGTGGTCGAGAGCGGCGAGCCGCGCGAGGTGCACCACTTCGCGCTGCTGCTCGGGTACGGCGCGAGCGCGATCAATCCCTATCTGGCCTTCGAGACCATCCGCGACATGGCCCGCCAGGGCTTGCTCGCCGGTGACCCGGACAAGGCCGAGCAGAAGTTCGTCAAGGCGGTCGGCAAGGGCATCGTCAAGGTGTGCTCGAAGATGGGCATCTCGACCATCCAGAGCTACCACGGCGCCCAGGTGTTCGAGGCCATCGGCCTCAACGGCGACTTCATCCAGGAGTACTTCACCTGGACCGCGTCACGCATCGCCGGCATCGGGATTCAAGAGGTCGCAGAGGAGGTGCACCGCCGCCACCAGCGCGCGTTCCCCGACCGCCCGCTGCCGACGCACACCCTGGACGCGGGCGGCCAGTACCAGTACCGCCGCGACGGCGAATACCACCTGTTCAACCCGGAGAGCATCCACAAGCTGCAGTACGCCTGCCGCTCCGGCAACTACTCCGTGTACAAGGAGTACGCCAAGCTGGTCGACGACCAGGCCAAGCACCTTTGCACGCTGCGCGGCCTGATGGAGCTGGATTCGCACCGCTCGCCGGTGCCGATCGACGAGGTCGAGTCGGTCGACGCGATCGTCAAGCGCTTCAAGACCGGCGCCATGTCCTACGGATCGATCAGCAGCGAGGCGCACGAGACGCTGGCCATCGCCATGAACCGCATCGGCGGCAAGAGCAACACCGGCGAGGGCGGCGAGGATCCGGCGCGCTATGTCCGCGACGAGAACGGCGACTCGCGCAACAGCGCGATCAAGCAGGTCGCGTCGGGGCGCTTCGGCGTCACCAGCGACTACCTGGTGCACGCCGACGAGCTGCAGATCAAGATGGCCCAGGGCGCCAAGCCCGGCGAGGGCGGACAGCTACCCGGATCGAAGGTCTATCCCTGGATCGCCAAGGTCCGGCACGCCACCCCCGGCGTCGGCCTGATCTCGCCGCCGCCTCACCACGACATCTACTCGATCGAGGACCTGGCGCAGCTGATCCACGATCTCAAGAACGCCAACAGCAAGGCGCGCATCAGCGTCAAGCTGGTGGCCGAGGTCGGCGTGGGCACGGTCGCCGCGGGTGTCGCCAAGGCGCACGCCGACGTCGTGCTGATCAGCGGCCACGACGGCGGCACCGGCGCGTCGCCGCTGACCAGCATCAAGCACGCGGGGATCCCCTGGGAGCTGGGCCTGGCCGAGACCCACCAGGTGCTGGTGCTCAACAACCTGCGCAGCCGCATCGCGGTCGAGACCGACGGCCAGCTCAAGACTGGACGCGACGTGGTGGTCGCGGCGCTGCTCGGCGCCGAGGAGTTCGGCTTCGCCACCGCGCCGCTGGTCGCGGTCGGCTGCATCCTGATGCGCGTGTGCCACCTCAACACCTGCCCGGTCGGCATCGCGACGCAAGATCCGAAGCTTCGCAAGAAGTTCGCCGGCCAGCCCGAGCACGTGGTGAACTTCATGCGCTTCGTCGCGCAGGAGGTGCGCGAGATCATGGCGCAGCTCGGCTTCCGGACCATCAACGACATGGTCGGCCACACCGAGACGATCGCGATGCGCAAGGCGGTCGACCACTGGAAGGCGCGCGGGCTGGACTTCTCGAAGATCCTGTTCCAGCCCGCGGTCGGCAACCACGTGGGCCGCTTCTGCCAGATCCCGCAGGACCACGGCCTGGACGTCGCGCTCGACAACACCACCTTGTTGCCGCTGGCCAGGCCAGCGCTGGAAAGCGGCGCGCCCGTGAAGGCGACGCTTCCCATCCGCAACGTCAACCGCGTGGTGGGCACGATCCTGGGCAGCGAGGTCACGCGCAAGTACGGCGCGGCCGGCCTGCCCGACGACACCATCCAGCTGCACTTCCAGGGCTCGGCGGGCCAGAGCTTCGGCGCGTTCGTGCCGCGCGGCATGACCCTGACGCTGGAAGGCGACTCGAACGACTACCTCGGCAAGGGCCTGTCGGGTGGCAAGATCATCGTGTTCCCACCCGGGCAAGCGACCTTCGTCGCCGAGGACAACGTCATCATCGGCAACGTCGCGTTCTACGGCGCGACCGGCGGCGAGGGCTACGTGCGCGGCATCGCGGGCGAGCGCTTCTGCGTGCGCAACAGTGGCGCCTCCGCGGTGGTCGAGGGCGTGGGTGACCACGGCTGCGAGTACATGACCGGCGGGCGCGTGGTGGTGCTGGGGCCGACCGGACGCAACTTCGCGGCCGGCATGTCGGGCGGCGTGGCCTATGTCCTGGACGAGGGCGGCAAGTTCGCCGGCCACTGCAACAAGGAGATGGTCAGCCTGGCCAAGCTCGAGGACGCCGAGGAGATCAACCAGGTGCACGGCATGATCTTCCGGCACGCGCAGTACACCGGCAGCAAGCGCGCGCAGGAGGTGCTGGCCACCTGGAACAACTGGGTGCCGTTCTTCCTTCGCGTCATGCCCAACGACTACAAGCGGGTGCTGGACGCGCAGAAGAAGATGCGCGAAACCGGCCTGTCCGCCGAGGAGGCCGAGATGGCGGCCTTCGAGCTCAATTCACGCGACGTCGCACGTCTCGGAGGAAAGTAAGCAGCGCCCATGGGCAAAGTGACCGGGTTCATGGAGTTCGAGCGGGTCCTGCCCGCCTCGCGAGATCCGAAGGAACGCGTCGCCACCTGGGCGGAGTTTCACGACCACCTCCCCGAGACGACGCTGCGCGAGCAGGGTGCGCGCTGCATGGATTGCGGCGTACCGTTCTGTCACACTGGCAAGCTGCTGGACGGTGGCGCGTCGGGCTGCCCGGTCAACAACCTGATCCCGGAGTGGAACGACCTGGTCTACCGCGGGCAGTGGCGCGAGGCGCTGGCGCGCCTGCACAAGACCAACAACTTCCCCGAGTTCACCGGACGGGTCTGCCCCGCGCCGTGCGAGGGGTCGTGCGTGCTCGGCATCAGCGAACCCGCGGTCACCATCAAGAGCATCGAGTGCGCCATCGTCGACAGGGGCTTCGAGGAGGGCTGGATCGTCGCCGAGCCGCCGGTGGCGCGCACCGGCAAGAGGGTCGCCGTGATCGGCTCGGGCCCGGCGGGACTGGCGTGCGCCGCGCAGCTGAACCGCGCCGGCCACACGGTGACCGTCTTCGAGCGCGACGATCGCATCGGCGGGCTGCTGATGTACGGCATCCCCCCGATGAAGCTGGACAAGGGCATCGTCGACCGGCGCGTCAAGCTGCTGGCCGAGGAAGGCGTCGAGTTCATCACCAGCACCGAGGTCGGTAAGAGTTATCCGACTGACAAGCTGAAGAGAGAGTTCGACGCGATCGTGCTGTGCGGCGGCGCGACGCGCGCGCGTGACCTGCCGGTCGAGGGGCGCGGGCTCAAGGGCATCCACTTGGCGATGGAGTTCCTGCTCAAGAGCTGCAAGAGCCTGCTCGACAGCAACTTCGCCGATGGGCGCTACATCTCGGCCAAGGACAAGCACGTCGTCGTCATCGGCGGCGGCGACACCGGCACCGACTGCGTGGGCACGTCGATGCGTCACGGCTGCAAGAGCCTGGTGCAGTTCGAGATCCTGCCGCGGCCGCCCGACGAGCGCGCCGCCGACAACCCGTGGCCGCAGTGGCCGCGCGTCTACAAGATGGACTACGGCCAGGAGGAGGCGGCGGCCCGCTTCGGCGCCGACCCGCGCGCGTACCGCACGGTGACCAAGCGCTTCGACAGCGACGCGCAGGGCAACGTCAAGGCGCTGCACACGATCGAGATCGAGTGGGTGCGCGAAGGCGGGCGCATGACAATGAAGGATGTCGCGGGCACCGAGAAGGTGTGGCCGGCGGATCTGGTGCTGCTTGCCATGGGCTTCCTCGGCCCCGAGACGCAGGGTCTGCTGGGCGACCTGGGTGTGAAGCTCGACGAGCGCACCAACGTCGTCGTCGACGAGAACAAGCAGACCAGCGTGCCGGGCGTGTTCGCCGCGGGCGACATGGCGCGCGGCCAGTCGTTGATCGTGTGGGCGATCCAGGAGGGACGCGCCGCCGCCCGCGGCGTCGACAATTTCCTCATGGGTGAAACCTCGCTGCCCTAGCAGCGGCACGGCGCGGGCGAAGCCCGACCGCGGGCGCTCGAGCTTCGCGCACGGATCAGCCTGGATTCTGAGGGGTTCCCTCGATAGGGGAGGTGGCTAGCTTCGGGCGCAAGGAGGTCCGACATGGCCAATGAAAAGCAGAATCCCCTGCGGCGGCCGGGCAGCGATCCCGGACGCGACGATACGATCCCGGGGTACGACGTCGACGTCGAGACGGAGGTCCCGGGTCGAAAGGAGACCTCGGAGCCGGATCGACCCGGGCAGGGCAAGTCGGGCATGGGCTGGGGTCAGGACCAGCGGGAACGACCCGAGACCGACGATGCGTTCTCGCGCCCGCGTCAACCGAGCGAACGGCCCGACGATGAGCGACAAACGAAGAAGCGGCCGTAGCTAGCGCTGCAACATCCCCCCGGCTCGACCGGGGGGAGCGTACGAAACCCAGTTTCCGGATACGAAACCTGCGGGAATTGACCCACGTCGCGACCGCGGGCTATGGTCGCTTCACTTTGGCTTCACCTGCACCGGTCGTCGTTCGCACCGTATCAGCCGCCGAGAGTGGTTCGAGCTACATGGCCCCGCTGGCCGTGCTCACCAGTCTCTTCTTCATGTGGGGCTTCATCACTTGCCTCAACGACATCCTCAGCCCCCACCTGAAAGGGATTTTCGAGCTCAACTACGCGCAGACCGGCCTGGTTCAGACCGCATTCTTTCTGGCCTATTTCATCGCCTCGCCACCGTCGGGCTTCGTGGTCAACAAGCTCGGGTACAAGTCCGGAATCATCATTGGGTTGTTGGTGGCCGGACTCGGGTGTCTTTCGTTTTATCCGGCTGCGGCCTCGAGATCGTTCGCGCTGTTTCTCGCTGCTCTGTTCGTGCTCGCGTCGGGAATCACGCTGCTGCAGGTCGCGGCCAATCCGTTTGTCGCCGTGCTCGGCAAGCCAGAGACTGCGGCCAGCCGCCTCACGCTGACTCAGGCGATGAACTCCGTCGGAACGACCATCGCGCCCTACTTCGGCGCCTTCTTCATTCTCAGCACGGCCGCCAAGAGCGCCGCAGAGCTCAAGGCCATGACCCCGGCCGCCGCCGAAACCTACCGTATAGCGGAAGCCAACTCGGTCCAGATTCCATACGTAGGACTGGCCGCCGCTCTGGTGGTCCTGGCGGTCGCGATCGCGCTCTTCAAGCTGCCAAAGATCGACGCCGCGTCGGGCGGCGCCGACGAGGCTGGCTCTATAACTGAGAAGAAGAGCGCCTGGCAGTTCCGTCACCTTGTGCTGGGCGCGGTCGCGATCTTCACCTATGTCGGGGCCGAGGTCGCGATTGGCAACTATCTCGTCAATTTCTTCAAGGAGCCGTACATTGCCGGCCTACCCGAGGTGGCGGGCGCGAAGTTGGTGCCCTATTACTGGGGTGGGGCGATGGTCGGGCGATTCATCGGCAGCCTCTTCACGCTGCGCAAGTTCTCGCCGCGCAAGGTGCTGACGGGGCACGCGCTGGCCGCGATCGGCCTGCTGGTGTTGACCATGCTCTTGTCGGGGCGCATGGCGATGTGGACGGTGATCGGCGTCGGGCTCTTCAACTCGATCATGTTCCCGACGATCTTCACTATGGCGATCGAGGGCCTCGGCAAATTCACCGGCCAGGCATCGGGCATCCTCTGCCAGGCAATTGTCGGAGGTGCGGTGATCCCGCCGCTGCTGGGCGCGCTCGCCGATCGCATCGGCCTGCACTTCAGCTTCGTCGTCCCGGCGGTTTGCTACTTTTACATCGCGTGGTACGGACTTTACGGCCACCCGCCGCTGAAGAAGGTCCCGGACGTCCTGGCGTCGACCTCGATTTAGCGTCCACCAGATTTGCGATAGAATGCGCGTTCCTCTAACCAAGGAAGACGCTGTGATTTACATCCGCCTGGCTCGCATCGCCGCCGTTCTCGGCTTCGTCGCGTTCATCGTCGCCTGCGTGCTTCCGCCGGAGCAGGCGCCACCGCCGGTGTCGCCGTACGGGGCGCCCGGGCAATACCAGGCGCAGTATCCGCAAGGACAGGGCGGCCCGGGCATGATGCAGGGCGGGCCCATCGAGGCCGGCTGCAGCTACAACGGAACCCAGCTGCCGGGTGACGTCGGCGCGATGTTCCAGATCGCCTGTCCCCCGGGCTGCGAGGCGACCGGCGGTCTGTGGGGCACCGACTTGTACACCGCCGATTCGGCGATCTGCCGCGCCGGGATCCACGCGGGCGTGATCTCGCCGGCGGGCGGCATCGTGGGCGTCCAGCTCGAGCCGGGCCGGCCGGCTTATCGAGGCAGCACGCGCAACGGCATCAGCTCGAGCGACTACGGATCGTACGGCAAGAGCTACACGGTGATGCCGGCCGGCGCGGCGCCGCCGCCGGGTCCGCCGCAGGGACCGCCGGGCTACGAGCCGTACCAGGCGCCGCAAGCGGGGCCGCCGCCCGGCTATCCACCGGCGCCGCCGCCCGGTTACCCGCCGGCGCAGCCGCAGGGTCCGCCGGCCGGTTACCCGCCGCCAGCGCCCGGCTACCCGCCCGCGCCCGGCTATCCGCCACAGGGCTACCCGCAGAGCGGCGGACCGGTGATCGAGGCCGGGTGCAGCTATAATGGCTCGCAGATCCAGGACCAGATCGGCAGCCGCCACGTCGTGGCCTGCCCGCCGGGCTGCGCGACCGTCGGCGGATTGTGGGGCACCGATCTGTACACCGCCGACTCGGGCATCTGCCGCGCGGCGATCCACGCCGGGATCATCGCCCCGCAAGGCGGCAACGTCGCAGTGATCCTCGAGCCGGGGCGGCCGGCGTATCGCGGGACGGTGCGCAACGGGATCCAGTCGAGCGACTACGGGGCGTACGGAAAGAGCTACCGCCTCGAGCGGCCCTAGCTCAGGCCAGCGATTCCCAGAACGCGCGCACCAGCGGCGACTGCAGCTTCCGTCGCTGCGTGCACACGCCGACGCGGAACTCGCCCACGTCGGGGTCGATCTCCAGCGCGCGCACCTGGGCGCGCAAGGGGCTCTTGTCCATGACGATGCGGGGAACGATGCCGGCGCCGCAGCCGAGGCTGACCAGCGACAGGATCGCCTCGCTGCCGTTCACCTCGCCGTAGATGCGCGGCGTGATGCGCTTGCGCCGGAACCAGCGGTCGGCGCTGGCGCGCGCCAGGCCGGTCGCGGGCAACACGATGGGCAGCTCGCTCCACGGCAAAGGGCGGCGCGCCACCTGGCGCTGGACCTCGCACGGCGACGCGGGCGCGACGAACACCAGCGGCGTGTGCAGCAGGACGCGCGCGATCAGCGGCGCCGGGATGCGATCGGGCAGCGCCGCCACCGTGACGTCGACCCGCCCTTCGGCCAGCATCTCCAGCGCGTCGGCGGCGTAGCCGGTCTCGAGCCGGATGTGGATGTCGGGGAAGCGCTGGCGGAACCCGTTCAGCATGCCGGGCAGGAAGCTCTGACACGCGGTCACCGACGCGAAGATCGCGATCGTCCCCTCCAGCACGCCCGCGCGGCCGCGCAGCTCGCGCGTCACCGCCTCCCAGCGCTCGAGCGCGTCGCGCGCGTGCTCGACGAAGCGCGCGCCCTCCGGCGTCAGGCGCACCGTGCGGCGATCGCGCTCGAACAGGCGGCAGCCCACCTCGCGCTCGAGCCGCTGGATGGCGCGCGACAGCGCCGACGGGCTGATGTGGCATTCGCGGCTGGTCTGCAGGAAGCGCAGCGTGCGAGCCAGGTGCAGGAACAGGCGAAGCGCGTCGTGGTCCATGTTCAGGTAGGCTGGTATTGCGTGGATCGCAACAGTGATTTGAAAACAATTCATTTTACGCAATCACAGGGCAGGCGTATATGAATCGTCACCCAACCCTCTCCAGCGGACTGGAGAGGGTTCACCAGAGCCTCAACCGTTCCGGAGGAGACGCACCATGGCCGCGGAATCGCTCAGCTTCAGCTCGAAGGTCTTCAAGGTCGACACCGTGCAGATGGGCGACCGCGTCGAACAGATCGTCAAGGGCGGCCGACACCTGTTCCCGCTCCTGCCCAAGGCGCTGGCCGGCATCAAGCAGATCGGCGTCATCGGCTGGGGCTCGCAGGGTCCGGCGCAGGCGCAGAACCTGAGAGACTCGCTGGAGGGAACCGGCATCCGCGTCAAGGTCGGCCTGCGGGCGGGCAGCGAGTCGATGGCGCAAGCGCGCGCCGCGGGCTTCGTCGAGGAGAACGGCACGCTGGGCGAGATGTTCACGGTCGTGCGCGAGTCCGATCTGGTGCTGCTGCTGATCTCGGACTCCTCGCAGGCCGAGCTCTACGGGCGCGTGTTCGAGGCGCTGCGCCCCGGCGCGACGCTGGGCCTGTCGCACGGCTTCCTGCTCGGTCACCTCAACAACGTGGGCGCGAAGTTCCCCGCCAACGTCAACGTGATCGCGGTGTGCCCGAAGGGCATGGGCCCGTCGGTGCGCCGGCTCTACGTGCAGGGCAAGGAGGTGAACGGCGCCGGCATCAACGCCAGCTTCGCCGTCCAGCAGGACGTCGACGGCCGCGCGACCGACTACGCGCTCGCCTGGTCGGTGGGCCTCGGGTCGCCTTACACCTTCCAGACCACGCTCGAGTCCGAGTACAAGTCGGACATCTACGGCGAGCGCGGAATCCTGCTCGGCGCCGTGCACGGCATCATCGAGTCGCTCTACCGCCGCTACGTCAGCCAGGGCATGAGCAAGGAAGCCGCGTTCCTGAATTCGGCCGAGTCGATCACCGGCCCGATCAACGCCATCATCTCGAAGCAGGGGATCGTCGCCGTTTACGACAAGCTCGACGCCGCCGGCAAGGCGGAGTTCGAGAAGGCGTACGCGGCGTCGTACCCGGCGGCGCGCGAGATCCTGGCCGAGATCTACGACGAGGTGTCGTCGGGCAACGAGATCCGCGGCGTGGTGCTGGCCGGCAACCGCCTGAAGAAGCAGCCCATGGGCAAGATCGACGGCACCGAGACCTGGAAGGTCGGCGCCGCCGTGCGCGCCAAACGTGTCGAGTCGCAGATCCCCGTGCACCCGTTCACCGCCGGCGTCTACGTCGCCACGATGATGGCGCAGATCGACATCCTGCTCGACAAGGGGCACCCCTACTCCGAGGCGGCCAACGAATCGGTCATCGAGTCGGTCGACTCGCTCAACCCCTACATGCACGCACGCGGCGTCGCCTACATGGTCGATAACTGCTCGACGACCGCGCGGCTCGGTTCGCGCAAGTGGGCTCCGCGCTTCGACTACAACCTGACGCAGCAGGCCTACGTCGCGATCGACGATGGCGCCGCCATCCCGGGCGCGGCGGCGCTGATGGACGCGTTCAAGTCGAACGCGATCCACAAGGTCCTCAAGATCTGCGGCGAGTTGCGCCCCAGCGTCGACATCTCGGTCAAGTAGCTCGCGACGCCGCCCCGCATCGGCGTGACATCGGCCTGACGTCCTAAGGTCGCGGCGCGCCACGCCGATGACAGGGAGGTGAGCCAGAAGAGGCTCTACGAACTCATCTACGGGAGCGTAGAGACGCGCTACTTGTCGGCCATGCAGCTCAGCGATCTGCTGACGCTGGCGCGCGCCCGCAACCAGGGCCTGGATGTCAGCGGCGTGCTGCTGCACCAGAAGGGCGTCTTCATCCAGGTGCTCGAAGGAAACGAATCGGTGGTGGGCGCGCTCTACGATCGCATCTCGCGCGACCCGCGGCACAAGAACGTGGCCGTATTCCGCCGCGGCCCGATCCAGTCTCGCCAGTTCGCCGCCTGGAGCATGGGCTTCCTCGAGCTCGACACCGCGGTGCTGAGCCGTCTTGGCGGCTGGAACCCGGTCTTGCAGAAGGGCGCCGCCACGACCGGCTCCAACGCCGAACGCCTTCGCAACGTCCTGGCCGGCTACCGATAGAGCGGCTGCGGGCCACCGGCTACCGGCTTCGGGTTTCGCAGCAAAGCCCAAGCTAAGAAAACCGCGAGGGACCTGGCCCATCGCCGACCTCTAACTTGAGGATCGCGCGTGCCGGTTTGCAGTACTTCACAAATCGCGGTTTGACTTGGCTCCGTCGCCGTTCTATCTCCCCGGCGATCTGCCCGACGATGATTAAGGTGGCTGGCCGGGTGTCGAAGTGTTCGCTTGACACGGCATAATCAAATTTGAATACTCACGGTCGTTCGGCGGGCGCCGCCCGTCCGATGCAGCCGGCCCCGGTAGGAGGAAACATGGCAGCGATCGTTTCGGTGAAAGACGCGGTCAAGAACTACACCCTCGGCAAGGTGGTGGTGCCCGCGCTGCGTGGCATCACGCTCGAGGTGCGCGGCGGCGAGTTCCTGTCCATCGCGGGACCGTCGGGTAGCGGCAAGACGACCCTGCTGAACCTGATCGGCTGCGTAGACACGCCGACCTCGGGCACCGTCGAGGTCGCGGGCAAGGATACCAGCAAGCTGTCGGAGCGCGAGCTGACCGACCTGCGCCTGCATACCATCGGCTTCATCTTCCAGAGCTTCAACCTGGTCACCGTGCTCAGCGTGTTCCAGAACATCGAGCTGCCGCTGCTGCTGCAGCGCGAGCTTGGCACCGCGGATCGGCGCAAGCGGGTGATGGCGCTGCTCGAGCGCGTCGGGATCGAGAGCTACGCGAACCACCGCCCCAACGAGCTTTCGGGCGGTCAGCGCCAGCGCGTCGCCATCGCGCGCGCGCTGGTGACGCGGCCGCAGCTCGTGCTGGCCGACGAGCCGACCGCGAACCTCGACTCGGTGACGGGAGAGAACATCCTGGATCTGATGAAGGAGCTGAACCGCAGCGAGGGGACCACCTTCATCTTCTCGACGCACGACCAACGCGTCATGCAGCACGCGAGCGCGATCGTCCGCATGGCCGATGGCAAGTTCGTGGACCGCGGTCCCCCGACACACGCCGTACACACGGCCGGCGTCCCTGCCTGAGCCATGTCGTCCAAGCGCAGACTCACGGCCTGGATCGACACCTTCGGTGTCATCGCCCAGATCGCCTTCCGCAACCTGTTCGCTAGCCGCCTCAAGACCTTCATCGTCGGCGGCATCATCTTCTTCGGCGCGCTGCTGGTGGTCGCTGGCAACTCACTGCTCGACAGCCTGGACGCGTCGATGAGCCGCAGCGTGATCGGCAGCGTCGCCGGCCACATCCAGGTCTACTCGTCGAGGTCGAAGGATCCGCTCGAGGTCATGGGCAGCATGACCATGGGTGATCCCGATCTCGCGCAGCTCGACGACTTCGCCAAGGTGCGCGATACGTTGCTGTCGGTCCCCAACGTCAAGTCGGTCGTGCCGATGGGCATCAGCGGCGCGCTGGTGACCTCGGGCAACACCATCGACGTCGCGCTCGACCGCCTGCGCGGCGAGTACCGCAAGAAGCTGGCCGGCGGGCTGCCGGCAGCCGAGGCGACGAAGCTGCAGCAGCAGATCGACGCCGAGAAAGACCACGTCCGACAGATCGTCTCGGTGTTGCAGGGCGATCTCAAGAACCTGAGCAAGATCGCCGACGCCAAGGCGATCAACAAGGAAGACGTCGACGCGGTCACGCGGGCGGCGTCGGAAGCGTTCTGGAACGACTTCGACAAGGATCCGCTGAACGCGCTCGAGTTCC
>WNGQ01006612.1_pt1 | contig 14085 bp, 12 predicted proteins | sample 5407661 | NCBI WGS metagenome assembly WNGQ01 (sample SAMN13153382, study PRJNA577476) | soil metagenome | isolation source: 60 cm soil or saprolite under Garry oak tree replicate 2 | place: USA:California | collected 2016-06-15
GTATCTTGCAGATTTTGAGAGCGATCGGCCGCCATTATCGCTGTTCCGTTTTTCGCTCGCGAACCCGGCCTCGCGAGACATTTTGGTCTGTCGCTTCGTGCCCCCCGTCAAAAGCTCGACCTTCAGTCGAGGACTGGGCAGAGCCATTAGAAGGTACCCTAGGGGGCAGCGCAAGTCCCGTGACGGACCCCCGCGAAGGCCGCCTGCCCCACCCTCGATCAGGCCCTAGCCGAGCTCGGCATGGCGGTGAAAATCGCGGCGCAACGCGCTCGCGACGAGCCCGGGCGCGCCGTTTCCGACCGGCCGGCCGTCGATGCGGACCACCGGCATGACGATCTGGGTCGCCGAGGTGACGAAGGCCTCCCGCGCCGCATAGGCCTCCTCGACCGTGAACGCCCGCTCCTCCAGCGTGAGGTTTTGGGCGGCGATCACATCGAGCAGCACGGTGCGGGTGATGCCGCGCAGGATGCCGTGGTCGGCCGGCCGGGTCAGAATCTTGCCGTCGCGGGTGACGATCCAGGCATTGGTCGACGATCCTTCCGTCACATGGCCCTCGGCATCGACGAACCACGCCTCCTTGGCCCCGGCCTCGCGAGCGGCCTCCTTCGCCAGCACGTTGGGCAGGAGCGAGACCGACTTGATGTCGACGCGCGGCCAGCGGTTCTCCGGGACGGTGACGACGGCGATGCCCTGCTCCGCCGTGCTCTCGCGACCGGCAACGTCGAGCGCGCGCGCGGTGATGACGAGGCTCGGCGACACGCTCGCGGGCGGAAAGGCATGGTCGCGGCGCGCGACGCCGCGCGTGACTTGCAGGTAGACGATGCCGTCCCGGACCCGGTTGCGGCGCACCGTCTCGCGCAGCACGATCCCGAGCGCTGCGCGCGACATCGGTGTGCGGATCCGCAACTCGGAGAGCGAACGCGCCAGCCGGTCGAAATGCCGCCGCTCGTCGACCAGCCGGCCATCCCGCACCTCGCAGACCTCGTAGACGCCGTCGGCGAACTGATAGCCGCGATCCTCGACGTGGACCGCAGCCTCGCGGTGGTGGACATAGCGGCCGTTCACATAGGCAATGCGCGACACGGCGAACTCCGGGAAGGATCGCGGACGATTGCGACGGGAGCGAGGGCGGTCAAAATAGCCGCTCGGCTCGCGAGCTGGCAAATCGATCGACCACGCTGCGGGTTTTGACAATCCGCCGGAACGGCGGTTCTCTGGCGCTGCGCAAGGGTGGCTCGGTGCTGCCGATCGGGAAAGGAAGCAGGCGACGATGACGGTGATGGACGAGACCCGGGCCCCCGTTCTCGCCGCGCCGCGGCCGCCGCAGCAGCGCATGAGCTTGCGGCAGTTCCTGCGCACCGTGCGGGACAGCTCGATTGCGACCTTCCCGGCCGAGGCCTACGAGAAGGACATCGTCGCGCGAAAGCTGCTGTGGCGGCGGACCTTCATCGTCAACGAGCCGCAGGCGATCAAGCACATCCTCCTCGACAATTCCGCCAATTACGTCCGGGCGGACATCGCGCGGCGGCTGCTGGAGCCCGGGCTCGGCCGCGGGTTGCTGACCAGCGAAGGCGAGCGCTGGCGGCGGCATCGTCGCATCATGGCGCCCTCGTTCGATCACCGCAGCATCCTGGGCTATGCGCCGATCATGACCGAGATCGCGTCCGGACTGGCGGACCAATGGGACCGCCTGCCGGAGGCCGCCGAGGTCGACGTCGCGGCGGCCATGATGCATGCCACCCTGCACATCATCTCGCGGGCGATGTTCTCCTCGGATTCCGACGACATCGTCGATACGGTGGAATACGGCGTCGCAGGGTACCAGAACAGCGTGCGCCCGGGGTTGTTGGATCTGCTCGGCGCTCCCGACTGGCTGGCGCGGCTGGCGAGCCCCAAGCGCGGCCGCGGCTTTCTCAGCGATTTCGACAAGGCCATCGATCGCCTGCTGGCCGCGCGCGGGCACGCCGGGGACGCCCAGCCGAAAGACCTGCTGGCCCGCCTGATCGCCGCGCGCGACGAGGAGACCGGGGGCGGCATGACGGCGCAGGAGGTGCGCGACCAGGTGGTCACCATCTTCATGGCCGGCCATGAGACGACCGCGCTGGCGCTGACCTGGACCTGGTATTTGCTCTCGCAACACCCGGCGGCCGAAGCCAGGCTCCATGCGGAGCTCGACGCCGTGCTCGCGGGAAGGCCGGCGCGGCACGAGGATCTCGCCCGCCTACCCTATGCGCGCATGGTGATCGAGGAATCGATGCGGCTCTATCCGCCGGCGCACACGATTTCGCGCCAGGCGATCGGCGATGATGCGGTGCTGGGCCATCGCATTCCCGCCGGCTCCGCCGTCCTCATCGCGCCGTGGCTGCTGCATCGAAAGCCGGCGATCTGGGAAAATCCGGAACGCTTCGATCCGCAGCGGTTTTCGCCCGAGCGCAGCGCCGCCCGCCATCGCTTCGCGTACATCCCGTTCGGAGCGGGGCCGCGGATCTGCATCGGCATGGCGTTCGCCATGACCGAGGCCGTGCTGATTCTCGCGACGATCGCCCAGCGCTATCGGCTCCGCCTCAAGGCAGGCCATCCGGTCGAGCCGCAGGGCCTGATCACGCTGCGCCCGCGCTACGGCATGCGGATGAATTTGTTGCCGCGGCACTGATCGTCGTTCCGGGGCGCGCCAAAGGCGCGAACCCGGAACCTATGAACACCGATTGCGATAATTTTGACGGCGCGGAGAGATGCTCACCCAATCCCCAGCGCCTTGAGCTTGCGGTGGAGCGCGGAGCGTTCCATGCCGACGAACTCCGCGGTCCGGGAGATATTGTCGCCGAACCGGCTGATCTGGGCGAGCAGATATTGCCGCTCGAACACTTCGCGCGCGTCGCGCAACGGCAGCCCCATCAGTTGCTCGCCGCCGTTGCCGTTCGGCATGCTGGGAACCATCGAGCCCACGTCCTGCGGCAGCATGTTGGCGCTGATCACCGCGTCGGGCTCGCCGCCGGCCAGAATCATCAGGCGCTCGACGTTGTTGCGCAGCTGCCGCACGTTGCCGGGCCAGTCGTGCGACTGCAGCACCGCGATGGCGTCCTCGCCGACGCGGCGCTTGGGCAGGCCGGTGGCGTGCGAGATCTGTTCGATGAAATACTCGACCAGCACCGGAACGTCCTCGCGGCGCTCCGCGAGCGGCGGCACCCGGATCGGAACCACCGAGAGCCGGTGATAGAGGTCTTCGCGGAACCTGCCAGCGGTGACGTCGGCCTCGAGATTGCGCCCCGTGGAGGACACGATGCGCACGTCGACATTGACCCGAGCGCTGCCGCCGACCCGCTGGAAGGTCTGGTCGACCAGGACCCGCAGGATCTTGTTCTGGGTTTCCCGCGGCATCTCCGCGATCTCGTCGATGAACAAGGTTCCCCCGTGCGCCTCCTCGAGTGCGCCGACCTTGCGTCCGTGCGAGCCGTTGGAAGCCTCGACGCCGAACAGCTCCTCTTCCATCCGCTCCGGCATCATGGCGGCGGCGTTGATGACCACGAAGGGCCCCTCCGAGCGGCCGGAGAGCGCGTGGATGGTGCGGGCGGTGAGCTCCTTTCCGGCGCCCGAGGGCCCGACGATCAGGATGCGGCTGTTGGTCGGCGCCACCTTGTCGATGGTCTGCCGCAGCTGGTTCATCGCGGTCGAACTGCCGACGAGCGTCGTGGGCTGCGGAGCCAATTGCTTGAGCTCCTTGACTTCGCGCCTGAGCCGGAACGTCTCCAGCGACCGGCTGGCCACCAGCACCAGGCGATCGGCCTTGAACGGCTTCTCGATGAAATCGTAGGCGCCGAGCTTGATCGCGGAGACCGCAGTCTCGATGTTGCCGTGGCCGGAGATCATCACCACCGGCAGCTCGGGATGTTCCTGCTTGATCGCCGCCAGCAATTGCAGGCCGTCGAGCTTGCTGCCCTGCAGCCAGATATCCAGGAAAACCAGGCTGGGGCGCCGCGCCGCGACGGCGGCGAGCGCCTCGTCGCTGTTCTTGGCGGTACGCGCCCCATGGCCCTCGTCCTGCAGGATGCCCGCGACCAGTTCGCGGATATCGGCTTCATCATCGACGATCAGGATGTCGGAAGACATGGGGCGCTCCTATCGATCGCTGGCGGCTTTGCGGATTTCGACGGCAGTCTCATCGTTGACGACGCGCTCGGCGGTGAACCTGAGCCTCGCCCAGGCGCCGCGCCCGCTGCCGTCGGGCGGATCGTCGAGCTCGATGCGTCCGCCGTGCTCCTCGAGGATGCGGCCGACGATGGCGAGCCCGAGGCCGGTGCCCTTCTCGCGCGTCGTCACATACGGTTCGAGCAGCCGATTGCGGTTTTCCTTCGGCAGCCCGGTGCCGTTGTCGATGATGTCGATCACGATGTCGGTCTCCTCGCGCGCCGCCGAGATCTTGATGCGGCCGCGGCCGAGCTGCTCCGGCGGCACCGCGGCGATCGCCTCCGTCGCATTCTTGATGATGTTGGTCAGGGCCTGCGAGATCAGCCGCCGGTCGAAGCGCGCCGGCATCGGATCCTCCGCGGTCTCCACTTCGATATCGACGTCGGGATGGCCGACGCGCATCAGGAACACCACCTGGCGCACCGTATCGGCGAGGTCTTCCGACGTGATCACCGGTTTGGGCATTCGCGCAAAGCGCGAGAACTCGTCCACCATGCGTTTGATGTCCTCGACCTGTCGCACGATGGTGTCGGTGCATTGCACGAACACGGCGGGATCTTCGACGATCACCGCGCTGTACTTGCGGCGCAGGCGCTCGGCCGAAAGCTGGATCGGGGTCAGCGGATTTTTGATTTCATGGGCGATTCGTCGCGCAACGTCGGCCCAAGCCGAGCTGCGCTGCGCGATCACCAGCTCGGTGATGTCGTCGAGGGTGGCCACGTAGCCGTGCTCGGCCACGGCCGACTGCTCGGTCGTGAACCGAACCGACAGATTGCGCTCGCGCCCGCCGCGGCTCATGGTGATCTGGCCCTGGACCAGCCGTTGCGTGCCCGAGCGCGCTTCCTCCAACAGCGGCGCGAGTTCCGGCACGATCGCCGCGAGCGGCCGGCCGAGGATGTCCGATTGCGTTCGTGCGATGAGCTTCTCGGCGGACCGGTTGACGATGCTGATGCGTCCCTCGGGATCGACGCCGATGACGCCGGCGCTCGCCCCCGCCAGCACCGCTTCCGTGAAGCGGCGGCGGCTGTCCATGACGTCGCGTGCGCGCATGAGATCGTCGCGCTGGGTCCGCAGCTCCTGCGTCATATTGTTGAACGTCTCGCCGAGCTGCGCCAAATCCCCTTCGCCGGGCCGGATCGGAACTTTCACCTGCAGGTTTCCGGTCGAGACCTGATTGGCCGCGCCGATCAGCCGGCGGATCGGCGCCACCAGGCGGTTGGCGAAATTCAGCCCGATCCACACCGCCGACAACAGCACGATCAGCGCGACGACCGTGTACATCAGGGCGAAGGCGACCTGCACGCCCAGCCGCCGGGCCTGCAGGCTGGCATATTCCGCCACGCTCTCCTGGGTCGCCTGCAATTGTTCGACCACGCGCGGATCGACCGGCCGCGCCACGTAGAGATACGCATCATCGTAGCCGCGCAGCTTGAGCACCGCGGCGACGGTCTTGGCCTCGGCGAGCAGCGCGATCTGCGGCTCGCTCTCGCCTACTTCCTTGAGCGCGCCGCTCGAAGGCGCGACGAAGTCGCCGCCGGTCTTGAGGTCCGCGCGCTCGATGATCGACAGATCGCCGCGGACCATCAGCGCGTGCGGCAAGCCGCGGATCGAAGCCTGGGCGTTGAGGAACTGGCGGAACCGCTCGCGATCCTGATCGAACAGCGGCCGCGCGCGCCCGATGTCGTAGCCCATCGCCAGGATATCGCCGCGAATCATCGCGGCGTGCTCGCGCAGATAGGCTTCGGCAACGGTGAGCGAGTTCTCGATCACGGCCCGGGTGCGGGTGGAGAACCAGCGGTCGAGTCCTCGCTCGAGCGTGATGCTGGCGATGACCGCCAGGAGCACCGCCGGGACTGCGGCAATGACCGAGAACAGCCCGACGATGCGCACGTGCAGCTTGGCGCCGGCGCGCCCGCGCCGCCGCGCCTGCACGATCTTGAAGACTTCGTAGGCGATGATGCCGAGCAGCACGAGCATCATCGCCCCGTTGGCCAACAGGACCCCGGACACGACATCGTGGGTCGGCACCACCGGGGTGAGGCCGGTGAGCACCAGGAACGTGACCACGGCGGAGAGCAGGGCCAAGCCGACCGCGACCGGCCCGATGAGCCGGCTTGCGAGCCGGGATGACGGGCCGCCGGTTTCGGCGGCCTCCGGGAGGGCGACTTGTTCGGCGCTCGTCATGGGTGCTTGCGGACCGGCGGAATTCGACGCGAGCGGTACGCAGCGGACCTGAAGACCCCCGCCCCCTGCGCTTTCGGCTCCAACTGATGCTTTTCTACAACAATGTTGCCGAATTACGACTATTCCGCGGCGCGATCCGGCTTTCCGTTCACAAACTCTCGGGCCCCGATGGTCAGCCGGAGGAACGGATCACCTGGATCTCCAGCTCGCGGATCTTCTTGCGGAGCGTGTTGCGATTGACGCCCAGGAGATCGGCGGCGCGGATCTGGTTGCCGCGCGTGGCGGCGAGCGCGGCCGACAGCAGCGGATATTCGACCTCCCGCAGGATCCGATGATAGAGGCCGGGCGGCGGCAAGGAGCTGTCGAAATTGGCGAAATATTTGCTGAGGTACCGCTCGACGGCGAGCGAAAGCTTCTCCTCGGCTGCGGGCTCCTCCTCGGCCAGCGCCACAAGCGAGGGTTGTGCCAGCTCCGAATCCATCACCGCCGTGGTGATGATCTCCTGCGGATAGAGCGCGGCGAGACGCCGCGCGAGGTTCTCCAGCTCGCGAACGTTCCCCGGCCAGCGATAGCGCTTGAGTCGGTCCAGCGCGCCCTGATCGAGCTGCTTGAGCGGGAGCCCTTCGCGCTCGGCCTGGGCGAAGAAATGCCGAATGAGGTCCGGCACGTCCTCGATCCGCTCGCGCAGCGGCGGCAGCCGCAGCGGCACCACGTTGAGACGGAAGAACAAGTCCTCGCGAAACAGGCCCTGCTGGATCAGGATGCGAAGATCCTTGTTGGTCGCGGCGATGATGCGCACGTCGGATTTGATCGGCGTGCGGCCGCCTACCGTCGTGTACTCGCCCTGCTGCAGCACCCGCAGCAGCCGGGTCTGCGCCTCCATCGGCATATCGCCGATCTCATCGAGGAACAGCGTGCCGCCATCCGCCTGCTCGAACCGGCCGGAGCTGCGGGTATTGGCGCCGGTGAAGGCGCCCTTCTCGTGGCCGAACAGCTCGGATTCGATCAGGTCGCGGGGGATCGCCGCCATATTGATGGCGACGAAGGGGCCGGCGCGGCGCTTGCCGTAATCGTGCAGCGCTCGCGCCACCAGCTCCTTGCCGGTGCCGGATTCGCCGGTGATCATCACGGTGAGATCCGTCTGCATCAGCCGCGCCAGCAGGCGGTAGATCTCCTGCATGGCCGCGGAGCGGCCGACCAGGGGGATCCCCTCCCATTCCTCGGCCTTGGCGGCGGCCGCGGGCCGCTCCTTGGGCTGCGACAAGGCGCGGCCGACGATGCCGATCAGCTCCTTGAGATCGAACGGCTTGGGCAGGTACTCGTAAGCGCCCCGCTCGGAGGCGCGGATCGCGGTCAGGAACGTGTTCTGCGCGCTCATGATGACGACGGGAAGGTCGGGCCGCATCTTCTTGATGCGCGGCACCAGGTCGAAGGCGTTCTCGTCGGGCATCACCACGTCGGTGATGACGAGATCGCCCTCGCCCTGGCTGACCCAGCGCCACAAGGTCGCGGCATTGCCGGTCGAACGCACTTCGTAGCCGGCTCGCGACAGCGCCTGATTGAGGACGGTGCGGATCGCTGCATCATCATCGGCGACCAGAATGCTTCGACCGCGCATGGGATCCTCTTCAGCCAAGTCCGGCGAGCCCCGCGGCTTCGGCCGGCCCGGCCAGTCCGGTTTCGGTGAACATCGGCATCAGCACGCGGAAGATGGTGTGACGCGGCTGCGATTCGCATTCGATGATGCCGCCGTGGTCGCCGATGATTTTTGCGACCAGCGCCAGCCCGAGCCCGCTCCCCTTCGGCTTGGTGGTCACGAACGGATCGAACAGATGCGGCAACAGGTCTTCGGGCACGCCCGGCCCGTTGTCTCGGACGCAAAATTCGAGCGGCAAGGACACCCGCGATTTGTTGCCCGGAATCGACAGGCGCATGCCCGGGCGGAACGCGGTCGTCAGCTGGATCTCGCCTTCGGGCGCCGCTTCTCCGATCGCCTCCGCGGCGTTCTTCACCAGGTTGAGAAACACCTGGATGAGCTGATCGCGATTGGCGAGGACCGGAGGCAGCGAGGGATCGTACTCCTGGACGAACTTGATGTGCCGGGCGAACCCGGTCTGGGCCAGCCTCTTCACGTGATCGAGCACCACGTGGATGTTGACCGACTCGCGCTCGACCGGCCTCTGGTCGGAGAACACTTCCATCCGGTCGACCAGTTTCACGATGCGGTCGGCCTCGTCGCAGATGAGGCGCGTGAGCGTGCGATCGTCATCGCCGGCCGATTGCTCGAGCAATTGGGCGGCGCCGCGAATGCCGGACAGTGGGTTCTTGATCTCGTGCGCGAGCATCGCCGCCAGCGCGCTGACCGAACGCGCCGCGCCGCGATGCGTGAGCTGGCGGTCCATCTTGTCGGCGATGGTCCGCTCCAGCAGCATCACCACCACGTGGTCGCGGCGCTCCGGCACCGGCGCCACGTGCAGGTCGACGATGCGTTCGCCGGAGTTGCGCGGCGTGCCGAGATCGACCCGATATTCGTTGACCGGGGCGGCCCGGCCGCGGACCTGCTCGATCAGCGCCAACAGCGGGCTGCCGAACGGCACCAGATCGCGCAGCACGTGACGGCGCAGCACCGGCACGGAGATTTCGAAAAAATCCTCCGCCGCGACATTGGCCTCGGCGATCCTGCCGTCCGGTGCGACCATCAGCACCGGATGCGGCAGCGCGTTGAAGACGATGTCGGCCGACCCGGGCAGCAGAGAAGTCGCTTGCGGCTCGATGGCGTTCATGCCGCGGCCTTTGCTGACAAGACGGAATAGGCGTCGGCGAGCCGACGGATGACGAGGCCGGGGTCCTCCACGGTGAGCACCTCGTTGCGAAAGCGGTGGAAGGAGGCGCAAGCGATCCCGGCACTCTCGGCCGCAACGTCGAGCGCCCATTTCAGGTGCTTGCGGGCGTGCCGGCGGCCGACTTCCTTGCCGTGATGGTGGAGCATTTCCCCATAAAGACCGGCCGTCAGCGCATGCTGCTTCTGGATCGGCGGGGCCGGCGCGCGAATTCCGGATTGCAGATAACGGGCGAGCTGGCCGGGAAACCATGGCCGGCCCTCGGCGCCGCGCCCGACCATGATTGCGTCGGCGCCGGACGCAGCGAGCGCGGCGTCGGCATCCTCGAAGCTGCGGATGTCGCCATTGATCACGACCGGGATCGAAACCGCCTGCTTCACCGCGCGCACCGCGCGCCAATCGGCACGGCCCTGATAGAACTGACAGCGCGTGCGGCCGTGGATCGTGATGAGCCGAACGCCGCTTTGCTCGGCCCGGCGCGCCAATTCCGGTGCATTGATCGAGTGCTGGTCCCAGCCGAGTCGCATTTTTAGCGTCACCGGCACGGCGACGGCCGCGACCGCCGCCTCGATGAGGCGTGAGGCGTGGTCGAGATCGCGCATGAGCGCCGAGCCCGCATATCCGCTGGTCACGCGCTTGGCCGGGCAACCCATGTTGATGTCGATGATGTCGGCGCCGCTCGCCGCGGCGATCCGCGCGCCCTCCCCCATCCAGTGCGGCTCGCATCCGGCGAGCTGAACCGCGTGGAGCGCAAGCCCGGCGCCTGCGGCCCTGAGTTGCGCTTGGCCTTCGCCCGACGCCAGCGCGTCACTGGCGGTCATCTCCGAGATCACCAGTCCGGCGCCAAGCTGCACCGCCAGCCGCCGGAACGGCGCGTCCGTGATACCCGACATGGGCGCAAGCAGGACCCGGTTGGGTAGATTGACGCCCCCGACCGCAAGGCCGGTGGAGTGGCGGAATGGCACAATTTGGGCGCTCACGCGATCCCTGCTCACGAATTAGGCGATTTGCGTCAGTGCATACAGTTTAGACAAATTCCGGCAGGGCGCAAGTGCTGCAATGCAGCAATCCCCGCTAGTCACAAAATCGTTTTGCCGGCTGGCAGCCGACGCGGTAAGTCGGTCGCAGCGTTCGACCCAACGAAAGGGGCAAACATGGCGTCCAGCGTCGCGGCGGTCGTGGTCGCTGCCGGTCGCGGCGTGCGCGCCGGTGGGGATTTTCCCAAGCAATACAAGGAAATAGCAGGCGAACCGGTACTTCGGCGCAGCCTGCTGCTGTTTGCGCGGGATGCCCGGATCGGCGCCGTTCAACCGGTCATTCACCCAGACGATGATGCCCTGTTCGAGCGAACCGCCGATCGTCTTGCGCTCCTGCCGCGGGTTTACGGCGGCGCAACCCGGCAGGCCTCGGTCCGTGCCGGCCTGGAGGCGCTGGTGTCCCATGGGCCGGAAATCGTGCTCGTCCACGATGCGGCGCGGCCGTTTGCCTCCCCGGCCCTGATCTCTCGGGCCATCGAGGCCGTCACGGATGCGGATGCGGCAATCCCCGGAATTCCGGTCTCCGATACCGTCAAGGCGGTCGATGACGCCGACCAAGTGGTCGAAACGCTCGACCGTATGCGCCTTCGCATGATCCAGACGCCGCAGGCCTTCCGGTTTTCAACGCTGCTCGATGTCCACCGGCGCGCGGCGGCCGAGGGGCGCGAGGGTTTCACCGACGATGCCGCGCTGGCCGAATGGGCGGGGCTCAAGGTCTGTGTGTTCGAGGGCGAGGCCGGCAACATCAAACTGACCACGCCCGAGGATTTCGCGCGCGCGCAGAGCGAGCCCATGCTGGCCGACCTGCGCACTGGCACCGGCCTCGATGTCCATGCCTTCGGCGAAGGCGACCACGTCGCGCTCGGCGGCGTGCGGATCCCGCACGGGCGCGGGCTGATCGGCCATTCCGATGCCGACGTCGCGCTCCATGCGCTGACCGATGCGCTCTTGGGCGCGCTCGCGCCGAGCGGGTGCGCCGGCGCGGCGGCCGCATCAACCATCTCGACGTGACGATCGTGTGCGAGGCGCCACGGATCGGCCCGCATCGGGACGCGATGCGGACGCGCATCGCGGAAATTGTCGGCGTTGCGGTCGACCGCGTCGGGCTCAAAGCGACGACCAGCGAGAAGCTGGGGTTCACCGGCCGCGGCGAAGGCATCGCCGCGTTCGCCACCGCCACGATCCGGCTGCCGTGGTCGCCAGGATGATGAAAGCGTGATCGACGAGGAACTGCGCGCCGCGGCGCGCCACGTGCTCGACGCCTGCCGCGCCCAAAACCTCAAGCTCGCCGTTGCCGAATCCTGCACCGGCGGGCTTCTGGCGGCGGCACTGACCGAGATTCCCGGTTCGTCCGATGTGCTCGACCGCGGCTTCGTCACCTATTCCAACGCGGCCAAACAGGCGATGCTCGGCGTTCCCGCGTCGGTATTGGAAACGCGGGGCGCGGTGAGCAAAGAGACCGTCGAAGCGATGGCCGCCGGCGCGCTGGAACGCTCCGGCGCAGACCTTTCGGCCGCGGTCACCGGCATCGCCGGACCGGGCGGCGGCACGGCGCAAAAACCGGTCGGTCTCGTGCATTTCGCGGCGGCGCGCCGCGAGGGCCGCCTGCTTCACCGCGAGCGGCGCTACGGCGATCTCGGCCGCGCCGAAATCCGCCGCCGCTCCGTGCTCGATGCGCTGGCGATGCTGGCGGAGCTGGCGTCGATTTAGGCGAACACCGCGTCGGCGCGGCGCTCGAACGCCTCGGCGAATTTGCGGAACGCCGCGTCGAACACCGTGCCCATCAAGACGCCGAGAATGCGGCTGCGGAACTCGTAGGAGATGAAGAACTCGATCTCGCTCGTCTCCTCCGAGATCGGGCGGAAGATCCAGCGGTTCTCGAGCTGGCGGAACGGCCCGTTGAGATATTCGACCAGGATGCGCAGCCGCGGCCGGTCCAGCGTCACCTTGCTGGTGAAGGTCTCGTGGATCATCTTGTAGGCCACCGTCATGTCGGCGGTGAGCATTTCGACGCCCTCGGCCTGAACGACGCGCCGGCGCACCCTGAGCTCGCGGCACAAGGGGACGAATTCCGGATAGCGCTCGACATCGGCGACGAGCGCGAACATATCGGTCGCCGCATGGTGGACGCGATGATTGGTCGAAAATTGCGGCATTCAGTCAGTGCCCGCTCCTCGCCTGCCGGGCCGCGCGCAGACGCGCGAAATCCTCGCCCGCATGATGCGAGGACCGCGTCAACGGCGATGCGGAGACCATCAGGAAGCCCTTGGCATAGGCGATGGTCGCATAGGCCTTGAACTCGTCCGGTTCGACGAACCGCACGACCGGGTGATGGCGCCGGGTCGGCTGCAAATATTGGCCGATGGTGAGGAAATCGACCTCCGCGCTGCGCAGATCGTCCATGAGCTGCAGCACTTCGTTGCGCTCCTCGCCGAGCCCTACCATGATTCCCGATTTGGTGAACATCGGCGGGTCGAGCTCCTTGACGCGCTGCAAGAGCCGCACCGAGTGGAAATAGCGCGCGCCCGGCCGCACATTGAGATAGCGCGACGGCACGGTCTCGAGATTGTGGTTGAACACGTCGGGCCGCGCCGCGACCACCATCTCGACCGCGCCGTCCTTGCGCAAAAAATCCGGGGTGAGGACCTCGATGGTGGTTCGAGGATTGCGGGCGCGGATGGCGGCAATCACCTCGGCGAAATGCAGCGCGCCGCCGTCGCCAAGGTCGTCGCGGTCGACCGAGGTCACGACGACGTGGCTCAGGCCGAGCTTCTCCACGGCCTGTGCCACGTGCTCGGGCTCGGCGGGGTCGAGCGGTCCGGGCAAGCCGGTCTTCACGTTGCAGAACGCGCACGCGCGCGTGCAGGTGTCGCCCATGATCATGAAGGTGGCGTGCTTCTTCTCCCAGCACTCGCCGATGTTGGGACAGCCGGCTTCCTCGCATACCGTATGAAGGCCGTTGGCGCGGATGATGCGGCTGGTCTCGGCAAAGCCGGGCGAGCCCGGCGCCTTGACCCGGATCCACGGGGGCTTGCGCAATAAAGGCGTTTCCGGCCGATGCGCCTTTTCCGGATGGCGCGGCCGAGGCGATTGGATCGTGTCGAGGACGACGGCCATGGGGTGAGCTCGACTCTACTTACGGACGGAATCGCCGCCCCGCAAGCCGGCGAGCCCGGCGCACTGTCGCATGAATCGGTGTCTTTCGCTGCCGATTTTGCTATCCGGGGGCCCGACCGGAGCGGCCAAAGTTGTTGATCGGAAACCGAAACAGGAACAGCGCGCTGCCCCCGGGCGTTTCGTCGGCAATATTCCGGCGCATGCTCCGTTGTCATCGCCCGGCTCGTCCGGGCGACCCAGTAGCCTCCCTTCGCGAGCACATCGCGCCTACCCTTGAATTCGGTGGCTACTGGGTGGCCCGCCTTCGCGGGCCATGACAATCAAAATTCGAACGGCAAATAACTTCAAATATTCAGCACCCGCCCGTACGCATCGAGCACCGCCTCCTTCATCATCTCCGAGAGCGTCGGGTGCGGGAAGATGGTGTGCATCAGCTCTGCTTCGGTGGTCTCGAGGTTCATGGCGACGACGTAACCCTGGATCAGCTCGGTGACTTCGGCGCCCACCATGTGCGCGCCCAACAGCGCCCCGGTTTTCTTGTCGAACACGACCTTGACCAGGCCCTCGGGCTCGCCGAGCGCGATCGCCTTGCCGTTGCCCATGAACGGGAAGCGGCCGACGCGGACCTCGTAGCCGGCCTCCTTGGCGGCGGCCTCCGTCAGCCCGACCGAGGCGACCTGCGGGCTGCAATAGGTGCAGCCGGGGATCAGCCTTTTGTCCAT
>WNGQ01017972.1_pt1 | contig 14084 bp, 11 predicted proteins | sample 5407661 | NCBI WGS metagenome assembly WNGQ01 (sample SAMN13153382, study PRJNA577476) | soil metagenome | isolation source: 60 cm soil or saprolite under Garry oak tree replicate 2 | place: USA:California | collected 2016-06-15
ACCCCGTCGCGAGCTACTCATGGGTCATCCTGCGTACCAACCAGACCGATGCCACGAAGGGCAGGGCCGTGGTCAGCCTGTGGAAGTGGGTGACCGGCCCCGACGGCCAGCAGTACGGGAAGGACGTGCAGTTCGCCAGCCTTCCCAAGGAGGCGCAGGCCTTCGCGCAGGCTCAGCTCGGGAAGGTGCAGAGCGGCGGAAAGGCCATCCTGACCTAGACCACCACCTCTTTCTCTCTCCCGTCTGCCGGGGTGCCCCGAGTGGCGCCCCGGCGCTTTTCTCTCTGCCGGGCGGCTCAGCGGACCGACCGGATCCGCCTGACCAGGATGGCGCCGGCCCCGTACAGCCCGGCGGCGACCACGAACGTGATGCGGTAGCCCAGGTTCGGAGAGAGCCGGTTGAAGGCGTCCAGGATCACGCCCATCACGGTCGGCAGAAGCACGCGCGGCAGGGCGTCGGCGACGTGGTAGAGGCCCAGGTCCTTGGCCGGCCGGTCGCGGTCGGGCAGCGTGTCCAGGCCGAGCGCCCAGTCCACGGCGGTGAACGCGCCGTAGCCCATGCCGTAGACGACGCCGAGCAGGAGCACGACGGAGGCGGGCAGCAGCGAGCCGCCCAGGAAGCACAGGACCACGACCGTCTGGACCGCCCCGGCGGCGTAGATGAAGCGCTTGCGGCCCCGACGGTCGGAGAGCGGGCCGCAGAAGATCGCCAGCGGCGCGGCCGTCGCGGTCACGATCAGGATGAACAGCGAGGTGAACTGGTCGGCGTTGGGCACGCCCATGAGGTCGCGAAAGCCGATCAGGAGGAAGGGGAGGGTCGTCCACAGGCCGGCCACGTTGAGGAACCGGGTGACGCACGCCCAGCCGAAGTCCCCGCTCCAGAGCGGGCTCAGGAACTCGCGCAGCGAACGGGACTCGCGGGGCGGCGACGGCCGGGTGCCCTCGCCGGCCAGCGCCCACAGCGTGGGCAGCAGGCTCAGGACCAGGACCAGGACGAGCGCCAGGTACGTGTAGCGGATGTTCCCCGGACCGGACCGGGCGAAGACCAGCGTGACCAGCAGCGACGCGACGCTGCCCATCTGCACGAAGAAGCCGAGCACGCCGCTGGCCCGGCCCGTCTCGGAGCCGTGGACCGTGTCGGGGATCACGGCCACGTAGGCCGCTCCGGCGACGTTGATGAAGGCGACCGCCAGGACGAAGCCGACCAGGATGGGCGGGTAGGCGTGCGAGCCGAACAGCACCAGCAGGGCCGCCACGATGCCCAGCGTGCCGGCCACCATGATCGGGCGCCGGCGTCCCCAGCGGGTGGTCAGGCCGTCGGACCAGGCGCCGATCAACGGGGGCACCACGAGGGCGAAGAGGCCGCCGAGCCCCGTGGCCACCCCGATGGCGGTGGCCTGGCTGTCGCGTGGCACCACCCCGGGCTGGGTGATCTGCCACTCCATCAGGATCGTGTAGAGCGGCGTGATGACGAAGTACGTGCCGAACCAGTAGGCGCCCAGGGCGAGGTGCCGCGCCGGGCGGATGCGCGCTGGGGGTCCCGCGGCCAGTTCGACGGGCGTGGTGGTGTCCACGCGCTCCTCCTTGCTCTTCCTTCTCTCGACGACGTCCCGGGGTGCGACGACTGTACGGCACAAACCCGGCCCGCGCATATGGAACCGCCGGCTCCACCCATCTACCCTTTCCGCATGGCTTCCGAGCGCAACGCAGTCAACGATCTCGAACGGCTCGAGCACCACGTCCTGCCCGGCGACCCGCCCGCGTCGGCGGACCTCCTGGTCGAGGCGGACCGCCTCCCCTACGACCTGGCCGGCCCGAAGCTGAGCCCGGCCCTGGTGCGGCTGGTCGAGCGCTTCGGCCTCCCCGAGCGGCCGCTGGTCGCGGCCCGCGAGGAGGAGGGCGAGGACGGCGACTACCAGGTCCTCAGCGGCGCCACGTGGATCCGGGCGGCCCGCGAGGCCGGCATGGACCGCGTCCCGGTGCGCGCGCTGGAGCTGACCGACGCCTCGGCGGCCTTCCTGGCGCTGGTCCTGAACCAGGCGCGCCCGGCCGACGTGGCGGCGCAGGCCGACGCGCTCCAGGCGCTGCTGGAGGCGGGCGCGGACGAGCCGGACCTGGCCCGGATCACCGGGCTGGGCCGCGGCCGGCTGCGCCGCCTGGTCGGCCTGCTGGAGCTGCACCCGGTGCTGCGCCAGGCGCTGCGGGAGGGCCAGCTGGGCGGCCCGGTCGCGTTCGCCGCCGCCGGCCTGTCGGAGGCCTCCCAGCAGGCGCTGGCCGGCATCTACATGCGGGAGGGCCAGCTGACGACCGCCGACCTGCGCCGGGCCGGCGAGGGCGGGGCCGCCGAGGCGGCCGCCGGGGAGCCGGCCGAGGGCGAGGAGGAGCCGGACGCGGAGGAGGCGCTGGCCCTGCTCCGGGAGGCCCCGGGGACGGCGGAGGACGCGGCCGCCCGCGCCCGACGCCAGGCCGAGGAGCTGCTCCGCACGCTGGAGGAGGCCAGCATCACCGGCGACATCCGCGAGCGCGTCACCGAGGTGATCGAGGAGCTGAACAGGCTGGCGCTGGTGCCCTAGTGCCGCCCCTCGCCGCGCTCTGCCGGGCGGGGAAGCGGGGCGGGGGGAGGATGGGCGGCGTGGGCAGGCGCCGCCGCCCCCTCGCGCGCCCGGAGCCCGGCCGGGGCGCCGCCGAGGTGGACGGAGCTAACCTATCCACCCCGTGACCACCTGGCAAGCGCTGTTCATCGGACTGCTGCAGGGGGCGACCGAGCTCTTCCCGGTCTCCTCGCTCGGCCACGCCGTCGTCCTGCCCAGCCTGCTCCACTGGCCCTTCGACCAGGCCAGCCCCACGTTCCTGCCCTTCCTGGTCCTGCTCCACCTGGGCACGGCCACGGCGCTGCTGATCATCTACCGGCACGAGTGGCTGCGCATCGCCGTCGGGTTCGTGCGCGCGGCCACCCGGGGCCGGGTCGACGGCCCCGACGAGCGGCTGGCCATGCTGCTGGCGCTGGGCACGCTGCCCGGCGGCGCCCTCGGCCTGTTCCTCGTCCAGCCCCTCGCGCGCCTGTTCGCCACGCCGCGGGTGGCGGCGGTCATGCTCATCGTGAACGGCGCCATCCTGCTGGGCACGGAGGTGCTCCGGCGCCGGTCGGAGCGGTCGGGCGTCAGCCGGGAGGAGCAGGAGCACGACTTCAAGGACGTGAGCCAGATCAGCGTGGGCGCCGTCGCGGTCGTCGGCCTCGTGCAGTCGCTGGCGCTGGTGCCGGGCATCTCGCGCTCGGGCATCACGATGGCGGGGGGCCTGGTCGCCGGCCTGCGCCACCAGGAGGCAGTCAAGTTCGCGTTCCTCCTGGCCACGCCGATCATCGCGGGCGCCGGCGTGCTGGAGGTGCCGGTGCTGCTGCAGCAGCGGCTGGCGGCCAGCACGCTGCTCCTGTACGTCGTCGCGGCCGTGCTGGCCGGCGCCGCCGCCTACGTCAGCGCCCGCTTCCTGGTCCGCTACTTCCGCTCGGGCCGGCTCGATCCCTACGGCTGGTACTGCGCGGCGCTCGGTGTGGTCAGCCTGGTCTTGCTACGCTGACGGACGATGGGCAGCATTCGTGGCGGCGCCGGGCTCCGGATCGGCCTCCTCGGGCTGGCGGCCGTGTTCGCCCTGCTGGGCGTGCTCTACGCGCTGGGCACGATCAACTTCCTGACCACCCACCCGACCGCCGCCCACCACTACCAGCACGCCGTCGTCCTGGCGGCTCTCTGCGTGGCCAGCCTGGTCGCCGCGAGCCTCTACCGCCCTCGTGCCGCGTGAGTCGCACCATCCGATTACCTGTCGTCGACCGGCAGGAGGTAGCCTTGGCGTACACGTGGGAGGCACGCAGGCGCAGCTCCGGAACGCGAATCACCACGCCGTAGCCGTGCCGGGCGCTCGCACCGCCGGCCCGGCCGTGGGAGCCGCGCTGTCGGAGTCGCGCTACCTCAACCGGGAGCTGTCGCTGCTGGAGTACAACGCGCGCGTGCTGGCGCGGGCCGAGGACCGGAGCCTGCCCCTGCTGGACCGGGTCCGCTCCCTCCACTTCTTCGGCCAGAACCTGGACGACTTGTTCCAGATCCGGGTGGCCGGCCTCCAGGAGCAGCTGGTCGCCGCCCCGGCGACGGCGTCGCCGGACGGGATGTCGCCCGGCGCCCAGCTGCGCGAGATCAGGGTCCGGGTCGAGGAGTTCTACCGGCGCCAGGATCGCCTGTTCCAGGGCGAGCTGCGCCCGCAGCTGGCGGAGGCCGGGATCCGGCTGGTCGACGCCGCCGACCTGTCCCGCAAGGACACCGAGCACCTCTCCAAGTACTTCCGCAAGAGCATCTTCCCGGTCCTGACGCCGCTGGCGGTCGATCCCGGCCACCCGTTCCCGTACATCTCGCACTTCTCGCTGAACCTGGCCGTCATCGTCCGCCACCCGCTGCGCCGGCACCAGCGCTTCGCCAGGGTCAAGGTGCCGCCCCTGCTGCCCCGCTTCGTGGCCCTGCCGGGCGGCGGGCGGTTCGTGCCGCTGGAGCAGGTGATCGCGGCCAACCTGCAGGCCCTGTTCCCGGGCATGGAGATCGTCACCCACACCGCCTTCCGCGTCACCCGCGACAACGACCTCGAGGTGCGCGAGGACGAGGCGGACGACCTGCTGGTCACCATCCAGACCGAGCTCCTGCGCCATCGCCGCCGGGCCGCCGCCGTCCGGCTGGAGGTCAACCCGGACATGACCGACGAGGTGCGGGACCTCCTGATGCGCGAGCTGGAGCTGACCCCCGACGACCTCTACGTGGTGGACGGCCTGCTCAACCTCAGCGACGTGGGCTTCTTCAGCGACCTGGACAGGCCCGACCTCAAGTCGGAGCCGTACACGCCGGTCAACCCGCCGCGGCTCAGCGGCCCGGACAGCGAGCCGGAGGACTTCTTCGAGGCGCTGGGGGCGGGCGACCTGCTGGTCCACCACCCCTACGAGTCGTTCTCCAGCTCGGTCGTCGCCTTCACGCAGCAGGCGGCCGCGGACCCGCAGGTCCTGGCCATCAAGCAGACGCTCTACCGCACGTCGGGGCCCGCCAGCCCGATCGCCCTGGCCCTGGCCGGCGCGGCCGAGGCGGGCAAGCAGGTGGTGGCCCTCGTCGAGCTGAAGGCCCGCGGCGACGAGCAGGCCAACATCGCCTGGGCCCAGGCACTCGAGCAGTCGGGCGTCCACGTCGTCTACGGCCTGGTCGGCCTCAAGACGCACGCGAAGCTGACCCTGGTCGTGCGCCAGGAGGGCGCCGGCATCCGCCGCTACGTCCACGTCGCGACCGGCAACTACAACCCGATGACGGCGCTCGCCTACGAGGACGTCGGCCTCTTCTCGGCCGACGCCGACCTGGGCGCCGACGTCAGCGAGCTGTTCAACTTCCTCACCGGCTACAGCCGGCAGCGGCGCTTCCGGAGGCTGCTGGTCGCGCCGGCCGGGCTGCGGGCGGGCCTGCTGCGCCTGATCCGCGAGGAGGCCGCCGGGCCCAACGGCCGGATCGTCATCAAGGCCAACAACCTGGTCGACGGCGAGATCATCGACGCCCTCTACGAGGCGGCCAGGGCCGGCACCGAGATCGACCTCGTCATCCGCAGCGTCTGCTGCCTGCGCCCCGGCCTCGAGGGGCTGTCCGAGCGCATCCGGGTCCGCTCCATCGTGGGCCGGTTCCTGGAGCACTCGCGCATCTTCCGGTTCGGCGGCGGCGAGCGGTCCGCCCGGTACTACATCGGCTCGCCCGACGTGATGGACCGCAACCTGGACCGCCGCGTCGAGGCGGTGGTGCCGGTGACCGACCCCGCGCTGCAGCAGCGCCTGGCGGAGATCCTGGACACGGAGCTGGCCGACGACCGGCTGGCCTGGCGCCTGGACGCCGAGGGCAGCTGGCAGAAGGTCCCGACCACCGCCGGCCTGGATGCGCAGGAGCGGTTCATGAGCCTGGCCCACGAGCAGGCGCGAGGCCACGGTGTCCGTCTCTCCTGAGCGGGAGGTCAAGCTCGGCGCCGCGCCGGCCTTCCACCTGCCCGACCTGTCCGGCCTCGCCGACGGCGTCGGCCCGGGGGCGGAGCGGGAGGCCCGGCTGGAGACCACCTACTACGACACGCGCGACCTGCGGCTGGCCCGCTGGGGGCTGAGCCTCCGTCACCGGGGCGGCGAGGGCTGGACACTGGCGTCTACCTCCGCGGCGCCCCCCTGGAGCCCGTCGCCCGGCTCTCGACCTGGCGCCGGCGGGTCTCGCTGCTGGACGGCTCCGGGCGCGAGCTGGCCGAGGTCGTCGACGACGAGGTGTCGGTGCTGCACGGCCGGAGGGTCGCCGCTCGCTTCCGCGAGGTGGAGGTCGAGCTGAGGCCGGGCGGCGACGGCCTGCTGTGGCCGCTCCTGGAGCGCCTGCGCCAGGCGGGCGCCGGACTGGCCGATCCTACCCCCAAGCACGTGCGCGCCCTGGGCCCGATCGCGCTGGCCGCCCCCGACGTCGCGGTCCGCGAGCTGGCCGCGGACGCCCCGGCCGCCGACGTCATTCGCAACGCCCTGGCGGCGGCGGCGCAGCTCGTGCTCCGGCACGACCCGATGATCCGGCTCGGCGGCGACCCGGAGGACGTGCACCAGGCCCGCGTGGGCACGCGCCGCCTGCGCTCGCACCTGCGCACCTTCGGGCCGCTGCTCGACCGGGCCTGGGCGGACGGTCTCCGCGACGAGCTGGGCTGGCTGGCCGGGGAGCTGGGCACCATGCGCGACGCCGAGGTGCTCCTGGAGCGGCTGCGGGAGCTGGCCCACCGGCTGCCGGCCGCGGACGCACGGGCCGCCGCGGGCCTCACCGGGCGGCTGGAGGCGGCCATCGAGGCGGCCCGCCAGGCACTGCTCGAGGCCATGTCCAGCCAGCGCTACTTCGACCTGGTGGAGCGGCTGGTGGAGGCCGCCGCCAGTCCCGTCCTCGGCGAGGCGATGGCCGCGGAGGCCGGCCGGCCGGCGGCCGAGGTGCTGCCGGGCCTGGTCGTCGAGCCGTGGCGGCGGCTGCGGCGCGCCGTGCGCCAGCTGGACGCGCGACCCGCCGACGCGGAGCTGCACGAGGTGCGGATCAGGGCCAAGCGCGCGCGCTACGCCGCCGAGGCGGTGGCGCCCGCGGTCGGCCAGGACGCGGCCCGCTTCGCCAAGCTGGCCGCCGCGGTGCAGACCGAGCTGGGCGAGCACCAGGACAGCGTCACCGCCCAGGCGTGGCTGCGCACCGCCGCGAGCGGGGTTCGGCGGGCGTTCGTGGCCGGCGAGCTGTGCGCGCTGGAGGCGGCCCGAGCCGAGGCCTCCCGCCGGACGTGGCGGAAGGGTTGGAAGCGGCTGGACCGGACCCGGGTCCGCACGTGGATGACGCCGGGACCGGTGGTGTGAAGCGCAGGCCGCCGGCGGCACCTGTGACCATCAGGGCCGCCGGCGGCATCGTCTGCCGGCCCGGACCTGCCGGCCCGACCGAGATCGCGGTGGTCCACCGCCCCATGCAGGACGACTGGACGCTGCCGAAGGGCAAGCTGGACGGCGGGGAGACGGCGGAGCAGGCGGCCCTTCGCGAGGTGGAGGAGGAGACCGGCCTGCGCTGCCAGGTCGTGCGCCCGGCCGGCTGCACGGCCTACATCGACCGGCGCGGCCGTGACAAGATCGTCTGCTACTGGATCATGCGCCCGCTGGGCGGCCAGTTCCGGCCGAACGCCGAGGTGGACGCGATGCGCTGGCTGACGGTCGAGGAAGCGCTGGCCAGCCTGAGCTACCCGGTCGACCGGGCCCTCGTGACCGCGCAGGACCTCACCTGACGCCGCCACCTCTCCCGAGGCCGCCGCCCTGGTGGTCCCTGGCTGAAGGTCGTGACCACGCAGACGAGGCCGCTCTCGGAGCAGTAGCCAGGCGCACGGAGCCACCACGATCACGAAGCAGCACGACGACGAAATCGATCTTCAACGCCAGAGGAAGCCTTCCACTTCCCTTCGTGTCCTCTGTGACGTCGTGCGCCTGGCTACTCCAGATCCCGGCCGCTCGCGCGGTGGGCGCCGCCGAGCCGGGCGGAGCGCTGTCCGTGCGTGCCCGGCGAATACAATCCGTGTGGCCACCATGGGCGACGAGGTAGGGAACGGCCGGAGCGCGATGACACGCCCGGAGCACGTCACGGTCACGGCGCTGGACGGCGCCGCGCAGGTGGCCTGGGAGAGGCCGGCCGGCCGCCGCGTCACGTCGTACGACCTGACACCCTGCGTGCACACCAACCCGCTGCCCTCGCGCACGGTGACCGTGGACGGCGCCGCCACCAGCGGCCTGGTCCGCGGCCTGACCAACGGCGAGACCTACACGATCCGGATCACCCCGTGGCACGAGGAGGCACCCGGCCCCTCGGCGCTGTCGCCGTCGTTCCAGCCCAACCCTCCGCCGGGCTCCCCGGCGGACGTGCTGGCCACGGCCGGGGAGCAGTCCGCCATGGTGGCGTGGACGCCGCCGGCGGACGGCGGCCCCGTCGACGAGTACAGGGTCGTGGCGATGCCGGGCGATATCGAGACCAGCGTGACGGCGCCGCAGGCGAGCGCGCTGGTGACGGGGCTGCGCAACCGGACGCGGCACACGTTCACCGTCACCGCCGTCAACGGCGCCGGCGCCGCCGTGTCCGGGCCGTCCAACCCGGTCTGGCCGGGCGACGACATGCCCCGGTACCTGTTCGGGCTGGAGCTGGTCTATCTCCTGGCGCTGGGCCTCGTCGCCTACCTCTACACGCTGAACCTCCAGGCGTTCACGGTGCAGGTGCCGTCCCTCGGCGGCGTGACGGTGCCCGGCATCAGGGAGGTGATCCCGGCGTCGGTCGCCGGCGTGCCGATCAGCATCCTCTGGTTCGGAGCCGCCGGGGCCGTCCTGGTCGGCCTCTACGGCATCTTCGACCACGGCCACCTGGACTGGCAGCGGCGGCTCAACCCCTGGCACATCGGGCGCCCGTTCACCGGCGCCCTGCTGGGCACGATCGGCTACATCGCCTTCGTGGGCGTCATCCGCGCCACCGGCGCCAACCCGGTCACGAACGACCCCGCCGGCCGGTTCGTCTACTACGTGGTCGCCTTCCTGGTCGGCTTCCGCGAGCTGGCCTTCCGGCAGCTCATCGCCCGCGTCAGCGACCTGCTGCTGGGTCCCGGGTCGGTCGCCGAAACGGACAGGGCACCCTCGGCGCCGGCCCGGCGGCTGCAGTACCCACCCGCACCGGTGCGGCCGGCCTCGACGGCGCCCGCGCCGACGACGTCCCGCCCGACCTGACGCTGGCCTCGGCCCCCTGGAGCGGGACGGGCGGCCGGCCCCGCGACCGGCTGGGCGGCAGACCCGATCAGTGCTCGTGCAGGATCACGCCGCGGATGTTCCTGCCCTCGATCAGGTCCTGGTAGCCCTGGTTGATCTCCTCCAGCCGGTACGTCCTGGTGACGAGCTCGTCCAGCTTGACGTCGCCCGTGCGGTAGAGGTCGAGCATCTTCTTGATGTCGTACATGGGGTTGGCGGACCCGAAGAGCGTGCCCTGGACCCGCTTCTGGAACAGCGTCAGCATGGTCCCCGAGAGGTGGATGGTCTTGTCCGCGATGTTGCCCAGTCCCGTCACCGTCACGGTGCCGCCCTTCCGGATGGCGTTGAAGCCGGCCTCGACCACGTCCTCCGTGACCACGCCGGCCGTGACGATGGCGTTGTCGGCGCCGACGCCGTGGGTCAGCTGGAGCACCAGCTCGTGCGCCTCCCCGGCGCTGGCGACGCTGTGGGTGGCGCCCAGCTCGTCCGCCATCTCGCGCTTGAACTCGATCGGGTCGACCGCGACGATGTACCGGGCTCCGGCGTGGCGCGCGCCCTGCACCGCGTTGATGCCGATGCCGCCGATGCCGTAGATGAGCACCGTCTCGCCGGGCTGGACGCCGGCCGCGTAGACGGCCGAGCCCCACCCGGTGGGGACGCCGCAGCCGACCAGCACCGCCTTCTCCAGCGGCAGGTCCTCGTCGACCGCGACGCACGAGTGCTCCGAGATGACGGAGTACTGCGAGAACGTGCCCAGCATGCACATGCCTCCGATGTCCTCGCCGTCGTGGTGGAAGCGGTACGTGCCGTCGAGCAGGCAGCCGTCCAGGATGGTGGCGCCCAGGTCGCAGAGGTTCTGCTGGCCCGTGGAGCACCAGCGGCAGGTGCCGCACGAGGGGATGAACGAGCAGACGACGTGGTCGCCCTCCTTCACACGGGTGACGCCCGGTCCGACCTGCTCGATGATGCCCGCTCCCTCGTGGCCGCCCACCATCGGGTACCGGGAGGGCATGTCCCCGGTCCTGATGTGGTCGTCGGAGTGGCAGAGCCCGGCCGCCACGTAGCGGATCAGGACCTCGTTGGCCTTCGGCGGGTCGAGGTCGAGCTCCAGCACCTCCCAGTCCCGGCCGGGACCCCTTAGCAAAGCGGACCTGGTCTTCATGGGCGAACCCCCCGGACGGCCGCCACCTGCTCCCTCGGGCGCTCGGTCCGCGGCGGCTCGGGCCCGACGCCGGTTCGACCATACTCCCGGCCGGCTCCGTGCGCCACTACCATCCGTGCCATGACGGCCAGGGCGGCGGCGCTGCTGGAGCCGCTGCAGCTCGGGGCGGGCCGGCGGGCACCCAACCGGGTGGTCTTCGCGCCGCACGTGACCAACCTCGCGGAGGACGGGCTGCCCGGAGAGCGCCTGGCGGCCTACTACGAGCGGCGGGCGCGCGGCGGCGCCGGGCTCCTGGTGCTGGAAGAGGCCTTCGCGCACCCCTCCAGCCACCCCTACGACCGGGCGATCAGGGGCTACGACCCGGCCATCGTGCCGGCCTACCAGCGGCTGGTCGAACGGCTGCGGCCGCACGGCGCCGTGGTCCTGGCGCAGCTCGGCCACGCCGGGATGCAGGGGACGGGTCACGTCCGCAAGCGGGTGCTGTGGGCGCCCTCGGCGGTGCCCAACCCGGCCACGCTGGAGATGCCGAAGGTCATGGAGCCGGAGGACGTGGCCGCCGTCGTGGAGGGCTTCGCGCTGGCCGCGCGCCACGCGGTCGAGGGCGGCCTGGACGGCGTGGAGGTCAACGCCGGCCAGCACTCGCTCGTGCGGCAGTTCCTCTCCGGGCTGACCAACCAGCGCGACGACGCCTACGGCGGCGACGGCCAGCGGCGCCTGCGCTTCGCGCGGGAGGTGCTGGCGGCGGTCCGCGGGGAGGTGGGGGAGCGGGGGCTGGTCGGGCTGCGGCTCTGCTGCGACGAGCTGGCGCCGTGGGCGGGCATTCGTCCCGAGGAGGCGCCCGACCTGGCCCTGGCGCTTCGCGCTGACGTCGACTACGTCAGCGTCGTGGCCGGGTCGATCTACAGCGTCGAGGAGACGCGGCCGGGGCTGCACCGGCCGGCCGGCCACCTGCTCGGCCTGTGCGCCGCCGTCCGCGAGCGGCTGGGCGGGCTGCCGGTGCTGGCCAGCGGCGGCCTGGTGGACCCCGTGCAGGCGGCCGAGGCGATCGCGGCCGGGCGGGCCGACGCCTGCGAGATGACCCGGGCCCTGATCGCCGATCCCGACCTGCCCCGCAGGGTGGCCGAGGGCCGCGAGGCCGAGGTCCGGCCCTGCATCCGCTGCAACCAGGACTGCTCGGTCCGCTCGGCCGCCAACGCGGCGGTCAGCTGCATCCACAACCCGGAGGCCGGGTACGAGTGGGTGCCGGCGGCTCCGGCGGCAGCCGCCAGCCAGGCGACCCGGCGCCACGTCCTGGTGGTGGGCGGCGGTCCGGCCGGGCTGGAGGCGGCCCTGGTGGCGGCGGCGCGCGGCCACCGGGTGACGCTCGTGGAGCGCCAGGCGGAGCTGGGTGGCGTGCCGCGGGCGGTGGCGGCGGCCGGCCAGCGCGAGCCCTTCGGCCTGGTCGCCGCCTGGCGGGCGGCGCGCCTGGGCGAGCTGGACGTCGAGGTGCGGCTGGGCGTGGAGGCGTCGGAGGCCCTGGTGCGCGAGCTCGGCCCGGACGCGGTGGTGCTGGCCACGGGCGCCCGGCCGCGGCCGCCGGAGGACCTGCCGGGCGGCGGCCTGCCGCACGTGGTCTCCGTGCGCGAGGCCCTGGCCGGGCGGCTGCCCGGGACCGGCCGGGTGGCGGTCCTGGACCGGCAGGGCTCGTACCCCGCGATCGACGCGGCCCGCTTCGCCGCGGCCGCCGGCCGGCCGGTCACGGTGCTGACCGAGGACCCGTTCGTGTCCGGCCAGCTCGGCGCCACAGGCGAGCTGTCGCCGTGGTACCGCGCGGCGGCAGCCGGCGGCATCGAGCTGCGCCCGCTGACCAGGGTGCTGCGGGTGACGGCCGGCGCCCTGCGCCTGCGCCACCGGTTCGGCGACGAGGAGGAGGACCTGGCCGCCGACTGCGTCGTGCTGGCCGACCACGAGCTGCCGGACGAGGGGCTCCACCGCCTGCTGGCCGGCCGCCTGCCCGGGCTGGAGCTGCATCGGGCCGGCGACTGCCTGGCGCCCCGCCAGCCGGTGACGAGCCGGGCGCCGGTGGCCCGAGCCGCCCGATCGGCCGGTCAGCGGCGCTCCCGCGCCGCCGCCTGCTCGATCAGGCTCCGCTGGCTGCGGAGCGCCCCGGCCGGCAGGGCGTCGACCGGGAAGAACTCGGCGGCCAGCACCTCGGCCGGGTCGAGCCGGCCCAGGTCGCCGGCCAGGCGGGCCGAGTAGAACACCTCCACGCGCAGCCGGTAGCCGCCGACCACCCGCAGCAGGCGCACGTCCGTGATGGCGCCGCCGGTCTCCTCGCGCAGCTCGCGGGCCAGCGCGGCCTCCAGGTCCTCGCCACGGCGGACGTAGCCGCCGGGGAGGCCCCAGGAGCCCTCGGGCCAGAAGCGGTGACGGAGCAGCAGCACGCGGCCCTGCTCGTCGAAGACGACGGCGGCGACCGCCACCATGAACTTCGCCTGCGACAGCCACAGCGCCCACCACTGCAGCGGGCCCGCGAGGGCGTGCCAGAGGCGGGCTGCCAGCCGCGTGCTCGGGGTGGCCATGCCTGGTCATTGTGGCGGGGAGGCCCGCCGCCGCCCGACCAACCCGGCGGCCCCGATAATGACGCCGTGCGGCACCCGCGGTTCCCCTACCTGTTCTCGCCGCTCCGGCTGGGCCCGGTCACGCTGCCCAACCGCGTCGTCTTCTCCGCCCACCTGACCAACCTGGCCGAGCGCAACCGTCCCGGCCCCGACCTGGTCGCCTACTACGAGGCGCGAGCCCGCGGCGGCGCCGGCCTGATCATCACCGAGGAGCAGTCCGTCCATCCCACGGACCACGCCTACGAGCGCCTGATCAGGGCCTTCGACGAGTCGGTCGTCCCCGCCTACCGGGTGCTGACGAGCGCCGTGCACGCCCACGGCACCCCCGTGCTCGCCCAGATCAACCACAACGGCGGCCAGGCCTCCTCCCTCTACACCCGGCTGCCCGTCTGGGCGCCGAGCCCCGTTGCCGACCCGCTGTTCCGCGAGGTGCCCAGGGAGATGGACGCCGCCGACATCGCCGAGGTCGTGGCCGCCTACGCCCGGGTGGCCCGCCACGTGCGGGACGGCGGCTTCGACGGCGCCGAGCTCCAGGCCTCGCACAGCTCGCTCCTCCGCCAGTTCCTGTCGCCGTACGCCAACCGGCGGGCCGACGCCTACGCCGGCAGCGTGGAGCGGCGGGCGCGCATCGTCAGGGAGGTCGTCGAGGCGATCCGGGCCGCGGTGGGCCGCGACTTCGTGCTCGGCGTGCGCGTGCCCGGCGACGAGCTCATCGACGGCGGCCTGACGCTGGAGCACACGGTCGAGACCGTCCGCATCCTGGACCGGGACGGGCTCCTCGACTACTACAACACGTCGCTCGGCACCGCCACGCACACGCTCTTCATGGTCGAGGGCTCGATGCACCTGCCGCCCGGCTACCAGCTCTTCGCCGCCGCCGCCCTGCGGGAGGTGACCGACCGCCCGGTCGTCGGCGTGGGCCGCATCAAGGACCCGGTGCAGGCCGAGCAGGTGCTGGCGAGCGGCGCCTGCGACCTGGTCGGCATGGTGCGCCAGCAGATCGCCGAGCC
>WNGQ01007343.1_pt1 | contig 14081 bp, 15 predicted proteins | sample 5407661 | NCBI WGS metagenome assembly WNGQ01 (sample SAMN13153382, study PRJNA577476) | soil metagenome | isolation source: 60 cm soil or saprolite under Garry oak tree replicate 2 | place: USA:California | collected 2016-06-15
CATACCAGCCGAACAGGGTGCTGGCGAGCGCGTTGGGCCGCGAGATTGTCAATTTGCCCGGAGGACACCTCGGCTTCGTGTCCTCTCCCACCGAGTTTGTAAAGGCACTCATTGACGCACTCAAAGACGAGACCATTCCAGAGCAGGGATAACTTCTGCTATGGAGAAACACAGCAGTTATCCACCGCTCTGGAATGGTCTCCGCGCTTCGTCCATGATCGGCGTGTCCCTTCTGAACGGGTGTTAGCTCAGCTAGCAATGGCCCTCCATCTTCCAGCGGACCTGCTGTATTTTGCCTTGGGAAAACTGCCACCTGACATACGAGCCTGCAAGGCTTCCGAAGAGCAGGTGCTCGTAGCCTTGCAGGCTCTGCGGCAGTTGCTTGTCTCATTTTCATAGGAAGACATCATTCCTTGCTCGCAGCGTGAGCAATAGCCCCTCCCCCCGTGGAGAAGGAGGAATGGGCCCTCCTTCTCCACGCCTGGAAAGCGATCTTTCGTCAGAAAGGATGAGTTTGTGACTTCGTTTGGAGCAGCCCTTTTTGGTAGGATGGTGAGAGGCGCTCTACTGCAAAGTTGTGCATTCTATTGCAAAGCCGATATCGCTCTATTGCAAAGCCGATGCCGCTCTACGGCAATTCCAGAATCCACACTTCCTCAGTGAGGTTAGCTACTATGCGAGAAGACAGGTCACTTAACTGCGCTTTGGTAAATCTCTTTGGTAGCTTGTTACTTGAAGATAATAACTAGAAGACCTGCCAAAGGCCGATAGTGACCACATAGTAATCTTCACTATCTCTAAATCTGTTCCACACAAGTAGAGGAAGATGGAAGTTTTCACTAGCACTCATGACCGCCTCAACGTCTATGCTGATGGTCGGTCTTAGTTTAGTCTGGGTTGGTCTATACGGAGAAAGATCTCTTAACCATGCAGCTCCGCTGGGCAGCATTACTAACAGGATACGATTCTGGCGCTTAAGATTAATCGCCTCACGGGTTCTCTCCCATGCAATAAAGTCTCCATCGAATTGGGAGTAACCGTATTGTAGCAAACCACTGTACGCAGATAAAAATACATCTGCCTTTTCTATTGCTATGTTTTCTGCTTCGGCAAAATGTGGAGCTGTGCAATGAAAAGAAATCCAGCCGTCTGCATCGAGAAATTCGTTCCATCTCTCGCTTTCTATGGTCTTGGGCAATTTTTCCTGTATACTCTTATGGTTGAGGAACTGAACGTCACCAACCGTCTCGTCTTCTTCAATAAGAAGGCCTTTAAAAGGTACAAATGCCACGATTTCCTTAGCAGAGCTATCCAACCCTGCTATAAAAAGTTTATCTTTAGGGAACCCCGCTAGGCGTGCCGTCGAATAGAACACTTCTTGATGTTGGGCACCCGTTACAGTTAGAGCCCTAATGCCTATTTCAGTAAGCTCTATGCCGCCGACAAGGTTTATCACTATCTGATCGTTTGGCTCGTCCTTTATCGAAGCAATGTTTCCACCAAAAATGCGCCTTTTTCGGCTTATCGAATTGATCACCAGATCGTCTAGGTAATTTATGGCTCCAAGCTTAAGAAAATCGCTCATATTAAAACGTAGTGTGGCAAGATTAACGTTGTTAATCCTCTGAGTAATTTTGTAGTCATGGCATATTATTGAAACGCTGCCGAAAAAGACCTCTATTTCATCCATGCTTCGATTTTGCGACAGACCATTTGGTCGTGTCTCTTCTACTTTCTTTGATTTGGCAGTCACCAGCATGGTTCTATTGGTTTTGCCCATTTAATCTTAGCATTGCAGTCTAGCCGCTCAGTGCTGGCCAGGGTGACTGGTGTTCCCTCAGCAGCTGAGGTAGGTGCGGCAAGTCGGAACAGAAGCCTATAAACTGATAGGCTTGCGTGGGGTTGAGTATTATATACTATCTAAATTCCCTCCATCCATATACATTAGTAACTCTATAAAGTCGCCTACCACGGCTGTCTAACGGATCTGCTGGCATTGCTCCCACGCTGGGCCTGCTCCGCGCGCTCATCGGTCAGCGACAGACTATACAGAGTTCTTCCACAGCATCACTCTGTTAGGTCAACAGGATGAAAAGTAACGCGCTTCTGTGGAGGCCCTGCCTGCCCGTTGTCATCATATTCGGTATGGGAGCGGCGAAGGTACACCGCAAAGCAGACGAGTTTCAGCGTGTCTGCGCTGTACACGCCATTCTCATTCTCGGCTTTCAACGTTCGCGTAGTGCTTGACAGAACGTGAAAATGCTTGCAGCAATCCTTCTCCCTGCACCAGCGCATCAAACCGGAGGTGGCCCACCTGCTGCAACGCCCAATCTAGCCAGCTATCTTCATGAGCATATCAGTCGGCAAACATCTGAGCATCTCTCTCCGCTTGGGACAATCTGGTTTGCGGCACAATGATCGTTTCTCTCACCCGATTCCCTGGAATCGGACACCGAACAGCTCTGGCGCCATGTCGCTCCATCTGTAATCGTTGCTCTTCCAACGGAACACCGCCATTCCAGAGAACCGCCGGTGCAAGTATGATTCCGGCAAGAGCGGGGTAAGATGCCAACTTCTGTTGAAGAAAGGGTGCGAGAACGGTGAGCAATTCTTCCAGGGTCATGCCTGCAAGCCGCGTTGCCTGCCAGAGGCCAGCGTACTCATCCAGCCGTACCCAAACAGGGGTCGAGCTTTCTTTGGCCTGCTTCTGCTTATCTTGGAGGCGTGCCACCAATCGCTCCAGGATTCTGGCTTCCTCTGTTGGGCTCGTGATTCCCCACGGTTCCCCGGCTGTGGCTTCGGTGGGGCGAAAGATCGTCAACAGCCCGTCATGCGGCCCTGCTATCTGTCGGGAAGTTCCATCCTGCCCGGTGATTCGTGCTGCTGCTTCGATTTCCCGGAACCACTGCTTCATCTCCTCTTCTGCCCGCGACCAACCGAGGAATCCCGCAATACGCACGCCATTCTGCCATTCCAGGTTCATCAATTGCCAACCGAGACGTCGATAAAACGCCAGGGACTTCCGTTCCGCATCCGACATCCGCATGGATGTCGTCTCTACCAGGAGGAGCCGGGCTGAGTCACGAGTGAAACACACATCTGCCGAATGGGTGTTTCCGAGAGATGGCTCAAACTCAAGGGTCCATCCTGCTCGCAAACCCAGGCTCGCCACTTCTAGTTGGAGCAGCGCACCTATCCAGGTGATTGGTTGCAGGTTTTCTCGCAAGTCTTTCCGCGCCAGCCCAAATCTGTTCGTGGGGCTGTTCTGTTGAAAGAGATGAAGCTGAGTGGCCATCTGAATCAGATTGGCATACACCCACGGGACATCGTTGGCAGGCCAGAACCCAAGCGAGAAGATGGGGTGCAAGCTTGGCTCCACTCCTTCCGAGACACGTTGAGTGGCCATCTTCGCTTTCACTCGTTGGAGAAAATCATTCCCCAGCATGCATTGAAGCGTCTCCACCGCCCAATGTGCGACGCTCCGACCGTCAGAGGTGAGGCAGGTGGAGTCATCAATGAACAAGTCCCAGATGGACCAATCCATCGGTCGCCTGCCTTCAAACGCATCAACCATAGCTCTATGGCGTGGCAATATCTCATCATTGGGAGAAGAAGGATGCTGTTCGTCAGCCATAATTTCGTGCCTCGATAGTGCTCGTTCCTTGTTTGATACCTGGTAGAACATATGATATCGGGCCTGTCAATTGGACAAATTTCGAGAAGCAGAATGTTAAGTAGTGACGGACATCCGCCACACAAACATACACATTTCCTCGCGCAATGGGCACTCGCCTCTCAAGGGTCTGACGCGTGTTCCTTTCGCGATGAGCCCCCCTCGAATGGAGAGGCAACCGGGATTACCTGCCGGATGAGGGCGAGGAGTTCCCGGACATGGAAAGGTTTCTGGAGCACACGTTCCCTCATCCCCAGCTCTGCTTGCATCTGCTTACTCGTCGTCAGCACTATGATTGTTGGCAGTACCCCGATGGCATCCCGCCAACGAGTGCGCAGGTGATACAAGAAGTCTGCCGCCTCGTTCGTGCCGAGGAGACTCAGATCGAGGAGCAGCACCATGGGGACGTCTCCACAGGTCATGGCCTTGTTCGCCCAGGTGAGGACAGCGTGCCTGCCACCACACACCGTTGCGCGATATCCCGCCAACTGAAGTGTCCAGCAGAGCAGATCCTGGATCGCCGGTTGATCCTCGGCGATCCAGATGTGAGAGGCAGCCGGGGGAGCGTCTGCCCCGGGATGCGCCTTGCATCCGCCTGCGTTGCCAATGTTCCTATTTCCAGCCGTCATACCGATTACTTTCTTTTCCGAATAACGAGCGCCGGACCCTGCAGAGAGCAGCGTTCCTCACTGTGGGAGGAACGCTCGCCCGTGCGGGAGGCGTTGCCCGCGGTCAGTCGTGCCTCGGCTTTCGCTTCACTCGAATGAGCTGCGCTTGCCCGCAGACACAGATCAGGATCGCCGCGCTGGTGCGCTCGAGCGAGTCGAGCACGGCGCTCGCTTGCGAAAGCGGCACATAGAGCCGGGCCTGGCATTTCACACAATGCAGTTCCATGTCTACCACCTCTTCGGTGCCGGAGCGCTGGTTGCTCGTCATCGTGTCTCCTGCTCGATGCCTGGCGCTCGTCCATCCCCGCGCACGATGCGTCCCACGCGCTCGTACCGCTCCGGTGCGCGTCTCGCCAAAACAGTCGCGTAGACCAGACCGAGGACGACCCAGGCCAGCACGAAGAGCGGCAGAATATTGGAGGGGAACGGTGTCGGTGCAAAGCCGAGCGTGGTGAAGAAGGTTCCAATTCCTGGGATGGGAGGCACCAGGTAGGACACCAGTGGTAGCAACAGGAGCAGGGTGCTTATTGCGGGGGCCATGATGTGGGGAAACACCCACAGTTCGCCTCTCGTGCGCGCAAAGAAGGGAGCTGCCACGTTGGTGAGGAGATAGACCAGGATGATGCACATGGTGACGATGCTGGCGAGCCAGCCAAAGGAAATGACCCCGCTGGTCTGCTGCCAGGTCGTCCCGTTCGCGATGCCCAGAGCATAGGAGACGCTGCCATCCGAGTTCGTGTGTTGGATCACCAGCCCCAGGAACAGGATGACCAGCAGGGTGAACCCGCTTTGCGCGAAGGTGGCCATGTAGGGACTCTTCCAGCGCAAATGCGTCTTGCCAAAGATGCCGGGGAGGATGCCTTCGCGTCCCATGCTGTAAAAGTAGCGTACCATGGCCTGGTGCATGGCGAAGGCGCTGGCGAAGTTGCTCGTTACCACGAAGACCACGAGCGCGGTGCCCAGCCAGCTTCCGACATACCGACCGGCCAGTTCGATGTACTGCTGGGGCGCGTTGTTCACGTTGCCGAGGATGTCCCCAGCGTGCTGCCAGCCCAGGCCAATCGTGGCTGAGTAGCTTGTCCAGGTGTAGAGGACCGCGAGACCGATGAGCAGCGAGAAGATCGCGAGCGGAATCACGCGCCGCGGACTCCTGGCCTCCTCCCCGTAGACCGCTCCGGTCTCGAATCCGACGAAGGCCAGGATCCCGAGGATCCTGGCGATGCCGATGCCCAGCGCGCCTCCTGGGGCTACTCCTTTGAGCTGCGCGCCTGCTGGGGTGAACGTATGCAGGAGGTCATGCCCCGCGGCCCCTCCCTTGAGCGTGATCGCCGCGTTCAGGATGACGAGCGCCAGCACTTCGGCCACGGCGAACGGGGCCATCACCCACACCGACGCCTTGATGTCAAAGTAGGACAGGGTCCCAACGATGAGGGTCAGGATCACGGGCATATGTGACCCACCCGCCAGGCAAGTGAAAGCCCAGCCCTGACAGGTTGATGTCCAGTGATCCTCCGACGGTCGCCTGCAGCGCTGCCTCGAAGAGGGCGTAAGCGCCCAGCATCAGCCAGCCCACCTGAAAGGCAGCACCGCTGCCCAGACCATGCCGCACCCAGGTGTAAAAGCCGCCCGCCGAGGACAGGTGGCGCACGAAATACACCACAGGCACTCCCAACAGCAGCACCCCCACCGCCGACAGGACAAAGACCAGTGGGGTCGCAGCTCCCGCTTGCGACGCCATCACCGGGACATTAAAGAGCATGGACGCGGCGGGCGCGATGGCCGCCACGCACAAGAAGAGAATAGCAGGCAGGCCGAGGGCATTAGTGTGCAGCTTCTCGACGGGAGCCTGTTCCACGTCGATATCACCGCCGCTCTGGCCTCCGCCAGCCGGGATAAGTTCATCGGATGTTGCCATGAGAAAAAACCTCCATGAAAACGTTGTAGACTGAGAAAAAGACAGAACCTCCCCTCCCATCGAGCACAAATGCTCTTGATGCCGCGTGCTTTCCTGCATCAGCCTCGCGCACGTTTCACGTTCCTCCTTGCGAACCACTCGCAGTATGCAGCCGCTGATAGGTTGTCCAGAGCGGCACAAAGCCCGTGCGCGGCCAGAACCGCCCGGCCTGCGGGTTGTCTGGGTTATACCAGAGGATGTATCCGTCAAGCTGCACTCCAGTGGCGGCAAAAGCATCAAAGATGGCCTGCAAGAGCAGGCGACCGATGCCCTGCCCACGCCGCTCCTCGCGCACACTCACATTATCGATGCAGCCGTAGCGGCCCGGTGGCGTGAACCCCGTCTCATCGTCGAGCGAAACGTCGAGGAGCGTATTTTCCGCCATGGCCACGATCTGGCGCTCCTGCTCCACTACGAGCACCAACGGCGCTCCTTCCGCGAGACTCACCCCTTGCCACAGGCGGGCGAGCTTGCGGCGGAAGGCTTCGAGCACGATGGGGCTGCTGCGCACGAAGGGTGTGTAGCGTTCGTGGTAGCGCAGTTCTTCCTCCAGCAGCCCCACAAGATCCTCCTCGTCTTCGGGTCGTGCTGTGCGCGTGACGAACGGCGGCAAGGAGGCACGCGCACTCTCCTCAAGGGGCTGGAGCCAGCACATGGCGCACACGCTGTCCAGCCGAAATCCCTGCTCAGCCAAGAGCGGCTCCAGCCAGGGATCGGCGCTCGGCCAGCGGATGAGATCCCCGGTCGTCTGATGGCTTTGCCAGAACTCGGAGAGAGCCGCAAGCAGGGCGGTCGCGACCGCACGCGCGTCGGCATCTGCCGGGTCGGGAAGCGCCAGGGTGCGAGCGACCCCGTTGCGTGTTGAAAGAAAAGCCCGCAGGATGCTGGTCAGGGAGAGCTGCCACACCGAGGGCCGGACATACCCGCGGACCTGCCCGTCTTCATCAAGGGCTACCAGGGGGTGTTCGTCACTATCAAGCGACTCAGCAAGCGCTGCCTCAAGCTCCGATCGCGCCTGGGCAGCCGGCAGGCGCGCATCGAGGGCGCGTTGGCGTGTCTGCTGCGCGAGGAGGAGGGAAGCCGCGGCCCGGCTCTCCTCCTCGTCGGCGACGGTGACGAGAATCGGTTGGTTCATCAAAGGTTCCTTCCTTTCCGTCAGAGCTGCTCCGAAGCGCCCATCTGCTCCCATTGCGCCTCGCTGGTGGTGAGCATGCTCCCGATGCCGCAGAGCATGAGGCAGGCGAGGGTGAGCCCTCCCACAATGAGCACCCACGTGCCATTGGGAATCAGCGTGGGGATGAACGAGTTGAACAGCGTGATCACGATCGTTGTCCCGCACAGCACGGTTCCCACCAGGACACTGGTTCCCAGAAGAGGCAGAGGGACGACGCGCAGGTGACGGAACACCTGGCGATGGCGCATGTAGAGCGCAGCCACGTCGAGGAACGGGAACATGAAGGACACGGACCAGAACAGCAGGAGGCTGGCGCCCAGCACGTTATAGACCTCGCTGGTAAAAGTCGCGGGCGTGCCGAAGAAGCCGAACTGCGGCACCAGGAAGTAGAGTAGTGCCGCAAAGATCCCTGCAATGATCAGTTGCGTGACGAGGGCACTTGTGGGAACTCGCTCCTTATTGAGCCTGGCGAAACGGATCGAGACCCGCCCGTCGATGGCTGCTACCAGGAACAGGCGCGCGAAGCAGAGGTTGAGGGCCACCGGGATGAGCAGGAAGTACAAGAGCAGGCAGACCGCCATGACGCTGCCGCCAACTTTGCCGAACACACTCTCCACCGTTGCGATCAGCAACACCATCGGGTTGACGGTGCTCCCGGCCACTCCGGCCCCCTGCACGGCCAGCAGCGCGAAGGTGAAGACCAGGTAGCCGACAAGGGTGAGGATCGTCCCCCACGTCAGGTGGCGCGGGATCGCCTTGCGGTCCTTGATCTCTCCCCCCAGCGCCAGTGGCATGTCCGATCCCATCAGGGCGAGCACCACACTGCCCAAGAGGGCCAGGTTCGCCTGCGGTCCCCAGGGTGATCCGCCAACCGGACAGGTCGGCAAAGTTGGTGGCGGAAGGGCGTCCCTTGACGAGCCAGAGCACCGCGGCTCCCCCGATGAGCACAGTAGCCAGACCCATCCCGGTGGCGGCGGCGTTGAGGACATACTGCACCATGCGGGTGCGCCGACAGGAGAGGATCCCCGTGAAGAGGAGGACGCCAAAGATGGCGAGGCCTTGCTGCCAGGAGGGCACGAGCCAGGAGGCATTGAGTGCCTGCAAGCAGGAGACGAAGGCTGCGGCGGCATTGACGATGGAGAGCACGCCCGGCAGCCAGGCGCAGACTCCTACGAAGAACGCCCATCCCGGCCCCAGCGCGTGATGAGTCCAGTTGTAGATCGAGCCTTCGTAGGGGAAGACGGCGGCCAGTTGGGCCAGCACGAGCGAACAGGTGATAAAAAAGAGCGTGCCGCCGATCACCCAGTAGGTGAAGCTGGCAGGACCGCCCGCCGCCAGGGGGGTGACGTTGGTCACCCAATACACATTCAAGAGAAATAAGCTGGTCAGATCGACGGTTCCCAGCAGCGGAGGGAGGACACGCGGGCTATAGCCCTCCGACAACAACGACGCCGATCTGCTGCTAATGAGCGTCTCAGGCGGTCGCTCTAAAGACTTCGTGCGCATAGTGTTGAGCCTTCCTTTTGTCTGGCTTCTTCTTTCATATTTCTGCTTCCTCACATCCTCTCAAGAGGAAGACCGGTCACATAGAGAACCTTCTTCAGGCTTCAGAGTGCGAAGCCCGGCGTCGTGTTCTCTACAGCGGTTGCCAAAAGTATTGAGCTCTACGGGAGAGGCTCCACTTGGCCCACCAATACATGTTGTGAGGGTTCAACACTTCTGCGAACCGCTGTAGGAGTGGTTTGTGCGCGCAGGTGGTGAGCACAAAGCAAAGGCCACAGAATGTCTCCTGTTGCACCTCGTCCAGTACCTGGAAGAGCAGGCGCTCACAGGCGTTCTTGCTGATCACTTGCTGTTCCAGGAGAAACGCTCGGATCTGTTGTCCGAAGACCTCTACCTGGCGTACAAAACAGGGATGCGCTCCTGTGCCTGTTGAGACTTCAATGGCCGCGGGAAGATGCTGCACCTGTTGGTAGCCACTCGCACGGAACCAGCTTCCCATCATGGGAGTGATCCCCAGGTGGCGGCGTTCGTCGGGCTGACCGAGCTGTCCGGTTTCTCCGCGCCGGCATACGAAGAGTGCTGCAAGCTCTTGCAGAGATGGCGGGACGAAGCTATGCCCTGCCGCCTGCAGAGCGCGGCAGATCAGCGCTGTGAGGTGCTCAAAGGCCGGGCTGGTGGTAATCGGAAACTCCATCTCCGTCCAGCAGACCATTCCACCAGAACGGCAAAGCCGGAACAACGTGCGTAGGAGCGCCGGGTAGTCGGTGGTAAGCAGTGTGGAAGCAAGAAAGGCCATATGGATGAGATCGAAAGCATCAAGTGGAAAGCCATCTTCCTCGAGCGACCGCATATCCTGCACGACAAAGTGTGCATTAGAAAGATCACCTTCCTCGGCGAGACGGCGGGCATAGGCAATACACGGCTCGCTGGTATCGATCCCGGTCACCTGCATATGCGGGTAGGTGTGTGCCACATCCAGGACCCAACCCCCGGCTCCACAGCCAACATCAAGCGCGCTATACACCTGGGCGGGATCAACATGTGCTGGTGGAAGGCTCCCACCCAGCTCCTCGAAGAGCTGACGGGCGAGTTGCAGTTGTCGTACCAGTTCCCGCTCCTCAACCCGTAAGGGCGAAGAAGAAGAAAGATGGTGAGCCATCAGCTACCTCCTCTCTGCTTATGGGATGCACCTGCCACGATGGTGGAGAGCCACCGGCGATTCTCAGAGAGGGAATCACCCTTCGCTTCGGTGAGCAGCGTCTCCCGGTCAATCAACCGCGCCTGCTCACAAGCGCTTTCAGCGTCGATCACGCAGGTAGGCTTCGGTATGGCCGGTTCAAGCCAACAACTCGACATCGTGTTTTTTGCTCCATTTGTGTGAAAGAGTGTGAGTGTGTAGCGCTCTGTCTGAGCATCTTGCCGGTACCGATTACAAAGCTTCCAGCGTCTCGGCCAGCATCCTGCTGGCTTCCTGTTCCCCCACCAGTTGCTTGAGCGTCTCGTGGTAGGCGCCCATCTGCTCCATGCGCCTGGTAATAAACTCGTGCTTGGCCGTGCCAGAGGCCAGGCCAGTCAGCCCGCGCGTGGCGGCTTCATATTCTTGGGCGATGCGTTGCCGCCGTCCATAGATGGCTTCCATCCTTCTGCAATCTTGCTCACGGTGCTTGATGTTCATCGATGTGCTGTGCCTGGGAGGGGGAAAGACTTCCGCTGAGACGTGAGAGCGCGCCATTGCCTCCGAGGAAACCGGCTCATGTCTTCCTTGCCCCCTTGCTCCCTCGGCGCTGCGAACAGCGTTCCCCAGAGTGGTCTGGATCACCGCAAGCAGCCGGTCGGTCTTGAAGGGCTTGGTCAGATAGGCATGCGCGCCGACCAATCGGCCCTTGAGACGGTCGAGGACTCCATCACGCCGCGAGAGAATCACCAGCCTGGTGCGCTCCAGCGCAGGCCTGACTTTGATTTGTTGGATGATCTGGTAGCCGTCCAGTTTGGGGAGACCAACATCGACCACTACCAGGTCAGGAATGTGCGCTTCCGTTGTGTTGAGCCAGCATAAGGCCTCGACGCCATCCGGGAAGCTTTTCACCTCGTAGCCCGCCCGGTGCAGACAGGTTTCCAGAATTTTGCGAATCACGAGCGAGTCATCAATGACCATCACAAACGCGCTCATCCTTTGTCCCTTTCGTCATCGTGTCTGATGGGAAGCTTTTTGCTCTCTCTGGCGCTTCTCATGCTGCGCCTGTGTATGCCTCAACACAAGGCATACACAACACACATGGGGCTATCCTACCTGCGCCTGTTCACCTGACGGTGACAGGAACTTACGGAGGAAGGCGCAAGATGTGACGACAGCGGTCAGGGGCGCATGGTTGCGGAGCGCTTCTGAGGAAGAGGCTTACGAGGGGAGGGGACGAGGTGAAGACGTGCAGGTGCTGCTACAAAAACAATTCGGCCAGTTCTTTGATGCGCTCTTCATGCGGCCAATGTCGGCGTGCCTGCCTGTAAACAGCACTGGCTTCTTTGCGTTGCCGCTGGCTGCTCACTATCTTGGTACTGCCCATCATTCATGGAAAAAAGGAGAGAAAGAGTTCCAGGACATCTAGAGTACTGGTCAGGAAATCAAGCGCTGAACTGCTCATTGGATGCGTGAGCCCATGTTCGCTCTGTTCTCTCTTGACAGAAGAGTGATTGTGTACTATATTTTTATAGTGATTAGTCACTCTCTTTTTGTAAGATGTTGAAAGGAAGAGCTTGTTGCTGATGAGAACACGCCAGTACATTTTGGAGGCGGCAGAACAGATGCTTCAAACGAGAGGTCTGGCTCGCCTAACCAATAAAGAGATTGCTGAGGCCGCAGGATGTGCTGAAGGAACTCTGTACAAACACTTTGAAACCAAGGAAGCGTTAATCCTGGCAGCGATTGAAGAGAACGTGCCAGATTTTCTCGCCGTTGTCCGGGAAGAACGGATCGGGCAGGGAGCCATCGAGGAGAATGTGCGCGACATTGCCCTGGCCTCCATTCGGTATTACCGCAAACTGCTGCCTTTAACCACGGCTTTATTTGCGGACATCGATCTGCTGAACCATTTTCGCCTCTGGATGCAGGAGCGCAAAGGCGGACCATTGAACATCTATAAGCAGGTGGCAAGCTATGTTGCGGCAGAGCAGCGTCTTGGTCGGCTCAAGCCAGAGATCGAGCCATTCTCGTTCGCTGCTCTGCTGTTGGGAGCCTGCCATCAGTATGTCTACGTCCAATACTTCCAGGGGCACGATCCCTTTCCTGTTTCAGAAGAGCAGTTTGTTGCAGGCCTCGCACACACGGCTTTGCTGGGAGGAGGCGTTCCGTAGAAGTAACCTCTCGAGGTGTTCGCATGCATCCCTTGCAGCGTCCCTTTCCATAAGCATTCTTTCTTAAGAAGAGAGAGATGTTGACAACCTTACTACAGGTCTACCGTATGACCGTTTGTATTCAGAAAGGAACAGAGAACAACGTGATTAGTGCAACATTTCCCTATCAAAAAAAGCGGAAACTTGTTCTGGGAGTGGAGATGGCGTATGTGGACGAGAGTCAGGGTGATCCCATTGTCTTCCTGCATGGCAATCCCACCTTCTCCTACATCTGGCGCAATATTCTTCCTCATGTCGAGGCGCTTGGCCGCTGCATTGCCCCTGATCTCATCGGCATGGGCGATTCACAGAAGCTGCCCCAGAGCGGCCCCGGCTCCTATACCTTCGTCGAGCATCGCCGGTACCTGGATGCACTTCTTGAGCAACTCGGCGTTCGCCAGCGTATCACCTTTGTGGTGCATGATTGGGGATCGGCTCTAGCCTTCGATTGGGCTCGTCGTCACCCGGACGCGGTGAAAGGTCTTGCCTATATGGAAGCGATTGTCAAGCCCTACACCTGGAGCGAGTACCCGGAAACAGCACGCCAGACTTTCCAGGCGTTGCGGTCTTCAGCAGGCGAACAAATGGTGCTGGAACACAACTCCTTTATCGAGTTCAATCTTCCCCAGACGATTCTGCGCAGGTTGACGGAGGAAGAGATGAATACCTATCGCCGTCCGTTTGCCGAGCCGGGCGAAGCGCGTCGCCCCACGCTCACTTGGCCACGTCAGCTTCCGATTGATGGAGAGCCAGCCGATGTGACCGAAATCGTGCTGGCCTACGGAGAGTGGCTTTCCCACAGTCCCGTTCCCAAATTATACATTCAGGGCGATCCAGGCAGGTTACAACCGAGTCAGCATGAGTTCTGCCGAGCCTTTCCCGCGCAAAGCGAGGTGATCGTGCGAGGGCTTCATAATCTCCAGGAGGACTCTCCTGATGAGATTGGCACGGCTCTTGCGAACTGGCTGCAAACCCTGGAATAGCTTCCGAAGGAACAGAAAGCACTATGATGAGCGCAACATTTCCCTATCAAAAAAAGCATCAACTGGTTCTGGGGCGAGAGATGGCATATGTCGATGTAGGAAGTGGTGATCCCATTGTCTTCCTGCACGGCAATCCTGCTTCATCCTATACCTGGCGCAATGTGATCCCGCACTTGGAAGGATGGGGCCGCTGTATCGCCCCTGATCTCATCGGCATGGGCGACTCGGAGAAGCTTCCCAAGAGTGGCCCCAATTCTTATACGTTCGTCGAGCATCGGAGCTTTCTAGATGCGTTGCTCGACGAGCTAGGGGTCAATGAGCAGGTAACCTTTGTCATGCACGATTGGGGAGCATCTTTTGGCTTCGATTGGGCTCGCCGCCATCCCAATTCTATCAAAGGCCTCGCGTATATCGAGGCGAATGTGAGGCCCTTTACCTGGGAAGACTTTCCTGAGTTTACACAGCGGGGCCTCCAGATGCTGCGGGGAGAGGCGGGAGAACAGCTGATTTTGGAGCAGAATTTCTTCATCGAAAGGGCGCTGCCCCCCACTATCCTCCGTGGGCTGACTGACGAAGAGATGGCGGAGTATCATCGCCCCTTCATCGAACCCGGAGAAGGGCAACGGCCCATGTTGACCTTTCCACGCCAGGTTCCGATCAATGGAGAGCCTGCTGAGGTTGCCGAAATTTACGAGGCGTATGCCAAATGGCTTGAGCAGAGTCCGGTTCCCAAGCTGTT
>WNGQ01009728.1_pt2 | contig 14079 bp, 10 predicted proteins | sample 5407661 | NCBI WGS metagenome assembly WNGQ01 (sample SAMN13153382, study PRJNA577476) | soil metagenome | isolation source: 60 cm soil or saprolite under Garry oak tree replicate 2 | place: USA:California | collected 2016-06-15
CAATATGCAGGGCGAGGCGATGGTGCTGGATGCGGTCAGGCGCTGCTGGGCCTCGCTGTGGACGGCACGGGCGATTGGCTACCGTGCACGGCATAAGATCGCGCCGCAGGATGTGAGCCTGGCAGTGGTCGTGCAGGAACTGGTGCCAGCGGACGCGTCAGGCATCCTCTTCACCGCGAATCCGCTAACGGGTGTACACGAGCAGGTGATGATCAATGCAGCATGGGGGCTGGGTGAGGCGATCGTCAGCGGACAGGTCACACCCGATACGGTCGTCGTTGATAAGGCTAGCGGGACGATCACACAACAGGAGATCAGTGAAAAAGACGTGATGACCGTGCGCACGCCAGAGGGCACGCATGAGCAAGCGGTACCAGCGGATCAGCGCACGCGAGCAGTGCTTAGCGCGTCGCAGGCGGCCGAACTGGCCCGCCTCGGTGTACGAATAGAGCAACTTTATGATAGACCAATGGATATCGAGTGGGCAATGAAAGACTGGCGCTTCTTTATTGTGCAGGCTCGCCCGATAACGGCATTGCCTGAAGCTCAGGTCAAGCCTGCGGCCAGATCACAGGTGACACAAGTAATAGAGTGGAAGTTGCCCCAACCCAACGGAAAATACACACGGGCAAGCGTGATGGAACTGTTGCCTGATCCACTCACACCGCTGTTCGCCACGCTCGGACTACCAGCATGGTCCAGGGCTACATACGCATTCATGATAAGTCAGGGGCTGAAATTTGGGTCTCCTGATAAATTGCTAACCACCATCAACGGATATGGCTACTACGATTCCTCATTCACACCTATAGAAACGTTCAAGTTGGCGATTGCCATGCCGCGCGCCTTTGCGGTGATACTACCAAACATGTTCCGCACAGCGCGCGTACGTTGGCAGAGGGAACATACCAGATATGAAGAGATTGTTGAGCGCTGGCAAGCAGCCGAGCTGCCAACCACCTCCGCTGAGCACCTGCTCAATGGTGTGCGCGAGATCACCGATGAGGCAGCTCAGCACTACCTCTCAGTACAGAGTGGCATCCTGCCGTCAGCCTACCTGAGTGAGTCGATCTTTACCCTGGTATACAATAAATTGCTCAAGAAGGGCAATGATCCCTCTGCTCTAACATTCCTGTTGGGGTATGATAGCGCGCCCATACAGGCCGAGAAGTCGCTGTACGACCTGGCGCAATGGGTACGTGGGAAGCCGAAACTGGCCAGCGCGCTGGCGAATATAGCCAGCGGCGATTTCGGCGAAGCATATCAGGCAGGACGGCTGGCAGGTGTAGACAACGAGACATGGTCGGAGTTTCGACAGCGTTTTGCGGATCACCTGGCAAAATTTGGGGACGTGATTTACGACCTCGACTTTGCTAAGGCTCTGCCCGTGGATGATCCGGCGTCGTTGCTGGAAACTCTCAAATTTTTCTTGAGCGGTATGGCGCCCGATCCACATGTGCGGCAGGAAACAACAGCGGCAGCACGCGAACAAGCGGTAAAGATGATGCGCACAAAACTGCATGGGATACGCTTAGCCATGTTCCAGCGGCTGTTAGCATGGGCACAGCATGTGGCTCCACTACGTGAGGATGCGCTGGCGAGTGTGGGCCTGGGCTGGCCGATCCTGCGCAGCATGTTACACGAGATCGGGCGGCGACTGAGCGAGGCGCACGCGATCGACACGGCGGATGACGTATTCTGGCTCACACTGGACGAATTGCAGACGGCAGTAAGGACACTTGATGCAGGGCGACCACTGGCGCACTATCACGCAAACGTGGCAGAGCGGAGGGCGACATGGGAGAGAGAGCGCACACTTACACCACCAGTAGCTCTGCCCCCCAAAGAGGGCGCTCGCGTTTTTGGGATAGACTTCACGAGTATGATGCCAGCACGCACTGACCAACCGATTGGCGACGTGTTGAAGGGGATTGCAGCCAGTCCAGGGCAAGTCAGTGGTCCTGCACGTGTCATCTTCAGCCCTAGCGAGTTTGACCAGATGCGCCAGGGTGACATCCTGGTGGCGAGAATCACCACGCCCGCCTGGACGCCTCTCTTCGCCGTTGGCGGTCCACTCAGCCATAGCTCGATCGTGGCTCGCGAGTATCATATTCCCGCGGTACTGGGCACGGGCGTGGCCACCGAGCGCCTGAGCAGTGGGGAGCGTATCACAGTCGATGGTAGTGCTGGCACGGTGACCATAGCGAGGTAACACCAAGAATCCTCACGCCTGCGGCGTTCGCATGAATGAATGAATGTAGTGCAGGTTGCCAGCCGACGGCTGGCAATCTGCACTACATTCATTCATTATCTAGAAGTTCTTTACCAGCGTGTTGGTCAGGTGGGGCGAGGTGAATTCGGTATAGTCGCCAGCTTCTTTGCCGGGTACAGGGAAGAGGCGGGCGGAGAGCGGTTTGCGCAGGCGCTGGGCCAGGAAGGCTACGTCGAGCAACAGTTGTGAGATGACTTCGATAGAGCAGTTGCCGGGCAGAGGGACGGTATCGAGGCCAGTGCCACAGATGGTCGAGTAGAGCAGTAGTTGATGGACATTGAGGAAACCCTCTTCCCAGCGTTTGCCGAGGATGACATCCTCCATGACCGGCAGCATCAGTCCGTTATAGCCGCAAGAGGGCAGATTGGTACCTTTCAAGGCGGAGGTGACGGCGGAGACGAGGGCTACGCTGCCAGCGGTGCCGAATGGGCCGAAGCCACAGAGTTCGAGGGCCGAGACGATACTATCCTCCCCCAGCGGCGCGGGCGAGAGATCGATCCCCCCGAAGAGCAGCTTGTTCTCCTGGGCGAGTTGCTGCGCCAGCGTTACGGCTGGTGTCGCTCGCTCGATAAGCTTTTCTTTGATCCACCCCGTTACCTGCGATAGATCAATGCCCTTCATCATGGTAGAGACCTGCTCATCCAGAGCTTCGTGTACGATGCCCGCTCCCTGCAAGCCGATAGAGAGGCTGGTGGCGCCACTATGATACGCAGCGGGGAAGAAGGGAGAGCCAGGAGGAACATGAGCCAGCATGGCAAAGCGAAAGTTGCCGAGGCCGTCCGTTGTCTCACGCGACAGTTGTTGAATGATACGGGCTATATGTGGCGCCGCTTCCTCGCGCAATCCATGCTGCTCATCGGCAAGCGTCACGGTGGCATTGAGCGCGCTTGAGGGTATGAGGAGATCGGGGATGAGTGCCAATTGCTCTAAAGGAAATGTTGGTCGCGAGGCATTGACTGTACCAAGTGAGCAATATTCGATGGAGAGGTTATCACAAAGGCGCTGCCAGCCCAAAACGTATGCGACTATTCTGCTAGCTGGCCACTGGGGGAGATCGTCGAAGATGGGGCGCATTGAGAGGCGCACGGTCTGCACCTCGTAGCCAACCTCGATGTAGCGTTCACGGGCCTGTTGCAGGATAGTAGCGGCTTGCTGGATGGCGCGAGGTGGGACAGGGTGTGGTTCAGCAATACCGAGAGTTATGGTGCGAATGGGGGGATTAGACATGACATTCCTCGCTCCCTGATTTCATTATCTTGTGGGTAGAGCGTTGAAGAAATGTGTTGGCGCTGCCAACACATTTCTTCAATGCTCTACCCATCTCAATTTGGGCTTGACGAAATTCTGTTCGTACCGTACACTGCTTGCAAGACGCATGATAGCACGGAGCGTATGCGATGGCAATGCAAAACGCCCATCAATATGATGAAGAGCAGAGGGGATGTTTTCTCTGCTCGCTTGACTCCAGGTCGCCCTGTCAAGGGGTGCAACTGGAGGGACGAATTGTTGGTGCGCAAGAACGGCTGGTGGATGGTGCGAGAACTCCGGTTGTTGTGCTGGATACGGGGACTGAGCGCGTTGAGGTACAGCTCGCCGACCAGTATTATCGTGGGCTGGTGAGTGAACTCAAGGCTCGTGGCACGGCTATTACTGCACATAGACTTACCCTGCGCATCTATCATCTCCCCTTCCCTCCAGGTAGCAGTGAATATAGGGGGAAGACGCGGCCATGTTATCAAGGGAATGCCTATACCCTGGCCATACTGAACCCGGATACGCTGCTCAACATCACCGATCTCAACCAGGCAGAGTACTGTTCGCGTCAATATCTGTTGAATCGCCTCAGCCCATCACCGGTTAACGTAGCGACGCTACGCGGAAACCTCGTTCATTACTGCTTCAAGGAACTGCTCAAAGAGCACGATCGTGGCAAATTCAGCGGACAGCAGGATGGCGATGAAGCAGAGACGCCGCTAGCCGCGCTGCATCGTCATCTTGAGCAGGCGCTGACACTGAATAGCCTCGACCTGGCGCTGGCCAACGTTGCCAGTGAAGCCATGCGCACGGAGGTTGCGCCGCATCTTGAAAGCCTGGCCTTCTGGTACGCCAACGAGCGCGATACACTGTGGGATATGCCAGCAGCGTATACCGACGAGCAGGAGCAGAGCGCAGCGGGACAGCGCAGCCAGGTGCGTGCAGAGACCTTCTTGCTGGCACCAGAGATCGGCTTACGTGGACGACTGGACCTGTTCTGGCAGCAAGCAGGCCGACAGCGCCTGCTCGAACTGAAGACCGGCGGTGCCACGGGCGCATTGCCCAGGCGCGAACATCGCTGGCAGGTTTATGGCTATCACGCGCTGTTAACCGTGCGCCGTGACTCGCGCATGAAAAAGGCGCTCGCCACCCTGCTATATAGCGGCACGCCGGGACACGCGCAGGCCTTCGGCATACCCGCCACCATACGCGAGATACAGCGCGTCAACGAGACACGCAATACACTTGTACTCAGCCACATCACCGGCATACCGCCAGCCCCTCCCGGTCCGAGGCGTTGCCGCAAGTGCGCTATGCTCCAGCAGTGCCAGACCGTCTCGTCCCTACTGCAATGGCAACCACCAGAACCGGGTGATCCCGTTTCAGATGAGCAACACGACACCGAACTGCCGAGCGGTGACGTAGTCCAGGAAGAGAACCTCTACCAGCAGCAGATCGACACCAGCGAGGATCGCGATTTCTTTGCCAGGTATTATCAACTACTGCGCATCGAGGGAGAGGCGGGAGAGCAACAACAGGCCGTATTGTGGAAAACGCCCGTGGAAGAGCGCCTGGAACGGGGAACGGCTATACGCGGTTTGAATGCCCGCGGCGGGCCGGTGGTGAACAGGTCACAGTGTGGACCCGCGAGCTCATCGCGCAACCCCTATTGATCGACCGCTACGACAACGATCTGGTGCATGTACGAACGGTGCAAAATCTGCTGCGTTGGCTACGCGCCAACACACATTTGCGCGACCTGGTAGCAGGCAAAGTGCGGCCGCGTTTCGTAGCGCAACAGGTAGCAGAGCGGGCAGACTTTAACGTCGAACAGAACCTGGCAGTCAGGCGCGCATTGCAGATGCAGGATTACCTGCTTATCCACGGACCACCAGGGACAGGCAAGACCAGCGTCATAGCCGAGATCATCCAGCGGCTCACCGGGCAGGGACAGCGTGTACTGCTAGCAGCATTCACCAACCAGGCTGTCGACAACATGCTCAAGCGACTGGATAGAGAGGGCTATCATGACTACCTGCGGCTGGGTCACGAACGCAGCGTCGATGAGAGCATCAGAGGACACCTGTTGAAAGAGCTGGCAGGTGCGTCTCCCGATGCCACCGCCGTGCGTTCGCTGCTGCAAAACGCCCAGGTGGTGGCATCGACCACCGCCACCTGGTCATCGGACAAATATTCAGCGCAGGCGATAAAGGACGAAGAGCAAAGCACAGAAGATATGGGCCTCTCATTCGATGTTGCCATTATCGATGAAGCGGGCCAGCTCACCGTGCCCGCCATTCTGGGCGCGCTGCGCTTCGCCAAACGCTTCATCCTCGTCGGCGATGAAAAGCAGCTCCCGCCACTGGTCCTCAGCCAGGAGGCAGCGCAGAACGGCCTGGGGGAATCGCTCTTCGGGCAGCTTAAGCGCATGGATAATGACTATATGCAAAAACAAGACATGACCATCAGCGCGTGCGTCGCCCTGCGCACCCAATATCGTATGAACAAATGGATTTCAAATTTTTCCTCTACCGTCTTCTACGAAAAGCAATTGATCGCGCACCAATCGGTCGCCAACCGGCGCCTGGCCCTGGCACGTACTTCCATTAGAACGAGCAATAGAGGAGAAGATTCCATCATGGAACAGGCAATCGATCCGGCACATCCACTGGTCTTTCTCAACGTGGAGCGCGAGCAGATAGCAGAGCAGAGTAGCGAGAGCAAGATCAGCAGCAGCGAAGCGCGAGCAGTGCGCCGGGTAGTCGCAGCGCTGCTGGAGCGCGGTATAGAAGAGCAAGACATCGGCATTATCGCACCCTACCGTGCCCAGGTCGCCAACATTCGCCGTCACCTGTTCAGCAGTGACGCCAGCGCTGGACAGTGGCCGGGACTTGAGAGAGACTCGCCGCTCAGCGTTGATACCGTTGACAGATTCCAGGGAGGAGAGCGCAAGGTGATCATCATGTCGTTCGCAACAACGAGCGAGCCAGTAGCCAACAGCCCACGGCGCGCATTCTTGATTAACCCGCACCGCCTGAATGTCGCGCTTACACGAGCGCAGTGTAAATTGATCCTCGTTGGCAGTGTACCTGCCCTCGCAGCACTCCCCATCTTCGACCGATTGATTACCTACTGTCGCAGCATGGGAACGCTGCGGCACTACAGCACAGAGCATGATCTGCCTACAAGTAGCGCCAACGCATCTCCTGCTGTATGAGCCAGGCCGAAGGTAAGCCAGGGATATTTAGTCGTGAAAATGGGTATTTGTTGAAATTTTAAGGGGCAAAGGGATCTCAACTTCAAGTAGTGTCCCTTTATCAGCAATTGCCTCGCTCGTAAAGGAAAGTTTGCCACCCAGCAGGACGACACGCTCACGTAGGATCATCAGTCCTTGATGATAACCGTTCGCTTGCTCTTGATGGGAAGATAAAGCAGGAGTCATTTGCTTACGCGTCTCTGGTGCGGGGAGCATACCGACACCATCATCACTCACGCTTACATAGAGGTGATCTTCATGCCCAAACATACGAACAATTACGGTAGATGCATTGGCATGTTTAGAAATATTGATAAGCGATTCACGGATAACATAGAAGAGATGTGACGCATAATCAGTGGGCAAAGAAGCAGGCCATGAAGAGCTTTCGAACGTCACACTATAACCAGCATTTTGCAAATTGGTGAGTAGCGCCTCAACCGCCGCTTCCAGATCGAAGGGTTGATCGCCCTGGGGTCGCAGGCCACTCAACGTCTGACGTATAGCAAAGAGGCTCTCCAGTGCCAGTTCGTGCCAGGACTCCAATTTCGAGAGCATTTCGCGTTCCATAAAGCTGTCAGAGTCATCGCCAGCGCGTTTGCCGAGGCGCAGATACTCCATATCGGTCACCAACGCAGTCAGCGACTGCACTGCATTATCATGCAACTCGCGAGCGATACGACGCCGTTCGGCCTCCTGCGCGAGGCGGGTTGTTCTGGCCTCCGCCGTTTCGAGCATTGCTTATTCTCCCAATAAATGGCCTACGTTTGTTCAGATTTGCAAAGACATAACTTGATATAGGTTTATACATCTATTTATAAAACATATGCATTGATCTGAAGTTGCGATAGTACTATAAGGATGGTTGAGATAGCCCCATTGAAGGTGAGAATTCTCAACATCGGCCAGCAGAAATGCAATATAATAAAGTAACCAACACCCGTTGCCTGGTAACCTGATAGAGATCACTGTATTGTATGTACATAATGGCGAAATGAAGAGGAGGGCAAGTGTGGGTTCAATCCTCGTTGTAGGCAGCCTGAACATGGACCAGGTCGTGCGCGTCCCACGTCTTCCCGTGGAGGGAGAGACGCTACTAGGCGCGGGAGCGCTCAAGCTCATTCCGGGGGGGAAGGGAGCAAACCAGGCGGTCGCAATGGTTCGTCTGGGAGCAACAGTGAAAATGGCCGGACGCATCGGCACCGATCCATTTGGCGAACAGCTACGAGCGGCCTTGCGCAACGACCACATTGATACCGACCTCATTGTAGTTGATCAGCAAGAGGCCAGCGGGGTAGCGTTTATCTTTCTCACAGCCGAAGGGAATAATGCCATTGTGGTCGCAGGCGGAGCTAATATGCAGGTAGGACGCGACCAGCAGCAACTGGAGGACATCTTCAGAGAGATAGAGCAAGCTGGCGCGCTGGTCTTACAACTGGAGATCCCACTGGAAGCCGTCGAGAAGCTCATCGGCAAAGCGCACAGCGTGCATGTTCCAGTTTATCTGAACCTGGCCCCGGCGCAAGCCCTGCCGCGAGAGACGCTACGGCGCGTATCGGTGCTCATCTTGAACGAGAGCGAGGCCAGCCTGCTGAGCGGTCAGCGGGTCGAAAACGGCGACGACGCGAGCATCGTGGCAAACGTGCTGCAAGAGTATGGCATCGAGACGGTGGTCATTACGCTGGGCGCTGCTGGCGCTGTCATGGTAACCAGGGATAAGACAGGGAAGACGCAGAGGTTCTACCAGGAGGCTCCTAAGGTCACGGTTGTCGATACCACCGCGGCCGGAGATTGTTTCGCAGGCGCGCTGGTGGTAGCCCTCAGCGAGGAGCAGGAACCGCAAGAAGCGCTGCGTTTCGCGGTCCAGGCCAGCGCGTTAAAGGTGACCAGATTCGGCGCGCAACCAGGTCTCCCAACCAGGCAAGAAGTCATCGAGGCATATCCCCCACCTTCGTAGGGGACCTGGGGGACATAGGACATGGGGTGAACGTGGGCTTGTCCCTGCCCACGTTCACCCCATATCCTACGTTGCCCTCGCCAATCCCTTCCCTTATTTTGACGCCTATTGAGCACCACACCTCTTTGACAAAGCAGCGCTCATGAGCTATATTATAGACAACGTATTCCGACTGAATTACTCGGATTAGCAGGAGAGCAAAAGGAGCCGAGCGATGGCAGAAATTAATGAAGCAGAAGTATTAGATGCGCTTCGCGAGTGCTACGACCCGGAAATACCGGTAAATATCGTTGATCTGGGCTTGATCTATGATATTGCTATAGATAACGAAGCAGCAAACGTCCATGTGAACATGACGCTTACTGCGATGGGTTGTCCGATGGCCGGAGATGTAATCTCCGAAGTCGAGATGCGCGTCGGACAGGTAGAGAATGTTAAGAGTTGCAAGGTTGATCTTACCTTTGATCCCCCCTGGTCCCCCGATCGCATGACAGAAGATGCGAAATGGGAATTGGGTATGGTCTAAAAACACATACGATAGAACGCACAAAAGGCCCCGCCAGACAGAGTGTTTGCGGGGCCTTTTGTGCGTTCTATCGTACATATATCTTATTGATTTTGCAGGATCTGGTAACCATGCTATACTACTCTCACTAAAAACAGCGTTCTATAGAGAAAGAGCATGATAGGCGAAGACCGACCGGGTTACATTGAGCAGTCAAAGCCGCGATCTATGAACTCCAGAGGTCTGGCATTAGCGATGGTGGCATTGGCACTGCTAATTGTCAGCTCCAGCGCACTGATCTACTATATCGGGGTCTATACACCTGCTCGCAGCAGAGCCGAAGCCACGGCGATCGCAGACACACGTATCGCCAATGGTACAGCGCAAGCAGTGGCCACCATGCAAGTATACATCGACGCGACCGCCACCGTTGTTGCAGCGCGACAGAGCAGCTACAACGCGATAATGCAGGGCCGGCCTATGCTAAACGACTCGCTAGCCGCTCCTGGACATGGTAACTGGGCAACCGGCCAGGGGTGTGCCTTCATAGATGGCGGCTATCACGCCAGCGAGACGCGCAGAGGTTTTTTCTGGCCATGTAGTGCGCAGGCCACATTCCTGAGCAATTTCGCCTACCAGGTGCAGATGCGGATTATCAAAGGGGATGCGGGCGGTATCATCTTTCGCGCTGATGCTGCCATCGCAAAATTTTACGTCTTCCGCGTCGCCCAGGACGGCACATACGACATATACTACTATCCTAATAGCACGGGAAAGAGTTCACAGAAACTGGCAGAGGGCTACTCAAGTCTGATTACGGGCGGAACAGATAAAGACAATCGACTGACAGTAATAGCCCGAGGAAGTACTATTTTCCTATATATCAATGGAAAATATCTTACAGGTATCCAGCACAAAGGGTCGGCATCAGGCATGATAGGAGTCATTGCCGACAGCAGTGAGCAGCCAACGGAGGTAGAGTATAGGCAGGTTCGCGTTTGGAAGCTATAACCTGTTACTCACCTTTCAACACTGCGTTGAAAAGAATGATTGATATCTAGCTAGATTATTATTGGAGCACTGTATGCAAAACTGCGCACAATGCGGTACGCCGCTATCATACGGCACTACTACCTGTCCTGGTTGTGGCCATTTTGTAGCCTATAATTCACCCTCGTGGGGTGGTTACAATCCGGGAAATGGCGGGTCAGTCGCTAACCAGGATGCATTCCAGCCCCCATATATCTCACCTTCACCAACATACAATCCGTCCTCTCAACAGGGGCAGACACCCTATGGCGGACCGGTTTCACCAACCTATGGCCCTCCCCCGCAACAAGACGAGTTCTCACCTGCTTTCCCACCCTATGGTTCTTCCTTCCAGCAAGGAGAGTTCTCACCGTCTTTCCCGCCCTATGCTTCTCCCCCACAGCAAGGAATGCTTCCCTATACCGGACCTATACCGTCAGCTTACAATCCGCCCTCTCAGCAGGGGCAGATGCCCTATAGCGGTCCTGTTCCTCAAACTTATGGTCCATCCTCTCAGCAACTTAACTCGCCCTCCCAGCAAGGGCAGGCCCTCTATAGCGGTCCTATTCCTCAGAGCTATGGCCCACCTTCTCAGCTACTCAACCCACCCTCTCAGCAGGGGCAGATGCCCTATGGTGGCCCTGTTTCCCAGACCTTTGGGCCACCTTCTCAAGTGCTCAATCCGCCACAGAACTCTCCTGTGCCGCCTCGATCGTACGCAGATCTTGATGCACAGGCAGGTATACAACAACAATCACCTCAACCTCCGCAATCCTTACAGGAGCCTTCTTTTGCCAATACCTCTACACCTTATTACGGTCCGCCACCGATGCAACCATTACCTTTCGCGGCACAGGGTCAGCCAGGCAGCATAGGTAGTACAGGAAATGCAAGACAGGGGCTTTCAAAGAAAACGTTTATCAGCGTCGTCGTACTTGCCTGCCTGCTTATCGGTAGTGGCATCTCACTCATTTTCTATACCGCCGTAGCACGCCCCACGCAGATACGAGCGCAGGCCAGCGCCACCGCCCGAGCGATTGCGAACAATAACGCTCACGTCACAGCCACCGCTAATACCTATGTCACGGCCACCGCAAAGGCTTCCGCAACGGCCCAGGCGCAAGCACAGGCCACCGCGAACGCCATAGAGGCGACCTATACGCAATCGACAAACAAGATACCTATATTCGATTCCACAATGGCCTTTCAGGATCTGGCGAACTGGGACATCTACAATGCCGTTGGAGGCGGTGGCTGTGCCTTTACAGGCGGCGCCCTACATTCCAGTATAGCGCAGAAGCAATTCTACGTGCCCTGCTTCGCCCAGGCTACCAACTTCAACAACTTCGTATTCCAGGTGGAAATGACCATTCTAAAAGGCGATGAAGGCGGCCTTATCTTCCGGGCTAATGATACGAACTCGAAATACTACTACTTCCGTATAGGACGAGATGGCATCTACAGCTTGAATATCTCAAAGGACGATAAGCACAGCACACCGATTGCATTTGACAGTAGCACAGCGATCAAAACGGGTGTGGGGCAGATGAATCTGATAACGGTGATCGCCAAAGGCTCAGCAATCTATCTCTATATCAATAAGCATTTCGTCAGCAGCACCACCGACAAGTCCTACAATGCCGGGAAGATTGGCGTCTTCGCGGGAGACAACCGCAATGCCACTGATGTAGCGTTTAACAACGCTCGCGTCTGGCAATTATAAACGACATCGCTGGTTCACAATGGGCATTGACAAAGCATATGACGACTGTTATGCTGATAGCAACAGGATAAGATGGTATTGAACGGGAAAAGTAACGTTTACTTTGCTTCAGAGAGCCGTGGGCCGGTGTGACACGGTAGCAAATGTGACCATGAAGTCCGCCCGCGAGCCTGCGCGATGAGCGTTAAACGGTCGCCTCCGTTACCGGGCAACAACGAGTTTCTACTCTCGCGAGAGAGTACGAAAGAAGCAAGGTGGTACCACGACATAGCGCCTACAGCGTCGTCGTCCTTCATCAGGGACGCGGCGTTTTTTTATGCGTTTCTGGACAGTAATGAAAAAAGTAAAAGGAGAGACATAGAGATGCTTGACCTGGCATTTATTCGCAGCCATTCAGACGAGGTGAAGGAGGCTGCACGGCTGAAAAATAACTCCATTGATATTGATGGCCTGCTGGCACTGGACCAGCAGGTACTTACCCTGCAACGCGAAGTCGAGGAGGCGCGTGCACAACAGAACGCCCTCTCGAAGCGCATTCAGCAGGCGGCGAAGGAGAAGAATACCGAGCTGCGCAACGCGCTTATCGCCGAAGGGAAACTGCTCGCAGAGCAAATCAAGGAGAAGGAGCCTCTGCTAGCAAGCTTACTGGAAGAGCGCTATCAGCTTCTGCTGCTCGTGCCCAATATTCCCGATCCCAGTGCACCCGTTGGCAAAGATGAAAACGACAACGTACCCATCAAGTATTGGGGCGAGAAACCGCAGTTCACTTTTGATGCGCTCGATCACTATGAGTTGATGCAGAGGCACAACATGGTCGATATCGAGCGGGCGGTAAAAATCGCGGGCTCGCGCAGCTATGTGCTCAAGGGTGACGCGGCACGTTTAGAGATGGCTCTGCTACACTTCGCCTTCGACCGTATCGCGCAGAAAGGCTTTACCCCGCTTATCGTACCGGCGATGGCTCGTGATTTCTGTTTCATCGGCAATGGGCAATTTCCTAAGGGCCGCGACCAGGTGTACGCGATTGAAGACGAGGACCTGTTTCTGGTAGGCACCTCGGAGGTATCCATCACAGGGATGTACAAGGATGAGATCTTCAAGGCCGATGAGCTGCCGATGGCCTTCGTGGGCTTCTGTCCCTGCTTTCGCCAGGAGGCGGGTACATACGGTAAGGATACAAAGGGCGTGTTTCGCATCCACCAGTTCAACAAGGTAGAGCAGTACGTCATGTGTCGAGCCGATCACAAGGAGTCGGTGCGCTGGCACGAGCAATTGCTGCAAAACTCGGAGGAGCTGGTGCAGGCGCTGGAACTGCCGTACCGTGTCATTAGTGTCTGTACAGGTGATATGGGTGACGGCAAGGTGGGGATGTATGATCTTGAGTGCTGGATTCCCAGTGAGGGGCGTTATCGCGAGACGCATTCGTGCTCGTACTTCCACGACTGGCAGGCGCGGCGCGTCAATATCCGCTATCGCGATGAGGACGGCAAGATCAAGTTTGTGCATACGCTCAACAACACAGCCATCGCTTCGCCGCGTATCCTTATTCCGCTGCTGGAGACACACCAGCAGGGCGATGGCAGCATTCGTATCCCCGCAGCGCTGCGTCCCTACATGGGCGGGCAGGAATACATCCAACAGCGGCAGTAATTACTATAAGAAAGGGGCCAGCAGTGGAGCCTATCAACGTCTTCGAATACGAAGCGCTCGCCAGGGAACGTCTCTCACCCGCGGTATGGGACTACTACAACGGAGGCAGCGAGGACGAAACGACGCTGCGTGCTAACCGCGCGGCATTCGAGCGTCTACGCCTGCGTCCACGTGTCCTGGTAGATGTCAGCACTATCAACATGCGTACAACGGTCATGGGCACGCCCGTAAGCATGCCCATACTGATAGCGCCAACTGCCGCCCATGCCCTCGCGCATCCCGAAGGCGAGCTGGCTACCGCTCGTGGCGGCACAGATGCAGAGACGGTGATGGTCGTCAGCACTACGGCAACTCGCAGCATTACGGAGATCGCGCAGGCAGCTAGCGGTCCACTGTGGTTTCAGCTCTACAATCACCATAACCAATCTGTCAC
>WNGQ01009285.1_pt1 | contig 14072 bp, 11 predicted proteins | sample 5407661 | NCBI WGS metagenome assembly WNGQ01 (sample SAMN13153382, study PRJNA577476) | soil metagenome | isolation source: 60 cm soil or saprolite under Garry oak tree replicate 2 | place: USA:California | collected 2016-06-15
CCGCCAAGCCCCACCGTCGCCAGTAGAGCACCAAGCCAGTCGAGATGATGCGAGGCCCTCTCATTACGACTCTCTGGCACCTTGGCAGACAATAGAATGACCATCAAGGCAAGTGGAAGATTCAGGAAGAAGACCCAGCGCCATGTGGAATGTTCGATCAGCCAGCCGCCGATAACAGGGCCGATAGCAGCAGTGATCGCGGAAAAGCCGGACCACGTACCGATTGCCTGTCCTCTCGTACTTTCTGGGAAGGAGGCCGTAATCAGCGCGAGGCTGCCAGGAACCAGCAAAGCCGCTCCTAAACCTTGAATCGAGCGGGCCCAGATAAGCATACTGATATTCTGCGCAAGGCCACACCATGCGGAGGCAGCAGCAAAGACGGCAATGCTGACAACATAGATCTTACGCCGACCGAAAGTATCTCCCAGTGATCCACCGACAAGCAGCAGTGCTGCCAGTAACAAAGCATACGATTCCACAACCCACTGCACGTCCGCGATCGAGGCGTGTAAAGCGTTCTGCAGCGCGGGCAGCGCGACATTGACGACAGTCCCGTCAATAAACGCCATGCTCGATCCCAGGATCGTGGCGGCAAGCACGATGCGTCCGTTTGTGCCCGAATTCGAGATGTCATTTCGCATCTATGTAATCTCCACGCCTCTTGCGCGAAGGAGCCGGCATCAGGATGCTGTGCCAACTCAACATCTTGAAAGTCATCTATTCATTTGCCCGTTGGAAGCGCAATGTCTGATTCTCCACGAGTAATTCACAGACAAGGAGCTGGAGCCTGGCGATGGTCTCCTGAAGTTCGCGGAGACCCTCTTGTGAAACGGAGTCTTCTGCCGTTGCAGATATGTTACGCGGTCGAGAAATTAATAAGCTCATCGCTGTACTCGCTGACTCAGATCGCGCGCCTCCATCCATTGCCCTAAAATCGATAGCTACCTGACGCCCAGCAGCGCACACGGGACACGCTCTGCAACTTCTTGCGCAGTATGGCCAATGATCCAATTGTGTCTGGGCATGCCAATAACAAGGAGATCAGACTGATGATGTCTTGCGGCTTCGAGAATGCTCTCCACTTCATCTCCATTTGAGAGATCCGCTTCGATGGTAAGCCCGGCGTCTTCTGCAAACTTTCGAGCTTTCGCTTGCAAGGTCATGTACTTGGTTCGCATTTCGTCGGTCCATCGGATATAGGGGGCAGCCAAAGTCGAAAAAGAGAAGTAAATAGGAGCAGGCTCAATGACACTAACGATGGTGAGACTGGCGCGCAGTGATTTGGCCAATTCAATTGCAGTCTGTAATGCTCTACCAGCTTCTGGAGACTCATCAAACGCGACTGTGATCTTTCGAAACATATTCTTCTTTTTGTTTATTTCCAACGGACGTGTGTGCAATGACCATCCTAATCAAGGGTTCATCGTAAATCTCGCAAGCTAGGTAAGCCCGAGCCCGCCATCGACACTGAACACTTGTCCGGTAACCCACTCGTTTTCCGAATTCGCAAATGAAATGATCCAGCGAGCCACTTCTTCTGGTACACCACGGCGGCCGAGAGGAATCCGTTCCTGCTCATGCTGCTTTATGGCTTCGGCCCGCTCTGCGGAGAGTCCCATCATGCCCGTCAGAGCCCCGGATTCTGTGGGACCGACAGCAATTGCATTCACGCGTATGCCAATGGGAGCTAGCTCCAAAGCCCAGGCGCGGGTCAAGTATTCGAGGGCGGCTTTGCTTGCTCCATAGTGGGAGAGGCTGGCGGCTGCCTTGGATCCATAGGTGCTCGATATATTGATGATCGATCCTTTCGTCTCTTTCAGATGAGGTAACGCTTCCTTTGCAAGAAGCGATGGCCCTAAAACGTTGACGGCAAAAATGTCGATCACGCGCTCAACGTTGATCTCTGCTAACGGTATGATCCCGCCTGCGCCGGCGTTATTTACCAGCACGTCCAGCCTTCCCCATCGCTCGATTGCTTTAGAAATTGTCCGGGAGGCATCTTCTGGCTTCGATGTATCGGCGACGATGGCTTCAATACGGGGATGATCCTTCGCAGCTTCATCAAGACGTTCTGCCCTTCTGCCAGTGATCAACACATGAGCCTCCAAGGCAGCAAACTGAAGGGCAGCAGCTCGTCCAATTCCTGAGCTTCCACCCGTGACAAGTACAACTTTGTCTTTGAGTGCATTCATGATTGTCACGTCTTTCCTTTAGCAATGAAGCGCATTGCGGACTAGACGAAGTGATCCATCACTTCCCACACGCTTAGTTGTTGTGCGTAGAAAGCCCACCCAGAGTAGGCTGAGTTCTTAATCGGCAGGCCTGCGAGTTATGCCGACCTGCCAAGGCGATTGATTTACGCTGCCCTACGAGCCTTTTGAACCGACTTCAGGAACTCCAGCAGATCGGCGTTGACTTGATCTGCATGAGTAGCGGTGAGGCCGTGCGGCAAGCCCGGATAATAAATCTCCTTCGCGCCTTTAATGAGCTTGGCCGATTTCTTTGCCGTATCATTGATCGGTACGATCTGATCGTCTTCACCGTGCATGATCAGTGTGGGCACATCGAATTTCTGGAGGTCCTCAGTGAAGTCAGTCTCCGAGAATGCTTTGACGCAATCGTAGATATTTTTAAGACCGCCCTGCATGCTCCACAGCCAGAACTGATCAAGCATCCCTTGTGAAACCTTTGCACCTGGACGGTTCGCGCCGTAGAACGGCAGAGCGAAGTCTTTATAGAACTGCGAGCGGTCCTTTCTGAGGCTGCTGCGCGATCCATCAAACACTTCGATAGGAATTCCCTCGGGATTGGCAGAGGACTTCACCATGATCGGCGGGACAGCGGCGATCAGGACGGCTGCAGCCACTCGCTTTGTGCCGTGGCGACCAATATAGCGCGCAACCTCACCTCCACCAGTCGAATGGCCCACCAGAGTGACATACTTGAGATTAAGCGCTTCAATAACGGCGGCCAGATCATCGGCGTATCCATTCATGTCGTTTCCAGACCAGGCTTGGCTGGAACGCCCATGCCCACGGCGATCATGAGCGATCACGCGGAACCCTTTCTCGGCCAGGAAATGAAGTTGGCTGTCCCAAGCATCGGAATTGAGCGGCCATCCATGCGAAAACGTAACCACCGGACCACTGCCCCAATCTTTGTAGTAGATTGTCGTGCCATCTTTCACAGTAATCGTGCTCATTCGAATCTCCTCCTCGAGATTTGCGCAGCGAGAACGCTGCGACTAAGGTTTTCCGTTCACGGGTGTCAGCACCGGAGCGCCTTTGTCCTTCACCAGGAACACTACGAATTTCGCTGGCTCGGTTTTGCTTGCGTTCCGGCCAACGACGTGAACGTCATCAGGCCCCTCATAGAAGGTCTGACCGGCAGTCAGAGTCACTTCCTTTCCACCTTTGACCTGCATCACGATCGAACCTTCCAGGACGTAAATAAATCCATACGCATTGTGGCGATGTACCGGATCCGAACTGCCCGGCGGATATTCGACCGTGATCATGAGACCTTCTTTCCCAGGAATGTCAGTCAGATCTTTCGACAGCAGGGGCGTTACTTTAGCTTCCTGTGCAATGAGCCAGCCGGGACTCAGCCACGCCACACACAAAATTAGCTTCGCAATCTTCATAGATTGACCTCCTTAGACTTTCTCGCTGTTCTTTGCTGAGGATTGAAGCCGAGTTTCAGGCCAACTCGGTTCCTGTCGTTAGCGGGATGTGCCTGCCGCAGCCACTGTCGACTTTATGGATTGCGTAAGCCAGGTCTCGAAGCGGATTTCCCCAAGGCGGGCATCCTTTCCGGGAACCAGAGTGCGTTCGTCGACTTCAACGCCAAAGTAGCCCGCCGCAGGGTCCGCAATTGCTTTGCGCGGATCATTGTGCGCGCGAAGGCCCTGTCGAACGAATTCGTCGAGGCGAAACTGCTCCGGCCCACCCACTTCCACGATTCCATTCACAGGCGCGTCAACCGCGACCCGTCCAACCGCTGCGGCAACATCGTCAGCCGCCATCGGCTGGATGAGCACCGGCGCCAATCGAACAGTCGTGCCGTCGCTCGAAGCATCTGCGATATTTTTGACAAACTCGAAGAACTGCGTTGCGTGGACGATAGAAAACGGGATTCTAGATTCTTTGATGAGCTTTTCCTGCGCGAGCTTCGCACGGAAGTATCCGCGAATCGTCTTTCCTGAATCTGATTGCCTCGGTATAGCCAGTCGATCAGTCCCGACGACTGACAACGCGACGTAGTGCTGCACGCCTGCGGCTTGCCCGTATTGAATAAGGTTGCGCGTGGCGGTAGTGAAGAAATTCAACGCTGCCGCTTCTTCAAAGGAAGGTGAGTTCGATACGTCGACGACCACCGAGGCACCCTTCAGCACTTCGGCAAGTCCTTCGCCGGTAAGTGTGTTAACACCCGAATTGGGTGAGGCCGGCATTGCCTCGTGCCCGTGTTCACGAAGTTTGTTGACGAGCTTTGATCCGATGAGGCCAGTGCCGCCGATCACTACGATTTTCATAATTGCTCCTTCATTCCGAACTTGATCTGAACTAGCTTCTGTACTCGCTATGACCAAACACCTCCGCTGTTTGTGACATCGTGTGGGACAAAAATCTTGCCGAATCACTCCAGAACGTTCACAGGAAGAATGAGGGATACGAGCCGGCCATTCGAACGATCGAATAGGGGATTCTCATTCAACTGAGCCATTCCGCCAGATTGAGGAAGTATGTCTCTGTATCGACTCGGGCCTGAGCGTTGTTCTTCAGTCCACTTCCTGCAGGTTCAGTCACGTAGGATGGGCATCCCTTGTCGGGATCCAGATTGTAGTCAAGAAAGTGATGGAAACTGGAATCGACAATCGCGCGTCCTTGTTCTCCGTCTGTCTCAAACGCTAGATGCGCGCCCCGTGAGAATACTTGTGCCTGTTGCAATTACGCGACCGGACTTGACGCCCATGGGAATCGAATTCGCACCTTCATGAGGATGTGAAGGAAGTAGCTCGATTCTGCCGGACCGATTTACGTTACTCCGCATCACTGGATGGACTGGTTCCATCACGGTGACATGCTGGTAGTCGCCATTCTTGCCAGAATGGTAATTGGGGTAGGAGATGGAAGATGTCTCAGTGTCATCCACGACCAGGCGTGCGGGATCCGACTCAGGATTGCGACTATGGAAATGATGAGCGTCGCCGATGCCTGCGAGTGAGCAGAAAGATAGTCCTAAGTCCTGATGATCTCGGGACGTCAACAATCCTCCACCTCGTGCGCGAAATCGCGCAATAGCTTCGCACTCCATTGGGGTGATGCCTCCCCCAACATCGACTCCGAACAGCCACACCTGATCAAAGTCGGTTTCGTCCAGCCTCTTTAGAACACAGTCGTCGGCATTGCCCTGATTGTCGCGATTCCGACTGACAACTCCGAACTTACGATTGCCGTGGTCGTTCGAAGAGTTTGAAAGAATCTCGGCAAGCGTGGAGAACCGTTCGATGGACCAGTCGTCTTGTATGTATGGAATCGTCGTTTGTAAAAGAATTTTCTTCATCCTTGAATCTTCCTATTAGTTAGTAAGAAACCACCGAACGACAGCTCACCTACCCGGGGCCCTGTGTTGCGACCCCGGTCTGGTGCAGCGCTAGTTCGACCCTAAGTTGACAAGCGGTTAGAAGTCCCAGAAGGACGGAACCCAACGAAAGGTGTCGCCGGTAACCGCTACATGGCCAATGGACGGGAACGGCATATGAGTGGCTACCAACAGCTCGCCGGTCTCAGCCAGCTCGCGTAAAAGACGGATCCGGACGCGCGCCGCCTCCTCGGGGTCGTGTTCAAAGCCGTTGTACCATTCGGGTTGATCGAACCCGACCGCGAACACGGCATCGCCGGCGAACGTTAGCGCGTCGCCGCCGGACGCCATGCGTACCACGCTGTGCCCAGGGGTGTGGCCGCCGGTGCGACGCACGACTACCCCCGGCGCCACCTGGCGCTCGTCATCGAACAGCCGCAACTGGCTTTTGTACTCTTTCGTGAACCGCTTAGCAGCCGATCGAAGCGCGTCCGGGAACCCCGGCGGCATGGATGTGTGGGTGAAATCGGGCGACTCCCAGAATTTTACCTCGGCGGCTGCCACATGAATCCGCAGGTCTGGACGCAGCCTCTCCTTCACGCTCTCGACGAGCAACCCGCCAACGTGGTCCATGTGCATGTGGGTCAGCACCACGTCGGTCACGGCCCCGAGATCGATGCCAGCGGCCTCCAGTCGCTTGACCGTCTGCCCGGCGCGCGGCAAGTTCAATTCCGGGTCCGCCCCTAGCCCGGCGTCGATAAGTATGGTTTGCCCGCCGCTGCGTACCAGAACCACATTCAACGCCCAATCGAAAGCGTCCGGTGGCAGGAACATGTCGTGCATCCAGGCTGCCCGGAGGGCCGGGTCGGCGTTGTAGCCCAACATTTTGGTCGGGAGCGGTAACACGCCATCGCTGATCACCAGCACGTCAATCTCGCCGATCCGCAGCGCGTAACGTGACGGAACCAACTCGTCGCGGCCCGTTCTAGCGGAGGTGTTGTCCAAGCTTATAATTGTCTCCTGCATAAATTCCCTTTCAATTCTTGATCGATGTGAGTATGACGATGTGCCCACTCACATCCTTGCCTCCTATGACAGGGCAGCACTCGCAACCGTGACAATAAAATCATTCGCAAATAAATCTGGGCATTGACTGTCACAAATCGAAGTGGTGCTTGGTCTAAGCTTCAACGCCACGGAGTCAGGATTTCGTGCAAGACCTGGCAAATGAGGCTTGTCCGTAGCCATCGTGGAAAGCCATGTCATTCATTTGAGACAGACAAGAGCGTTGGGAGGGGAAATGATAGCGGTGTGTGCTCAGGAGAGCAACGACAAGGACATTCCATTCCAAGCGGACGCATGCTACGAGGAGCGAGCTCGTCAGGAGGAGATATACCTCGAAGAGACAGAGGAAGAACTGCGCATGGTTTTAGAGTCGGATGATCTGCCATCTCAACAAAGCGAAAGTCTCGACGGAGAACGAGAGCACGCCGCAGAAGAACTTATCATTGGAGATTCCGATGAGCCTCCACTCAGCGAAGCGGCAGTCGAGGAAATGCTTAGGACGCCTTGACGACTCCGAAGTTTAGGTAGACATGATCTGTGAGTATGCGGGATGAAGGCTGGATGTGGCGTTCGTGCATAGCTTCCTCATCTGCCGTCACTTTCACAACTATTCGATTAGTGTGGTGCCTCGATTCATAGCGCAACTCACACCGAATGTGCGTATGACATTGTATCTGAGACGAGAATGCCTTCCAGTTCAGCCAAGCGCCCACCCTGAGCGGCATCGACAAAAGCCTTCAGAAGCCGCCGCCCCTCTGTCGGCCTTACAGTCGCTCTACGCTCCGCAGCGATACGTTTGTGAGCGCGGGTGAGGAGCTGTCGAACATTCGGTTCCTTCATTCGAAGGATGTCAGCAATCTTGTGATAGGAGTAGTCGAACGCCTCTCGAAGAATAAATGCAGCACGTTCTCTCGGGCGTAGCTTCTCAAGAAGAATCAAGACTGCGGACCTTAACGCCTCGCGGCGTTCAGCGCTTAGAGCTGGATCAGCACTGATATCAACTGGCTCCAAAAGCCACTCGCCGACATAGGTTTCACGACGCGAACGGGCAGATTGATAGAAGTTGATGCACATTCGGATCGTTGTTGTCATCAGGAATGCTGGGGGATTCAGAACTGCGCCATGATTCGCAGTCTGCCATCGCAACCAAACTTCCTGGACGATATCCTCGGCCTCAGCTGAGCATCCGACCATGCGGTATGCGAGTCCAAATAGATGACGCCGTACATCGAGAAATGCCGAAAGAGCGTCATCACATTCACCTTTCTCTGCGTTAAATCGAAGATGCGAATTAGTCGGGGATAGAACATCTTCCTCTGCTATGTGCTGCATCTCTTCAGGCTGAGTCATTTGGAACTCCTCTCTACGGCTGATGTTGATTGGAGTATCCTGCCTGTTCAACTCAATCCGAAGCCCCATTCGGCTTGGCCCATTTGCTTCTTTCGTATACCTATGAAGTACCTCTAAGCTTGTTCCGACTGGAATCGAGACGCTCACTTCGACCGTGTACTCGGCCCCCCACGGCCCGCTGACTCCCGTTCAGTAGGTAGTTCTAAGAGTCTTCTCCCGAAGATTCGACAATCCACGGAGTACGCTCCAGGCCCTAATACAGAAACGATTCCGCTACCGACTATCGACGTGACAAACTGAAATCGATTGCCACCGGCAAATAGAAGAACGCCTGTCTGGAGAAGCGAAGAAAGAAGAGAAAAATAAGGAGTCAGGAGGCCAAGGCATAGGGACAACGCTGCCAGGACAAATCCGACTATTACCCAGGACGAAAGCGTCGACGCCCAACACTCGGCTGCGTTGATAACGATTGTTATGGCTACGGAAACGCGCAATATCAGAAGCGCTACTCCCACCAGCCCGGTGGGAAAGATAGAGAATAGTCTCTGCACCAGCAGAAGACTAACGACTGCAGATTGATTGAGCAATCTCGAAAGTAGGGGTCGCTGGCCATTCTTTCGGAGCCTGAACGTGTGATGATCCTGGCGTATTCTTGAATTTGGGTGCCATTTGACGACAATGGGACCGGTTCGGAACGGAGAAAAGTCTGCGGCAAATGATCATTTGAACAGCATCAATGCGGGTGCGGGTATTGAAATAACGGTTCCAACTCAGATGCCTATTCAGGAGCCGACAAGTACGTTAGGAGGTATAGGCCTGTGACGAAAGCAATCAAGGTTCTGGCCGTCGACGACCATCCCCTACTACGCGAAGGAATAGCTGCTGTGCTCAACGGTGAGCAAGACATCGAACTTGTCGCCGAAGCAGTTAATGGGCGGGAAGCTATCGAGCTTTTTCGCCAACATCGACCTGATATAACGCTGATGGACCTACAAATGCCGGATATGAATGGCATCGAGACAATCATAGCGATACGAAGCGAATTCCCGAATGCTCGATTCGTTGTGCTCACCACCTATCAGGGTGATGTGCAAGCGGTTCGCGCCTTGAAGGCCGGGGCCTCCGGATATCTTCTCAAGAGCATGCTACGGAAAGATCTATTGGATACAATCCGTGTCGTGCATGCCGGGAGACGCAGGATACCGCCCGAGATAGCAACTGAACTCGCAGACCACATTGCGGAAGATACACTCACGGATCGGGAGATCGAAGTGTTGCGACGAGTCGCAAACGGAAACTCCAACAAGATTATCGGCTCACAGCTAAACGTTTCTGAAGCCACGATCAAGGGGCACTTGAAAAGTATTCTCAGTAAACTTGGCGCAAACGACCGCACCCATGCGGTAACCATAGCGATCAGGCGGGGATTCATCGATGGTTAGTCGGTTTCGGTCATGCTTCCTATCTGATTGAACGGCGAAGGCTTTTGATCCAGTGCCAACGAAATCCATTGCCACTAAGCGGATATGCGATTGCCGCTGGAATTGTAAGCTCAATCTCTGTACCGGCGGCCTCCTGACTCCAGATCTTTAACTGCCCGCCTATCTTTTGGGTTCGTTCGCGCATGCCGACCAGTCCCCAATGCCCATCTCTTCCACGATGCAGCACATCATGATCGATTCCAATGCCGTCATCGCGAACCCTGAGCTGCAGACGGCTACGCTCATATGTGATTTCGAGCTCTATCTTTGCAGACTGAGAATGTCGAAAAGCATTTGTCAGTGCTTCTTGCCCAATCCTGTACACCTCGTCGCCCACCATAGGATCGAGGGGCTGCTGAGTCCCGATAACACTAAGACTGAAGCGGATTGCATGATCCCGCGCGAGTTCTTTTCCGTATGCGGCCAGTATATCCGGCAGTTCGCTAGTAGATGTCTCGTCATGCCGAAGATCACGAACGCGTTCTCGTCCCTCAAGTAGTACCTCATCGGCCCGATCAAGCACATTCTCCATCAGATTGCGCGCAGGATGGCCCTCAGGAATGGTCTTCATCACCGCATCGAAGCGCAATACAAGGCCCTGAAATCCTTGCAGGAGTGTGTCATGCAACTCTCGCGCGATCCGCACCCGCTCTTCCAGTCGCACGCCAAGACGTTGTTGAACTTGCGCCGTAGCCTGTTTTAGCCGCAGCAGATAAAGCAGCCACAGGCATCCAGCCAGAGCGATGATGCAGAGAACCCTGAACCACACTGTTTGCCAGAATGCCGGCAGCACAACAAAGTGCAGCGTTGATCCACTTTCATTCCAGACTCCATCGTTGTTACACGCGATCACACGGAATTGATAAGAGCCAGGATCGAGATTTGTGTAGAAGGCCTCTCGGCGCGTTCCCGCATCCTGCCATTCTTTGTCTTGTCCTTCGAGCTTATAGCGAAAGCGAACCCGTTGGGGAACAGTGAGGCTTGTAGCCGTATAGGCTATCTGCAGATTCACGGTTCGGGGCGGTAAGTTCAAGAGTGTCAAGTCATCGTACTTTCTGCCATTAGCAGTAACAGATTCGATCAGTACTGGCGGTGGTACAGTGTTCCGTACAATACGCTTGGGATTGATCCAAGCTAACCCTTTTGTTGTGGCGAACCAAATGCGACCGTCCGTTGTTTGCGCGGCCGATGGCGTGGCGAGCGATCCCCTAAGTTCTGCGGTCAACCCATCCAAGAAACCGAAGCTCTCGAATTCCACTTTGCCCGAACCGACCTGCCGAAGCTGAGCTTCGCGAATGTGAATCACTCCTCGATTTTCGGAGAGCCATAACCCATTTTCAGGATCCGCAACGATTCCAGAGATACCGTCGAAGGAACTACCATCCGATGGATTTACTGGGCGAAAACGGCTGCCGTCAAAGAATTCCAGACCGAACTCACCGCCAATCCAGACGCCGTTCCCTTTGTCCTGGATAGATGTGACGGTCCCTATTTGGACGCCATCCTTGCCAGAAAAAATCCTGATTCGGTCTCCATTCAGCAGAGCGACCGTATTCGCAAATCCGAACCATATACGTCCCTGCGAATCCGTAAACTCGGCGGTTGCAGTGCCTTTGGGCCCACCCAGGCTCTCGAGGCTAGTCCAACCCGATCTTTCCAGTCGGAACGTTCCCGACTCCATAGAAACCCACAGCCTACGCGACCGGTCTTGAGTCATAGCTTTGACGCGCGACTGTGGGCTCACAGATATCCCATCTGCTGTCGGTAGAGTGAGCTGGCGCAGTATCGCTCCCTGCCCCGCAGGCGCAGCGCCACCATAGTTGTAAGTTATCGCTCCCTGTGTCGAGCCGATTGGCTGCAAACGCTCATCGGCAAGGCGGAAGATGGACCATGGTGGCGCGAACCATACAACGCCAGTCGGATCACGATAGATGCAATCAACATACCGGTCGCGCAATTGTGTGGCTATTTTGTCATCTTGAATCTTCAGCAGAACCTGAGGTCCAATACCCGCAGCCCAAAGCCCACCTCGATCGTCCGCTGCCAGCGCGCTTGTTATGAAAGAGTGCAACGATGGAATCGGCAGAGCACCGCGAGATGAAATTGGCTGAACGTGGACTGAGACGACAGGGCTCTGCTGGAATCGATCCAGGCCTCCACTCGTGCCGATCCATACATTGCCCTCACGGTCTTCGAACACGCAATATACGTAATCGCTTGTCAGACTATTTTGTGCAGTAAATTCTTCTACCTCCGAATTGCGGACCTGCCATGCAGACGGTCCCTTAATTTTAGGTTCATGGAGGCGATCAGGGTACGGGACACGACGGATTCCATTGCCCAGAGTGGTAATCCAAAGACTCTCGTGGTTATCAAATGTGATTGCCTGAGATCCTACAAGGACTGCAGGCTCCGATCTTCCACTGTTTCTTCCCGGCGACGGGACAGGTCGTACCCCGTAGCCCGATTCTGCCATCCACAATGTACCGTCGGACGATTCGGAAAAGTTTCTGACACGAAGGAGGCCCTTTGCAGCAATCTGAAACTTATTCCCTCCCTCCACGAGATATGCAACGCTGGTAGGCGTCCCTACCCACACGGTACCGGCGCGATTCACGAAAACGGTATTGGCAGAGCCCGTAAATCCCAAATCAGCTCCTATCTTTCTCCAGCGGGAACCTTCTAGCCGAGCGAGCCCCTCCTTGCCTGCAGCTATCCAGATCGCGCCCTGCCGGTCACGCGCGAATGCCAAAGCCGCACTAGAAGGAAGCCCATTGGGCTGACCATAGTCGGTCACAGTCCCATTCTTGATGAGGCTAACTCCTCCATACAAATAGCCGACCCAAAGGCCGCCCTCTGGTGTGGCAAACAGAGAGACCACATTGCGTTGCGGAAAGACCTGAGCGGATTGTGGCTTGTAGGGTTGAAATTGAATTCCATCGAAACGAAATAATCCGGTCGCAGTCCCCAGCCACAAATAGCCATCCGTGGTTTGGGCCAACGCGCGTACCTCGCCCGGCGCTCCTTCGATATGTGTCCAGCCTGTGTGGTAGAGCTGGTCGAGCCTGAGATTGCGATCGATGCCGTACAGAGGAAGGCAGAGAAACAGAATCAACAGGTAGAGCCATAACATTCGCTCTTTGCGCCACCTGCCAGCCCGCTCACCAGCTAGCTGAATGCACTCGGACATAGCGTGGATCGGTGTTTGCGAATCGGACGGCGTCAAGGAAGTAGGATTAACCAGCACGGCTAACGTGGAAGACAGACGCGGTTGTAACTGATAGGGCAAGTCAATTGTCCTCTTGACAGAACCATTAGAACAGTTTTTGGGGAGCGACAATCAGTCACACGTCCACTCAAGAGTAGCAATTGCAATTAGAATCATGAGCAAATGTAAGCCGAGGAGTATAACGGGCTTTGGGATGCGAGTCCCTACTGGGACGCAGAGGGTCGCGTAATTGCTGATGTGTTGCCGTTCTTCCAGAAGCATTTGGAATGCTAATCGGGATTCGCACTGCGCTTCCTTAGAGAAAATCGATCAGTCCCGGTAGGCCAGAATTGAGCGATTCTGCGGCGTGCTCCGAATCTCAACTCACAGGCCAATGCACTCATCGAGGCGTCTTTGGTTTGTATTCATGGTGAATTGTTTGAATGTAAGTCGAGGAGGAGCGCGATCACCGTGGTCGTTCCCGAATCGGCGGCTCGCTAGCCGGAAGCGATCCGCAAACTTCTTCGAGAACGTTGCAGGCAACCGTCGTTATCTTGTGCTCTGTAAACAGTCTCTGACGATTGAAGAGCCAAATCATTGCCGCGTTTTCGGGTACACGTTCGGGTACAGACACCAGTTTGGCCTATTTACGTTCAATTTCGCTAAATCACTGATACTACGTTACTTGGATTGTTGAGAGTCTACGGTCAATTACGCTTATTTTTCATAGACTTACGGTATTCTTCGGAAACTCAAAATCCGCCGATCTCGGTGAGATTAAAGGGCTAATCATCGGGAGCTTTTTGCATGACATGTTCTGTGGCTATCTGGATCAGGCTGCCACGGTGCCGCCACAGAGAACGAAGAGCAAGAGGCCCACTGAATGAAGGTACTGAAGCCACTGACAATCGGAGACGTCGGTCTTTCTGCCTGGAACGTTCTTCACATGCTGCGCGTCGACCAGGCACACCTCAAAGCCACGTGATTCCAAGATTTGATAAATAGTGATCCAGTACACGCTGGTTGACTCTATTGCGACTGAGTGAAATCCTGCATCGCTGCAGCCCGTCCGCAAGTGCATTCAGATCGCGGGTAAATGTGGGGAAGCTACGTACCGGTTGCGGGTCGCGATCAGCACTGACTGCGACGTACAACTCGCTTGCGCCCACATCGATCCCAGCGGCATCCGGATGTAAGACCGGCAATTCATTACACCTTCTCTTCGATTTCTTCGCATTGAACCCTCCGAAATACCGGTCGGATGCCCAGGGCACGAATCAAAAGCAAACTTCCAATCGAGATCGTTGCCTGAAGAACGAACGTCATCACACATCTGTACGCGACCCGGACCCACGCTTCTCGGTCGGGCTTCAATATTGAGCACCAAT
>WNGQ01004361.1_pt1 | contig 14070 bp, 11 predicted proteins | sample 5407661 | NCBI WGS metagenome assembly WNGQ01 (sample SAMN13153382, study PRJNA577476) | soil metagenome | isolation source: 60 cm soil or saprolite under Garry oak tree replicate 2 | place: USA:California | collected 2016-06-15
TTACTCTCATCTGCTACTCGTTTTGCTTCTGCTCTCTTTTCCTGCCGCCTCTCTTGAGAACCACCCCCAGTTCTGGGTGGCTTGCGTTCTCTCGCTCTACGATTCCCTCTACAACAATCTCGTTGCGCATCCCGTGGGCGTAGAGACCGTGCGTCTGACATCTCATGTTTTTCTCCAACTGCTCTTTGGATACCGTCCTCTCATGTGGGCTGTCCACCAACCAGCACAATGGATCCCCGCTCCCCTTCTTCCTTTGCTTGCGATCCTCTTTCCGCAAGAGCCTGCCTGGGTCGCTGGCTCAGACAGTTATTGAGAACATCGCTCACGGCACATGCATTTGTCGCTCACCAAAAACGCCCGGACTTCTCCACCCTCCCCAAAAGCTGTGCCGCACGTATCTCCTTTACGGCTACCAGGTCCCTTCTTTCATACTGGGCCTTTCTGGCTTTTAACTTCTGTGTTCACCCTCTTTATAGATGAGTTTATCACCAAAGCTGTGTCAGAGCCTGAATCTTGCCGTTTGCCCAACATGAGTGTTGCCGCGATCCATGGTTTGGCTGTACTTGAAAGGTTTGCCAGATTGACTCATAGACCTGTCAACGGCCAACCTTTGTGACAATCCTCTTGACGAAGCACAATTGCGGCCATGATTACCAGCTACGCTGACCTCTCTGGCATCCTGCGCGAGTAGAGCCTGGTTTTAGCGCCTGGCAAGTGCTATACTTCTGACATCGGTGGAGACGGGCCTTAGCACCCGTAACCAATAGAAAGTCTGGAATAAGAGAGTTTTGTCGTGTATCAAGAAATGTCTGATACTCCAATGCTGCTTCAACTACAGAATGCAACGGTGATGAAGCAGAACAGGAAACGCGTCCTTGATTGTGTCAGTTTAGCTATCAAGGAAGGAGAACACACAGCTATCCTCGGTCCAAATGGCTCGGGAAAGTCGTCGCTGATCAAACTGATCACGCGCCAGCACTATGCCATGGTCCATCCTGATGGTGCCCCCTCCATGCTGATCTATGGGCGCGAGCGCTGGAACGTGTTCGAGCTGCGCGCACTCCTGGGCATTGTATCACCCGATCTGCAACAAATGTTTACAGACGGACTCTTCCAGGGGAAGACGCAGGGTCTCGAGGTGGTCCTGTCGGGCTTCTTTGCTAGTTCCGGCATCTATCACTCTCAAGAGGTGACAGCAGCGATGCGCCAGCAAGGGATTGAAGCGCTGGCCCACATGGAGGCGGAGTGGCTTGCGAACAAGCCTGTGAATGAGATGTCAACGGGGGAGGTCCGGCGCCTGCTCATCGCGCGAGCGCTTGTTCATAACCCGCGCGCCCTTGTGCTGGACGAGCCAACCACAGGACTCGATCTGCTTGCCTCGCACCGCTTTCTTGAAACACTACGCACTCTTGCACGGCATGGGAAAACGATCATCCTGGTTACCCATCACATCGAAGAGATCTTGCCAGAGATCCAACGAGTCATTTTGCTCAAGGACGGACGCGTGTTTCTCGATGGCCCGAAGGACGTGGTGCTCACAACGCACCACATTTCTGCTCTCTTCGCCGCTCCCATCCACATTCAGGCGGGAGCGGCGGGTTACTATAAAGCCGTGGCAGGTGAGCGCCTGCACGAGCTGACGGAAGAACCATCATCTCTGGGCGCAACAGGCCATCAGCGCATTGTCGCAAAAAGCTGAGCAGTATCAACCCAGGCATTGCCTCTATTCGGGTGAATCACAACAACGCTGCACCAATTTCGGTGGAGACCCAAACCTTGCTGACAACATCTCCCTGTAAAGCTTAACAGTTCACGCTCAACTTGCGGTAAAGGTATGGTTCAATGCTGGCAATAGTGCCTGACAAAGCACATTGGCGGGATACCTTGAGATGGCCTGTGAAGCCATGTGAGAAGCAAAACGCTCTTCATCATTCCTGGCAGCACCAGCATGAGTCAAATCGAGCAGATCGGCCTGTAGAGCCAGCTACTGCTTTTAGCTTTTGCGGCAACCCTGTACTGGCTACTTCTTATGAAAATCGCCCTGGGTGGGACTAAATAGATGAACAAGAGCCATTTTCATCCTCATGGGTGTCGCTGTCGCGACATGGGGCTTCCTTCGGAAGTCCCTGAAAAGCTCTTCAATTTGGTCACATGGCTCCCGAGACTTTCATGCTCTTCTCTGCCTTGCAGAGGCATCGCGCTTAGGATATCCGTTCGAAAATCGGTAGCTTGAAGGAACAGCATCTGGTATTTCGATGGAAGATGACAGAGTCTTTGGAGGGGGAGAAGCTGCGAGGCGAACGCTTGCGCTCTCTGGCACACGTTCTTGAAGCCTGAGAGACAGGTTGCCAGACGGGGCAAGGAAGAGGGAAAAAATTGGTGACAGAGGACTCGAAACCCGTCGGTTCCGGTCGGTTCCGCGATCATTCCCAGCACTCCTGTTGAGTGCTGGGAATGACTTGTTCGTCTTCCCTTTCTCTCAGCTAAAGCCTATCTTCCGCTACTGTCCTTGCAGAAAGGATCTCACTTGCACGCAAGAATCAAACCTCTTTCATGATCTTGGCTCGCCTGGCCTGATACGGCGTTTTGAGCATCTCTCTTCGACTCGAATGGGTAACTCGAGCCAAGGCCGCCCCAAATTGGCTCTCGTTCTCCCCAAGATGGTATTCCGGCCCCTGTCCATACGCCGTGGCTTCCCGAAGCTGTTGGCCAGTCCAAGCAAAGGAACGAAGAAGCTCAGATGTGATAGAGTAAAAGCAGATACATCACCCACTCAACCTAGAAAGAAGGCTGTTTCATGAGTCACTGGGACAAGCAAGCGTCCAACAACCCGAAGTTCACAGGCAGCGAAGTGGCCCCCTCGCTCCTGGCCTCTCTTGAGTGGCGCGCTATCGGCCCCTTTCGCGGGGGTCGCGTGGTAGCTGGGGCAGGCGATCCAGTCAACCCACAAGTATTCTACTTCGGTTCCACTGGGGGAGGCGTCTGGAAGACCACCGACGGGGGTCAGTACTGGGAGAACATCTCTGATGGATTCTTCAAACGCGCTTCGGTTGGCGCTCTCGCTGTCGCCGAATCTGATCCCAACGTGATCTATGTTGGCATGGGCGAGACAACGATTCGCGGCAATGTCTCTCACGGCGATGGAGTCTACAGGTCAACTGATGGCGGTCAAACCTGGACGCACCTGGGCCTGGAAGATACTCGCCAGATTGGCAAGATCCGTATCCATCCTCATCATCCCGAACTACTCTACGTCGCCGCTCTCGGACACGCTCACGGCCCCAATAGGCAGCGCGGCGTCTTCCGCTCCCGCGATGGCGGCAAGACCTGGGAGCACATTCTGTTCCTTAACGAGGAGGTCGGCTCTCACGATATCGCTCTGGACCCCCACAATCCGCGCATGCTCTACGCCGCTCTCTGGCGCGCACGACGCCTCCCCCATACCCTCAATAGCGGCGGCGAGGGCTGTGGTCTTTACAAGTCTACCGACGGCGGGGAGACCTGGACCGATATATCCCACAACAAAGGATTGCCCACTGGCATGCTGGGAAAGATCGGTGTGGCTGTTTCGGGCGCAAGAAAGGATCGCCTCTGGGCACTCGTCGAGGCCGAAGACGGCGCTGTCTTCCGCTCCGATGATGCCGGCACCACCTGGCAGCGACTCTCGGACGAAAAGGACCTGCGCAAGCGTCCCTGGTACTACCAGCACATTTATGCCGATCCCCAGGACGCCGAGACGCTCTGGATACTCAACGAGCGCTGCTACAAGTCGATTGATGGCGGTGAGACTTTCACGCAGATTTCCGTTCCACATGGCGACTATCACGATCTCTGGATCGATCCCCGCGATCCGCAGCGGATGATCTGCGGTCATGATGGTGGTGCCTGCGTGACCTTCAACGGTGCCCAGAGTTGGTCTTCGATCTATAACCAGCCCACAGGCGAATTCTATCACGTGACCACCGATAATCAGGTGCCCTACCGCGTCTACGGCTCTCAGCAAGATAACACGACCATTACGCTTCCCAGCCGCTCGACGCTTGGTGCGATCACTATCGCCGACTCCTACGAGGTCGGCGGCTGCGAGAGCGGCTACATTGCCGTCCGCCCGGATGATCCCACTATCGTCTACGCAGGCTGTTACCAGGGATATATGACCCGCTACGACCACCACACGCAACAGACACGTGACATCTCAGTCTGGCCCGAAGCCTCCGGCGGCTGGCCCGCCCAGGATCTCAAATACCGCTTCCAGTGGACCTTCCCGATTGTGCTTTCTCCTCACGACCCCAATGTGCTCTTCGCAACCGGCAATCACGTGTTCCGTTCGACGAATGATGGTGTCAGTTGGCAGGAGATAAGCCCGGATCTGACACGCAACGACAAGAGCCGCATGGGACCCTCCGGCGGTCCCATCACCAAAGATCTCGTTGGCACCGAATACTACGGCACGATCTTCGCTTTTGCGGAGTCGCCGCAGCAGCCAGGTCTCTTCTGGGCTGGATCAGATGATGGCCTGCTCCACATTTCGCACGATGGTGGCCAGAACTGGCAGAAGATTACCCCTGGCGCTCTCCCCGAATGGGCGCTTGTCAGCATCATTGAGCCCTCGCCCCACGATCCTGCCAGCGCCTACCTTGCCGCCACCTGTTACAAACAGGACGATTTCCACCCCTATCTCTACAAAACCAATGATTATGGGAAGACCTGGACGAAGATTACGACCGGCATACCGGACAACGACTTTACTCGTGTCATCCGCGAGGACCCTGTCCGACGCGGCTTGCTCTATGCCGGAACTGAGACGGGTCTCTACGTGTCTTTCGACGACGGAGCACACTGGCAAAGCCTGCGCCTGAATATGCCCGCTGTGCCCATCCACGATTTCGTGATCAAAGACGACGATCTGGTGGTCGCTACTCATGGTCGCTCGTTCTGGATCCTCGATGACATTTCGCCCCTACGCCAGGTGAGCGATGCGGTATGCCAGGCCAGCGTTCATCTCTTTGAGCCGCGCCCTCCGACCCGTTTCCTGACCGCGTTCAGCTACAGCATGTCACCGACTCCTGGCAAGAATTTCGCCTTCCTAGGTCCATTCCAGGTGACCTATCGTCAGCAGGAGATAGCCACGGGTGAAAAGGTGAAGAAGTACCTCGACGCCGGACAAAATCCCCCCGACGGTGTAATCATCCATTACTATCTGAAGGACCAGCCCCACGGCGAGGTCACCCTGACCTTCCTTACCGCCTCTGGCCAGGTCATCAGAATCTTCTCCAGCGAGGAAAAAAAGGAACAGCCACGCCCAGGACTCGACAAAGACAAGGAGAAAAAAAAGAAGGAGCCGCGTGTTCCTAAAGCAGCAGGAGCCAACCGTTTCGTCTGGGACCTGCGTTATTCATCTCCCACCGGGATCGAAGGCGATAGGGAATCAGAGGAGATCATGAAGGGTCAGTTAGTGCCACCTGGTGCTTACCAGGTCCAGCTTCAAGTGGGTGATCAGATCTCCACCCAATCATTTGAGGTCCACAAAGACCCGCGCGTCACCACCTCTCAGGAAGATTTGCAACAGCAGTTCGACCTGCTCCAGGCCATCGGCGCAAAGGTCTCCGAAGTACACGAGGCGATCAACGCAGTGCGCAGCATTCGCCGTCAGGCCGACGAATGGGAGCAGCGTACCAGGGGACTGGATATCCACGAGTCGCTGGTTACCCTCGGGAAATCGCTTAAAGACAAACTTGCAGCTATCGAGGAAGGACTCATTCAGCCCAAGGTGAAAGACCAGATGGACACCCTGTCTGAACCCATGCGACTCTCGGCCAAACTCGCCGCCCTCGCCGGCACAGTGGCCAGCGCCGACGCGCCCCCGACCCGTCAGGCAGGGCTCCTCTTCGACGATCTTTCGGCCCGCGTCGCTACACTCACTGGCCAGCTCCACGAGATCATCGACACGGATGTAGCCACATTCAATACTCAAGTCCACGAGGCGAGCTTGCCAGCTATCATTCCCCCAATCACCGGCAACTGGCGCGGATAGAGACTGCTGGCAGCTTGCTGGTGAGTCGAGCCCTGCGCCACTGGTAGCCAGGGCAAACAGGACCAGCGTCACAACCAGCAAGCTGCACACAATCATCCATTCGAGCGATCCATTCCTGTGCTGGCTCCTTGGGACATCCGTTCAGAAAAAGGAACCTTGAGAGGGATCTACTGGCCCCATTCTGCTTGCAGGAGAGAGGCGGAAAAGGTAGAATCAGAGAGCATTCATGTATTTCAAACTTTGGTACCTTTCATTCTCTTCGCAAAGGAGAAGCCTGTGTTCCCTGTTCTCATCCCTATCAGACAACGAATAGCTCTTTGCTTTCACGCACTCTACGGTGGCATTGTTCGTTGGATGAAACCGCGCTCCACCTCCCTTCTGTTTGGAACAATAGCAGACCTTGCCAAAGGGAAGTCCGAACTGCTTGTCGAAAACGCGTTGTTGCGGCAACAACTCATCATCCTACATCGGCAAGTCAAACGACCGGCCTGCAAGAAGACAGATAGATTCCTCTTGGTGCTTCTTGCGAGGATGATTCGGACCTGGAAGCAGGCACTCTTCATTGTGCAGCCGGAGACCTTGCTTCGGCTTCCATCGGGAACTTTACCGCTTGTTCTGGAAGCACACGTCAAAGGCTGATGCGAGACAGCCGAAGATCTCCCCAGAGACGATCGCATTGATCAAGGAGATGTCAAGCAAGAATCGGCTCTGGGGAGCGGAGCGCATCCGAGGCGAGTTGCTCAAACTGGGTATTCGCGTGTGCAAACGAACGATCCAGAAGTACATGAGGCACGTTCATCTGCCTCGTCCAAGAGGGCAGAAGTGGGCGACCTTCCTCCATAATCACGCTGCTGATATGTGGGCCTGCGATTTTCTCCAGGTCACCGATCTCTTCTTTCGTTCGCTCTTTGCGTTTTTCATCATTGAACTGAAATCGCGGAAAGTCATCCATGTCGGTGTGACGCGCTCTCCTACCGACGCGTGGACCGCACAACAACTGCGGGAGGCGACTCGCCTCGGGACAAACGCCAAAGTATCTCATTCGCGATCATGATGGCAAGTTTGGGCCCTGTTTCGCTCGTGTTGCAGCAACCAGCGGCATCAAGATACTGAAAACGCCGTATCACGCGCCACGGGCCAATGCCATCTGTGAACGCTTTCTGGGGAGTGTTCGGCGAGAGTGCCTGGATCACATCCTGATCCTCAGTGAGAAGCAGCTGCATCGTGTCCTGCGCTCTTACGTCGAGTATTTCAATCGGGCACGACCCCATCAGGGCATCCAGCAGCAGATTCCAGAACTCCCTGTGCCGTCTGCTCCCCCGCATAACCAGAGGGAGAAGGTGATCGCCGTTCCAGTCTTAGGCGGGTTACACCATGACTACCGAAGGGTGGCCTAACCGTTGGAGAGCGCGTTCAGAAAAGGATGGATGAAGCAGGTTTGGCGGACCACATGGATTGTGCCTGAACAGGAATTGTTTGGAAGAGAGCTATCCTCGCTTTCCCTGACGTACCAGACGAACATTTCGTGTTTCTGCTGCACGGCTTCGGCATCTTCATGAACGTGTACTGAGAATGGGAATGCCTGTTCTCGATTTTCTCGGCAATTCCATACATTCACCAAGGAACGTGATAAAAGCGAGATATCGTACTGATGCAAAGGGCCGATTCAGAGAACGGATGTCCCAAGTAGCCACGACAACGATTACCATCACTTGGCTCTCTTGCCCAATTTTGATGATGGATGGGCTTATCAGAATGGCCATGTTTCACTCGTGTGCTCAGAGAGCGAGTCAGGAAAGCCCATCACTCTACTGATTCACCACATGTGGTCATGAGCCATAACAGTTCGTAGCTGCATTTAACTGTTTTTCAGCCAACAGGCTGGGCTGGAAAAGATGACAACGAAAGCCTGCGCCCCAAAATTCCAATGGCTCAACGTCTTTTCGAAAGGGAGAGGTTAAAAGATAAAATTTAGTTCAGGAGATTCCTCGGGGAACCCCGATCTGATGAAAAAGGACAACGTACGAGAGACGTTGGCCTCAGTAGACGGTGAACCATCTCGGGGTGTTCGGAGGAGCAGATCATGAAGGCATATCTGTACCAACTCATCGTGACGGCTCTCCTGCTCAGCCTTCTGGCACTGAGTGGCAGTCCACGACCAGCACAAGCCTTGTCAGAGCATCCTGGCTCTGATTTTGGGGCCATTGATCGCTATGTGAGCGCGCAAATGCAGGAGGCCCACATTCCTGGGTTGGCCCTGGGCATCATCCACACCGACCAGATCGTCCACCTGCGCAGCTTTGGCGTGGCCACCCCGACGGGACAACCCATCACGCCGCAAACACCCTTCATCATCGGCTCCTTGAGCAAATCCTTTACCGCCTTGGCCATTCTGCAATTGGGGGAGGCGGGCAAGATGGACCTGGATGCCCCAGTACAGCGCTACCTGCCCTGGTTCCGCGTGGCTGATCGGCACGCCTCGGCCCAGATCACGGTCCACCACCTCCTGCACCAGACCAGTGGCCTTTCCCCCAGTGCAGGCGTGGAGCCCTTGGCAGGTACAGGGCAAGCCAGCCTGGAACAACGCGTGCGTGAACTGCGCACCGTTGTTCTTAGCCAGCCGGTGGGCCAAACCTTCCAGTACTCCAACGCCAATTATGTGGTCCTGGGACTGCTCATCCAGGTCGTCTCGGGACAAACGTATGGCGCCTATCTTCAGCAGCACATCTTCGCGCCCTTGCAGATGCATCACAGTTTCGTCTCGCAAGGGGAGGCGCTGAAAGCCGGCCTGGCGACTGGGTCGCGTTGGTGGTTCGGACTGCCAGTCCCTGCCTCGTTGCCCTATCTGAGTGACCAACTGCCCACCGCCTTCCTCATCTCCAGTGCCGAAGATATGACCCACTACCTGATTGCTCACAATACCAACGGCTCCTACCTGGGCACGCATGTCCTCTCGGTCTTGGGGATGGACGAACTGCACCAGGCTGCGGCGCTCGTCAGTGCCTCGAAGGACGGCTACCTTTACTACGGCATGGGATGGTTCATTGGTTCGACCGCTGATGTGCCCACCATCGCACACAATGGGGACACCGCCAATTTCCACGCCGAGATGGTGATGGTGTATCACGCCGGCTGGGGTATCGTGATCCTCATCAATGCCAATGGCTTGCTCGCGCAAGAAACAACGTTCAAGCAGATCACACAAGGGGTGACAAGGCTGCTGGTGGGACAGCAGCCACCGAGCCAAGCGATCAGCTTTTCGCAGCTCGACACCGGCCTTGACCTGGCGATCCTGCTGCTCTCAGTACTTCAGCTCTGGTACCTGTGGAAGGTCCTCTCTGGGCGTAAGCACGTCGAGGAACTTACGCAACATGCAGGCGTGCTGGTATGCTACGTTCTGCTGGCAGCGGGCGCGATCGTGGTCCCACTTGTGCTCGTCATCGGCCTTCCCCTCACCCTGGCTACGCCCTGGTCTGTCATGCTGCTCTATCAACCTGACATCACCCTCTGGTTGATAGCGATGATGCTCCTCTCGGCCGGCACAGCTATCACGCAAGCAGTCCTGGTGGTCATGGGTCTCTTGAGAAGGAGAGCCCGATCGAGAGTAAAGCGATGGAGGAAAGGCCCGAGACAGCCCTTATGCAAGATCTCAGCCCCGCAAAACGAGAGGGTCGTGTAGACAAAGTGAGCCAAGCCTTGGCGAAGGTGTTGTGCGACCGCTCCATATGGCGGTTTCTCCGCTGTCGTTTTCTATTGTACCAAATTTCTCTTCTCCACCGCCCCATAATCGGGCCAAGGTCACTATGATCACCACTTCCGCAAACCACGCAGGCACCGAGGGGCGATTTTCAGAGGTGGTTTGAACCTCAAGACAAGGGGTAGATATCATACGTAGAGAGACCTCCTTCTAACTACCTAAATTTGGCCCCAATTAGTGGCAGAGAACCACAAGAAAGGGACTTGCCAAAAGCACAATGATGAGCCATACCTCTCGTAGAGTCTGAACTTTGCGAGAGGAGGATCATCATGAACGAATCTACCACACGGATAACGAAACAGTTTACCGGCTGTGCCAGTTTGGCCGCACTGGGAGTGAAATTGAGGGAACTGAAGCTGTTTGAGCCGATTGAACAACAGGTGCAGATTGCCCAGAAGACGATCAAGGATAAGCCGAGCGACAAACTCTATGACGCCTTTATCAGTATGTTGGCAGGAGCGCATGGACTGGTCGAGATCAATACGCGCTTGCGAGCCGATAGCGCCTTGCAGCACGCCTTCGGACGCACCCGCTGTGCCGAGCAGTCGGTGGTCCAGGATACCTTGAATGCCTGTACAGCAGAGAATGTCGAGCAGATGGAACAAGCGCTGGACGCTATTTATCGCCAGCACAGTCAAGGCTATCAGCATAACTACCAAGCCAGCTTTCAGGTCCTGGATGTCGATATGAGTGGCCTGCCTTGCGGCCCCAAAGCGGCGTTTGCCACTAAAGGCTACTTTGCCAAGCAACGCAACCGTCGCGGACGCCAATTGGGCCGGGTGCTGGCCACCACTTACCAGGAAGTGGTAGTCGATCGCCTCTTTGATGGCAAGACGCAGTTGACGCGCGCCTTGCAGCCGTTGGTACTGGCCGCCGAAGAGACCTTGCAGTTGGATGAGGACAAGCGCTGCCGCACCATTATGCGCTTGGATGCCGGAGGGGGGAGTCTGGATGACGTCAATTGGCTGCTGGCTCGCAACTACCAGGTACACTGCAAAGACTACTCGGGTCAGCAGGCCAAACGCTTGGCCAGCAGCGTCGTCGACTGGTATGTCGATCCTCATCTGCCTGAGCGCCAGTTCGGCTGGGTGACGGAGGCGACTGATGCCTATGTGCGTCCAGTCAAGCGCATGGCGGTGCGCTGTCGCCAACAGGATGGGCAGTGGGCTGTCGGCGTGTTGATCTCCACTTTGTCGGCTCAGCACGTCCTCCTTTTGACTGGCCAGGCCCCCTCGTTGCTGGAGGATCCGGTAGCCGTGTTGCTGGCGTACGTCAGCTTCTACGATCAACGCGGAGGCGGCGTCGAAACCTCCTTCAAAGGTGATAAGCAGGGACTGGGCAGAGGCCTCCGCAGCAAAAAACGCTTTGCCGCTCAGCAGATAATCATGAGGCTTCGCTCGCTGGCGCATAATGTGGTCGTCTGGGCTCGCCACTGGCTGGCCAGCCCGACCTTGCACCACTATGGGACGGTGCGCATGGTGCGCGATGTCTTTCATATCAGTGGCTTTCTGCTGACCGATGCCTGTGGGCAGGTAGCTCAGATTGTGCTCAATCAGACCGCTCCCTTGGCATCGGCTTTAGTTCATCCCTTGCGCAATCTCTTGGCTTGCGCTCATGTGGCCGTTAATTTGGGCCAAACTTAGGTACATAAGAATTCAGGAATCCTAGACTACGACGAAATGATTTTCTTAACCCTAGTATCTTTAGAACTCGTACACCATATGGCAACGCTTTCATTATTCGTCTTCTTCTCAGCAAATACAAAACATAATTTGATAACAATATCACTTCAGTGTCTTTGCGCAGGTCAATGCCTTGCTCACAAATTGTCATTGCTTGATGAAATATTGGCTCTGCCTCTTGATATTTCCTTTGATCATCGTAAAGCAAACCCAAATCCACAAGAGTATCAGCTATGATGGGATGCTCAGGACCCCACACCTTTACGCGGATCGCTAAAGCATGCTGATAGAATAACTCTCCTTCTTGATACCTCCTCTGGAGTCGATAGTGCCATCCCAGATCACACAGACTGTAAGCGGTATCGGGATGCTCGGGCCCCAACATTTTTTCGCGGATCGCTAAGCTGGGCTTTGTACATTTTGAGAAACCACATCAACAGAACATTGCTCACACAATATTCAGGTTTGCTGGTGGTAACATGCACCGACAGCTTGACGACCTTTTACGGTTGCCAGACCGGACTATCGCCAAAGCCATAGGCATCCATCAGCTTCGTTTGCGCCAAGCCATCAGCATTCATGATCCAGATTTCTCCTCCATTGGGTAGGCTGTGTAAGAAGAGCAGCTTGCTGCCATCGGGCGACCAATCCGGACCATTGAACGAGGTATCTTTCGGGCTCGTCGTGAGCCTGGTTTGCTGCGAACCATCAGCATTCATGAGATAGACTTCAGCTTGACCAGTCCGATCAGAGGTCAAGGCCATTTTTTTAGCGTCAGGTGACCAGCGCGGCCCGCCATCTTCCCCCGGGCCATTCGTTAACTGCTTCAGCCCAGAGCAGTCAACATTCATCACATAGATGACCCATTGGCTGGTCCCCACGTTGGACATAAAGGCAATTTTCCTGCCATCGGGCGACCAGCCGGGATACTCCTCCCACAGGTTCGAGTGCGGGCACAGGCGCCTCAGCCCCGAGCCATCAGGGTTCATCAGGTAGAGGTGCAGTATCCCTCCATCACGCGCAGAGTTGAAGAGGATGTGCTTCCCATCAGGCGCCCAGGTGGCTCCCCAATTGCTTTGCTTGTCTTTTGTCAGATTGGTCTGCTGCGAGCCATCAGCATTCATGATCCAGATGTCGCTGGCTTCAAAAATGTGAGCATCAGCAGCTCGAAAGACGAGGCGCTTGCCGTCAGGTGACCAGGCGGGGGAGACGTTCGGCCCTGGCCCACTCGTCAGCCGCTGGAGTCCTGAGCCATCGAGGTTGCTCACACAGATATCCGCCTTGTTCTGAGCAGGATCAGGGGCACATGCCAGCGCGATGCGTCCGGTGCCCCCACCATTTCCGGGCGCCAGCGTACTCTCCAGGTGCGCTGGTGGTGTGGGCTTGAGTATGCTGGTGTTTGAACTGCAAGCAACCAGAAGGACCAGCAGGGAAAACACCAGCAAGATCAGCCTGATCGAAGAGTGCTTGTGGAAAACCATAGCTAGTTTCTCCTTGTAACGACGATGAACAGTGAGAGAGCGGATGGAAGAACACGTACACGTTGCAAGCATACGCAACGGTTCATCCTCAGCTTAGCTCATCTCCCTGAAACGTTCCTGAAATCACGTGGCAATAGAGCTGAAGGCCAATGGGGGTACAATTTGAGGCGAGGGACAGAGCAGTGCCTGAGGTATAATAGAAGTCGCTGAACGCCTATTGTAGCCAGGAGGTCTGTCATGTCCCTACCCAGTTCCATTAGAGCTGTGCTGGCACACTTTGAGCCACTGTTTACGGCCCCGACTTGGAAGAAGGTGGTGACGCTGTTGGTAGGAACGTTGTTAGCGCGGGGTCGTCGGACCGTGACTACGGCGTTGCGGCAAATGGGCCATCAGATGAACCCACAGTTCAGCGTGGTTCATCACGTGCTCAATCGGGCGCGCTGGTCGTCGCTGGAGGTGAGCAGGAGACTCTTGCAGGTGCTGGTGGCTACCTTTGTGGGGGCGGGAGGCACAGTAGAAATCGTGATTGATGAAACGCTGGAACGAAGCTTCGGACGCAAGATCAGCAAGCGTGGCGACTTCCGAGATAGCCTGCGTTCGAGTAAGGAGCGATCGGTGAGCACGAGTGGCATACGTTGGGTGACCATGGCATTGGTCGTGAGCTTGCTGCGTGTTACTGACCTAAAATTGTACAAAGTCCAGCACAGACGGTGTCTGACAACGCCGACGATTCCCTCAAGCTGTCAGACAGCTTCAATCGGACTCCGGTTCCTGTCTGAGAGGTGTTTCGGGAAAGGTCTTCTGCTTGCAGGCCTCATGGGAGATGTGCGCTTGGCGCCACTTCCGTGTGCTCCTAGAAAATGGCATGCACGCTGAGCTCCAAGGGGCAGGGATAGTCGCCTTTGCCCACGTCTTTCACCAGCGCTTGTGCGCGTGCGAGCAAGTCCTGATTGTTCTTCGCAAGGTGATAGTGCCGGCCATCGTAGAGCATCACTTGCACGCCTCCCAACAGGCCTTTGCGAAGAATCACCGTCTGTGCTCGGAGATCTCGACTCTGGAGTGGTTGTATCATGCTCGTGGCATCTCCTTCTCTCGTTGTGGTGTTTCCTGCTCTTT
>WNGQ01004561.1_pt1 | contig 14060 bp, 13 predicted proteins | sample 5407661 | NCBI WGS metagenome assembly WNGQ01 (sample SAMN13153382, study PRJNA577476) | soil metagenome | isolation source: 60 cm soil or saprolite under Garry oak tree replicate 2 | place: USA:California | collected 2016-06-15
CACTGAGCATCGGGCCCGGCACATCACCGGGGCGCTTCCGTCTTCGTCGGCCAGCGCTGACGCGGGCCAGCGCCCGCCGTCGGGGGGGGTGCGTAGGCGGCGAGGGTGTGGCGGAGCTTGCCGCGGGCGCGGTGCAGGCGGGACATGACGGTGCCCAGGGGGGTGCCCATGAGGGCGGCGACTTCGCGGTAGGGGTAGCCCTCGACGTCGGCGAGCCACAGGGCGGTGCGGAAGTCGGGGGGCAGGTCGCGGACGGCGTTGAGGACGGCGGTGTCGGTGAGCTTGTCGAGGGCCTCGGCTTCGGCGGAGCGGGCGGCGGCGAGCGGGCCGGCGGCGGGGTGCCGGTCGTCGGCGGGGTCGGCGCCGGGGGCGATGGCGGGTTCGCGCTTGCGCTTGCGGTAGCTGTTGATGAAGGTGGTGGCGAGGATTTTGTGCAGCCAGGCGCGCAGGTTGGTGCCGGGGGTGTACTGGGCGAACGCGGCGTAGGCCTTGGCGAGGGTGTCCTGGACCAGGTCCTCGGCGTCGGCGGGGTTGCGGGTCATCCGCAGCGCGGCGGGGTAGAGCTGGCCGAGGTGGGGGCGGACCTGCTGCTCGAAGTCGGCGGGCGGCCGGGCGGCCGGGGTGCGGCCGCCGGGCGGGTCCGTGGTCGCGGTGGTCATCTGGGGTGGCTCCCTCGTGGTTGGTCACTACTAAGACGCCGCAGCCCCCGGCCCGGACTCGTGATATGGGTTACACGCCGCACAACTGTTACCTTTGGCGGGCAGACGCGGTCATCGCAGCAGCCCGGCGTGTTCGCGATCTGGCTCAGGGCGGCCCCGTGACCGGCCGCCAGGCACGCGCTCGGGGCAACGCAGCCGGGGCAACGCAGCCGGGGCAACGCAGCCGGTGCTGTCACGCTAGGGCGGTCGCCGACCTGCCCTGCGGGCCGTACCCGGCGAGCTTGGCGCGCAACTTCTCCCGGCCCCGGTGCAGCCGCGACATCACCGTGCCGATCGGGGTGCCCATGATCTGGGCGACCTCGCGATAGGGGTAACCCTCGATATCCGCCAGGTAGATCGCGGTGCGAAAGTCCGCGGGCAGGTCGCGCAGCGCGCGCAGCACCTCGGAGTCCCCGAGCCGGTCGAGCGCCTCGGCCTCGGCGGACGGCGCCACCGGGACCAGCGCATCCGGCCCGCTCTGCCAGTCGTCGCGGTCCTGGCTCGGCGCGATCGCGGGCTCCCGCTTCTTCTTCCTGTAGCTGTTGATGAACGTGTTCGCGAGAATCCTGTGCAGCCACGCCCTCAGGTTGGTCCCCGGCGTGAACTGGTAGAACGCCGTGTACGCCTTGGTGATCGTCTCCTGGACCAGATCCTCGGCGTCGCTGGCGTTCCTCGTCATCTGCAATGCCGCCGGGTAGAGCTGACCGAGATACGGCAGCACCTGCTGCTCGAATCCGGCCCGATCCAGCGGCCGCTGCGGTTCGGGGGCCATCGCGTTCCTTGCTTGCTCGCGGCCGGCCACCTGGCGGAATCCCGAGTCGGCTGCTCTGCGATCACGGTAGGCAACGAAGATATCACGGAGCCGTCGCGTCACGGCAAAGGCTCGCACGTCACCGCACGTCAGGCATCTGGGCCAGGGCTGGGCTCCGATCCCGCCCCGTCCGCCGAAGGCGGCCGGGACCCGGCGGTCAGACCCAGCTATGGAACCACATCCGCTGGAACCACGCGCTCCACGGTATGACCTGCGCGGCGAGCACCGGGTACAGGTACGCGAAACTGGCCAGGGCCAGGAGCAGGTAGCCGCCCGCGGCGATGGCCCCGGTAGCCCGGCGGCCGGGAGCGGCCCTGGCCGGGCCGATGATCAGTCCGAGGCACAAGGTAATCGCCATGACGAGGTACGGCACGAAGACGACCGCGTAGAAGTAGTACTCGGTTCTGTGGTCGTGCCAGGCGAACCAGAACCACGGCAGCCAGCCGCCCGCGACGCCGACCAGCACCGCGCCGGCCCGCCAGTCCCTGCGGCTAGCCCACCAGCCGATGCAGAACAGCAGGGCGAGCACGGACGCCCACCAGATGGCCGGCGTTCCGATCGCGAGCACCTCCTGCTCGGTCTTGTGCGCCGCGTTGGTTGGGCAGCCCTGTGGCAGGCAGTTCGAGAACATGGAGACCGGCCGGCCGAGCACGATCCACGTCCACGCGTACGACGTGTACCCGCTGTGATCATGCAGGCTGAGGCCGAAGCCGAGCATGGACTTCTGGTACTGGTACCAGGAGTCCAGCGCCGACCAGATCGGGGTGTGGTTGCCCGCCGTCGTGGCCCAGTTCCGGTCGAAGCCCTGGCTGCTGGCGAACCAGCCGCTCCACGCGGCGATGTACGTGGCCAGCGGGATCACGCCGAACGTGACGGGCAGCCACTTGACGTCGCTGCGCAGCACCCCGCCGAGCCGGTCGCGGTAGCCCAGCGCCCGCCGCGCCCCGATGTCCCACGCGATCGCCATCGCCCCGAACGCGAACAGGTACCAGACGCCGTCCCACTTGGTCGCGCAGGCGCAGCCGAGGAACACGCCGGCGAGCACGCGCCGCCACCTGATCCCCAGCCGGGGGCCGCCGCGGTCCAGCTCGCCGGGCGGCGCGCGCTCGGTCAGGTCGGCCAGCTTGGCCCGGGACGCGTCCCGGTCGAGCACCAGCATGCCGAAGGCGGCGAGCACCCAGAACATCACGAACAGGTCGAGGATCGCGGTCCTGCTCAGCACGAGCTCGAGCCCGTCGAGCGCCATCAGCAGCCCGGCCACGCAGCCGAGCAGCGTCGACCTGGTCATCCGCCTGGTGATCCGCGCGGTCATCAGGATCGACAGCGTCCCGGCCACCGCGACCGCGAACCGCCAGCCGAACGGCGTCAGCCCGAACATCCACTCGCCGACCGCGATCATGGCCTTGCCGAGCGGCGGGTGCGCGACGTACTCGCGGGGGCTGGTGAGTATGTGCGTGCTGCCGCTGACCAGCAGGGCGTTGATGTTCTTCGGGTGGCTGTACTCCACGCCGTGTTTCAGGATCGACCAGGCATCGGGCACGTAGTAGGTCTCGTCGAAGACCACGGCGCGCGGCACGCCGAGCCGGTAGAACCGCAGGAACCCGCCGAACGCGGTGACCAGGAGCGGCCCCGCCCAGCCCAGCCACGAGGCCGGCGGCATGGGCGGCACCAGCCGGTCGCGCAGGCTGCGCGCCTGCTCGCCGGCCTGCTGGCCGGTCTCGGCCGAGGGAGGCGGCGCGAAATCGGATGCTTTCATCGGTGCCATCGTAGGGGCGGGTGGCGTTAGCGTGGGCCGCGATGAACTCCGGACTTGACGAAGCGGGCGACCCGGGACGGGAAGCGGGCGAGCTGGGGCAGGCGGCCCGGCCGCGTGACCCTGGTCCTGCCGGGCGGCCGGGCGGCCATGACCGGGGCATGGGCACGCTGATCCTGGCGGCAGCCCCGATCGGCAGGGCGCAGGACGCGTCGGCCAGCCTGGCAGCGGCGCTGGCCGGCGCGCCGGTCATCGCCGCCGAGGACACCCGCAGGCTCCGCAGGCTGGCCGCCGCGCTCGGCGTGACCCTGACCGGCCGCGTGGTCTCGTACTACGAGGACGTGGAGGCGGCCCGCGGCCCGATCCTGCTCGGCGCCCTGACCAGCGGCCAGGACGTGCTGGTCGTCAGCGACGCCGGCATGCCGGGGATCAGCGATCCCGGCTACCGGCTGGTCAGCGCGGCGATCGAGGCGGGGGTCAGGGTCACGGTGCTGCCCGGCCCGTCGGCGGTGACCGCGGCGGTCGCCGTCTCCGGCCTGCCCACCGACCGGTTCTGCTTCGAGGGGTTCCCGCCGCGCAAGGCCGGCGAGCGTGCGCGCAGGCTCGCCGACCTGCGGGACGAGCGGCGGACGATGGTGTTCTTCGAGTCCCCGCGCCGCCTGGGCAGAACGCTGGCCGACATGGCCGCGGCGTTCGGGGCCGACCGGCCGGCGGCGGTCTGCCGGGAGCTGACCAAGACGCACGAGGAGATCAGGCGGGGCCCGCTCGGCGACCTGGCGCAATGGGCCGGCCGGGGCGAGGGAGTGCTCGGCGAGATCACCGTGGTGATCGGCGGCGCACGGCAGGCCGGCGGGGCGAACGGCGGGGCGAACGGCACGGCTGCCGCCGCGAGCCCGGCCGAGGCCGTGGCCTGGGTCGCCGCGGCCGAGGGGGCGGGCAGCACCCGCAAGGAGGCGATCGCGCTCGCCGCCGCCGAGCTCGGCCTGCCCAGGCGCGAGGTCTACGATGCCGTCGTCCGGGCCAAGGACAAGCGTGGCCGGTCGGCCTAGCCAGCCGGCGGGAGCGAGCCGGTCACGGCCGCGCTCCCGATGATCACCGTGTGCCCGGTCGACGTCCCGAGGTGTTCCATCAGCCGGAGCTGGAGCAGCGCCGGGTGCTCGGACGCCAGCCTGGCCGCGTTCACCAGGCTGCGCAGGGCGGCGGTCTCCCCGCGGGCCCGCTCCAGCGCGGCCACGCCCTGCGCCCTGGCGATCAGGACCTCGGCCTGCGCCCTCTTGAGCTCGCCGGGCAGGATGATGTCCTTGAGCACTAGCTGGTCGATCGCCACTCCGGCCTCATCGGCTCCTCGAACGCTGCCCGCGAGCCGCTCGCCGAGGCCGCTGCGGTCGCCGACGAGGTCGTCGAACGTCGTCGCGGCGAGCAACTCCCGCACGGCGACCTGAACGGCCAGGTACACGGACTGCTCCGGATAGCGGGTCGCCGTCACGTAGCGAACGGCGTCGCTGACGCGAATGTGGCCGGCCACGGTTACCTTGACCGGGACGCCGTCGGCGGTCGGTGCTTCCTGCGTCGGCAGAGAGATGACCCACGGCCTGGTGTCCACCGTCCGCACGCTGTAGCCGGACCGCCACAACCTGTGCCAGCCGGGCCCGAGCACCCGCTGCACCCGGCCGCGGGAGAACAGGACCGCCCGCTCCCACTCGGCCACGCCGACGGGCGCTCCGGGGCGCAGCGCCCGCGGCCCGCGGGGCGCCGCGCTCGAGCCGGGAACATATGCGTGGGCCATCATCTGCTGCTTCCGATCACTCTGGTCGGGTCGTTCTGGTCGGGTCTTCCGGTTGTTCTGGTCGGGTCTTCCGGTCGGGTCGCTCTGGTCGAACTCACCCCGGCCGACTAGTCGAGCTCGCCCCGGCCGACCCAGCCGGCGGCGGGGGCCCGGAGCCCGCAGAGCCGCCGACCGGTGAGGTCGGCCGGGGCTCGCCCTGGTGGGATTCGAACCCGGCCGGTGAGAGCCGCCCTTGCGGCGGATGAACTCGCGGAACCTCGGCCGGTAAGCCGGCTGGCCGCTCATCCCGCCGCGCACCGGACATTACGGCAATCTGGTCCCGCGGCACTAACTCTTTTCGGCGACTTCGCGGCGGCCCGGCCTGGAGCTGCCGCGAGCCCGGTCTGGCTCGGCACGCGAGCGGCCCGGCACGGCCTAGGCTAGAGAGCATGTCCCCAGACTCCAGCCGTCACATCCTGGCCGCCCCCGCCTGGCCGTACGCCAACGGTCCCCGGCACATCGGGCACGTCTCGGGCTTCGGCCTGCCCTGCGACATGTTCAGCAGGTATCACAGGATGGCCGGCGACAAGGTGCTCATGGTCAGCGGCACCGACGAGCACGGCACCCCGATCCAGGTCCAGGCCGACGCCGAGGGCGTGACCGCGCGTGAGCTGGCGGACCGGTACAACCGGGTGATCGCCGAGGACCTGACCGGGCTCGGCATGTCCTACGACCTGTTCACCAGGACCACCACGCTGAACCACTACGCGGTGGTCCAGGAGATCTTCACCGGCCTGTACGACAACGGCTACATCTTCGCCAAGACCACGCTTGGCGCGGTCTCGCCGTCCACCGGCCGGACCCTGCCCGACCGCTACATCGAGGGAACGTGCCCGATCTGCGGGTACGAGTCGGCCCGCGGCGACCAGTGCGACAACTGCCAGAACCAGCTCGACCCCGTCGACCTGATCAACCCCCGGTCCAAGATCAACGGCGAGACGCCGGTCTTCACCGAGACCGAGCAGTTCTTCCTCGACCTGCCCGCCTTCGCCGACGTGCTCGGCGGCTGGCTGCAGTCCAAGAGCAGCCAGTGGCGGCCGAACGTGCTGAAGTTCTCGCTCAACCTGCTCGGCGACCTGCAGCCCCGCGCGATCACCAGGGACCTGGACTGGGGCGTGCCGATCCCGCTCGACGGCTGGCGGGACCGGCCGGACAAGCGGATCTACGTCTGGTTCGACGCGGTGATCGGATACCTGTCGGCCTCGATCGAGTGGGCGCGGCGGTCCGGCGACCCGGATGCCTGGCGGGCCTGGTGGCAGGATCCCGACGCGCTCGCCTATTACTTCATGGGCAAGGACAACATCGTCTTCCACGCCGAGATTTGGCCCGCGATGCTGCTCGGCTACGACGGCAAGGGCGCCAAGGGCGGCAGCCCAGGCTCGCTCGGCGGGCTGAACCTGCCGACCGAGGTGGTGTCGAGCGAGTTCCTGACGATGGAGGGGCGCAAGTTCTCCTCGTCCAGGGCCGTGGTGATCTACGTGCGCGACTTCCTGTCCCGCTACGACGTGGACGCGCTGCGCTACTACGTCGCCGTGGCCGGGCCGGAGAGCCAGGACACCGACTTCACCTGGAGCGAGTTCATCCGCCGCAACAACGACGAGCTCGTCGCCAACTGGGGGAACCTGGTCAACCGCAGCATCTCGTTCGCCGCCCGCAACATCGGCTCGATCCCGAAAGCCAGCGATCTGACAGATGCCGACCGGGCCATGCTTGACCGCTCCAGCAAGGCCTTCACCGTGATCGGTGAGTCGCTGTCGCGGTCGCGGTTCAAGGCCGCGATCACCGAGGCCATGCGCACGCTCAGCGAGGCCAACAAGTACCTGTCCGAGGCGGCGCCGTGGAAGCTGCGCGAGTCCGACCCCGAGCGGATGAGGACGATCCTGCACGTGGCGCTGCAGCTCGTCGACGACGGCAAGACGCTGCTGACCCCGTTCCTGCCGAGGTCCTCGCAGAAGGTTTTCGAGATGCTTGGCGGGCAGGGCCGGTGGGCGGACATGCCGCGGATCGACGAGGTGGCCGAGGACGGCGGCCGGCCGTACCCGGTGATCACCGGTGACTACTCGGGCGCGGCGGTCTGGGAGTCGGCGCCGATCAGGCCGGGCACCCCGCTCGCCGTGCCGACGCCGTTGTTCGCCAAGCTTGACCCCGCGGTGGTCGTCGACGAGCTGAACCGGCTCGGCGGCTACGACAGCGACGCGGAAGACTAAGGCGTGTTCCTGAGGAACGGCGGCCGCGTTTGTCGATCATGAAGGCTCCGCCGGCGCCGCCGCCCGAGCCGCTACCCCGACCCGCCTTCGACGCGCACACTCACCTGGACATGCTGCCCGGGCCGGTCGAGGCGGTGCTGGCCGACGCGCGCGCCGCGGGCATCACCCGGGCGGTGACGGTCGGCTGCGACGTGGCGTCGTCGCGCTGGGCCGCGGCCTGCGCGGCCGAGCACACGGGCGTCTACGCGGCCGTGGCCATCCACCCGAACGAGACGGCGCGCGCCGAGCCGGGCGCGGCCCGGGAGCCGGGCGCGGCCCGGGAGCCGGGCTCGGACCGTGACGCGGTGCTCGCGGAGATCGCCGCCCTGGCCGCGTTGCCGCAGGTGCGCGCGGTCGGCGAGACCGGCCTTGACTACTACAGGGACCACTCGCCGCCGGATCTGCAGCGGGACTGGTTCCGCGCCCACGTCGAGATCGCCAAGACGGCCGGCAAGGCGCTGATGATCCACGACCGCGACGCGCACGACGACGTGCTCGACATTTTGGCTCAACAGGGCGCACCGGAGCATGTCGTGTTCCATTGTTTCTCCGGCGACGCGGAGATGGCCAAGCGGTGCGCCGACGCCGGCTACGTGATGAGTTTCGCGGGCAACGTCACGTTCCCGAACGCCGGGCCGTTGCGCGACGCGGCGGTGGTTGCGCCGGCCGGCCTGATCCTGGTCGAGACCGACGCGCCGTACCTCACGCCGGTCCCGAACCGGGGCAAGATGAACGCCCCGGCCCAGGTCGCGCACACGCTGCGAGCCGTCGCCGAGGTGAAGGGGATCGACGTCGCCGAGCTCTGCGCGACCGTCATGGCGACCGGCGAGCGGGTGTTCGGGCCGTGGCGGGACTGGGCGCTCCCGTGACCGTGTCGCGGACCAGTCATGCGGTCGCCGTCACCAGGGCCGGGTTCGTGCGGCCGCGCAGCCCGCACGGCGACCCGCGGGCGGTGGCCGGCCAGGCCGGGCTGCCGGCCAGGGCCGGCTGGCTGACCAGTGCCGCCGACGCCGCGGATCTCGGCGCCGACGCCGGGGCCGGCCGTTCGCTGCCGGTGACCGCCGGGCCAGCCGGTTAACCTGCCTGCCGTGGACGACGCTCATCGGGGCCAGGAGGCGGGTCGTCCGTCCGACGAGCCGGCGAGCGCGCCTGCCGTGGACCAGGCTCATCGGGGTGCCCGGCTGCTCGGGCCCGCGGACGTCAGGCGGATCGCGGCCCGGCTCGGGGTCCGGCCGGCCAAGCGGCTCGGGCAGAACTTCGTGATCGACGGCGGGACGATCAGGCGTATCGTCGCGCTGGCCGACCTGCGGCCGGACGACGTGGTCCTCGAGGTCGGCCCCGGCCTCGGCTCGCTCACGCTCGGCCTGCTCGAGGCGGCGCGCCGGGTGGTCGCCGTGGAGGTGGACGCCGTGCTCGCCGGGGCGCTCCCGGCGACCGTCGCGGAGCGGGCGCCCGCGCTGGCCGGCCGGCTCGAGGTCGTCACCGCGGATGCGCTGAGCATGTCCGCGCCGGCCGGGCGGACGCCGACGGCGCTGGTCGCGAACCTGCCGTACAACATCGCCGTCCCCGTGCTGCTGCACCTGCTCGACGCGGTGCCGTCGATCGGCCGCGCGCTGGTCATGGTCCAGGCCGAGGTGGCCGACCGGATGTGCGCGCCGCCCGGCAGCCGGACCTACGGAGTCCCGTCGGTCAAGCTCGCGTGGTACGGGTCCGCGCGGCGGGCTGGGACCGTCCCCAGGACCGTGTTCTGGCCGGTTCCGAACGTGGACTCGGCGCTCGTCGCGTTCGCCCGCTGGCCCGCTGGCGGCGCGCCGGGCGATGCGCCGGCCGGCCAGCCGGGACCGGGGCGCGCGGCCGTGTTCGCGGTTATCGACGCGGCCTTCGCGCAGCGGCGCAAGACGCTCAGGTCCGCGCTGGCCTCCTGGGCGGGCTCGGCCCAGGCCGCCGAACAGGCACTCAAGGACGCCGGCGTCGATCCGTCGCTGCGCGGCGAGGCGATCGGCGTGGCCCAGTACATCCGGATTGCCGGAGCAGCCGGCCGAGCGCGTACGATCATCGAATCGTGACGCACGTGACGCAAGACGACGGTCTCGCCGGAACCGTCACCGCCCGGGTGCCTGCCAAGGTGAACTTGCAGCTCTCGGTCGGTCCGCTGCGCGACGACGGGTATCACGACCTCGTCACGGTGTTCCACGCGGTCTCGCTCTTCGACGAGGTGACCGTGCGCATGGCCGACCGGACCAGCGTGGTCGTGAGCGGCGAGGGCGGGCCAGCGGTCCCGCTCGGCCCGGCCAACCTCGCCGTGCGGGCCGCCGTAGCGCTGGCGCGGGCCACCGGCCGGCGCAGCAAGGGCGCGGGCGGCGTCAGGATCGAGATCCGCAAGCGGATACCGGTCGCGGCCGGCCTGGCCGGCGGCAGCGCCGACGCGGCGGCGGCGCTGGTCGCCTGCAACGAGCTCTGGCACGCCGGACTGAACAACTCAGAGCTCACCCACATCGGCGCGCAGATCGGCAGCGACGTGCCGTTCGCGCTGACCGGCGGCACGGCCGTCGGCATCGGCCGGGGCGAGCGGCTGACCAGGGCGCTGGTGTCCGGCAGCTACCAGTGGGTGCTCGCGTTCGGTGCCACCGGGCTGGCCACGCCCGACGTTTTCGCCGCCTGCGACCGGCTCAGGGCCGCCCGCGGCGCCAGGGACGGCGAGGCGCCCGCCGTGCCCGCGCCGAAGCTCAGTACCGAGCTGATGGCCGCGCTGCGGTCCGGCGACCCGGCCGCGGTGGGCCCGCTGCTGACCAACGACCTCCAGCCTGCCGCGCTCTCGTTGCAGCCGCTGCTGCGGCGCGCTCTCTCGGCGGGCAAAGAGCACGGCGCGCTCGGCGCCATCGTGTCCGGCTCGGGACCGACCTGCGCGTTCCTGGCGGCCGACCCGGACGCCGCGCGCGACCTGGCCGTCGCGATCACGGGAGCGGGCGTATGCCGCGCCGTCGTCCAGGTCTCCGGCCCCGCTCCCGGCGCGTGTGTCGTGGAGTCGCGCGCCCTGCACCCGTGACCCGAGCGGATAACACAGCGTGAACATCGTTAACCTGGAGGCCGCCGTCAAGGCCTACGGGACGCGGGTGCTGCTCGACCACGTGTCGCTTGGTGTCGCCGCAGGCGACAGGATCGGCGTGGTCGGCCGTAACGGGGCGGGCAAGACGACGCTGCTCGCGGCGTTGGCCGGCGCGGCCGACCTCGACTCCGGCCGATCGACCAGTGTCCGCGACGCCCGGATCGGCTACCTGCCGCAGTCCGAGAAGCTGGCCGGATCAGTGCGGGAGATTGTGTTCGCAGCGTTGCCCGAGCACGAATGGGCGGCCGACGTGAGGACCCGCGGCCTGCTCAGCGCGCTGCTCTCCGGCATCGAGACCGGCGTGCAGGCTGAGCGGCTGTCCGGCGGGGAGCGCCGCCGGGTCGCGCTCGCCGCGCTGCTCCGCGGCACCTATGACCTGCTGTTGCTCGACGAGCCGACGAACCATCTCGACATCGAGGCGATCAGGTGGCTGGCCGGATACCTGGCCGGCTACGGCCCGGCGTTCGTGCTGGTGACGCACGACCGGTGGCTACTCGACCAGGTCTGCGACCGCACGTGGGAGGTCGCGGACGGCCAGGTGCACTCCTACGACGGCGGCTACTCCGCCTACGTGCTGGCCAGGGCCGAGCGGGCCAGGCTGGCCGCGGCGCAGGACCAGCGCAGGCGCAACCTGCTTCGCAAGGAACTCGCCTGGCTGCGGCGCGGCCCGCCGGCCAGGACCAGCAAACCCGCGTTCCGGATCGAGGCCGCGACCGCGCTGATCGCCGACGAGCCCGCCCCGCGGGACGGCGTCGAGCTGTCCAGGCTCGCCGCGGCCAGGCTCGGCAAGATCGTCATCGACCTGACCGACGTGACCGTCACAGCCGGCTGCGTGACCCTGCTCGATCACGTCACCTGGCAGCTCGGCCCCGGCGACCGGGTCGGCGTGGTCGGAGTCAATGGCAGCGGCAAGACCACCCTGCTGAACGTCCTGGCCGGCCTGCCGGCCGGCCAGGACCGCAGCGGCGATGTCGTCACCGGCAAGACCGTGCGGCTCGGCTACCTCACCCAGGAGCCCGGCCCGGTCGATCCCGGCCTGCGGGTGCTCGAAGCCGCTCAGCAGGTCCGCGGCTCGGTCCGGATCGGCAGGCGGGAGCTGTCGGCCGGCCAGCTTCTCGACCGGCTCGGCCTGAGCGGCGACCGGCAGTGGGTGCCCGTGGCCGAGCTCTCCGGGGGCGAGCGGCGCAGGCTGCAGCTCCAGATGCTGCTGATGGCCGAGCCTAACGTCCTGCTGCTCGACGAGCCGACCAACGACCTGGACATCGACACGCTGACCGAGCTCGAAGACCTGCTCGACGGCTTCCCCGGCTCGGTCGTGGTGGTCAGCCACGACCGGTACTTGGTGGAGCGGGTCACCGATCACGTGCTCGCGCTGGTCGACGCGAAGCTGGCGTTCCTGCCCGGCGGGGTGGGCGAGTACCTGCGCCGCAGGGACGCCGGCCAGGCGGGCAGGCCGGTCAGTGAGCCCGCGGCGGCAGCGGCGGGAGCGGCGGCGGCGGAGCGGGATGGCGGCGATCAGGCGGCCGGCCTGTCCGTCGGCGAGCTGCGCGCGGCCAGGAAGGAGCTGGCCAGGCTCGACCGGCAGCTCGCGCGGCTGGCGGGCCGGGAAGCCGAGTTGCACGAGGCGCTCGCCCGGGCCGGAGCCGACTACGTCAGGCTCGTCGACCTCGGCGCCGAGCTGCGGTCGGTGCAGGCCGAGCGGGCCGCGCTGGAAGACCGCTGGCTGGAACTCGCCGAGGCAGCCTCCGAGTAAGGATGATCCGTGCTCTTGGACCTCCGCGTTCGGTTTCTGCAACACTATGGAGAATGCGTGGAGGCGGGTGCCGGGCGCCGTTCCGGGTGGAGAAGGCCTGATGCAGCGGGCTTTGGGGCTAGGCAAGTCGAGTGCGCACGGCGAGCGGGCCTTCATGAAGCGGCTTGGCGTTCTTCGCGGCCGGACCGAGATGTCCGGCGACCGGCTGCTGGATATCGGCTGCGGCGACGGCGCCTATTGCGTGCGCCTGGCGCCGAGCTTCACCAGCGTCGACGCGATCGATATCCAGACCGACCGGCTGGCGCTGTTCATCGAGCGGGTCGCGGGGACGCCCCTGGCTGATCAGATCACGATCAGGGAAATGTCGGCCGACAAGCTCGACTACCCTGATGGCACCTTCGACCTCGTGACCGCGATTGAGGTGCTAGAGCACGTCACCGAGCTCGATCGCGCGCTGGCTGAGATCTGCCGGGTACTCAAGCCGGGAGGGCGGTTCGCCTTCACCACGCCCAACAGGTGGTTCCCGTTGGAGACGCACGGGTTTCATTTCCGCGGACGGCGTTACCCGCCCGCTCGCGGGCCGTTCCTGACCTGGATCCGCCCCCTGCACACCCGTCTCGCCCGCGCCCGGACATTCACCGCCAAGGAACTGAGGCAACGGCTGACCAGGGCGGGACTGCGCACGCTGACGGTCGACTACATCATGCCGCCCTTCGACCAATCGGCGGTTGGTGGCCGCATCAGGCCGATCACCGACCTGGCCGAGCGGACTCCGCTTCGGATCTTCGGGATGGCGCTCGTCGTCACCGCGGGGAAGTGCGACCCACGCGCTGATGATCGGTGATCATGAGCGCATGATGGCCCGCCAGAAGGCCCGAGCGATGACGCGGTAGCCTGCGTCGTTCGCGTGCTCGTTGGGTCCGCGGGGCGGCGCGGCGCACATCCAGGTGAGCGAGCAGATCACGGTCACGTTCGGCGGCACCGGACCGGACCGTACCGCGCCGCGCGGCCCGGCGGCGCCGAAGTCGGTGCTGCGGAAGGCGGCGAAGACATCGGCGACCCGGGCACCGACGCGGTGGTAGCGCTTGGTGATCAGCCGGTTGACGCCGGCGGCGAAGCTGTCGGTCACCATGCCGATCTCCCTGCCGGTCCGCCCGTTCCGCCACAGCCCCAGTTCGGGCACGTAGTAGGTCATCCCCGCGATGAGGACTCGGCGGCCCGCCGCCGCCCTGAGCGTCGCCAGTATCGTGGTGAGGTTCCGCTCGATCCGGGGAACCCGGCTGACCAGGCACGGGATGATCGTGGCGGGGCGGGCGCCGATGACGCAGGAGTTGGGGTCGTTGGCGCCGATGTCGATCGTCACGAGCGCGGTGCGCCCCCGGTGCGCTCGCAGGAACCTCGCCGCCTGCGCGAGCTGGCTGCCCGCCGGGTAGCGGCAGATGCCGCCGTGGATCATGGTCGAGGTCGTCTCGCCCGAGCAGCCCAGCTTGACCAGGCGCAGGTGCCCGATCACCCCGCCCAGCCTGGCCGCCAGCCGGTCGTGGCTGAGCCCGCGGCGGACGGCGGCCAGGCCGGACCCGGCCGGCCGGGCCGGGCCGGAACGCTGCTGGCCGGCGTGCTGGCGCGGCCCCGGCGGGTCGGACGCGGCGTGCGAGCATCCGGCCAGGATCGGCACGGCGGTCAGCAGCGCGGCCATCGCCGCGGCGGCGGCGTTACGGCGTGGCATGGGTGTCGAACGGGCTGAGCAGCAGCCTGAGCAGGGACGCGAGTTGCTGGCGGTCGGCGGCTTCCAGGCCGGCGAGCAGTTCGCGCTCGTGGCCGAGCAGGTCGGCCAGCGCGGCGTCGGCGACCGCGCGGCCCCGGTCGGT
>WNGQ01013173.1_pt1 | contig 14058 bp, 13 predicted proteins | sample 5407661 | NCBI WGS metagenome assembly WNGQ01 (sample SAMN13153382, study PRJNA577476) | soil metagenome | isolation source: 60 cm soil or saprolite under Garry oak tree replicate 2 | place: USA:California | collected 2016-06-15
CTCGCCCTGGACCTGCGCCGGCCCCAGGACTACTTCCAGCGGGTCTGGAACATCGGCTTCCGCGCCACCGGGCTCGCCAGCGCCGGAGCAGGCGCGGACACCATCCCCGATGACCAGCCGGACGCGGACGGCGATGAGCTGGAGGAAACAGCATGACCCCGGACCGCACCGCGGCCGCGATCGAGGCCCGCCGCCGCGCCGCCGAGCAGAAGCTGCAGCAGGTCCGCGACGCCATCGCCAGCCTCAGACGCCACAAGGCGCCGGTCACCTACCCGGCCGTCGCCCGCGCGGCCGGGGTATCCCGCACCTTCCTCTACGCCAACCCCGAAGCTCGTGCCCTGACCAGCGAAGCCGTCAGCAAGGATGGCCGACGCAAGGCACCGGCCCCGGGCACCGGCGGTGACCAGGAGCCGTCCTGGCGGGAACGCGCGCTCAACGCCGAGGCGGCGCTGAAGACAGCCCACGCCGAGATCGCCGCGCAGCGGCGCCGCATGGCCATCCTGCTGGGCCAGATCCGTGACCTGGAACACGACCTGTCACCGGAGGCAGCGCAACGGCTGGCCACTGAGAACCCACGCTCAAGCAGCGCGCCCGCCAGCTCACACAAGACAACCGGACCCTGGAGGAACGGCTGGAAGCCGCCCGCTCCAACAACCGCTTCGCTGACCGGCGCATCGCCCAGCTCGAAGCCCAGCTCACCGAGCGCGCACCAGCCCGCTGACCGCATCCACCTGACTCGCCCGCGGCATCGCTCTCGAGGCGTCCCGGCGACCTTCACGTCACGCACATGCACGCGACGTGAAAGCCCAGGTCAGAACCTTGTTAACAGCCCGAACGGTCGGAAAAGTGGACGAGGCCCACGGCTACAAGAACCTGCACACCGCCTCCAACATCACCGACGCCGCGATCGACGGCTCGATGCGGGCGTCGGACCTGGACATGAAGATCGGCTACCTGCGGCGGCGCAACGGAGCCCGGGTGGTGACGTTCGCCACCGCCACCCCGATCGCGAACTCGGTCACCGAGGCGTACGTGATGCAGCGGTACCTGGCCCGACCTGCTCGAGGCCGCCGGGATATCGGTGTTCGACACCTGGGCGGCCACCTTCGGCCAGGTCGTCACGCAGGTCGAGCTGGCACCCGAGGGCGGCGACAGCTTCCGGGTCAAGAGCCGGTTCGCCCGGTTCCGCAACGTCCCGGAGATGCTCCGCATGTGGCACGTGTTCGCCGACGTCAAGACCGCGGCCGACCTGCGCCTGCCCGTCCCCCGGCTGGCGCCGCGGCCCGCCGACGGCCGCCGCGCGGCCGAGACCGTCACGGTCGCGCCGTCGGAAGAGCTGGTCGGCTACGTCACCGACCTCGGCCGGCGGGCTGAGGCGATCCGCACCCGGGCCGTCGCCCCGGAGGACGACAACATGCTCAAGGTCTCCGGAGACGGCCGCCGCGCCGCCCTGGACCTGCGCCTGGCCGGCCTGCCGCAGACCGTTCCCGGCAAGATCACCGCGGCCGCCGGCCGGATCAGCGCGATCTGGCACGCCCACCGCGACGACGGGTACCAGGCCCCGGACGGCACGCCGTACCCGGTGCGCGGGTCGCTGCAGCTGGTGTTCTGCGACCTGGGAACCCCCGGACCGGGGTGGAACGCCTACGGCGAGCTCCGCGAGATGCTCACCGCCCGCGGGGTTCCCCGCGAGTCCGTCCGGTTCGTGCACGAGGCGAAGTCCGACACCGACCTGGCCCGCCTGTTCGCCGCGTGCCGGTCCGGGCACGTCGCCGTGCTGATCGGCTCGACCGAGAAGATGGGCACCGGAACCAACGTCCAGGACCGCGCCGTCGCGCTGCACCACCTCGACGCGCCCTGGCGCCCCGCCGACGTCGACCAGCGCGAAAGGGCGGATCATCCGCCAGGGCAACCTGAACGACGAAGTCCAGGTCATCCACTACCTGACCGCCCGCAGCTTCGACGGCTACCTGTGGCAGACCCTGGAACGCAAGGCCCGGTTCATCGGCGACGTCATGTCACCGGCGCTGAACACGCGCGAGATCGACGACATCGGCGACACCGTGCTGTCGTTCAGCGAAGCCAAGGCCCTCGCCACGAACAACCCGCTGCTGATGGACAAGGCCGCCGCCGACACCGACCTGGCCCGCCTGGCCCGCGCCGAGCGCGCCCACTACCGCACCCAGGACACCCTGCGCCGCACCATCGAAAGGCTCCAGCGACACATCGCCGAGCAGGCAGACCGCGCGCGGGACATCGACCTGGCCATCAGCCGGCGCCAGGACACCCGCGGAGACGCCTTCGCCATGACCGTCGAGGGCCGCCGCTACCGCAAGCGCGCCGACGCCGGCCAGCACCTGCTCCGCCGGCTCAGCGAGGAAACCGCGAACCAGCTCGGCTACCGGCAGCGCACCCTGGGCGCCGGGGAACTCGGCGGCTTCCCGCTCACCGCCACCATCGGCCAGGCGCTCGGCGAGGTCCTCGTGACAATGTCTTTCGACGGCGCACCCGGCACGGAGACCAGGCTCACCACAGCAGACCTGGCCCAGATGGAGCCGGTCGGCCTGATCACCCGCCTGGAGAACCGGCTCGCCCGGCTCGAAACCGCCAGAACCCAGGCCCTGGCCGGCACCGACCACGCCCGCGGCGAGCTAGAGCACGCCCACGCTAGCCTCGGCAGGCCGTTCCCCCAGGCAGCGGACCTGGCATCGGCGCGGGACCGCGTCCGCCACATCGACGAGCAACTCCAGGCCGCAGCCGCTCCCGCCGCAGCCGCGGAGCAGACGCAAGACAGGCCCGCCATCGCGCAAGAGCCCGAGGCCGACGCGGCTGGTCGCCAGCGCCAAGGCTCTGATGCTCGGCAGGCAGTGCACGGTGATCCGGCTTCCCCCGTCGGGCGCATACCGGGGAGCCTTCGCCTCGCATCGCGTCGCCGCCGGCCCGCACGGTCGAGGAACGAGAAGCGGGCTAGCGACCGGTCCAGACCGAACCGCGCTCCGGACCCCGCAGCACACCGAGCCGCCAGTCAAGGAGGGGCCGGGACCGCGGCGAACCTTATTTCAGCCGGGGTGCCGACCGGCTTGCGTGATACATCTAGTTTAAATAAGATTACTATGACGGTGGCCTCGCCGACGGGACGGGGCTTCAGATCCAACGAAAGCTCGCGCGATGACTGTCCAGCCCGAGGGAACCCTGGCCCGGGCGCTGGCCTACGCCAGCCACGGGTGGCCGGTGTTCCCCTTGCCAGCCCGGCGGCAAGGAACCCGCTACACGGCACGGATTCCGTGATGCCACCACGGACGCCGGGCAGATCAGGCGGTGGTGGCAGCGCCACCCGGCCGCCAACGTCGGCATCGCCACCGGCCTGCCCGGGCCGGACGTCCTAGACGTCGACCAGCGCGGCCCGGCGGGCAACGGGTTCGCCGCATACCGCCGGCTCCACCGCGCTGGCCTGCTCGACGGTCACGGCGCGATCGTCGCCACCCCCGGTGACGGCCTGCATGTGTACCTCACCGGCAGCGCCCAGGCATCCGGCCGGCTTCCCCGCCACCACCTGGACTTCAAGTCCCGGGGCGGCTACGTGCTGGCCCCGCCGTCCCAGGTCAACGCCAGCCGTTATCGGCTCATCGCCCGGCAGCCAGAATCTGGCGGCCTCGACTGGCGGGCCGTGACCAGGCTGCTGGAACCCGAGCCGCCTCGGCTGATCCGGCTCGGCGCCCCGGCCTGCGGCGACATGAGCCAGCTTGCCGCGTGGGTCGAGCGGTTAGGCGAGGGCAACCGCAACTCCGGGCTGTTCTGGGCCGCGTGCCGGGCCGTCGAAGCCGGGCAGCCCGGCAGCCTCGACGACCTCGCCGCCGCGGCCGCCAGGGCCGGGCTCGGCGACCGCGAGATCTCCCGGACCGTCGCCTCGGCCAGGCGGACGAGCCAGCACCCGCGTGACCGCTGCCCAGACCGCGAAGGCCACGCCGTGACCGCGCGCAGAGCCGCGGGTCCCGGCGTGTACGCCGAGCTGGCCGGAACGCCGCAAGCCCCCCCGCGAGGCACGGGCACTCGTCAGCCACGCGCTCGGCGACGACCACCCGCAGGTGCACGACGCCAGGCTCGTCATCTCTCCGAGCTCGTCAGCAACGCGATCACGCACAGCCAGTCTGGCCAGCCCGGCGGCACCGTCGCCGTCGCCCTGGAGATAGCGCCCCAGTCCGGTGACGTGCGCATCCAGGTCCGCGACGCGGGCGGCCCGAAGACCCCCGCCCCGACCGGCACCGGCCGCGGCCGCGAGCACGACCGGGGCCTGGCCATCGTCGCTGCCCTGGCCGCCGACTGGGGCACCGAAACCGGGCCCGCCGGGCGCGCCACCTGGTGCCGTCTCAGCACCAGCCAGCGCACAGCCGCCACCACGGACCGCGTCCCCGAGCGGGAAGCCGGCTGATGACCACCCGCCACCTCGATCCGGTCCCCCCGGACCACAAGGAGACAGCCGCCATGAGTCGCATCTACACCCACGCCCAGGCAGGCGAACCCAACGCCCACCTCAACGACCACAACCCCGCCGACCCGTTCGTGGTCGTCGGCTTCGGCGCCGACTGGGACTTCACCAGCAAAGACCCGCACTGGTGCCGCCGCGTCGCGGCCACCTGCCCACGCGGCCGAGCTGCTGGAGCGAGCGAGCGAAAGACACCGCACACAGGGCGAACCCGGAACCGGCTCTCTCACAGCAACGCGGAACGCAGGTGAGGCCAGCTCGCCTCGCGTGCCAAGACCGGGCCAGGACAAAGTCCTGCGTAAGGGGAGTGGCCCATGACCGCAGCCAAGGCCGTACCGGCCGGCGACAAGCTCACGATCGCCGAAGTGTGCGCCGATCTGGACATCAGCCGCCGGACCTTCTACGAGTGGCGCGCGAAGGGACGAGCTCCCCGGTGCATCCGCCTGCCCAACGGCGACCTGCGCATCCGCCGGTCTGAGTACCAGCGATGGCTGACCGCGCGGGAGGAGGTCGCCTGATGGCCGACGATGCGACCTATGACGTTCGCGTCTACAAGACAGAGGTCTACAAGGGCTCGAAGGTCACGACCTACTACGTCCGCTGGAAGGTCAGCAACCGGCAGTTCCGTGAGGCCTTCCGCACGTCCGCGCTGGCCGACAGCTTCCGATCCGAGCTGATGACCGCTATGCGGGGCGGTCAGTCATTCTCAACGGCAACCGGACGGCCGATCTCCTCGAAGCACGAAGAACCCGAGAAGCCCGGCCTGAGCTGGTATGCACTCACGCTCGGCTACGTCGCGGCGAAGTGGCCGTACGCCTCGCCCAACCACCGCCGCGGGATCGCCGAGGCGCTCACCGACGCGACGGAGGCGATGCTAGCCAGCGGTGACGCCCCGCACGCTCGGGATGAGATCCGGCGAGTCCTGCTCAGGTGGGCGTACAGCGACCGGATGCGCGGGCGGAAAGAACCACCCGATGACATGGCGAGCGTCGTCCGCTGGCTAGAGACCGGCACCATCCCGGTCGCCGACCTGGCGGCACCGGGAACGGGCCCTGCACGGACCCGGGCAATGCTCGATCGCATCAGCAAGAAGAAGGACGGCACCGCCGCGGCGGCCAATACCGCCAACCGCAAGCGGATGGTCCTGAACAACGCGCTGCAGTACGCCGCCGAGACGAATGCGCTGCCTGTCAACCCGCTCAACGCCGTCAAATGGACCCGCCCGCGCACGCTCAAGACCGTCGACCCGCGGACGGTAGTCAACAGCGACCAGGCGCGGCGCCTCCTCGCGGCCGTCGCCGGCACCGGGCCGCGAGGGGAACGGATGGTGGCGTTCTACGGCTGCATGTACTACGCCGCGCTGCGCCCGGAAGAAGCCGTCGACCTGCGCCGCGACAACCTCATCGACCTGCCCGATGACGGCTGGGGCGAGATGCTCCTGACCCACTCCGAGCCGCGCAGCGGCACCAGCTGGACCGATACCGGCCTGGCCCGCCAGCGACGGGAACTCAAGCACCGCGCGCCCGGCGAGACGCGGACCGTGCCCATCCACCCCGAGCTCGTGGTCCTGCTGCGCGACCACCTCAAGAAGTACCGGACAGCGCCAGGCGGCCGCATCTTCATCGGCCCCCGCGGCGGGATCCTCACCGACCGCGCCTACCTCGCCGTCTTCCACAAGGCCCGCGCCGCCGCGTTCACCGGCCCCGAAGCGGCATCGCTCCTGGCCCGGCGCCCCTACGACCTGCGGCACGCCGCGGTCTCCACCTGGCTCAACGCCGGCGTGGCGCCGCCGCAGGTCGCCGACTGGGCCGGGCACAGCGTCCACGTGCTGCTCCGGGTCTACGCCAAGTGCATCTCCGGGCAGCAAGACGAGGCCAAGCGGCGGATCCTCGAAGCCACCAGGCCGACGGACACCCTCGACTGAGCCCAGTGCGCCAGGTCACCGCCAAGGCTCCCTCGCGCGGCTCGCCCGAAGCTCCCCGCACACCCAGCCCAAGCACATGATCAACTTTGGCACGTATTTGGCACAGCCAGCCGCACACGGCGGCTTCCAGCCGCGCACAGTCGCACAGCGCAACAACAGCCCCGAACCGCGTACGAGCAGGTCAGGGGTCATTTATCGAGGTGGTGGCAGGTGTTGGGTTCGAACCAACGTAGGCTGAGCCGACGGTTTTACAGACCGCCCATTCCTATCCATCGGAATAGCCGCTGACCTGCCATTTCTTCATTTCTCGCCGCGTGAAACCCGCGATCTGTCCGCCCCGTGTCCGTGAATTCCGAGTGGCCCAGGTCAGCGCGCCGAGGCCCGGGAAACCAGTCCCACTGAGTCCAGCGGAGTCCCGCTGTGTCCCATTCTTCGTCGCACCCCGTTCACCATCGATCCGGCAACCTGCTACGACGGCGTCACGGCCGCCCGCTGCCGCAACCCGCCTGAAACGGTTACACCTTAGAAATCCGGTTTGTGCGCCCTTCTTTCACGTTCAGTAATAGATTTTTCTGGCGGATCCGGGTGCTGCCACGCATGTAGGGATCCGGTGAAGATGTCATCTGGGCCGCTTAGTTGTCATCTCGGATGTCATTTGTGCAGGTACTTGTCATCTGCGGCGTGGCGTTGCCGGGTTTGACCCGCTTGCTGACATCGCGTGTCGTCTCGTGCGACCACGCCAGGTGTCCTGTCTCCCGTAAGTCCGCCCTGTCTCACTGACTCCGGCCCATCAGCGGAGCGGGTGGTGTCAATTAAGGCGGCCCGCTGTGGTCGGGGCGGGCAGCCGCGGCCCGGTACAGCGCGGGCAAGGCGTGGATGCGGGCGGCGGTGATGTCATGCACCGAGCCCGGCTCTGCCGGCGAGACCCACAGCGGGAACCCATCGGGAGCGAGTACCGCCTGGATGTTGCCGCCGTGGACATGGGCCTTGCCGGGGCCTTGCCGGAGTACCACAGTTCGATGACCTCGCCCTTGACGCTGAGAGCCGGTTCCTTGCACCGGTCGGCGGGGATGATAGTGCCGTCCAGGATCACATGCGGCAAGCCCTCGTCTTTGGCCCGCTCCAGCGCCTGGCGCAGGCCCGGGGCCTGGGCGGCGAGCACCGCGATCACCTCATCCACATAGCGGTGGGCAGTGGCCCGCGAGATGCCATGGTCACGGGCCAGCGCATCCGGGGTGGTGCGGTCGCGGAGCGCAGTCGACCACCGCCGTCTTCCCGACGCCGGGCTCGCCGACCAGCACCGGGTTGTTCTTGGTGCGCCGGCAGAGCACCTGCATCACCCGCTCGACCTCCTTCTCCCGGCCGATCACCGGATCCAGCTTGCCCGCACGCGCGCCCGCCGTCAGGTTCCGGCCGAACTGGTCGAGCACCAGCGACGCGGGCGGCGCCGTCCCCGGCGGCGCGCCCGCCGCGGCCGGCTCCTTGCCCTGGTCCCCGCCCAGCAACTGCATCACCTGCTGGCGCACCCTGGTCAGGTCAGCGCCCAGCTTCACCAGCACCTGCGCGGCCACGCCCTCACCCTCCCGGATAAGGCCCAGCAGGATGTGCTCGGTGCCGATGTAATTGTGGCCCAGCTGCAGCGCCTCGCGCAGCGACAGCTCCAGCACCTTCTTCGCACGCGGGGTGAACGGGATATGCCCAGACGGGGCCTGCTGGCCCTGGCCGATGATCTGCTCCACCTGCTGGCGCACCGCCTCCAGGCCGATCCCCAGCGACTCAAGCGCCTTGGCCGCCACGCCCTCGCCCTCATGGATCAGGCCGAGCAGGACGTGCTCCGTGCCGATGTAGTTATGGTTCAGCGTCCTGGCCTCTTCCTGAGCCAGGACCACAACCCGCCGCGCCCGGTCGGTGAACCTCTCGAACATCTCGCCGCTCCCTCACCGGGCGGTCCGGGCAGGCAACTGAAGTCTTGCCCGTCCCTTCCGCATGCTAGCCCGCGCCGGGCAACGGGGCAGAGTGCCCAGCTACGCCGGAAGCGAACCCGCGGCGGGCCAGCGAACGCCCGGCGGGCAGCGCGCTGGCCAGCTGACTGAGCCTCGGGCTGACCGCGCCGCTGACGGTCACGGCTGGCAGGCCCGCGCACGGCAGCGCGCCCGAACGGGCCCGCCCGCACTTGCCCACCCGCGCGGGCCCGGAGCCGAGTCAGTGCGAGGCATCGCACTCCCGGATGATCGTCGCGGGAACGGCCGCGCTCGCTCACCTGGTGTCCGCGCCGCCTCGCCCGCGCCCTGATCTCCGCGCTCCGCTCACGGCCCGGGCCGGTCCTGGCCCTGCGCCGCCGCCCCGCGGTATCCGCGCGCCGCGCGTGGTCGGTGTATGCGCTGAACCTGTCGTGCAGTTCCCTGGCATGCGCCGTGCACACGTCGATCTCGTACGCGGTTCCGTCGAAAGAGAACGAAACTGCCTCCCTGCACTCGACCTCGCCATCGTGAGGGAGATCGCAGACGACCGTCACCCTGACGGCTCCCCAACTTTGAGCGGGCACGGGGCCCGATCTCGCTGGCATCCTGGTGCTGTTCCGGGCGCAGCGCAACCGTACCCGGATCCGGTAGTTCTGCTTGTTACCAAAGCCCCGCGCGGCGCGCTTTACTTGCCTGATCAGCCGGCCGGTGCCTCGGTCCCGGCATTGGTGACCTTCGTCTCGAGGAAGACCAGCAGCCCGGGCGGCCAGCGCTCGATCGTCTGGGCGAGGATGGTGACCTCGGGGACGTCGATGCGGGGCGCACCAGTCATAAAAGCGGAACAGGCGGGCGGAGATCTTGGTGCGGCCGGCAGCAGGCGCGCGCAGGCCGGCAGCTCGCGCAGCAGCTCCTCGGCGATCCAGCCGGCCAGCAGCTGCCCGGTGGGGCCGGCGACGGTGATGTCGTTCCGCATCGCCGCGAACGACCGCTGGGAGAGTTCCCCTGGCGCTGAGCAGCCGGTGCCGGTTCGCCCACGCGGGATCGCCCTTCCGGCCGCAGCGGCCGTGGACCTCCAGGGCGACCCGGCGGCGGACCGTGGTGACCGCGTCGCTGGTCCGCCCGGTGACCTGCCCGAGGCCTGCCGGCTTGTGCTTGCCGAGCTGGCGGTCGTGATCACACGTGCCTGCGAGTGCGTCAACGGCTCGCGGAGCAGGGTGGTGAGCAGGAACGGCGCGAGGTGGCTGACCTGGAAGGTCAGCTCGTGCCCGGTGATGGTGCGTGTTCCGGTGGCGATCAGCCCGGCGTCGTTGACCAGGACGTCGATCCGCGGGTACCTGGCTGTCGGGCGAGCTGGCGAACCTGACCGAGATGCGCGAAGTCGGCGACGTACCGATCCGCGCGCAGTTTGCCGGCGACTGCGCGGGTTTTCGCGGCCGATCGCCCGACCACCACCACCGCGGCGCCGAGGTCGCTCAGCGATCGAGCAGCGGCGGCGCCGATGCCATCGCTGGCGCCGGTCACCACCATCGTGCAGTCACGGATGGCTGGCGTTCCTGCTGAACAGGCCCCGCGTGACGAGCAGCACCCCGACGGTCGCGCCGCGAGGACGCCGAAATCGGTCACGACGCTGCCGGCGCTAGCGGGGGCTTCCGGGATAGCCCGTTGAGCTGATCTGCCGGCGTTTGAGAAGTTTCCTCGAAATGAGGCGCTGGCCGGTGCGTGTCCCGGCTCGGAGGCTCGCGGTTCGCTGGCTGTGTGGTAGTACCTAGATATGGCGTTCATCGTCGGCAAGAAGCAGGACGGGAAGACCTACTACTACCTGGCTGAGTCCGCCCGGGTGGGGGGCAGGCCCAGGATCGTCTCCCAGCGCTACCTCGGCTCTGCGGTGGAGATCGCCGCCCGGCTGTCCGAGGCGGGACCGGGCGAGCCGGACCGCTCCCGCCACCTCGCCTTCGGGGACGTCGCCGCGGTGTGGCAGATGCTGGGCCGCCTTCGCGTCGCCGAGATCGTCGACGGGGTCGTGGGTGCGCGTCGCAGCGATGCCGGCGCCTCGGTCGGCACCTACATCGCCCTTGCCACGCTGAACAGGGTCGTCGATCCCTGTTCGAAGCTCGCCTTCTCCGACTGGTGGGACAAGACCGCCTGCGACCGGTGGCTGCGCCTTTCACCAGGCGCGCTCGACCACCGGAGGTTCTGGGAGGCAATGGACGCGATCGACGAGGCCCGGCTGCAAGAGATCGAGCGGCGCATCGTCTCTGCCATGGTCGAGACGTTCTCGATTGACCTGTCGGGCCTCGTGCTCGACATGACGAACTTCGCCACTTGGATCGACTCGGCCAACGGGCGCGCCCCGATCGCGAAGCGCGGACACTCCAAGCAGAAGAGAAGCGACTTGCGCATCGTCGGGCTGGGCCTTGTGGTGTCCACCGACGGCGGGATCCCTCTGGTCTCCCACGCCTATCCGGGGAACAAGCCCGACGTCACCCAGTTCGGGGCGATAGTGGGCGAGCTCGTCGCCCGCTTCGCAACGCTCCTGCCCGACGGTGCTGACAGCGACGGTGCGCGCCTCACCCTCGTCTACGACGCCGGGCAGAACTCCGACGACAACTACAAGACCCTCGACGGCGCACCGCTTCACTTCGTTGGCTCGCTGCCGCCGTCTGATCACCCCGAGTTGCTCGCCGTCTCGAAGGACCACTACGGCCTCGTCGACCAGGTCCGCTTCCCCGGCCTTGTGGCGTTCGAGGCGAGAAAGGCCGTCTTCGGCGCAGAGCGCCGCCTTGTCGTCTGCCGCTCAGACGGGCTCCATGCCAAGCAGTCCCGGGGCTTCGACCAGACCCTTGCAAAGGCCCATCGTCAGCTCGCCGCCGTCCAGGCCCGCCTCGCCCGGGGCAAGACCCGCAAGGCCAAGGAGAAGGTGGAGGCCGAGATCGCCGGCATCGTGGCCCCGCGCTGGGTGGCCCGGGTGGTGCGGACCACCCTCACCGGTGACGACCCGGCCGAGCTGCGCCTCAGCTTCGCCACCGACGACAAGGCCCGGGCCGCGCTCGAAGAGGAACTGTTCGGCAAGCGGATCCTCTTCAGCGACAAGACCGCTGAGCAAACCACGACCGCACAGATCGTCGCCGAGTACCGCTCCCAGGAGAGCGTCGAGGGCGACTTCCGCCAGATGAAGGACCCCAGGGTGGTCTCGTTCTCGCCGATGTTCCACTTCACCGAGCAGAAGATCCGCGTCCACGTCCTGTACTGCGTGCTCGCACTCACCGTCGCCCGGCTCATGATGCGCCAGGCCGGCCAGGCAGGGCTGCACCTGAGCGTGCGAGCGCTGCTCAGCACCCTGGCAGGCATCCAAGAGACGGTCCTTCTCTACCAGGGCGAGCGGGGACGCCCCCGCGCCCGGCGCATGCTCACCGAGAAAGACGCCACCCAGAGCCGCCTCTACGAGCTGTTCGAGCTGGAGCGCTACGCTCCCAAGCGATGAGCTGGAGGTTCAGTTAGGTACTACAGGCCGACACGACGAAAACCGCCATCCACCTGGCCAAATGAGGCCTCACCACGGGATAGCCCGGAAGGTTCCGCTAGACGCCGCCCGCAGCAATCCGTGCGCCACCGCGCAGTCGTGGGGTCACTGGAGCGGCGCTGGGCGGCGGTGGTGCGGAGTGCATGGCCCGGGCGGATCGGGTCACACGCGCGCGCTGGTAGCTACTTCGACCTGAAAAACTCGGAGGGCTGAGATCGGGGCTGATCTGGCACCGGGGCCGCTGGTGTTCGGTGGATTACTGTCCCGGTTAGCTGGCCAGGTCCGCGATCTTGGCCAGGTTGTGGGCCAGGACCCCGTGTCCGGTCCAGATCCGGGCTCCCTCGATTCCGTCCAGGCAGGTGCGGTCCCATCCGTATCCGCGCTTGAGGGTGCTGATCCGGCCTTCACTGCCGGTCCGCCACTTCACGGTTCGCCGGAACGCGGGCTTATGCTCTGCGGCCTGGCGTTCTTTGCCGGGTTTGCCCTTGCGGGGGATCACTACGGTGCGCACGCCCATCTCGTGCGGGTCGTCGTCGACGGCTTTCTCGCCGTAGCCGCGGTCGGCGGTGACTGTCCGCGGCGTCTTGCCCGTGCGCTGAATGACCCTGTGGACAGCGGGAGCGAGCTGCGGGGCGCCGGCCGGGTTGCCCTGCTCCACGTCGTGGTCCAGCACGACGCCGTCGTCGTTGTCGGTGACATGGCCTTTGCAGCCGAACTGGGCGGGCTTGCCGAGGCTGCCCTTGGAGATCGGCCGGGCGTCGGCGTCGTGCAGGCTGACCCGCCGGGTCGCGCCGTCCGGGGTGATCCCGGCGAGCCGCTGCCGGACCTGGGCGGCGATCCGCTGGGTCGCGTCAGCAGTCCGGCCAGGTCATTGACCGCGCGGCGTAGCCGTCCCCGCCGCCCCCCGCGGCCGGGTCCCGCAATCCGGCGGCGGCCAGGCCCGCCGCCTTGGCCTGCGCGCGGCGCAGTGCCCGCCGGGCGTTAGCCAGCAGCCGCGCGGCGTCACGTGCGGCCCGGCCGGCCAGGCCCGCGAGTTCCCCGGTGACCCGCGTCACCGTCGCGCGGGCTTCGTCGCGGCGCTGCGCGCCGCGCAGTCCCAGCTTCGAGGCGATCGCATGCGCGCGCTTCCCGGCAGAGCGGCTGCGGTCTCGCACCCGGGTCCGGGTCGCGCCGCCGGCGGCCTGGATCCGCCGGCCAGTGGCAGCGATCCGCCGGATCGCCTTGGCCAGCAGCCCTGAGTCCGTCGGGTAGCACACATTGGCCGGCACGACCGTGGTGTCCGCGCGCAGCCGCGAGGTGCGCAGCAGCTTCGCCTGCGCTGCCTTGGCCAGCAGCGCCTCATTCAGCCCGCCCGCCGCCACGGTGCCGCACCGGGTGGTCAGCTTCATCAGCGTCGTCGGGTGCGGCACCTTCCCGTCCAGCGGGATCCGGCAGAACCGCCGCCAGGTAGTCGAGTCGCTCACCTCGGCGCACAGGCTCTCAAAACCCAGCCGGTACCGGAACTTCAAGAACATCATCCGCAGATAGCACTCCATCGGCGCCGGCGGCCGACCCGCCGTCAGCGAGAAGAACGGCACGAACGGGGCGAAGAACGCCGGGTCATCGAGCAGCGCGTCAACCCGTGCCAGCTGCTCCGGCAGCCGCAGCACCTCCGCCGGCAGCGACTCCCACAACGACACCGGATCACCCAGGGTGCGTAACACGATGGCCTCGAACCCTTCTATCCCAAGGGTTCGAGGCCATCATCCCGTCCGGCAGCCCTAAGATCACGGACCACCACGCCCGCAAATCAGCCCGGCGACTTTTTCAGGTCGAAGTAACTAGCTGTCGGCGTGCTCGGCTGGCAGGCCCGTGATCAGCTCGCGGACCCGGCGGAGCTCCTCGAGCGCGGCCTGCACCTTGCCTGGGAACGCCGGATCTTTGAGTACCTGGCCGGTGTGGGGGTCGGTGACCGGCTGTCCGTCGCGGATGAGCGGCTGGCCCTGCTCTTTCAGCTTCCGGAGGGCCTGCTCGACGTGGTGGAGGCGGGCCAGGGAGCGCTGGCGTTCCGCGGCGAGCAGGTCTATGCGGTCGAGGATGCCCTCGGCTTCGGCGCGGTCGGTGGCGGGCATGACGGGCAGGATGTCCTTGATGTCGGTGCTGCCGTCCGGGGCGTAGGGCTCCATCAGCG
>WNGQ01008107.1_pt1 | contig 14057 bp, 10 predicted proteins | sample 5407661 | NCBI WGS metagenome assembly WNGQ01 (sample SAMN13153382, study PRJNA577476) | soil metagenome | isolation source: 60 cm soil or saprolite under Garry oak tree replicate 2 | place: USA:California | collected 2016-06-15
CGGGGAGCCGAGGATCATCGTCCAAAACATGCCGCCGACGGCCAGCATCGCCGCCGCCAATTTTCTCTACGCGCAGGCGCCGCGCGACGGCACGGTGTTCACATCGTTCTCGCGCAATATGCCGAGCCAAGCCCTCATGGGCCAGGCTAACGTCGAAGCCGATCCCCGGCGCTTCAACTGGCTCGGCGCGACATCGCTTCCTGCCCGCGTTTGCGCGCGTTGGGTCACGGCCCCGATCAGAACTCCTGCGGATCTGTTCACCCAGGAGTTCATCGTCGGGGGCGCCGGACCCGGCTCTTCACTGAGCATCCTGCCGACCGTATTCAATCACGTGCTCGGCACCAAGTTCCGCGTCATCCAGGGCTACAAGGGCACGACCGACGCGATCCTTGCCATGGAGCGCGGCGAGGTGCAGGGGGCTTGCGCCTCCTACGGACAATTTCGCATCTACGAGCAGCTCATCCGCGACGGCAAGCTCGTCTTTCTCTTGCGCGCGGAGGAGACGCCGATCCCGGAAATCCCCGAGGTGCCGTCCATCTTCGACTACGCGAAGACCGCCGAGCAGCGCCAGCTCATGCGGTTTATCTTTTCGAGCACCGAGTTCGGCCGACCCTACGCCTTGCCGCCCGACGTTCCTAGCGAGCGTGTGGCGATCATGCGCGAGGCATTCGCCGCGGCTCTGCGGGACCCAGACCTAGTGGCCGAGGCGGCGAGGATCAAGATGGACATGACCTATCGCCCGCCCGATCACCTGGAGCGGCTGGTCGCGGCGCTCTACCAGACGCCGCCGGCCTTGATTGAAACCGTCAGGAAGCTTGTTCCCAGCGTGCAGTAGGTGCACAGATCACTCGCCTGATTCATAATGACTGCACCGACTGCCATGACCCATCCTGATCGCTTCTTGCTGGCCGGCGTGATGGGCGATCCGGTGATGCATTCGCGCTCACCGAAACTGCACAATTATTGGCTCGGCAAGTACGGCCTCACGGGCACCTATGTGCCGCTCGCCATCAAGGCCGAACATCTGCGCGCCGCCTTGCGGGCGCTGCCGGCGCTCGGTTTCTCCGGCTGCAACCTGACCATCCCGCACAAGGAGGCCGCGCTCGCGATCGTCGACAGGGTCGATCCGCTGGCAGGTCGCATCGGCGCGGTGAACTGCGTCGTCGTCGCAGCCGATGGATCGCTCACTGGGCACAACCACGATGCCTTCGGCTATATCGAAAGCGTGCGCGAAGCGCAGCCCAGGTGGCGCGCCGATGCCGGCCCCATCGTCGTGATCGGCGCCGGCGGCGGCGCACGGGCGGTGCTGGTGAGCCTGATCGACCAGGGCGCCCGCGAAATTCGTCTGGTCAATCGCACGCTGGCGCGGGGCAAGGCGCTGGCGGGCGAATTGGGCGGCCCCATCGCGGCGCTGGGCTGGGGAGAACGCGAAGCCGCGCTCAAGGGCGCGGCGATGCTTGTCAACGCTACCAACCAAGGCATGGTCGGCGAGCCGCCGCTCGACCTTGCGCTCGATAGCTTACCGGTGAGCGCGCTCGTGTCCGACATCATCTATATTCCGCGCGAGACCGCGCTGCTCGCGGCCGCGCGCAAGCGCGGCAACCCTACGGTGAATGGGCTCGGCATGTTGCTGCATCAGGCGCGGCCGGCGTTCCAGGCCTGGTTCGGGATCATGCCCGAGGTGACGCCGGAGTTGCGCGCCATGATCGAGGCGACGACGTGAGCGTCGATCGTGCCTGCGTTTCGGTCCAACGGCGCGCCCGCGCTCGCGAAGGCTGTGAGGAAATCCCATGAACCGACGCGACGTGCTGGCCGGCGGCGTGGCGATGCTGTCGGCCGCGATGCCGGCGCCACGCACCCTTGCCTATCCCGATCGCGCCATCAGGCTCGTCGTTCCGTTCTCGCCCGGTGGAGCCACCGATGTCGTCGGCCGGCTGTGGGCGGAGAAGATGAAACCGTTCCTCGGCACCGTGGTGACGGAGAACCGAGGCGGCGGAGGCGGCGTGACCGGCGCCACCGAGGTCGCGCGCGCGCAGCCGGACGGGCATACCTTCCTGTTCGGCAATACCAGCACGCAGGTGCTCATTCCCGCGATCATGCACAACCCGCCTTACGATCCGCTCAGGGATTTCGTCGGGATCTATATTCTCTGCAACGCGCCGACCTCGATCGTGGTCCACGAATCCGTACCCGCGCGCAGCCTCGCCGAGCTCATCGCCTACGCCAGGGCCAATCCGGGCAAGCTGTCCTACGGCTCGGCTGGCGCTGGCACGCTGACCAATCTGGCAGGCGAGTTGTTCAAGCAGCTCATCGGCGCGCCCGACATCGTGCACATTCCCTACAAGGGCTCGGCACCGGGCGTCGCCGACCTCGCCAGCGGTCACATTCCGATGATGACGCCGAACGTGGGCGGGCCGCTCCTCGCCTTTCATCGCGCCGGCAAGGTGCGCATCCTCGCGGTCAACGCGGCAACGCGCATCCAGGCGGCGCCCGACATTCCAACCGCGATCGAAGCGGGACTGCCGGGCATGATCGCCGGCAATCTCAACGGGCTCTTCGCTCCCGCCGGCATGGCCAAGCCGATCGTCGACCGCATCGCCGACGCCACGCGCCAGGTCATGGCGGATGCGGACGTTCAGCGCATCCTGGTGGCGTCCGGCTTCGAGCCGATCCTCGACTCGGACCCCGACGCAACGCGGCAATTCATCAGCGAAGAGCTTGCGCGCTGGACGCCGATCATGAAGGCGACCGGCTTCAAGATGGAGTAGCGATCACTGACCGAAGCACGTTAGCGCCGTGTACTCGGTCGGCTCCCCTCCCCCTTGTGAAAGAGAAGGATCCCCATGGCCCGCGTTCCCCTGATCCAAGAGCAAGACCATCCCGAATTTGCGGAAATGATCGAGAAATTCCGCGCCGGCCGGCGCGGGAAGCTGATCAACATCTATCGCATGCTGCTCAATGCTCCCCCGCTGGCCGAGAGCTGGTTCAATCATTCCAACACCGTGCGGTGGAAGACGACGCTTCCCGGCCGGCTGCGCGAGATCGTGATCATCCGCATGGGCCATCTCGCCAACTCGCAATACGTCTTGCGCCAGCACGTGCCGTCCTTGGCGCTCGCCGACGGGCTTTCGCTCGAGGAATGCGATGCGCTCGCGGACTGGCGTTCCTCGAAATTCTTCAGCGCGAGCGAGCGCGCCGTGCTCGCCTATGCCGATACCATGACCCGCGACATCGCGGTGCCCGACGCCGTCTTCGCCGAGGTCAAGCACCATTTCAACGCTCGGGAGATCGTGGAATTGACCGTGCTCATTGGCACCTACAATATGAACGCGCGCGTGCTGCAGGCGCTTCAACTCGACCTCGAGCCGCCCGCGCCTTGAGTTTTTTCGGAGTTTCTCCCCGTGCCGGCTAACAGCGCCCTGGTGGTCGAAGACGACCGGTTTCTGCGCGTCGTCGGCATCGTGCTCGACCCGAACACGTCTCCCGAGCGCACCGCCGCCTACGCCGATTTCTTCGCCCACGACGAGCCCGATTTCGATGGCTATTGCAAGCGGGTGCGCGCCCGCGTGGGCAAGCTTTTCCCGCGCGAGGTGCGCCTCGTCGAGACGCAAAACGAGATGCGCGCGGCCTTGCCCGGCAGTCCCGCCCTGGTGGTCGAATCGTTGCGCGTGGGCAAGGAGGAGCTTGCCGCCGGCAGCGAGCTGCGCGTCGTGCAGAAATTCGGCTTGAGCCCCCGCAATATCGACGGCGCCGCCTGCGCCGCCAAAGGCATCAAGGTGCTCACCATCCGCCGCCGCGCCAATATCGCGTGCGCCGAGCTCGCCATCGCGCTGATGCTCACGCTCGCCAAGAAACTTCATCGCCTCGTCGGCCGCATCAGCGTCGAGCGGCTGCGCGAAGCCGGCTACGCCTACAAGCCGTTCGACCGCCGCCACACGCCCAACTCGAATTGGCCGCGCATTTCCGGCCTGCGCACGCTCAACGGCGCCACCCTCGGCATCATCGGTCTAGGCGAGATCGGTCGGGAGATCGCGATCCGGGCGGCGGCGTTTGGGATGCGAATTCTCTATTACCAGCGCACCCCGCTACCGGCGGTGGAAGAGCGCGAGCTTGACGCAACCTATGTGCCGCTCGAAACGCTGCTCGCGGAGAGCGACTGGGTGGTGCCGCAATTGCCGGGCGGACCGGCGACGCGCGCCTTCATCGGCCGCGCGCAATTCGCGCAGATGAAGCCCGGCGCGGTCCTGGTGAACGTTGCGCGTGCGGACATCGTCGACCGCGCGGCCCTGATCGAAGCCGACATGATGGAAGGCCTGTCGAAGGAGCTGGCGTCGTGAGCAAGGCGTTTCGTTTCCATCAGCACGGCGGCCCCGAGGTGCTGCGCTTCGAAGACGTCGAAGTGGGCGCCCCTGGCCCCGGACAGGTACGCATCCGCAACGTCGCGGTCGCCGTCAACTATCGCGACGTGCTGATGCGACGCGGCGTGCACGCGGTGAAATCGCTCCCCTCCGGCATCGGTCTCGAAAGCGCCGGCGTGATCGACGCGGTCGCGCCCGACGTGAGCGGCTTTTCGATCGGCGACCGCGTCGCCTGTGCCGGCATGCCGGAAGGCTCTTATGCCGAAGTCCGTATCGTCCCGGCGGCGCGCGTCATCGCCTTGCCCGCCGGCATCGACGAGCGCACGGCCGCGTCGATGATGATCCGCGGCATGACGGCACGCTGCCTGCTCCACGACGCGTACAAGGTCCAGCCCGGCGACACGATCTTGATCCACGCGGCCGCCGGCGGCGTCGGCCTCATCATGTGCCAATGGGCGAAGCATCTCGGCGCGACCGTGATCGGCACCGTGAGCAGCGACGAGAAGGCCGCAATCGCCCACGCGCACGGCTGCGATCATCCCATCGTCTACACGCGGGAGGATTTTGCCGAGCGCGTGCGCGAGATTACCGGCGGCGAAGGCGTTCCCGTGGTCTACGATTCGGTCGGCAAGGCGACGTTCGAGGATTCGCTGAAATGTCTTCGCCGCCGCGGGCTGATGGCCTCCTTCGGCGAGGCCTCGGGCGACCCCGATCCGATACCGCCGCGCCGGCTGGGCGCGCTCGGCTCGATCTACCTCACGCATCCGAGCGTCTCGAACTACACCGCCACCCGCGCCGAATTGCTGACCGCGGCGCATGATCTGTTCGCGATGGTCGAGAGCGGCAAGATCAAGATCGAGATCAGCAGGACCTATCGCCTGCAAGACGCGCCGCGCGCCCACGCCGACATCGAATCGCGCCAAACCACGGGGTCGATCGTCCTGGCGGTGTGACGGGGTTGGACGCGCAGGTGAGCAGACCGCCGCACTCTTGGGTTTCAATGCCCGGTCGTCAGCGCCGTCAATTTTGCCGGCTCTGCCGGGGCGTCATTGTCGCGCCAGACCACGTGCATGTCCGGCCGCAGCAGCAGGAGATCATAGCCGTAGACGTCGCGCGGCCGCTCATCCGCAATATCGAGAACCTGCAACGGCGCGCCGATGACGGCGAACGCCCGTTGCAACGCGCTCGCATCGGCTTTCGTCCCGCCGAGCCGCAGCAGCGTGTAGCCGTGGCCGTAGCCGATGCGGTCCTGCATCGCGCTGCGGTCGTTGAGCCACACATGCGGCAGTCGCGCTCCCGGCCATGTGGTCGCGACGTAGGTCATGAAATCGTGCTTGGGCCCCTCGCCCGCCTCCGTGGCGATCAGCGGCGAGCCGACATAGCGGTAGCCGAGTTCGGCGCCGATCATTTCAGTCGCCTTGTGCTGCTCGACATCGGCGACGCGCGCGAGCTCCTGGCACAGCGCGGCGCCGGCGGCCGTCGGCTCGCGAATTTCCGGCCGATAGAGGGCGCGCCATCTCCTGCGCCCGCGCGTCGCAAAGCCGGACGCTGCCACGTTGCGCTCGCCCACTTGCCGGCGCTCGATCTCGTAGGAGGAGAGCAGATTGGGCCCGCCCCATCCCTCGAGCGTCGCCGCAAGCTTCCACGACAGATCGATGGCGTCGCCGACGCCGGTATTCATCCCGAGCCCGCCGGTCGGAATGACGAGGTGCACGGCGTCCCCGGCCAGAAAAACCCGGTCCTCGCCGTAGCGGTCGGCGAGCAGCAGATTCATCTTCCACTGCCCGACATAGAGCATCTCGTATTTCACCGGCATGGCAACGACGCGCTCGAACATGCCGGCCATCTCCGCATCCGTCTCGACGACGGAGTGCAGGGTGAAATGCCGGGTCGAATCCTGGACGATCAGGAAACTCCCTTCGGCGTCGGCGACGTGATAGTGCCGCCCCTTGCCGATCGGGATGCGCTCGTAGAGATCCTTGCAATAATAGAGCGCCTGCCGCAGCTGCTGGATGTTGGCCTCACCGCTGAGGTTGATGCCGAGCTGACGGCGCACCAGGCTGCCGCCGCCGTCGCAGCCGACCATATAGGCGGCGCGCAGCGTGGACAAAGCGCCGTCGCTGCTCTTGACCTGCGCAGTGACCGAACTGCCATCCTGCTCGAATGACACGAGCTCGCATCCGTAGCGCACGGTGACGCTCGGCAACGTCTCCGCGATCGATTTCAGCAGCGGCTCGAGCGTATATTGCGAGATGAGCTGATAGGGCTCGAGCGGCTGGCTGCCGTCCTCGGATTTGGCGATCTGCGCCTTTGCCTCGGCCACGGACGGATGCACGTGGTGCACCAGCGCCGGCTCGACCAGCGACAACACGACGAAGATGTCCATAGGGCAATGCGCGGGGAGCCCGGCGGCGCGAACCTCCTCCACGATGCCCATGCGCCGGTAGATCTCCATGGTGCGCGCGTTGCAGCGCTCCATCTTGGGGAGGAATTGCGGAGCATCCTTCTGCTCGACCACCATCGCGCGCACGCCGCGCCGTCCGAGATCGATAGCGAGCGTCAAGCCGGTGGGGCCCGCTCCGACGATGAGAACCTGTGCGTCCATAGATTTTGACTGACCTCACCGAGGCGAACGAATCCGACTCATCAGCTAGTATCCTGTCGTCCCCGCGAAAGCGGGGACCCATAACCACCGCCTCTGGAATATGGGTCCCCGCTTTCGCGGGGACGACAGCGGACAGTGTGTCGCCGAACCAATCGGCCGGATTGCGGTCATTTCGCTGTTTCCATTTCTCCCGCCGCTTCGAAATCGGCGAGCTCCGTTCCTTCCTGCACGAAGTCGCCGACGGCGCATTTGAGTGCCTTCAAGCGGCCGTCGGCTGGCGCGCGCAGCGTGTGCTCCATCTTCATCGCCTCGAGCACGATGAGGGGCGCGCCGCGCTGCAAACCGACGCCCGGCTCGGCGAGGATGCGCGTCACCGTACCGGGCATCGGCGCGACGATGCGCGCGGTTGCCGCAGCTTCGGAAATATCCGCCACGAACGGGTCGATCCAATGCAGCTTGCGACGGCCGCGCAGCGTGCTCAGATCGAGATCGCGGCCGGACCATGCCACGGACACCCGCTCGAGCGCGTTGCCGAGACACATGTCGAACACGGCGCCCTCGCGCGGGACAAATTGCAAGCGATCGTTCGTGCCGCCGAATTCCATGCTCAAGCCATCGCGGCCGTACCACAGCACCGCGTCGTATCGCTCGCCGCCGCCTCGAAAGCTCAAGCGGCGACTGCGGCGCCCGGCGAGCGTCCAGCCGTCGGTCCGATCCCAGGGCGAATCCTCCGAAACCTGCTCGCGCTGTTCGCGCAGCAGCACCGCCGCGCAAGCCGCGGCAAGGTCGAGCGCCCCGAGCGAGGGCGCGCTCCTCGTCAGCGTGGAGATTTCCCGCTCGATGAAGCCGGTGTCGATCTCGTCGCGGACGACTTGCGGGTGGCGCAGCAGCGCCTTGAGGAAAGCAAGATTGGTGGTGACGCCTGCGATCTCGAACGCATCGAGCGCCTCGACCAGGCGGCCGAGTGCCTGCGGCCGATCGGCTCCCCAGGCGATCAGCTTCGCCAGCAACGCATCGTAGTAGGGCGTGATCGTATCGCCCGCGCGAAAGCCGGTATCGATCCTGATTCCGTCCCCAGCCGGCTCGCGCCATGCACGGATGGTTCCGGCCGCGGGCAGAAATCCCTTGTCGGCGTCCTCGGCATAAATGCGCGCCTCGATCGCATGGCCGTTGGCCGTGATCTCGTCCTGCCGCAGCGGTAGCGTTTCTCCCATGGCGACGCGCAATTGCCACTCCACGAGGTCGATGCCCGTGACCATCTCCGTCACGGGATGCTCGACCTGCAGCCGCGTGTTCATCTCGATGAAATGAAAACCGGCCGCATCCGCGATGAACTCGACGGTGCCGGCGCCGAGATAGCCCGCAGCCTGGGCGGCGGCGCGCGCCGCCGCCGACATCGCCGCGCGCCGTTCGGCGGTTATGGCGGCCGCAAGCGCCTCCTCCACCACCTTCTGATGACGGCGCTGGAGCGTGCATTCGCGCTCGAACAACGACACCACGTTGCCCTCGCTCTCGCCGAACACCTGCACTTCGATATGCCGCGGCCTGTCCAGGTATTTCTCGATCAGGATTTGGTCATTCCCAAACGACGACGCCGCTTCGCGCTTGGCGCTCGCGATCGCTTCGGCGAGCGCATCGGCGTTGGCGACCAGGCGCATTCCTCGGCCGCCGCCGCCCGCCGATGCCTTGACCAGAACCGGATATCCGATGCGATCGGCGGCGGCTTGCAGCGTCGCCATGCTCTGATCCTCGCCGTGATAGCCGGGCACGACCGGCACACCCGACGACTCCATCAGCGCCTTGGCCGCCGATTTCGAGCCCATCAGGCGGATGGTGGCGGCAGAAGGGCCGACGAAAACCAGGCCGGCGTCCGCGCAGGCTTGCGCGAAGTCGGCGTTCTCGGAGAGAAATCCGTAGCCGGGATGGACCGCTTCGGCGCCCGTCGCCTGCGCCGCGTCGATGATGGCGTCGATGTGAAGGTAGCTGTCTTTCGCCGGCGCCGGGCCGATGAGCACCGCCTCGTCGGCGAGCGCAACGTGCATGGCGTTGCGATCGGCGTCGGAATAGACCGCCACGGTGCGCAATCCCATGCGTTTGGCCGTACGCATGACCCGACAGGCGATCTCGCCGCGATTGGCGATCAACAACTTGTGGAAGCGCCGGGCGAGCGACACCATCACATCCTGAAGATGCCGAACCGCGTGGGCTCGGGCGGCGGCGCATTGAGCCCGGCAGCGAGCGCGAGGCCCAGGACCGTGCGCGTGTCGGCCGGGTCGATGATGCCGTCGTCCCAGATGCGCGCGGTGGCGTAATACGGATGCCCCTGCCGTTCGTATTGCTCGCGGATCGGCGCCTTGAACGCCGCATCCTCCGCGGCGCTCCAGCTGCCGCCCTTGGCCTCGGTCGCTTCCTGGCGCAAAAGCCCGAGCACGCTCGCTGCCTGCTCGCCGCCCATGACCGAGATGCGCGCGTTCGGCCACATCCAGAGAAAGCGCGGTCCGTAAGCGCGCCCGCACATCCCGTAATTGCCGGCGCCGTAACTGCCGCCGATGATGACGGTGTATTTCGGCACGTTGGTGGTGGCGACCGCCGTCACCATCTTGGCGCCGTCCTTGGCGATGCCGCCGGCCTCGTATTTGCGTCCCACCATGAAGCCGGTGATGTTCTGCAGAAACAGCAGCGGTATATTGCGCTGGCTCGCCAGCTCGATGAAATGCGTGCCCTTGAGCGCACTCTCGCTGAACAGGATACCGTTATTGGCGAGGATGCCGATCGGGAAGCCGTGGATATGGGCGAAGCCGCAAATGAGCGTCTCGCCGTAAAGCGCTTTGAACTCCTCGAACTCGGATGCGTCGACGATGCGCGCGATCACGTCGCGAACGTCGTAAGGCGTGCGCGGATCCGCGGGCACGATGCCGTAGAGATCGTCCGCCGGGAACACGGGATCTTGCGCCTTGCGAACTTCCAGAAATGAATGCTTCACCCGGTTGAGGCCGGCGATGATGCGCCGCGCGATGCCGATGGCGTGACCGTCGTCGGTGGCGCAATAATCGGTGACGCCGGACTGCCGGCTGTGCACGTCGGCGCCGCCCAGCTCCTCCGCGCTCACGTCTTCGCCGGTCGCCGCCTTCACGAGCGGAGGCCCGCCGAGGAAGATCGTGCCTTGATGGCGCACGATGATGCTCTGATCCGACATCGCCGGCACGTAGGCGCCGCCGGCGGTGCAGGAGCCCATCACGATCGCGATCTGGGGAATGCCGAGCGCCGACATGCGCGCTTGGTTGTAGAAGATGCGGCCGAAGTGGCGCTCGTCCGGGAAGATTTCGTCCTGCAGCGGCAGGAACGCGCCGCCGGAGTCCACCATGTAGACGCACGGCAAGTGGTTCTCGCGCGCGATGTCCTGCGCGCGCAGATGCTTCTTCACCGTCATCGGGTAGTAGGTGCCGCCCTTGATGGTGGCATCATTGGCGATGACGACGCATTCGCGGCCGCTGATGCGGCCGATGCCGGTGATCAGGCTCGCGGAATGAACGTCGCCGCCGTACATGCCGTATGCGGCCAACGGCGAAAGCTCGAGGAGCGGCGTTCCCGGATCGAGCAGCAGGTTGATGCGCTCGCGCGCCAGCAACTTTCCGCGCGCAGCGTGCCGCGCTCGCGCCTCTTCGCTGCCGCCTTGCATCGCCGCATCGAGCTTGGCGCGCAGGTCCGCGACCAGGGCTTTCATCGCCTCGGTATTGCGGGCGAAGTCAGCTGACTGAGGGTCGATGGCGGATGCCAAAGCGGTCATCTGACCTCGTCGAATCTCACGATCAGCGCGTCTTGTCGAACAGCTGCCGGCCGATCAACATGCGTCGGATCTCGCTCGTCCCCGCGCCGATCTCGTAGAGCTTGGCGTCGCGCAGATATCGGCCGGTGGGATAGTCGTTGATGTAGCCGTTGCCGCCGAGGAGCTGAACCGCGTCGAGGGCGATCTTCGTGGCGTTCTCGGCGGCGTAGAGGATGGCGCCGGCGGCGTCCTCGCGCGTGGTCTCGCCGCGGTCGCACGCCTTGGCCACCGCGTAGACATAGGCCTTGCACGCGTTCATCCCGACATACATGTCGGCGACCTTGCCCTGCACCAGTTGAAACTCGCCGATCGGTTGCCCGAACTGCCGGCGCTCGTGGATATAGGGCGTCACCACGTCCATGCACGCCTGCATGATGCCGAGCGGTCCGGCCGCCAACACCACGCGTTCGTAGTCGAGGCCGGACATCAAGATGGTGACGCCGTCGCCGACGCCGCCGAGGACGTTCTCCGCGGGAACTTCGCAATCCTGAAACACCAGTTCGCAGGTGTCGGAGCCTCGCATGCCGAGCTTGTCGAGCTTTTGCGCGGTCGAAAAGCCCTTGAAACCCTTCTCGATGAGAAAAGCGGTGATGCCGCGCGCGCCGGCATCGGGATCGGTCTTGGCGTAGACCACCAGCACCTCGGCTTGCGGGCCGTTGGTGATCCACATCTTGCTGCCGTTGAGGATGTAACGGTCGCCCTTCTTCTGCGCGCGCGTCTTCATCGAGACGACGTCGGAGCCGGCGCCCGGCTCGGACATGGCGAGCCCGCCCACGTGCTCGCCGGAGATGAGCTTGCCGAGATAGCGGCGCTTCTGATCGTCGCTGCCGTTGCGGCGGATCTGGTTGACGCAGAGGTTCGAGTGCGCGCCATAGGACAGCCCGACCGAGGCGGAGGCGCGCGAGATCTCCTCCATCGCGACGCAGTGCTCGAGATAGCCGAGCCCCGCCCCGCCCCATTCCTCCTCGACCGTGATGCCGTGCACGCCGAGCTTGCCCAGCTCCGGCCAAAGATCGCGCGGGAAGGTGTTGCTGCGGTCGATCTCGTCGGCGCGCGGGGAGATGCGCTCGGCGGCAAAACCGCGCACGCTGTCGCGCAGCATGTCGGCGGTCTCGCCCAGGCCGAAATCAAAGCCGCGAGGGTCGTTCACGCGCATTGGCGCCGATCTCGTGTGCGCGGCCTGGTCCGGGCCGCAATCGAAGGTCGATCATTCGATTAATGCACCTCCTTGATCGCGCACGCAATATTGCGGGGCGACGACCCCGCCTGTGCGCGGGCTAGAAGCGCAGCGGCGACGCGGCCCGCCTCTTGTGCAAAGGGACCCGCGAGACAACAATGCCGCGTCCCCGACCCGCGGGGCGCCGCGGAGAAACGCATGAAACTTGGCTATTTCACGATGCCGGTGCATCCCCCGGCAAGGCGCTACGTCGAGACGCTCAAGGAGGATCGGGAAGCCTTTATTCTCGCCGACCGGCTCGGATATAGCGAAGGCTATTGCGGCGAGCACCTCACCGACGCGGCCGAGAACATTCCCAACAGCATGATGTTTATCGCCACGCTGCTGGGCGCGACCTCGCAGATGAAAGTCGGGACCGCCGTGGTCAATCTTCCGCACAGCCATCCCGTGGTCGTGGCCTCGAACGCGGCGATGCTCGACAATCTGTTCGAAGGCCGGTTCATCCTGGGCATCGGCGCTGGCATCCTTCGCTCCGACGCCGAGGCGCTCGGACTGCTCGATGCCGACCGCAACGACATGTTCGCGGAGGCGATCGACCACATCCTCGCGCTGTGGGCAGGGACGGCACCGCTCGATCGCAAGGGAAAATACTGGACCATCTCGACCGTCAGGACGCTGTGGCCCGAAGTCGGCATCGGCGACATCGTCAAGCCCTATCAAAAACCCCATCCGCCCATTGCCGGCACGGCGACGGACCCCGACTCCAAGGGGCTGATCGCGCTCGGCCGGCGCGGCTGGTGGCCGATCTCGTCGCACTTCCTTCACCCTAATTGCCTCAAGAGCCAATGGGCCAATTACGCCAAGGGCTGCGCCGAAGGCGGACACCGGGCCGACCGCGCGAACTGGCGGGTGGCGCGCTCGATCTTCGTCGCCGAGGACGACAAGGTAGCGCGGGCCTACGGCGGCGACGATCCCGATAGCCCTTACCGCTTCTACATGAGCCAGCTCACCGCGAAGCTGAAGAAGGCGAGACGCATGATCGCCTTCAAGCCGCATCCCGACATGCCGGACGAGGACGTCACCTTCGATTACATCTTCGACAACGTCGTGATCCGCGGCAGCGTGAACCGTGTCGTCGATCGCATCCTGGAGCTGCACGATCAGGTCGGCGACTTCGGCACGCTGCTTTACTGCGGCAAGGACTGGGCCGATCCGCAGCTCGGCCGCAAGTCCATGGAGCTGATGGCCGAGAAGGTCATGCCCGCCGTCAATGCTGCGCTTGCAAGGTCCATGGCGGCGGAATGACGCGCCGCTCGAAATAACCCAAACACAAAGGGGTTCCCCGTGTCGCCCAAGTCTCAAGACGTCAAGCAGTCCGGCCTGTTCGGCTTTCTCGCGCAACCCGACGCGCCCACCAAGAGCGGCGTCGTCATCCTGCCAACGATCTTCGGCGTCAACGCGTTCGTCCGCGGCTACGCGGAAACCATCGCCCGCGCCGGGCTCGCCGCCGCGGTGTGGGACCATTACGAAGGGCTGCCCTTGATCACGGATTACGAAGAATCGAAGGCGCGCGCGCGCAAGCTCAGCGACGGCGGGATGCACGCCAAGGTCAAAAAGTGGATCGACTACATGGCGAGCGAGTTGGCGCTCAGCTCCGTCGGCGTGCTCGGCTTCTGCCTCGGCGGCCGCTATGCGCTGATGGCCGCGGCGCAGGACAAGCGGATCAAGGCCTGCGCCGCGGCCTATCCGTCGATCGAAAACCCGCGGCTTCCCAACCAGGAGCAGGACGCGGTCGCGCTCGCGGCCGATATCGGTTGCCCCGTTCACGTCGTCCAACCCGGCCACGATCACGTCGCCAGCGTGGAGACCTATGCCGCGCTCAGGGAGACGTTGGAGAAACGCGCAGCGCCGACCATTTGGCAATACTATCCCGACGCCGAGCACGGCTTCATGCACCGCAAGGAGCCGGCGGCCAATCCCGCGGCGAGCGTCATCGCCTCACCGCAGCTCGTCGCCTTTCTCAAGGCCTGCCTGTCGTGATGCGGAGTCCGGTTTGCTAGCGCGCTGTCACTTAATGCGTTCAAACCGCTT
>WNGQ01005251.1_pt1 | contig 14054 bp, 13 predicted proteins | sample 5407661 | NCBI WGS metagenome assembly WNGQ01 (sample SAMN13153382, study PRJNA577476) | soil metagenome | isolation source: 60 cm soil or saprolite under Garry oak tree replicate 2 | place: USA:California | collected 2016-06-15
CGGACCGAGCGTGGCCCGGGGTCGCGCTGGCCGGCACGGCGCTGCCGCTGCTGCTGTTCGTCGCGGCCCTCGCGGCGGAGGCCGGCGGGCCGCCCCGGGTCGACTTCGCCGCCCTCCTCGCGCCCCCGTCGGTCGCGCATCCGCTGGGCACCGACCCCATGGGCCGCGACGTGCTGGCGCTGGCGCTGGCCGGCCTGGGCGCCTCGATCCGGGAGGCGCTGCCGGCGGCGCTGCTCGCCGTGGTGTTCGGCACGGCGTGGGGCGGCGCCGCGGCGCTCGCCGCCAGGGTCGGGGGGCTGGCCGGCCAGGTGGCCGCCGACGTCGTGGTCGGGCCGGCCTGGGTGCTGGCGCTCATGCCGCTGCTGCCCGCGGTCGCGCTGCTCGCCGCGGGCGGCGTCCGCGGCGCGCTCCTGCCCGGCCTCGGCCTGGGCCTGGCGGCCAGGCTGGCGCTGGCCGTGCGCGACCTGGGCGCCGCCGGCTCGCCGCTCGCGCTGGTGGCCCGGGCCACCACCGGGCTCCTGCTGCTCTGCCTGGGCGTGGCCTTCGTCGCGGACGTCGGCCTGGGCGCCGCCGGCTTCGCCGGCCTGCCGCCGGAGCCGTCGCTCGGCGTGCTGCTGAACGACCGCCAGGCCGGTGTGGAGGCGGCCGCGCTGCTCTGCGCGCTGTTCGCGGCCCCCTGCCTGCTGGCCGGCTGGACGCTCCTGCGGCCGTTCCGCAGGGCCCAGGCCTGGGCTCGCCTCGCCGGCTGATCTCGTTCAGCTTCCTGAACACGTTTGACCCGCTGAAGGGCGCGTCCTAAACTGCCTGGCAGTTCGCCATGCTGAACGAGCTGGATCGGCCGGTGCAGCGGGAGGTGCTGGCGCTGCGCGTCAACGGCGAGGCTCGTCACCTCCTGGTCCCGGTCCACCGCACCCTGCTCGAGGTGCTTCGCGCGGACCTCGGCCTGACGGGCACCAAGCACGGCTGCGAGCTGGGCGAGTGCGGCACCTGCACGGTCCTGGTCGACGGCCAGCCCCAGCTGAGCTGCCTGCTGCTGCCGGTGCAGCTGGAGGGCCGCGAGGTGACGACCGTGGAGGGCATGGGCACGACGGCCGACCTGCACCCGCTGCAGCGGGCGTTCGCGGAGCTGGGCGCGGCGCAGTGCGGCTACTGCACGCCCGGCATGCTGCTGGCGGCCAGGGCGCTGCTCGACCGGAGCCCGCGGCCCGGCCGCGACGAGATCCGCGAGGCGCTGGCCGGCAACCTCTGCCGCTGCACGGGCTACGCGAAGATCGTCGAGGCCGTAGAGCTGGCGGCCGCCCGGAGCGAGCGGTGAGCGAGCCCGGCGGCGGCCTCTCCGTCGTCGGCCGGCCGCTGCTGCGGGTCGACGCCGCCGCCAAGGTCACGGGCGTCGCCGTCTACGCCGACGACATCGACCTGCCGGTGCCGGGGGTCGAGGCGGTGCTCACCGGGCAGGACCTGCCAATCCGGTTCGGCATCATGCCCGTCTCGCAGGACGAGCGGGCGCTGGAGCTCGAGAAGGTCAGGTACGTCGGCGACCCGGTGGCGGCCGTGGCGGCGATCGACGAGGAGACCGCCGCGGCGGCGCTGGACGGCATCCGGGTCGAGTACGAGGTCCTCGAGCCGGTGACCTCCATCGAGGAGGCGCTGCGCGAGCCGGCCGACGAGCCCATCCACGACCGCGCCCGGACGCGCCGGCCGTACAACGTCCACCGCCAGCTCTCGTACGAGTTCGGCGACGTGGAGGCCGGGTTCGCCCGCGCCGACCACGTCCGTGACGACGTCTTCTTCTACGAGGGCAGCACGCACCTGCCGATGGAGCAGCACAGCGCGGTGGCGACCTGGGTCGACGGCCGGCTGACGCTCTGGAGCTCGACGCAGGTCGTCCACTACGTGCACCGGGCGCTGGCGAAGGTGCTGGAGCTGCCGATGCACCGCATCCGGGTGATCGGCGCGGCGCACGGCGGCGGCTTCGGCGGCAAGACCGACCCGTTCGCGCACGAGATCGTCGTGTCGAAGCTGGCCCAGCTGACCGGGCGCCCGGTGAAGTGCACGCTGACGCGCGAGGAGGTCTTCTACGCCCACCGGGGCCGCCACCCGGTCCTCATGTGGATCAGGACCGGCGTCACGCGCGACGGCCGGATCACCGCGATGCACTTCCGCAGCGCGCTGGACGGCGGCGGCTACGGCTCCTACGGGCCGGCCAGCGTCTTCTACACGGGCACGCTGCAGACGACGACGTACGATATCCCGGCCTACCGCTTCGACAGCGTGCGGGTGTTCACGAACAAGGCGCCGTGCGGTCCCAAGCGCGGCCACGGCACACCGCAGGGCCGCTTCGCCGTGGAGCTGCACCTGGAGAAGATCGCGCACGACCTGGGCCTGGACCCGGTCGAGCTGCGGCGGCGCAACTTCGTCAGGCCGTTCTCGCGGGCGGTCAACTGGCTCCGGATCACGTCGTGCGGCCTGGAGGACTGCACCGCCAGGGTGCTGGACGCGTCCGGCTACAGGACCCGGGAGCGGCGGCCGGGCCGGGGCATGGGCTTCGCCGTCTCGTCGTACATGTCCGGCGCCGGCACGGCGATCTACTGGAACGACATGCCGCACTCCGAGGTGCAGCTCAAGCTGGACCGGACGGGCGTCACGGCCTACTGCGGGGCCATGGAGATCGGCCAGGGCTCCGACTCGGTGCTGGCGTCCGTCGTCGCGGAGGAGCTGGGGCTGCAGCCGTCCGACGTCCGGCTGGTCACCGCCGACACCGACACGACGCCGGTCGACCTGGGCAGCTACTCGTCGCGCGTGACCTTCATGGCCGGCAACGCGGCGCTGGAGGCGGCCCGCAGGATGCGGCGCCTGCTGGTCGAGGTCGTGGCCGAGTCGATGGGCCTCCACGGCGACCTGGGCGAGATCGAGGTGCGCGGCGGCCGGGTGGGGGACCGCAGCTTCGAGGAGGCCTGCGCGCTGGCGACCACGAAGCTCGGCGCCATCTCGACGACGGGCTCCTACCGGCCGCCCCGCACCGGCGGTCCGTTCAAGGGCTCTGGCGTCGGGCCCAGCCCGGCCTACAGCTACAGCGCCTGCGTGGTCGCCCTGGACGCCGACGCCCGCACCGGGCTGCTCGACGTCCGCAAGGTCTGGCTCGCGCACGACGTGGGCAGGGCGATCAACCCGCTGCTGGTCCTGGGCCAGGTCGAGGGCAGCGTCTACATGGGCCTGGGCGAGGCGCTCATGGAGGAGCAGGCGTACCGGAAGGGCCGCCACAGGTGGCCCAGCATGCTGGAGTACAAGTCCCCCACCTTCCTGGACACGCCGGATATCGAGAGCTTCATCGTCGAGACGGTCGATCCCGAGGGACCGTACGGGGCCAAGGAGGCCGGCCAGGGGCCGCTCCTGCCGGTGGCGCCGGCGCTGGTCGCCGCGGTGCACGACGCGCTGGGGGTCTGGGTGGACGAGGTGCCGGTCACGCCGGAGAAGGTGCTGCGCGCGCTGGACCAGCGGGCGCGGGGCGCCGCGCCGCGCCACGGCCCCAGGGCCTTCCCCGCGTTCGACTTCGGGGAGACGATCCGCGTCGCGCCGCCGGATCCCGGTGACCTGCGCGTCGGCCGCGAGCTGGAGGAGGCGTTCCGGCGTGCTTAGGCTGCCGCGCCTGCGCTACGTGCGCGCCGGCTCGGCCACCGAGGCCGCGGCCGCCGCGGCGGAGCTGGGCCAGCGGGGGATGCTGGTGGCCGGGGGCACCGACCTGCTGCCGAAGCTCAAGCGGCGTCAGATGGACCCGGACACGCTGGTCGGGCTCGGCCACCTGGCGGAGCTGCGCGGCGTGCGTGACGGCCGCGCCGGAGGGTTCGAGCTGGGCGCCCTGGTCACGCTGGCGGAGGCGGCGGGGCACCCCGACCTGGGCGCCGCCCACCCGGGCTACGCGGAGGCGGCCGGCCTGGTCTCGTCGCCGCCGCTGCGCAACGTGGGCACGATCGGCGGCAACCTCTGCGTCGACACCCGCTGCAACTACTACGACATGACCTACGAGTGGCGGCGCTCGATCGGCTTCTGCATGAAGAAGGACGGCGACATCTGCCTGGTCGCGCCCGGCAGCCCGCGCTGCTGGGCGGTCTCGTCGTCGGACACGGCGCCCGTCGCGATCGCCCTGGGCGCGACCGTGCTGCTGGCCGGCCCGGACGGCGAGCGCGAGCTGCCGGTGGCCGCCCTCTACCGGGACGACGGCATCGAGTACCTGAGCAAGCGGCCGCACGAGGTGGTGACCGCCCTCCGCCTGCCCCCGGCCGACGGCGCCGGCAGCGCCTACGTGAAGCTGCGCCGGCGCGGCTCGATCGACTTCCCGATCGCGGGCGCCGCCGTGGCGCTTCGGCTGGACGGCCCCAGGGTCCGGTGGGCACGGATCGTGCTGTCCGGCGTCGGCTCCCGGCCGGTGGAGGCGCCGGCCGCGGCGGAGCTGCTGGCCGGCCGGGAGCTGACCCCGGAGGTGGTGGCCGAGGCGGCCGTCCTGGCCGCAAGGCCCGCCAAGCCGCTCGACAACGCGGACCTGACGCACTTCTGGCGCAAGCAGATGGTCCGGGTGGTGGTGGAGCAGGCGATCGAGAAGGCGGCCGCGCGCGCCTGAAGCGGCGCCGAGAGGCACGGCGAGGGCGCCATACTGCCGATCGTATGCCGGGCCTCGATCGGCCACGGCCGGGCCGAGCGTGACGGGAGGAGCAGCAGCCATGGGCGGGGATGGACACGCCGGGACGGACGGTCGCGGCCAGGACCTGGTCGACGCCTTCCTGGCCGGCCGCGGCGGCAGGACGCGGCAGGCCTACTCCATCGACATCGAGGACTTCGCCCGGTTCGTGGACCAGCCGGCCGCCCGGGCCGTCGCGCGTCTCCTCGACGGCGGAGCGAGCGCCGGCCGGCGCCTGGTGCTGGACTACGCCATCGAGCTCCGGCGTCGGGGCAGGGCCCCGGCGACCGTCGGCCGCCGGCTGGGCACGCTGCGCACGCTCGCCCACACCGCGCACCAGCTGGGCCTGGTGGACTGGCTGCTGGAGGTCCCCGGCGAGGACGCGATCTCCGCGGCCATCGAGGAGCGCGCCAGCTCGGCCAGCTACCTGTTCCCCAGGCACCCCTCCGAGATCGACCGCCTCGACGTGCAGCACTACGCCATGAGAGAGGCGTTGGGCGCGAACTACCTGGCGCCGATCGACCCGCCTCGGACCGTCCTGGACGCGGGCTGCGGGACAGGGCAGTGGGGATTCGAGATGTGCGGCGAGTTTCCCGACGCCCACGTCGCGGGCTTCGACCTGGTGCCCGGCAAGCCGGCGCGGCCCTCGGGGTACAGCTTCGTCAAGGGCAACCTCCTGGCCGGCCTGCCGTTCGGGGACGACCGGTTCGACTTCGTCCACCAGCGGTTCCTGGTGGCCGGCCTGCCCCTGCCCTCGTGGCCGGCGGTGGCCATGGAGCTGGTCCGCACGGCGCGGCCCGGCGGCTGGGTCGAGCTCGTGGAGGCGAGGCTGGTGCTCGAGCCGGCGGGTCCCGCGACCGACCGCCTGCTCCGCCTGGCGATGGGGATGGCCGCGTCGCTGGGGCTGGACACGGGCAGGGTGGTCGCGGACTCGCTGGACGGCTACCTGCGCGGGGCCGGCCTCGAGCGCGTGGCCAGGCGCGAGCTCGCGCTCCCGATCGGGGACTGGGGAGGCCGGGTGGGCGTTCTCATGGCCACCGACATACGGGCCGGGTTCACGAGGGCGTGCGAGGTCCTCCACGCCACGTCCCGCCTTCCGCTGGAGGAGGGGATGGACCTGGTCCAGCGGCTCTCGGAGGAGTTCGAGCGGCACCGTACGACCATCACCTCCGTGGTCAGCTTCGGCCGAAAGCCGAAATAGTCTTGCCGCTTGGCGATTCCAAGGCTTATCCTTATGCGCTCGAGCCGGGATTTCATGGCAAAGGGGGGCAGCGCATGTCACACGTACCGGATCGACGACCCGCAGGCCGCCACGTCCGGGCGGTCGTCCGGACCGGGGTGGGCTGATGGCCATGCGGAGCAGGCACCGTGTGGCTCTGGAGCTCGAGGTCGACGAGGACCCCGAGGAGGCCGAGCCGGAAGACTGGGACCTCCAGTACCTCAGCCAGGCCCTGCGCGCCGGCGTGGCCAGGCCGCTGCGGACGATCCGGGGACTGGTGGTCGACCCCGACCACGATCGGCTCTCCAACACGCTGAGCGCGATGGCGGAGGACATCGACGAGGCCGCGCAGCTGCACTGGCTGGTCAGCGCGAGGGCGTGGCCGCTGCTGGCGCAGACGCTGCGGTCCCGCCGTCCATCGCTGGAGGTGCTGGTCGAGCTCGAGCAGCTGGCGGCGGCCACCCGCCGCGTCGCCGACCGGCTGGCGCAGGAGGGCCTCTGACCAGGCGGGCGAGATGACCATGGGGGGTCACGAGGTGACCCCCCGTGGGGGCGGGACGCCCGCCGCGCCGCCCGGGGCGACGCCGCTGCGCTGCCGCCGTCCCTACCGCACGGCCGCCAGCACGCGCTCGTCCCCGTGCTGCCAGAGGGTGCCGGCCTCCGCGAAGCCGGCCTCCAGGAGCAGCCGGCACTGGTCCTCGTCGCGCAGCTCGTGCCGGCCGTCGGGGTGGGTGTGACCCAGCCGCTCGCGCTGGGCCGCGGCCTCCGCCAGCGCCGGCTCGGCCCGGATCGCGTCCCACCAGTCCTGCCAGCTCTCGGCGGCCGGCGGCGCGGTCCGCCGGCGGTGGCGCTCTGCCATCGCGGCGGCCGCCTCGGCCAGGCGCGGCGACGCCTGGCCGAACTGGCGGTGGTCACCGTCGAGGAAGGCCCCACCCGGGCGCAGCAGGGCGGCGAGGTCACCGTACAGGCGCTCGATCTGGTCGCGGCTCAGCCAGTGGAGCGCCGTGGTGGACAGCGCGCCGTCGACCGGCCCGTCCAGCTCCAGGCGCTGGGTCCAGGCCGGGTCGCGCAGGTCCGACTCCGCGAAGCGCAGGCCGTACCGGTCTCCGTACGCCCCCCTGCCGAGGGTGAGCAGCACGGGGTCGACGTCCACGGCGATGACGCTGGCGCCGGGGAAGCGGTCCAGGAGCCGCACGGCGAGCGACCCGGGGCCGCTGCCCAGGTCCAGCACGGTGAGCTCGCCGCCGCCGGCGATCGCCTCGAGCGCATCGAACATCACCTGGAAGCGCCCCTCCCGGTCGCCCTGGTAGCCGGCCTGCTGGCGGTCCCAGCGGGCCAGCCAGGACCCGAAGTCGATGGTGGCCGTCATGCTCCTCCTCAGCAGGGTACCGGTGCGGCCGGCGCGCCCGGGGCGAGATACCATAGCTCCGCCCATGGCGACAGCGGTCTTCGCCGACGCCCTGTACGACCCAGCCTCGGCCGAGACGACCCGGCCGGCCGCCGTCCTGATCGAGGACGGCCACGTCGTCGCAGCTGGACGCAGGGACCGGGTGCGCGTGCCCGCCGGCGCGGTCGGCATCGACGCCGAGGGCCTGACGCTCCTGCCGGGCCTGATCGACTGCCACGTCCACCTCTGCTTCGCGGGCCAGGGCGTGGTGCTGGCCGAGCTGCTGGCCACGCCGCCCAGCCTGACCATCCTGCAGTCGGTGGTCTCCTGCCGGCGGACGCTCGAGGCCGGCTTCACGACCGTCCGCGACGCCGGCGGCACCCCGGCCGCGGTGCGGATGGCGGTGGAGCGCGGGCACTTCCCGGGGCCCCGGATGCTGCTGGCCGTGCAGATCCTGAGCCAGACGGGCGGCCATGCGGACCAGCACTTCCCCTGCGGCGCGACGCTCCTGTGGAACCCGGCGCCCGACCTCCCACCCAGCGTGGTGGACGGCGTCGAGCCGATGCGGCGGCGCGTCCGCGAGGTGATCCGCGCCGGCGCCGACTGGGTCAAGCTCTGCACCTCGGGGGGCGTGCTCTCGCCGGGCGACAGCCCGCACCACCCGACCTTCACGCCGGCCGAGATCGAGGCCGCCGTGACGGAGGCCGCGGCGCAGGGCTGCCGGGTCATGGCCCACGCCCAGGCGGCCGCCGGCATCAGGAACGCGCTGCGCGCCGGCGTGGCCACGATCGAGCACGGCATCTGGATCGACGACGAGGCCTGCGAGCTGCTGCAGGCGGCGGACCGGGCGCTGGTGCCGACGCTCGTGGCGCCGCAGTGGGTGGTCCGCCACGCGGAGGCCGGCCGCATGCCGGCGTACGCCGCCAGCAAGGGCCGCGCGGTGATCGAGGACCACCGGGCCAGCGTCCGGCGGGCGGTGGAGGCCGGCGTCCGCATCGCCTTCGGGACCGACACCGGCGTGGGGCCTCACGGCAGCAACGGCGAGGAGCTGCTGCTCCTGCGCGACCTGGGCATGGACCCGGCCGACTGCATCCGCAGCGCGACGACGGTCGCCGCGGACGTCCTCGGGCTCGCGGGCCGGGCCGGCACGCTCGCCGAGGGCGCCTGGGGAGACCTGGTCGGCGTGGCCGGCGACCCCCTGGCCGACCTGGAGCTGCTGGCCCGGCCGGAGCACGTGCGCCTCGTGGTCAAGGCCGGCGAGGTCGCGAAGGCGCCGCCGCCGTGATCACCGCCATCCTGGGCGACGCCCTGCTGGACCCCGCCACGGGTGAGCTGACGCGGGACGCGGTCGTGCTCGTCGAGGATGGGATCGTCACGCACAGCGGCGCGCGGGACGGCGTGCGGGTGCCGGCGGACGCGCGGCGGGTGGACGCCGGCGGGCTGACGCTGCTGCCCGGCCTGGTCGACTGTCACGTGCACCTGCGCTCCCGCGGCGACGGGCGCGACCTGGCGGAGCAGCTGGCGACGCCGCCCAGCCTGTGGGTGCTGAACGCCGTGCCCGCGGCCAGGGCCACGCTGGACGCCGGCTTCACCACCGTGCGGGACGCCGGCGGCACGCCGGCCGGGGTCCGCATGGCGATCGAGCGCGGCCTGTTCCCGGGCCCGCGGGTGCAGGTCGCGGTCACGGCGCTCAGCCAGACCGGCGGCCACACCGACCACCACTTCGCCTGCGGGCTCAACCTGACGCCGCCCCTGCCCGACATACCGGACCCGGTCGTGGACGGCGTGGAGCCGATGCGCCAGCGGGTGCGCGAGACGATCCGGGCCGGGGCCGACTGGATCAAGCTCTGCACCTCAGGCGGCGTGCTCTCGCCCAACGACCAGCCCCAGCACGCCACGCTGACGCTGGACGAGATCCGCGCGGCGGTGGAGGAGGCGGCCGCCCAGGGGCGCCGGGTCATGGCCCACGCGCAGGCCAACGCCGGCATCAAGAACGCGCTGCGGGCCGGGGTCGCCACGATCGAGCACGGCGTCTGGCTGGACCCGGACGCCGCCGAGATGATGCTGGACGGCGACCGCGCCCTGGTCCCGACGCTGGTGGCGCCGCTGTGGGTGATCCGGCACGCCGAGCATGGCCGCATGCCGGCGTGGGCGGCCGACAAGAGCCGGCCGGTCGTGGACGACCACCGCGCGAGCGTGCGGCTGGCCATCGAGTCCGGCGTCACGGTGGCGCTGGGCACGGACAGCGGCGTCGGCCCGCACGGCTCCAACGGCGAGGAGTTCCTGCTCCTGCACGGGCTGGGCATGAGCCCGGCCGACTGCCTGCGCGCCGCGACGACGGTTGCCGCGGGGGTCATCGGCTGGGCGGGCCGGGTGGGGACGCTGGCGCCGGGGGCCTTCGGGGACGTGATCGGCGTGCCCGGCAGCCCGCTGGACGACCTGGAGCTGGTGGCGCGGGCCGAGAACGTCCGGCTCGTCATCAAGGGGGGTGAGGTGGTGAAGCGGACCGGCTGAACGAGACCGGGATCATCCTGCCAGTCCCCGAGGCCGAGCCGCTGGTGCGCGTCTGGCGCGAGCGCTACGATGCGGCCGCCCGCACCGGCGTGCCCGCCCACATCACCCTCCTCTACCCCTTCCTGCCCCCGGACAGGATCGGCGCGGACACCGTCCGGGGGCTGGCCGAGCTCTTCGCGGCGGCGGCGCCGGTCCAGTTCGAGCTGGCGGAGCCGCGGCGGTTCCCGGGCATCCTCTACCTGGCCCCGGTGCCGGACGCGCCGATGCGGGACCTGACCCTCGGGATCTGGGCGCTGCACCCGGAGACCCCCCCGTACGGGGGCGCCTACCCCGAGGTCACCCCCCACCTCACGGTGGCCCAGGTCGCCGACCCGGCCGTGCTCGACCAGGTGGAGGCGGACGTCGCGCCCGGCCTGCCCCTCCAGGCGTCCGTGACCGAGGCGTGGCTGCTGATCCAGGGCCCCGACGACCGCTGGCTGGTCGGCCACCGGTTCCCGCTGGGCCGCGGGCGAGGCTGACAGCAGGGGCAGACCGTGGGCGACGCCGTCGCGGCAGCGCTGGACGCTGGAGTCCGGCGGCCTGGACGGAGGGCCGGGATCGGGGCGACACCAGGGCGTCGAACCGCCACGCCGGCCTGGCCTGCGGCGTAGCAGCTCGACGCCAGCCGGCCCGGGGCCCCGGCAGCCGGAGCGCCGGCGAAGGCTGCCGGGGTGGCCGGGGTGGGGCGGCTCTGCCTGAGTGCCTCACGGCGAAGGGGAGCGTCGTGAGGCCGAAGGCGAGGCCGGCGTGGCGGTTCGATGTCCGAGCGTCGCCCCGGATCCCGGGGGCGACGCCGGGCGCGCAGGCGACGGAGCACCGGGGCGGTCGTCTCGGCTCACCCCCACGATCCCGACGTGCGGCCGCAGTCCTACGCCCAGACCGCGCCCGTCGCCGCGGTCGCCCGGCGGGCGAGCGTCGTGATGAGGGCCATGTCGCCCCGCCTGATCGCGTCCGGCGGGAAGAGGGCGCGGGCCAGGCCGACCGCCGTCACGCCCAGGGCGAGGTACTCCTCCACCTGGTCGATCTCCACGCCGCCCGAGACCAGGAACGGCGTGGCCGGCATCGGGCCGCGCAGCCAGCGCACGTAGTCGGGGCCGCCCAGCGACTGGACCGGGAAGATCCTCACCACCTCCACGATCCGGGAGGCCTGGTGGATCTCCGTGGGCGTGAGGGCGCCCAGGACGCACAGCAGGTCGTGCTGGGCGCAGGCCTTCGCCACCTCGGGGAGCACGGTCGGCGTCACTATGAAGGCCGCCCCCGCCTGCTTCGCCTTCGCGACCGTCTCCACGTCCCACACCGTCCCGACGCCGACGGGCAGCGTGGCGCCCGCGCTGGCCACGAGGCCGCGCACGATCTCCAGGCACGAGGGCACGGTCATCTGGACCTCGATGGTGCCGATGCCACCCTCGAGCGCCGCCACGCACGCGCGGAAGGCGCCCTCGGGATCCTCGGTCTGCACCACACCGGCCACCCGGTTGGGAAAGACCTGCTCGTGGGTCAGCACAGGTCTGCATTGTGCCAGGGCGGTCCGGAGAAGGCAGCCGCCCGCTTCACGGCCCCGTTCGAGCGTGGCTATGCTAGTACATACGTATGACCGGACCCGTGCTGACCGACGGCTCCGCGAGCGCCCGTGAGCAGATCGTCCGCGCGGCCGCGGAGTCGCTGCTGGAGAACGGCTACGCCGGCACCAGCGTCCGCGCCATCGCCTCCCGGGCCGGCGTGGCGATCGGCAACCTGCAGTACTACTTTCCCACCAAGTCGGAGCTGCTCGTCGAGGCCTGGCGCTACCTGACCGCACGCTCCGTCGAGGAGCTGCGCGCGGCCTGCAACGGCCTGAGCGACCCCCTGGAGGCGCTGGAGCTGAGCGTGGAGTCGGTGTGGGACACCCTGCGCCGGCTGGGCGACATGCAGCTCGCCGCGTTCGACCTCCTGGTCCAGGCGCCCCGCACCGACCGGCTGCGCGCGTACCTGCCCGAGCTGTTCACCCGCTACCGCCAGGTCATCCAGGAGCAGATCGACCGGCTGGAGGCGGACGGCCGCGTCCGGCTGCTGGTCGACCGCGAGGTGCTGGTGCCGCTCGTCCTCAACACCGTCCTGGGCTTCGGCCTGTACTACGTCGTGACGCGGGACGACGACTCCTGCGTCCGGGCGCTTTCCGCCTTCCGGCAGCTGGCCGGCAGCCTGCTCGAGCCGGTGCTGCCCCCCCACTCCCTGGAGCCGCAGCCGTGACCGCGACCGCGAACCCGGAGGTCGGCATGCACCTGGCCGGCCTGGAGTCCATCTGGGACGGCGGCCTGCGCGACGCCTACGCGTTCTACCGGGCCCGGGCCGGCACCAGCGCTGCGCTGGCCGCGGCCCTGGTCGAGACGGCGCTCGACCTGCAGCGGCTCGCCAACGGTGCGCCCGACCCGGCCCGGCTGCTGCTCGGCGACCTCTGCCTGGCCCGCGCCTCCCGCCTGCTCGCCGACACGCGTGACCAGGGCCTGCAGGTCGCCTTCGCCGCCGCGGTCGAGCGCGTGGCGGCCGCGGCGGCCGGCGGGCCGGCGGCGCCGCCCCTGCGGCAGCTCCTGCAGGCCGCCGTCGGGAGCGCGCGGTGATCGCCGGTCGCCGCCTGGACGTACCGACCACGCGCCCGACCGAGTTCGTGGACGTCACGGACCGCCTCCAGCGCGAGGTCAGCGCCGTCCGCCTGCTCAACGGCCGCCTCCACATCCACTCGCTGCACACCACGTTCGGGCTCGCCCTCAACGAGAACGAGCCGCTGCTGATGCGCGACCTGGAGACCGCCCTGGAGCGCGTCGCGCCGAGCGGCCTGCCCTACCAGCACGACGACCTGCTGCAGCGCGTGGACGTGGCCGCCGACGAGCCGCGCAACGGGCACGCCCACTGCCGGTCGCTGTTCCTGCTGCCGGCCTGCACGCTGCTGGTCGAGGACGGCCGCCTGGTGCTGGGCCGCTGGCAGTCGGTGTTCGCCATCGAGCTGGATGGGCCGCGCCGGCGCCAGCTGGCGCTGCAGATGGACGGCGACTTCGGCCCCCCGGACGCCAGCGCGCCGTCCGACCTGGAGCTGATCGAGCTGGAGCTGGGCCGCCAGCTCCTGGTGGACCCCGAGCCCGTGCGGTCTCCCATGCGCCGCCTGGTGGAGGCGGGCGGCAAGCGGCTGCGGCCCCTGCTGGCGATGCTGTCGGCGCGGCTCGGGCCGGAGTCCGACCCGCTGCGCGCCGCCGCGCTGGCCGCGGCCATCGAGCTCATCCACGACGCCTCGCTCGTCCACGACGACTACGTGGACGAGTCGGCCACGCGCCGCGGCCACCCCACCGTGGCCGCCCGGGAGGGCGCCTCGCACGCGGTGGCGGTGGGCGACTACTACTTCGCCAAGGCCACCCGCGTGATCGCCCAGCTGGGCAGCGCGGACGTCACCTCGACGATCGCCAGCGCCGTCGAGACCATCTGCCTGGCGCAGATGGACGACGTCCGGCTGCGCGGCATGTACCCGGGCGACCACGCCATGTACCTGCGGGTCGTGCGGGGCAAGACGGCGGCGCTGTTCGCGGCCGCGTGCCGCGCCGGCGCCCAGCTGGGCGGCGCCCCGCCGGCGGTCGTCGACAGCCTCGAGCGCTTCGGCGATCTGCTCGGCGTCGCCTTCCAGATGGCCGACGACCTGCTCGACTACAGCGACCGCTCCGGCAAGCCGATGGGGCAGGACATCCGCCAGCGCACCGTCAGCCTCCCCCTGATCTACGCCACGGAGGACCCCCGGCACGGCGCGCGCGTGCGCGAGCTGCTGGCGGACCGGCTGGACGACGAGCAGGTGCGGGAGGTCCAGGCGCTGGTGGTGGCCAGCGGCGCCCTGGAGCGGGTCGGCGAGGAGGCCCGCGGCCTGGTCGTCACCGCGCTGGGAGAGCTGGAGCAGGTGGAGCTGGACGGCGTGCGCCCGGCGCTGTCGGACCTGGCCCGCTCCACCGTCGACCGCCTGCGCTGAGGGACCGCGCACCGAAGGTCAGACCGGGAAGCGGTCGAGGACCTCCTCGTACCGCTGGTGGGCGTCGGTCAGGGCGAGCCAGCAGCTGCCGGTGCACGACCCGGTCGGCAGGCGCTGCGTCGCCCGGACATCGGCCGCGACTGGGCACCGCCGTCAGTCGCTGCCGACCGCGCGAGCCAGGTAGGCGGCGAGGGCCTCCCGCAGCTCGGACGACCCGGCGCTCGCGCCATAGCCCAGCGCG
>WNGQ01005957.1_pt1 | contig 14039 bp, 13 predicted proteins | sample 5407661 | NCBI WGS metagenome assembly WNGQ01 (sample SAMN13153382, study PRJNA577476) | soil metagenome | isolation source: 60 cm soil or saprolite under Garry oak tree replicate 2 | place: USA:California | collected 2016-06-15
CGCTCGCGTGTAACCCGGAACGACGGCCCGAAGATCGATTGAGCCGCGGTCGCCCCGAGGCAGACCATCAATTTCGGTTTCACCAAACGCAGCTCCGCCTCGAGCCATGGGCGGCATGCTGCAATCTCGCGCGAGTTCGGTTTCTTATGAATCCGGCGTTTCCCGCGCGGTTCCCACTTAAAATGCTTCACCGCATTTGTGACGTAAACCTGGCTTCGATCAATTCCGGCCTCTTCCAGCGCGCGATCCATGATCTTGCCAGCGGGTCCGACGAACGGTTTGCCCTCCACATCTTCGTAATCGCCGGGTTGTTCCCCAACTAGCATCATCGGTGCGTTCTTCGGACCTTCGCCAAACACGGTTTGGGTGGCGCGTTTATAAAGGTGACACGCGGTGCATTTGCGCGCCGCGGCGAGCACTTCAGCCAAGCTCGACGTGTCTGGTGGCCTTGCGGGACGGGCATATTCGTCGTTCTGCGTTGGCATATTCGATTATGAATCGAAACTCGCTGGGTCTTCGTCTTCATTAACTAAATGCCGCGTCTCGAAACACCGCGCCTGGTTCTACGGCCGTTCCGCGAAGAAGATGTCGATCCTTTGGCGAAGCTGATGGCGAACGCGGATTTCATGCGGTTTTCGCTTGGTGTTTTTTCCCGGGAGCAGACCATTGCCTTTCTGGACAAAATCATCGGCTGGCAGCGCGATGGGCTTCCATCTCAATTTGCGGTCATTCATCGCAAGTGTAATCAATTGATTGGCTATTGCGGTTTCTTTCATCAACTGGTCGATGAAACAGAAGAAATTGAAATTGGATATCGGCTCGATCCTGATTATTGGGGCGGGGGACTCGCGACTGAAGCCGCACAAGCCGTGCGGGACCATGCGTTTCGAGTTCTAAAATTGCGGCGCGTGATTTCGCTTATTCATCCCGATAATGTGCCTTCGCGCCGCGTCGCGGAGAAAATTGGAATGAAGATCGAGAAGGAAACAGTTTTTCGTGGATTTTCCACCCTTGTTTTTGCGATTACTTGGGAGCCACGAATGCTTTCGGAGGTGGAGGATGGCGCTGGATGAACTCGCGCGCGAGGGCGCGATAGGCGGTTGCAGCCGCGCCATTGGGAGCGTATTCCAGGATCGATTTGCCGAAGCTCGGCGCTTCGCTCAAACGAACGCTGCGCGGAATGACAGTTTCATAAACACGCTCCCTGAAATGCTGGCGCACCTCCGCCACCACTTGCTCACTAAGATTTGTCCGACCGTCGAACATCGTCATAACAATGCCGCCGAGCTCGAGTCGCGCGTTGGCGCCCGAATCGCGCACCTGTTCAACCAGCCGAACAATCTTTACCAGACCTTCAAGCGCGAAATACTCGCATTGTATCGGGGTCAAAAGTTCATCAGCCGCAGCCAGCGCATTGCTCATCAGAATTCCAAGCGAAGGCGGGCAATCCAATAGAACGAAATCGAAGGTCTCATCGGTATGCAACGGCTTGAGTGTCTCCGCCAAACGTGTGAGGTGGTCCGGCATTCGGGCGATCTCGACCTCGGCTCCGGCAAGATCAATATCGGCGGGCACGATAAAAAGGGCGTCACGCCGCGTGGGGAGGATTTTTTCGGTAATCGATGCGCCGCCGAGCAATGGCTCATAGAGACTGGTTTGCTCTGCTCCTTGCAGGCCGAACGAGCTGGTCGCGTTCGCTTGCGGATCGAGATCGATAAGCAAGATCCGTTGGCCCAGCTCCGCCAGGGCCGAGCCGAGATTGACAGCCGTAGTCGTTTTACCGACGCCGCCTTTCTGATTAGCGATTGCGACGATCTTCATTTACTCGGGAGCGCGCTGCCTACCCGCCTGTGTGCGGGCGCCTCGCGTGCTAATGCCAGTCCGGCTCGGACCGATGGCGCCCTCGCCATCGTGAACTTTTCTTAAGTAACGACGGGCGCAAAACTTCTTTCGGCGAGGCGCCGAAAGCAGCACGCGAGGGCGCCCGCACACAGGCGGGCAAGCTGTGCGCTCCCGTTCGTAATCAGCAATCGCTACAATTCTCATGCTTGCGGAGCAGTCGCTTGCCAATGATGTTGCCCATCGCACCGGACGGAAACTAAAATTTTCGTGAAAGTGTTGAAGCGTTGAAACGTTAATGCGTTCCAGCCATGAAAGCCGCTCCAGTATCGATTGAACCTGCATCGATTCCGAAAGATTTCGGGGTTGAAGAACCAGTTGTGCTGCGCAGCCAGGATGGGCGCGGCGTGGTTACGCTGAGATTGAACCGGCCGCACGCTTTCAACGCCTTGTCGGAGGCGATGTTTGCGGCCTTGCAGCGCGAGTTCGACGCGATTGCCGCCGATGCATCCGTGCGCGTAGTAGTGCTGGGTGCCGAAGGCAAAGCATTTTGCGCCGGGCACGACTTGAAGGAAATGCGGGCGACGCCATCGCTCGATTACTACCAGCGGCTTTTCGCGCAATGCTCGAAAATGATGCTTTCCGTGCAACATCTGCCAGTGCCGGTGATTGCGCGCGTCCACGGCATCGCCACCGCGGCGGGTTGTCAGCTCGTGGCCATGTGCGATCTCGCCGTCGCGTCGAGCACGGCGAAATTCGCCGTCAGCGGCGTGAACCTTGGTCTCTTCTGCTCGGCGCCGGGGGTGGCGCTCTCGCGTAATGTTTTGCGTAAGGCAGCGTTCGAGATGCTCGTCACCGGTGAATTTATCAGTGCCGAAGAGGCGAAGGAACGCGGTCTGATCAACCGGGTTGCAGAGCCGGAACATCTCGACGCCGAGGTCGAGCGGCTCGTCGTCAGCATCGTTTCCAAGCCGCGCATCGCTGTTGCAATGGGGAAAGAACTTTTTTATCGCCAGGCCGAACTAAGTATCGCCGCCGCGTACGAAGCTGCTGAAGAAACGATGGCCTGCAACATGATGGGCGAGGTCGCCCTCGAGGGCGTGCAGGCATTCATCGAAAAACGCCCGCCGCGGTGGAGCCAGGGCGAGCCGCGCTGACTGCCGCGGTTCAACGCTTCAAACGAATCCATGAGAACCAAGCAAGCTTGCGAGAAGGCAACACTCTGGATAGCGCATGCGTCTCGCGTGCTGGTTTCGGCGTCGCGCCGAAACAATCTTTTTTCTAAATGTCGCCCGCAGCCAGGAACCAGAAGTCAAAGGGAAAGTCCGCGACCGCAAGGACGCGGCCGCCAGCACGCGGGACGCGTGCGCTACCCTGACCTTCCGCGTTGATTTCTCCGTGACCTTTACGCTTCAAGAACTAGCTGCGATGTCGGGCGGCGAGTTGAGCGGCGATCCGGCGCTCAAAATCACGGGCGCTGCGTCGCTCGCGGAAGCGACTCCCGGAGAGATCAGCTTTTTTTCCAATCGAAAATACGTCGGACTCCTCCGCAAAACGCGCGCCTCTGCCATTTTCGTTCCGCCTGATTTTGCCGAGCCCATCTCCGCCGCTCAGATTCGCGTCTCAAATCCAGCCAAAGCCTTCGAGAAAGTCGTGCTTAGACTAGCGCCGAAACCGATCACCTTTGCACCTGGAATTCATCCGAGCGCAGTTGTTGATCCGGATGCTCAGATTGGAGCGCGTGTGTCGATCCAGCCGTATGCTGTCATCGAAGCCGGGGCCAGGATCGGTGATGACACGATGATCGGAGCCGGAGCGTACATCGGTCACGAAGTGGGGATTGGAACGGCATGCCTTATTTATCCGCGAGTAACAATTCGCGAGTGGACCCGCATTGGCTCGCGCGTGATCGTTCATAGCGGCGCGGTCATTGGCGCCGACGGTTTTGGGTATGAAGTAATAGATGGCCGGCAGAAAAAAATTCAGCAGCTAGGGATTGTTCAGATCGACGATGATGTCGAGATTGGTGCAAATACCACGATTGACCGCGCCCGGTTTGGCCGGACGTGGATTCAACAAGGTGTGAAGATCGACAATCTTGTGCAGATCGCGCACAACGTTGTCATTGGGAAGAATTCAGTAATCGTGGCGCAGACCGGCATCTCAGGCAGCACCCGCGTGGGGGAACGCGTGACCATGGCCGGGCAGGTAGGCATTGTCGGCCATGTTGAAATCGCCGACGGCACCGTCATTGCGGCGCAGAGCGGAGTCTCCAAGAGCATTCCGGGCGGCGTGTGGTTCGGCTATCCTGCGGGTCCGATCGATGAGGTGAAACAACAAATCGCCTGGATCCGATCGCTGGGAAAACTCTTCGCGCGCGTCAAAGAGATCGAAAAGAAACTCGGATTGTAAGCATAGGTCAATCGTCCTATTCACGCGCGCGTTGCAAGAGCTCGCGCAGGCTGTCGGGAGAGATCCGTTGTGCCCCAGAAGCGTGCACTGTCTCCGCTTCCATGGAATCGGACGTGGCCACCATCAAATCGAATTGTTTCGCGTATTTGCTCGCGAGCCGCTCAATGATGGCATCGGCTGATTGTCCGCTGCGCGAATAAAAGATTTGGACGTCAGCAGGCTCAGAGGTTGCGGTGACTTTCGGGCCTTTCCCGTCAAAAACGATCACCACGCGCACACCAGTCCAATCTTGATACTGGCGCAGCCGCTTAATTAACTCTTCGCGGGCGAGCGAGGAACGTCGCCGATGGAGCTTGCGCAGCTCAGGCCAGGCGAAGATGATGCTGTGTCCATCGACGATTAAATAACGTGTGCGATGGGGCATTGGTAAAAATGCGCTGGCATTATTCCTCAGCCTCGGATTTCGTACGAACGCGGCTACCGCATTATTCGGCCGTGACCGCTTCCTTCTTTGCCCGCGGCTTGGTCGGTTCCCTGCGTGTCGAACGAAGTGACATCTTCTTGCGCTCCAGGTAGGCTTTTCGTCGCCTGCGTTTGGCTCGCGTCCGGAGTTGTTGACCCATGGAGGGTCTATCGGTTGAAACGCCGGGAAACGCAATCTGAATTCGAGCTTTAATCTGACCGAATCCTCCCATGAAACCGAATTGGAATCTACATCTGCGTACAGAAACGGCGCTTTGGAAAGACGCCGCTCCTTGGTGCCCGATGAAACGCAAATTGGAATTTGCATTTGGGCCTGCTTCGCTGTTACAAGAGGGCCTTCCATGGTCCATTCGAGTTCTGCGACTTCGGCGGTCACCCAAAAAAACGTGATTGGCCTTTCAATCCTGTTTCTGGCGCTGGCCGCCATTTTCGGGGCTCTTAACAGCCATAAAGTGAAAGTGCTCCGCACAAACGTGGCGAATGCCGAGGCGGCGAGGCTTGCACTTGCGAATCGGCGGGTAACTCAGCAACAAGGTCTCAAACCAAGAGAAATGACTGGAACCGGGGAAGGAGACAAGGTTTCGGAAGCCGAAAGCAAGCCGGCAAAGGCTGAAGCGGACCTCGCGCAATTGCAGAAAGAAAAAGCCGATCTGCAAACCCGATTGGACGCAAATCAGAGCGAGACCGCTTCGTTGCGAAAACGGGTGGAAGAAGCGGAGAAAGCGGCCAAGCCGTCGGAAACTCCCGCTGCTGCTGCCGCTGGCTCCGTCGCAGAGCTACAGGCGCAACTTGATGACGCTCGTCGTCAACTCGACAGCGCGGAAAAAGAAAAAGTTTTCTTGTCTGAAAAACTTCAGAGCGCCCAAGAGCGCTCCGCTCCGCCTCAGGAAGAGAGAAAACGCCGGGAAACAGGGACCCGCAGAACAGGTGTGCGCGGCACCGTCCTTGCAGTCAATCAGGCGTATAATTTTGTTGTGTTAAATCTTGGCGCTCGGCAGGGGGTCGAACCGAATTCGGAAATGCTTGTTTTGCGGGAAGGCACCCTGATCGGAAAAATTCGTATTTCTTCAGTTGAACCCGCGACCGCTATCGGCGATATCATCACCGGCAGTTTGGCGCGTGGCGTCCAAGTGCAACCTGGAGATATGGTGATTTATGCTGGCACAAGTTCATAAGATTTGGAAAAAGATCGCATCCGCACTGTTATGTGCGCTAGCGCTGACCATCGCCTCATGCGCGAGCACGAACCAACCACCTCGTCTGGTCGATGATCCAGACGATCACGGTGATTCGGCGATTCCTTGGAATAAACAGGAGAAGTGGGAGACGGCCGGTGGTCAGCTCACGGAGTTCACCGACCGGCGATAGCTATAACAGAACAGAGACGGTAACGTGCTGTAGGGTGCGCTCTCCTCACCGCATGGGGGAGCGGAGGGCTGCTTGTGCGCTGGATTGTCCGCTGAGGACAGCGGACGCTACAGCAAAATCAGATCCAAAAACTGGCTGGAATCACAGCGTTCTTTGGCACCACCACGATGCCGTCGCGGATGAAGTAATTGTCCCCGTCAAAATTCGGAGGCTTACCTTCCGGCGTAATTACGACCCCGTCGGCAATCCGTGCGTTCTTGTCAATGATTGCACGGTCGATCACGCAATTGCGCCCGATGCCGATCGGCGGTTGCGCTGATTCGGCGTGTCGATTGTGTTCAAAGTAATCAGCTCCCATTACGATGCTGTTACGTATGGTCGCGCCGCTCTGAATAATGCTACGTATCCCGACAACGCAGCGTTCCAGGTGCGCATCGGAAATGATGCATCCATCTGAAATGATCGCCTGCCGTAGAGTAGCCCCGTTGATTTTGCTGCCGGGCAGGAACCGCGGATGCGTGTAGATCGGCGACTCCGGCTCGAAAAAACTGTAATCGGGGACGATGTCGGTCAGATCAAGATTCGCCTCATAAAAGGCCCGGATGGTTCCGATATCCTCCCAGTAACCTTTAAAAATAAATGCGCTTACGTGCCGGTCTTTGATCGACTGTGGAATGATATGTTTGCCGAAATCGACCAGATCATTCTCCAAACATTCGATCAGCACCCTCCGATTGAAGACGTAGATTCCCATCGACGCCTGAAATAATTCCTCGTCTTCGTTTGAATCGATGGCGCCGAGCAGCTCCCTCTCCATTTTCATTTCGTGCAGCACGGCTTCTTCAGTCGGCTTCTCGACGAAACGCGTAATCCGCCGCTCGACGCCGCTTTGCATGATGCCGAACTCGGGAACCTGATCTCGATTGACCGGTTTGGTGGCCAGCGTGATATCCGCGCCCGAACGAATGTGCTGATGCAGTAGCGCGCGGAAATCCATCCGGTAAAGCTGGTCGCCGCTGAGGATCAGGTAATAATCAAATGGGTGCTCCAGGAAATAGCGCAGGTTTTGCCGCACTGCGTCGGCGGTCCCTTGATACCATTGCGAGCCGGCGGGCGTTTGTTGAGCGGCGAGAATGTCCACAAAGCTGCGCGAGAAATTGTCAAATTTGTAGCTCGCCTGAATATGTCGATGTAACGACATGCTGTTAAACTGGGTCAGCACGTAGATCGAGCGCAGCCCGGAATTCAGGCAATTGCTGATGGAAATATCGACGATGCGATATTTCCCCCCGAGTGGCACCGCGGGTTTGGCACGGTCCTTCGTCAATGGGAACAAACGCGTGCCGGCGCCGCCACCCATGATGATTGCAAGCGTTCGCTGGGTTGTGCCCGGCGGGAGCGCAGCTGCAACCGCAGTCCGGGTTGGGCTCTTTAAAAGCGAATCGCGCTCTGGCTGATCTTGCATGGCTACCAATCAATAATCTAGCCTCAGCGCTTTGCGGCAACTTTTTTGAATCGCCAGAGACGAGTCTCTCACTTGCAGACCTTTCGCGGAGCCGACCCCGGGTTAGAATGACGCCAATTAATGAGCGAATTAACGCAACTCAACGAAATCAAAGTTGCTTTTTCGCATCGATTCCCGTGATTGGCGTTGCACTCGCCTTTCCTCTTTCCCTAAGACGCTGAAATTTTCATCATGCAGGCTGAAATCTTCACACTTTGTGATGCGGCCACAGTGACTGGCGGCAAACTGAACATCTTGGGATCGTTTGACACGATCGGCGCGCATACTTTTCCCTGCAATCATCCGCTATGTGCCGTTGCGTGTAAGTTACGATTTGATGTGGGCGAGGAGGGCCGCCACTGGATCGAGATGCACTTCTGCGATCCGGATATGCGGCCCGTTCTCAAGCCGATACGCCAGGATTTTGAGATTCGGATTCCCGGTAACCAATCGCAGTCGCATATTCACATCTGGCAGCATCTCGGTTTTCATCTTGAGCGTCCTGGCGATTACTATTTCGAGCTCAAGGTCGACGGCGAGACCAAAAGCCGCATCCCTCTGTACGTAGTTCAGGCGCAGTCGCGCTGAGCGTGTAAAGCGGCGGAACTACTGTCGCAGTACAAAACGTGACCGTGTTTGCAAACAGCAGATCACGCGCTTGCGTTGTGGAGTGCGGCGGTGCGCTGCCGCTTCTCGAATGGTCACCTGCTGCGAATCTTGCGGCTGAGAATAGCTGCAATTAGACTCCAACCATGTGTGGAATCGTTGGCTACGTGGGTCGTGCCGAAGCAGCGCCGATTTTACTCGATGGGCTGCGACGTCTTGAGTATCGAGGCTACGACTCCGCCGGCATTGCCGTTGTAGACCGCGGCCATCTCGAGACGCGAAAATGCGCCGGGCGCATCGCGGCGCTCGCCAACTTGATGACGAAGCAGCCCGTTACGGGGTCCTTCGGCGTCAGTCATACACGCTGGGCCACGCACGGAAAAGTGACTGATGAAAATGCGCACCCGCACTTCGACGCCAGCGGAAAACTCGCCCTCGTCCATAACGGAGTGATCGAAAATTATCAGGCGCTCAAGGAACAGTTGATTCAGGATGGCGATACCAATTTTCGCTCGGAAACTGACACCGAAGTGCTCGCCCATCTGATCGGGAAACTCTACGACGAATCGTGCGCGAGCACAGCGGACGCCCCCCAGAAAAAAGCGCGGCTTGTCACCGCCGTTCGCACGGCACTTCAACAAGTAATCGGCACATATGGCATCGCTCTCGTCCATGCGGATGTCCCGGATTTCATGATCGGCGCCCGGCGCGGAAGTCCGCTGGTTCTCGGGGTAGGCAAAAGCGAAAATTTTCTGGCCAGTGATGTGAGCGCGATTGTCGCTTACACGCGGGACGCTGTTTACTTAAACGACTTCGATGTGGTCGCACTGGAGCGAGACAAATTCGAGATTAGCTCCTTGGCCGGAGAGAGCGGCGACCATCGAGTCAGCAAAGTCGAATTCGCGGCCGAGGACATCAAGAAGGGCGATTTCCAGCATTACATGCTCAAGGAAATCTTTGAGCAACCCAACACGGTGCGAGACGCGATGAGAGGCCGTCTCGGCTTGGAAGATTGCACCGCGAAGCTGGGCGGCTTAAACATGACGCCCGCGGAATTGCGCGACGTTGGGCGCATTGTTCTGACCGGTTGCGGCACCGCTCTGCATGCCGGCAGAGTGGGGGAATATTTAATCGAGCGGCTCGCAAATGTTCCCACCGAAGTCGAATTCGCGAGCGAGTTTCGTCACCGCAATACGCCGATGACGCCAGAGACACTCGTGTTCGCCATCAGCCAGAGCGGGGAAACTGCGGACACACTCGGCGCACTGCGTGAAAGCCGGCGCAAAGGTTTTCGCACCTTGGGAATTTGTAACAATGTCGCCAGCACGATCGCGCGCGAAAGCGACGGTGGCGTTTATATGCACGCCGGACCGGAAATCGGCGTGGCAGCCACGAAATCTTTTACTTCGCAGCTTGTCATTCTCACGCTCATTGGTCTGCTCTTCGGCCGGATGCGAAATTTTTCCACTTCTGAAGGAAGCCGGATCATTGAGGCGCTGGAAGCTTTGCCCGAGCAAATCGAGACGGTTTTAAAGCTGAGCGATGAGATCAAAACCATCGCAAAAAAATATACCGGTGTGAACGGGATGCTTTTCTTTGGCCGCCAATTCAATTTTCCGATCGCGCTCGAAGGCGCTCTCAAAATGAAGGAGATCACTTACCTTTTCGCCGAAGGCCATCCGAGTGCGGAGCTCAAGCACGGCATCATCGCGCTGGTGCGCCCGGATCTTCCCTCGGTCTTTATCGCGCCTGACGATGCGGTCTTTTCGAAGAACTTGAACAACATCGAGCAAGTCAAAGCTCGTAAGGGTCCCATCGTTGCGCTCACCAGCGGGAACGGCACGAAGCAGCTCAGGAACGTTGCCGACGAAATTATCTCCGTGCCAGAAGCGCTCGATTGCGTAATGCCGATCCTGGCGGTCGTCCCCCTTCAGCTTTTTGCCTACCATCTTGCGGTCGAGCTTGGCCGCGACGTCGATAAACCGCGCAATCTCGCCAAGAGTGTGACGGTGGAATGATCTGAGTCTGGGGAGCGCACGCGCCTCGCGTGCCGTTTGCGGCGCCCTCGCCGCAAATCCCCAGCGCACGACGTCCCTTAATGGCTGGAGTGTTCCCGGCGATTGGCGAGGGCGCCAATCGCAGCACGCGAGGCGCGTGCGCTCCCCTGACCGGTTCGCCGGCGCTCGGAAACCAAGCGAATACCAAGGATTGCAGTAAATTGTTAGCTCAGGCATCATTGCACTCGTGCCGCAGAGCGAAGACTATGTGCTTGGAATCCTGCAAGAGGGCGGACTGGTCACAATCCCCCAGATTGACAGTGCGCGCTCGCGTCTGAACGGTGCAGCCGGCGTCGTCGATGTCTTGATCAACGACGGAATCGTTTCCGACTCGGATGTCTCGCGCACGCTCGCCGCGCAAGCGCACATGGATTGGATCGATATTTCCTCCATTGTGATTCCGCCGCAGATCATCAATCAAATCCGCGCGGAAGAAGCGCGCCGGTTCAAAGTAATCCCGGTGGCATTCGGTGAGACCGGCCTTGTCGTGGCAGTGGGCAATCCGCTCGACATCGATACGATCGACAGTCTGAGTTTTTTACTTCAACGCGAGTTGGAACTGGTTTGCACGAGCCCGCAGAAAATTCGCGAGGCGCTGATCAAATATTACGGCACGGCGGATGAAGCTGCCGATGTCCTCCAGGAGAGAATTGGAGAAGATATCGATCTGGGCTTGGAAATCGGTGATGGCGCCGATGCCGTGGGCGTGGATGAAGTCGAAGCACCGATTATTCGCCTGGTGTCGATGTTGCTGATCGAGGCGCATCGCGCGGGCGCGAGCGACATTCATCTGGAGCCGCTCGATAAAAAATTCCGCGTCCGGTTTCGCATTGACGGCGTGTTGCAGGAAATGCAGGCGCCTCCCAAGCGCTTGCAATCGGCCATTATCAGCCGGCTCAAGATCATGACTGGCTCGATGAGCATCGCAGAAAAACGTTTGCCGCAAGACGGCCGCATCCAGGTCAAAATCAAGAAAAAGCCGATCGACCTTCGCGTCTCGACGATCCCAACCAATCATGGCGAGAGCGTGGTCATGCGCGTGCTGGATAAGTCCAGCTTGAAGCTTGGTCTGCCGGAGCTTGGATTTTTTTCCGACGATCAGGAAATTTTCGAGCGCCTGATCAAGTTGCCGGACGGAATTCTGCTTGTCACAGGCCCGACTGGCTCCGGGAAGACGACCACGCTTTATGCCTGTCTTCATTACGTCAACAAACCAGACCGCAAGATCATCACCGTAGAAGAGCCGATCGAATATCAGATGACCGGCATCAACCAGGTACCGGTGAATCCGGAGATTGGCATGACCTTTCCCGCCGCGTTGCGCTCTATTCTGCGCCAGGCGCCGAACATCATTATGATTGGCGAGATTCGCGACTTGGAAACAGCGAGTATCGCCACGAATGCCAGCCTGACCGGACACCTCGTTTTCAGCACACTGCACACCAACGACGCTCCTTCTGCCGTCGCTCGTTTGATCGATATCGGTGTTCAGCCGTTTCTTGTTGCTTCCTCGGTGCGCGCGATGATGGCGCAAAGGCTGGTCCGGCGCCTGTGCAACAACTGCAAACAACCGGGGGAACTTACCGAGACGGAGTTGCATGAGGTGCGCCATATGATCAACAAACGCAGCTCGACTTTGATGTTGCGGCAGCGAGCCCGGGAACTGGGCATGCGGACACTGCGTGAAGATGGCGTCCGCAAGGTCCTGGCCGGCCTGACCTCTGCCGAAGAAGTCATTTCCATTACGATAGGGGACGTGAGCTGATCTGATGAAATTTGCGAAACATGTTGCACGAATGGATCTGGGTAGCGCACGCGTCTCGCGTGTTGGTTTCGGCGTCGCGCCGAAACGAACTTTTCTTTGGATCTTGCCAGCACTGGGCGCGGAGAAGCCAGAAGGAAAAGTTCGCGATCGCGAGGACGCAATCGCCAGCAGGCGAGACGCGTGCGCTACCCGTTTCCCGCTTCGACGCTTCAACGTCTAAACGAATCCATGAATAACAAGCAGCTTGCCGAGTTTTTCGTTGAGCAGCATGTCTTGCAGCCGTCGCAAGTAGAAGACGTGCTGAGCGAAGCCGAGTTGAATGGAAAATCGATTGAACAAGCGATGGTCGATGGCGGCTTCGTCGATGAGCTCGGCTTTTATCAAACAATTGCCAATGGGCTTGGCCTCGACTTTATCGATCTAACCGCGCGCGAAATCGCGCCGGAAACGTTGCGTTTTATCCCGAGTGGCCTGGCGCGGCTGCACGGCGCCCTTCCCGTTGAGATGAGCGGTAACGCATTGCGTGTCGCATTGGCGGATCCGCTCGATCACCGGGCCGCAGAGGATCTTCGCTTCGCGCTCGGCAAAGACATACAGGTGGTCGTTTCGCCGCCAGATCAAATCGAAGATCTGATCAAGCAGCATTACGGCACCGACACGACGAGCATGGAGGAAGTTCTCAAGCAGCTCGGCGAAGTTGGAGAGCTTCTGCAATTGCGCGAGGGAGACGGCGAGGCCGCGGTTCAAGCCGAGGCGAATGCAACCCCGATCATTCGTTTTGTCGATCTCATCCTCTACCAGGCGATCCAGGACCGCGCGAGCGACATTCACTTTGAGCCGTTCGAAAACGAATTCAAAATCCGCTATCGCGTCGATGGCGCGCTCTACGAAATGGCGCCCCCGCCCCGCCATCTCGCCCTGCCGGTGATCTCGCGGGTGAAAGTGATGGCAAATATGAATATCGCAGAGAGACGATTACCCCAGGACGGCCGCATCCAAAAAAATATTGCCGGGCGCAGCGTCGACCTTCGAGTTTCAACGTTGCCGACACAATTCGGCGAGAGCCTCGTCCTGCGGGTGCTCGATCGCAGCGTTGTGAATCTCGATCTCGGAGCGCTGGGAATGCCCGATTACATCTACAATTATCTCCTCGAGGTTATCCATCGGCCAAACGGCATCTTTATCGCCACCGGGCCGACCGGTTCTGGAAAGACGACCACGCTGTATTCGTGTCTGCGCAGGATCAACACCATCGATTCGAAGCTGCTGACTGCGGAAGAACCGGTCGAATACGATCTGGAAGGAATTGTGCAAGTGCCGGTGAACGAAGCCATCGGCCTGACGTTTGCGCGCATCTTGCGTTCGTTTCTGCGACAGGACCCGGACCGCATCATGGTGGGCGAGACCCGCGATCTGGAAACGGCGCAGATTGCCATTCAGGCATCGCTGACCGGGCATCTCGTCTTCACGACTTTGCACACCAACGACGCTCCCGGCGCGATTACGCGCTTGATCGACATGGGCGTGGAACCGTTTCTGATCTCATCCACGCTCGAGGCGGTTCTCGGTCAACGTTTGCTGCGCAGCATTTGCCGCCACTGTCGCTCGGCCTATCAGCCTAATGACACGTTGCTTGAGGAACTTGGGATTTCGCGCTGCGACATTGGCGATAACCAGTTTTATTACGGCAAAGGATGTGACGCGTGTAACAACACCGGCTACAAAGGACGAAAAGGGATTTACGAGCTTCTGAAAGTCACCGATCCGATCCGCGAATTGATCAATGAGCGTGCCCCAACCGTCACCTTGAAAGAAAAGGCAATTGAACTGGGAATGGTTACCCTTCGCCAGGATGGTTTGCGCAGCATTTTTGCGGGGGATACTACGATCGAGGAAGTGCTGAAGTACACATAGAAGCGGTTTCAAAAATCGATTTGTAGGGCGTTTCTTTCAAAAGCCCGTCGACGTGCTCCAGGGCAGGCGTTCGCCGCGGCGAATGCCCTAG
>WNGQ01004372.1_pt1 | contig 14038 bp, 11 predicted proteins | sample 5407661 | NCBI WGS metagenome assembly WNGQ01 (sample SAMN13153382, study PRJNA577476) | soil metagenome | isolation source: 60 cm soil or saprolite under Garry oak tree replicate 2 | place: USA:California | collected 2016-06-15
AGCCTCGCCGCATACGAGCAGTACCGTGCCCTGTTCGGCACGGATCCCGAGTTCGTCGCGGCCGATCGGATAAGAGATGAAGAGATGAAAGCGGGTGCGTGCTCCGTTACCAACAAACATTCATGCGCCCATTGCTTCCAGGGCAGTCGCAAGAGGGGGGGCCACATAGCGACAGCTGCCTGCACCAAACCGCCCTTGCGGGCGGCCCCCCGCGCAGATCCCAGCGTGCGGGACTACCGCACTGGGCTCCTGCCTTGGGTGAGTGGCGGTAAAGCGTGCCTCCGGGAAGGATGCATCACGCGGGACCAACTGACCCGCCGTTGCCAGGGTGCCCGGCTGCGCCGGGCGCTGCCGCGGCCAGCCCTCACCCGCCGGCGAGTTCGTCGCCCGCTACCGCAGCGCCGGGCCGGCTAGGGCAAGCTCTCGATGATCTGGATGAGTTCCTCACGGGCGTAGCCATGATGCCGGGCGAGAAGTAGCAGTTCTCGTGCCTTGGCCAGCAGTATGCCGCGTTGCGGGGTGCCTGTTACGGTGATGCCGCGGCCGCGGCGGAACTCAAGCAGGCCCTCGTCGCGCAGCAGCCGCAGCGCGCGCAGCACGGTGTTGCTGTTCACCCCGAGCACGGCGGCCAGGTCCCGCGCCGGGGGCAGCCGTTCGCCCGGCGACGCCTGCCCTTCGGCGATGGCGCGGCGGATCTCGCCGGCGACCTGCTCGTGCAGCGGAGTGGGGTCGGCGTGGTCGACCGCGGCACCGATCGTACCGGTCATGCTAGTCATAGTAGCTCTATACTCGTGTAGTGAGTTTGCTTCAACGGCGGGACGCCGGGCCCGGCAGCGCCGCTGAACATGCCGGGCTGGCCGGTCTGGTGCCCGCGCCCGCTGATCCCGAGGTTGTGATTCGGCAGGCCCGGGCGCGGCAGCGTCGCCGCAGGCGCCGGGTCATGGTCGTTGTGGTGGTGGCCGCGATGACCGGCGGTGGGGTCTTCTTGGCCGTCGGCCGGCCTGGCAGGGCAGAGCCGGCCGGTACGGGGCCGCGCGCCGTGCGGCCGGCCAGCCCGGTGCCCAGCGTGAACGCGGCGGCCTTCGCCGGCCACGGCGAGCTGGCATTTGTCTCCCGCGGGACCTTGTGGGTGCTCGATGGTGCGGCCGGGACGTTGCGCCGGGTGCCGGCCCCGGGGGTGGTGCCGGCCGACCCGGTGTTCTCGCGGGACGGGCGGTGGCTGGCCTTCCTGGGGGCGGCCAGCCGCCATTCGGCGGGGAGCGCGCCGTACACGCTGTGGCTGGCCTCAGGCGACGGCGGCGGGGCGCGTCAGGTGCGGGGCCTGGCCCCGGAACGGCTGCTGGGCTGGAGCCCGGCCAGCGACGTGCTCGCGGTGACCGCCGGGCCGTTGTCTGCCACGGCACCCTACGGGCTGGCGACCACGGTCTGGCTTGTCTCACCGGCTGGCCCGGCGCGCAGGCTGGTAGGTGCCGCGGGCATCGAGTCCGCGGCCTGGTCACCCGATGGCGGCAGCGTTGCGGTGGCCACGGCGGGTGCTTCGGCCAGCGAGCTGGCTAGCTACCCGGTGACGGGCGGCCGCCCGGCGCCTTGGCTGAGGCTGAGGGCCAGCGGCAGCGTGCCGGGCGGCATGAACTACCTCATCGACCCGGCCGGCTGGTGGCCGCAGCGGGGGATCGGTTTTTGGGCGCTTGCGGACAGTGCGTCCCTGAGCGCCGACCAGGTCCCGTTCTATGTGATCAGCGCGCCGGGCGCCCGGCCGCGGCGGCTCGGCTACACCCTGTCCGGGGGTACCACCGACGCGGTCGCCGCGGCGGCGAGCGGCTGGCTGGCCATCGCCGACGAGCCGCCCGGCGCCAGCGGAGGACGGGTCATCTGGCAGGGCAGCCGGGTCGAGGCCTGTGGCCCGGCAACCGCGCGGTGCACCGGCATCTCGTCGCCGCCGTCCACCGTGACCCTCGATCCGGCGTGGTCGCCGGACGGCGCGACGCTGGCCTTCGTGCGAGCGCCGTGGCGGAGCTCGCCTGCGTTCCCGCAGCGCGCGGTGACCGCCTGGTACGGCGCGCATCAGCTCTGGCTGTACCAGCCGGCCGGGCGCGCACTGCGCAGGCTGGTTGCCAGCGGGGCCAGCGTGCCGGTCTGGTCCGCCGACGGCAAGAGCCTGCTGTATGCCGCCCGGGACGGCATCTGGCTGCTGCCGCGGCTGAACGGGCATCCCGCCCGGATCGCCGATCCGCTGTTCCGGCCCGGCCGCTGGCCGGACTACTACGGCCAGGTCGGCTGGGCTGCGCAGTTCGCCTGGTGGTCCCGCTAGGCCCGGCCGCCGGAGGGCCGGCCGGGGCCGAAGGTCCCGGCAGCGACGGGACCAGCTTCCCTTGCCCTTTCCGCCATGATGCTATAAAAATTAGCTTCATAGGCACCAAATGCTTCCGCGAGGAGATAAGCCAATGAGACCGAGAGTGCTTTATGCGAGTGTGGCGCTTGCGGCGGTCACGGCGGGGGCGCTGGCAGGCGTGCTGGCGTTCACGCCCACAGCTTCACGGGCGGCCGCACCGCAGCCGGCCACGGCCACGGCCCACCTGGGCAGCTGCCCCGGCAACATTCACGCCCTGCCCGCCGACGCGGTGGCACGGGCGGCCGACCAGGCCCGCATCCAGGCGCCCTACCTGTTCCGGGGCTTCGGCCCGGCCGTGGTGGAGCTGGCATGGCTAGCGAAGTTCAGGCTGAACGTGTGGGCAGCCGCCCCATTTAACTGCAGCAACCTGGTACGCCAGCGGACCGTGGTGGTGGATCTGCTGTTCCCGAAGATGCTGCCGAGCGCGTCATTGTCTGAGGCCGTGGTCTTGGTCTCCCTCTTCAACACCGGATACCGGGTCTGGGAGGTGGCCCACTGATCGTCGATCCCGCGCAGCGTCGACGCGTTCACCTGCCAGGGCGGCAGGGCTTGGTGCGGGTGGCCGAAGATCAGGCCCACCTTGGCCGGGCCGGTCAGGATCAGCATGTAGCACCACGTGCGGCTGAGCCGGTCCCACTGCGCCACGACCGGGCGCAGCGGCCGGACCGTCCGGGGAAGTGCGTGGCGGACCTCGTCGAACCTGGCCGCTGTGACCTCGAAGTCCCAGTCCGAGAGCGGCCCCGCACGGCCGGCGGCGCGCGATCCGGTCAGCTCGACCCTCCGGATCCTCGCATCGGCGGCCAGCGCGCACATCACGTCATCGGGCAAGATCGCGGGCTCCGCTGAATCGGGCACGAAGCGATTGTTCCCGTCCGCTGCGCCATCCGCTCATGCCGCATACGGCGCGCGTCAAGTCATGCAGGATCTGGCCACCGGCGGCCGAGGCGTCCCTCGCATCATCGACGGGCACCATTGCCCGGCGGCGACCCAGGCCAGTCACGCCGCGCCGAGTCGGCGGTCGGCATCGGCTACGTCGATCGACAGCGTCACGCTGAGTGACGGCGGATGTCAGGGAGGAACGCGCAGTGCCGCCGATATGGTCGGCAGTCCGGTCGTTGGCTTGGCCATCGGGGGTAGCGCCCGAACGGTTATTCGGCGCGTAGGGCGGTGGTGGTCGGCGAGGCGGCGGCCCAGGTGGCTGGCCCAAGTGCGCCGATGACGGCGATGGCGAGCCCGGCGATGGCGAGCAGGGTGAGCCCGCCGGGGGTGTAGACGTGTACGAGGCTGCCCGGCGGGATGCTGAGGGTTTGCGGCTGCCCTGCCTGGTCGGCAGCGATGGCGTGCATGACGGCGTTTTGCAGGGCTATCCCGGCGGGCAGGGCGATGGCCGCGGCGGCGATGGCGGGGGCGATGGCCCAGCAGGTGACCATGGCGATGGTCTGCCGGGGGGTCATCCCGACCGCCTTGCAGACGCCGAGGTCGTGGACGCGCTCGCGGGTAAGCATCAGCGTCGCGTTCAGCACGCCGAGCCCGGCCAGCACCGCGACCAGGATGGTGAGCAACTGGATGAGGGAGGTGTCGATGTCCCCGTAGAGGCCGACGCTCCCGCTCTGTCCCGGCACGATGACTTCCACGTCGTAGCCGTGGCCCAGGGTCTTGCCCAGCGCCGCCGCGTAGGCGGGGGGTTTGACGCCGGGTTGCAGCGTGACGATGTACTGGCGGACGGTCAGGCCGGTCGCGCCGCGGAGAGTTTGCCAGCTGGTGAGCAGAGCCCCGGTGATGTCGCCTGGGTCGTAGACCGTGCCGGTGATGGTGACGGTGGCGGTTGTGCCGCCGACGGTGATGTGGATGGCCTGCCCCGTGGTCAGGCCCGCCGTGGCGGGGTAGGCGGTGTTGACGACCACCTGGCCGGGGCGGGTGTACCAGTGCCCGCTGAGGAGGTCCCAGCCGAGCGCGGCGGCGTCGCCCTGGAAGGCGGTGATGGGGACGTGCTGGCCCACGCCGGGCACGCTGGCGTCCCACGGAGAGCTGGTGGCCTGCCGGAACGGCCGGGGCAGGGTGGTCGCCATCGCCGCGTAGCTGGCCGTGCCGGGCTGGGTGGCCAGCGCGGCGGCCAGCGTGTGCTGCTGGCTGGGCGTGTACGCCTGCGGGGTTCCCGGCCGGCCGGCGTAGACCACGACCGCATGGTGCCACTGGTCGCCGCCGTGGCTGATCTTGGCGAGGGAGGTGTCCAGGCCGGTGGCGAGCACCACGGCGGTCAGCCCGAAGGTGATCGCGGCGAGGGTGACCGCGGAGCGGGCGGGGCGGGCCAGCGGGGCGGCCAGCCCGGCGGTCACCGGCCGCGGCAGCGGCATCCGGGCCGCTAGCCGGTGGGCGCCGTAGCCGCGGCCGGCCGGGGGGGCCTGCCCGGCGGCGATCGCCTGCACCGCGCTCAGCCGCCCGGCCCGGATGGCGGGCAGCGCCGCGGCCAGCCCGGTTAGTGCCAGCATCCCTGCTGGCACCACGATGTCGATCCACACCGGCACCGTCACGGTGATGTTGAACAAGGTGCTGCCGCCGTTGACCAGCGGCAGCGCTCGCCAGACGCCCACCGCCGTGCCCGCGATCGCCCCGGCCAGGGCGGGCAGGCCGATCTGGGCCAGGTAGGCGGCGGTGACCTGGGCGGGGGTGAAGCCGATGGATTTGAGCACGCCGATCCGCCGGTAGCTGGCGAGCACCGCAGCGGCGACCACGCTGGCGGTGATCAGCACCGCCAGCACCAGGCCGATGACCGCGAAGGCGACCACGAACGGCGTGTTGATCCCCTGCGCGGCGGCGATCAGGCTGTTCGAATACACCCAGGACACCCAGCTGTCCACCGCGACGGCCGGTAGCGCGGCCTTGAGTGCGGCCAGGTCCGCGCTGACCTGAGTGGCGGTGGCGGCGCTGGTGAAGGTGTAGAGCATCTGCTGCTGGGCGGGCGCGCCCGCCGGGCGCAGCGCGGCGATCTGGCTGGGGACCACCCAGGCGGCCTCATCCCGCCCGATCGAGGAGGCATAGCCCACCACCGTGAGCGTCGGCTTGCCCGGTGCACTGGCCACGGTGACTGCGGCGCCGATCGGCGCCGGGATCGGTACGAGATGGGGGTCGATGTCGATCTCGCCCTGGCGGGTGGCCCACCGGCCCTGCTGCAGCGCGAGGTCGTCGAGGGGGCCGGAGGGCGCCACGCGGCCGACCACGCCCAGTGGCTTGTCCGGTGTTACAGCCCCCGGGTTGAACTGCCCGCGGGGGACCGCCAGCCGGGAGATCTTGCTGTGGCCGGGCCGTTGCCCGGAGGCGTGCGCCGGGGTGAGCGTGATGTAGGTCATGGGGCAGGGGCCGGCGGCCTGGGTCACCCCCGGCAGCTGGCGGGTCTTCGCCAGCTGGGCTGGCGTGACCTTGGCGGTGTCGACGGTCACGGCCAGCTGGGCGCCGTGGGATCGGGTGAACGCGGTCAGGAACAGCTCGTTGGAGCTGGTGGCCAGGGTCAGCCCGAGCAGGGCAGCGGCCGTGCCCGCGGCCAGCACCAGGAAGATCACCACGGTTGGCACCAGCCGCCTGGTCGCCCCGGCCGAGGCGGCCCGCAGTACCGCCCCGCCGGTCACGGCCGCGCCCCCGCGCCCGGCCGTCTGCCCGTGTCAGCAGTGCCGCCTGCGGTGGCGGTGTCGCCGGCGATCCGGCCATCCAGCAGCCGCACCGTCCGGTGCGCGTAGCGGGCGGCCAGGTCCGGGCTGTGGGTGACCAGTACCAGGGTCTGGCCGGCGGCGTTGAGGTCCAGCAGCAGCTGGCCGATCTCCTCCCCGGTTGCGGTGTCGACCGCTCCGGTCGGCTCGTCGGCCAGCAGCACCGCTGGGTCGTTGATGAGGGAACGGGCGATCGCCACCCGCTGCCGCTCACCCCCCGACAGCCGCCCCGGGTAGGAGTCCTTGTACCGGGCGATCCCGAGCTGGCCCAGCAGCTCACCGCATCGGGCCCGGGCCCTGCGGCGCGGGGTGCCGGTAAGCTGGGCGGGCAGCAGCACATTGTCGGCCACGGTCAGGTCGTCCAGCAGGTTGAAGAACTGGAAGATCATGCCCACCTGGCGGCGCCGGTAGCGGGCCAGCCTGGTCTCCGACAGCGTGTCCACCCGCTGCCCGGCCACCGTGACCGCGCCGCCGGTGGGCTTGTCCAGCCCGGCCACCAGGTTCAGCAGCGTCGACTTCCCGCTCCCCGACGGGCCCATCACCGCCACCGCCTCACCCGCCGCAACCTCCAGGGTGACGCGCTCCAGCGCGGGCGCGCCGCCCGCGGCGTAGCGTTTGGTCACTTCACTCAGCTCGATCAGCGCATTCATGACCAGCAGGCCTTTCCGGAGTCGTTTGTCGTGGTCAGATCTAGCGGGCGGGGGGGTGACAGCACGGTCACGGAAGCTGTGACCTGGCTGTCACCGACTCATTCGGCACGCAGGGCGGTGGTGGTCTTGGTAGTGGCGGCCCAGATCGCGGGCCCGAGCGCGCCGGCCAGTGCGATGGCCAGCCCGGCCAGTACCAGCAGGACGAACTCGCCGGGGGTGTAAGGGTTCTGGCCGGCGATGCTGAGCGGGCCGGAGAAGAGAGATTGGCCGGGCCGCTGCCCACTGCCGGGCGGGCCGGCATTGATCACGGTTTTGCCGTGGCGGGTATACCGCACCGCCCCGCCGGGAGCGGCGCGGGGTTGCTGGCGCGGCGGGCGGGCGTTTCCCGCGGCTTGGCCGCGAGGGCCGGGTAGGAGGGGGGCGTTTTCGGCTGGGCCTGCCTGTGCGCTGACGATGGCCCGGGCGACAACCGGTTCCAGTGCCACACCGGTGGGCAGGGCGATGGCCGCGGCAATGATGGCGGGGGCGATGGCCCAGCAGCTGACCATGGTGATGACCTGCCGGGGTGTCATCCCGAGCGCTTTGTGTATCCCCAGGTCGCGGACTTTCTCCCGGGCCTGCATCAGCAGCGTGGCGAAGACGCCGATGGCGGCTAGGACGACCACCAGCCAGGTCAGCCGCTGGAACAGCGCGCGGGCTATGTATGCCTGGCCGATGCTGAGCACGATCTTGGTGATCTGGGAGCTGAGGCCCACGGCAAGGACGGCCCCGGTCAGCCCGATGGTGATCGTGGCCAGGGTGGCTGCCGACCGGGCGGGGCGGGCCAGCGGGGTGGCCAGCCCGGCGGTGACCGGGCGGGGCAGCGGCAGCCTGCCAGCCAGCCGCTGAGCGGCGTGCCCACGGGCGGCCCGCGGCGCCTGCCCGGCGGTGATCGCCTGCACCGCTGGCAGCCGCCCCGCCCGCACGGCGGGCAGCAGGGCAGCCAGCCCGGCCAGTGTCAGCATCCAGGCCGGCGCTGCGATATCGATCCAGACGGGAATGGCCACGGTGACCTTGAAAAGCGAGCGCTCCTGGATCTGGGGCAGCGCCCACAGGCTGCCGAGCACCGTTCCAGCCAGCGACCCGGCCAGGGCCGGGACCCCGAGCTGGGCCAGATAGGTGGCGGCGATCTGGGCCGGGGTGAAGCCGATGTTCTTGAGCACACCGATCCGGCGGTAGCCTGCCATCACCGCGGCCGCGACGGCGCTCGCGATGATCACCGCCGCGAGCAGCAGGGCCATGACGGCGTACGGGATGGCAGACGATGTCTTGATCCCCTGGCCCAGGATCTCCAGGCCGGCGGAGGGCAGTGCGGTGGCGCCGCCGATGATCGCCCCGGCTGGCAGCGCCGCCCGCAGTTCGCCCAGGTCCGCGCGGACTTGGGCGACGGTGGCTGCGTGGCGGAAGGTGTAGAGCATCTGGTACTGCCTGGGTGCGCCGGCCTTTTCCAGGGCGGTGATCTCGCTGGGCACGGCCCAGGCATTCTGCGTCTCGTCCTGCGCGGGCAGCGAGGCCCAGCCGACGATGGCGAGCTTCGGCTTGCCCGCCAGGCTGGTCACGCTGATGGTGGTCAGCTGGCCGACCGAGCCGCGGGTACCGGAGAGGTCGTTCTGGTCGATCTCGCCTGGCCGGGCAGGCCACCGGCCGGATTTCTGGGTGATCTCATCCAGCGGGCCCGACCGCGAGGCCCGGCCCACCACGGTCAGCGGGCCGGAAACGGGCTGGCCCCCCTGGTAGCCGGGCGTTGCCGGGATGGTGACGCTGACCGTGGTCGCGGGATAACCGACAGCCTTGGTCACCCCCGGCAGGTGGCCGGTGGCGGTGAGCTGGGCGCTGGTCACCTTCGTGGCGTCGATCGTCACCGCGAGGTCCGCGGTGTGGTTGCGGGTGGACACTGCCTGGAACGCCCGGGTGGGGGTGGCGGCCAGGGTCAGCCCGACCAGAGCGGCCGTGGTGGCCATGGCCAGCACCACGAAGATCACCACGGTCTGCACCAGCCGCCGGGCAGCGCCCGCCGACGCCGCCTTGAGCACCGCCCGGCCGGTCACCGCTGCACCAACCTGGCCGGTCCCGGCTGGACCGCCGCGGCCGGCCACCACCACACCACCTGCCACGCCAGTCCCATGCCGCAGGCTTTCGCCGCCGCCTGGAACTGGAGCGTGTGCGGGTCGAGGCCGATGGCCGTGAAGTCAGGCTCGTGGAGGCCGCCGTCGAGGGCCCCCGGGGAGGGATAGCTGGTGATCCCGTGCACGCGCATGCACTCCGACTGCTTCAGCCCCTGCAGAGCCGCCGCCCGGTAGCGCGCCGCGGACCCCCCGCCGATGACCGCCAGCTTCAGGCAGGCGCGGAACGCCGCGTCATAACCAGGGGCGGTCAGCATCCCGGCGGGCGGGCTCACCGGGTGGACCAGACTGCCCCCGGGCCCCTGCTTGAGGATGGGGAAGTCCGGCACCCCGTGCGAGCGCATGCACCGCGAATAGGTGAGCGACTGCTGGTACAGCCGGCTCGGCGACGCCGCGGGCCCGGGGGAGCCGCCGCCGCAGGCCGCGGCCAGCAGCACGGTCCCGGCCGACATCACGGCGAGCCAGGCCGCCCGCTGCCAGCTGCCCAGGCCACATGACCGCGCCCGGCGGGCGGACCGGGCCGCCCGGCTGCTCACCCGTGACCGCCGCGCAGCCCTGGCTCCCTGGCCGCCGGCCCTGGTAGTGCTCATTGCCGCTGTGCCGCCTTTCGTCATGATCCGGGGGCATAAACCCAGCAGGTCCGCTGCGCGGCCTGGAACTGGCTGGAGCCGGGGTTGACGCCTGGGCCGGGGCTGGGGAAACCGGCCCCGTAGGGCCCGGCGACCGGGCTGGGGAAGTGGGTGATCCCGTGCGTGCGCATGCATGCGGCCAGCCTCTGCAGGTGGGAGCGCAGCGCGTTGATCTGCGCTGCGGTATACGGGAGCTGCCGGGGTGCCAGATGCTGGCAGGCTGTCAGCGCCGCCTGCCAGCCCGGGCCGTGCTCGGCCGCCAGGATCTGCGGGGTGATCTTGTAGGTGTTCGGGTTGTCCCACACGCCCTGGGGTACCTCGGAGGGTTCGGGCCAGAACGGCGCCCCGTGCGAGCGCATGCACTGCGAGTACGCGTGGTATTGCTGATAGTCCGGCGGGTGCGACGGGGATGACCCGGCGGGGCTGGATCCGCCGCTGCCGCAGGCCGCCGCCAGCACAGCGACCCCGGCCGTGACGGCGGCCAGCACGCCCGCCTGCCCTCGCGGGCGCTGCTGGGGCGTACAGCAGTGGCTGACGGTGGTTCCGTTCATCACCTTGTCCTTGTTGTCGTGCGGGACCTGCCCGCCGGTGCCTGGGCCGCCACGGTCGTGGCTGGTGCCGACGCTGGCCAGGTTTACTGGGCGGCAGGTGACAGCACGGTCACAGGCTTTGTGACCTGGCTGTCACCTGGTGGCTGGCATCCTGGCAGCGAGGATCCGCCTGAGCTGGCCAGACAGCCGGGCAGGTGCGACCGGGAGTGAGCATGAGAGTGCTGGTGGTGGAAGACCACAGGCGGCTCGCCGAGGCGGTGGCGGGCGGGCTGCGCGATGAGGGCATGGCCGTCGATGTGGCCTTCGACGGGCAAGACGCGCTGGATCATGTGGCCCTGGCCCGCTACGACGTGATCGTGCTGGACCGGGACCTGCCCGGGGTGCACGGCGACCAGGTCTGCGCGGATCTGGCCGGGCGCCGGTGCCCGAGCCGGGTGCTAATGCTGACCGCCGCCATCACCATCGCCGACCGGGTCGAGGGCCTGGGCCTGGGTGCGGATGATTACCTGCCCAAGCCGTTCGACTTCGCCGAGCTGGTGGCCCGGATCCGGGCGCTGGCCCGCCGCGCCGCCGTCCCGCTCCCCCCGGTCCTCACCCACGGCGACCTGTCGGCCGACCCCGCTAAGCGGGTCGCCGTCCGCGGCGGGCGGCGGCTGGCCCTGACCGCCAAGGAGTTCGCGGTGCTGGAATGCCTGCTCGCCGCCGACGGAACACTGGTGACGGCCGAGGAACTGCTGGAACGGGTGTGGGATGAGAACGCCGACCTGTTCACCACCACCGTCAAGACCACCATCGGCCGGCTGCGCGCCAAGCTGGGCGACCCGCCGCTCATCCACACCGTCCGGGAAGGCGGCTACCGGATCGGGGAATCACCATGACCGGCCTGGCGGCCCGGCTGGCTGCCCCCCTCTCCCGGCTCCGGCGGCCCCGGCCGACCGCCCGGCTCCGCCTGACGTTGCTGTACGGCTGCCTGTTCACGCTGGCCGGCGCCGCCCTGCTCGGCTTCACCTACTGGTTGTTCGACCGGGCCACCAACGATGGCAAGAGAATCCTCCCGGTACTGGCGCCGGGACAGAGGAGTATCGAGTGCCTGCAGAAAGACCACCACTGCATGCGGCTCCTCCGCGCCTGGCGGGACCAGTACGCGGCCGGCCTGCTGCACACGCTGCTGGCCCAGTCCGGCATCGCACTGGCCGTCATGGCCGCCCTCGCCTTCGCCCTCGGCTGGCTAGTCGCCGGGCGGGTCCTGCGGCCGGTCCGCACCATCACCGCTACCGCCCGGGCGATCTCCGCCACCAGCCTGCACGAGCGGCTCCCCCTCACCGGGCCTGACGACGAATTCACAGAACTCGCCGCCACCCTCAACGACCTGCTGGCCCGCCTGGAAGCCTCCTTCACCGCCCAGCGGCACTTCGTCGCCAACGCCTCCCACGAACTACGCACCCCGCTCACCCTCGACCGCACCCTGCTGCAGCTAGCGCTGCGCAACCCCCGCACGAGCGTCGAGCAGTGGCGCACCACCGGCCAGGAACTCCTCGAATCCGGCCAGCAGCAGGAACGCCTCCTGGAGGCACTGCTCACCCTGGCCACCAGCGAAGGCGGCATCAGCAACCGCGAACCCGCCGACCTGTCCGATGCCGCCGCCGCCAGCCTGCACGCCACCTGCCCCGAGGCCGACCGGCAGCGGGTGCGCGTGGAGACCTCGCTGCACCCCGCGCCCGTGCTCGGCGACCCCCACCTGATCGAGCGGCTTGCCGCCAACCTGCTCGACAACGCGGTGCGCCACAACACCATGGGCGGGACGGTGCAGCTCAGCACCGGCCAGCAAGACGGCCGCGCTGTCATCTCCGTGATCAACACCGGCCCGGTGATCCCGCCCGCCGAGGTCACCCGGCTGTTCCGGCCCTTCGAGCGCCTGGCCGCGCCCCGCGCCAGCAACGGCAACGGGCACGGGCTCGGCCTGTCCATCGTCGCCGCCATCGCCGACGCCCACGGCGCCGCAATCGCCGCCCATGCCCGCCCCGAAGGCGGCCTGCGCATCCAGGTCAGCTTCCCCCGCCAGCCATCCGATACCACCCGGGCCGCAGAGCCCTACCGGCTCCAAAAGACGTAAGGTCCGTGCACATAAGGAGCTGATCTGCGTGCCGTGTCTTCGCCGTACGCAGTCCGGCGAAGACACGCCTATTCGGCAGGGATCTGCGCTAACTGCGCAGCTCCAGGACCCCTGCGCACGTTCACCTGCGTGACGGCCGACACTGTCCGGGCTTGATTGGCTGTCGACGGGCAATGCCTTATGGATGGCCGCAACTTGACTGGAGCGATCGAGAGCGGCCAACTGGGGGCGGGAAAACTAATCGGCTGTGGTTGCCGGGCCCACAGAATGCCCCACAGAGCGCCAGCGAATGAGGGTTCTGACACAAGAAACCCACAGATCATACGGACGTAGGCGAACCTGGGCGGACCAGCGGTAGCATGGCTGCGTTGGTTCACTGACCAGCGGTTACGCTGGTGAGCTGGGCTTTCACGCGGCCTCTGGAAAATGGTCCCGGCAAGGGAAAAACCGGCTGAAAAGCGGAAGGTCGGCGGTTCGACCCCGCCCCTGACCACCACGAGGTCTTCACGTTTGACCTGGCTTTATGTTCACGCTTTCGGATCGCTATCAGCACTTTGGATCGTCACCTCCTTGGTGCCCCTGCTGCGCAGCCGCGAGACGCCGGCCTTGCGCCTAATCGTCGTCCTGCTCGTGCGTGATGTACGTCGCCCCGGCTGCGGGATGGGGAGGCCTCCCCAAATCCGCATCCGTGAAGGCAACTTTGGACTCTTAGCACTCATAGGTCCTTAACCGTTGAGCAAGCGCGGGGGACACCGCGCACCAGATCACAAGGAGAAGGCCAATGAAACCTCGGACATGGATCAGAAACCGCGGCGCGCAGCACTGCTGCACCCGAGACCGCGCCACCTAGCCCTAGCCGCCGCCGTGTGCCCGGTGATCCTAGCCTCCGCCTGCGCCAGCCAGGCCCCGCCGCGCGCTGCCGTCGCGAGCCCGCACCCGCCAGCCGCCGCGGCCGCGGACACGGCCGGGCCCTCCAGCTCGCCTCCCGCTGGCGGCGCCGCCAGCCCGGCGCCGGCCGCCGCCGGCGCGGCGCCTGCCCGGTGCCACGCTGCCGGGAGCACAACCTCGCCGCCGGTGTGAGCAGATACAACGTCGGGGGCGGCCAATGGGGCATGCTCATCACGCTAACCAATGCCGGCACGGCGTCCTGTTCCATGTACGGCTATCCCGGCCTGGGCCTGCAAGACGGTGCCCACCACGTCCTGCACTCGCAGACGCACTGGGGCGCGACCTACTTCGCGCACGACCCCGGCCCGAGCCTGATCGTGCTGGCACCGGGACAGGCCGCCAGCGCCAGCGTCGCCCGCCCGGCCAGGGTAAGCGCGAAGCCCGCCCCAGCAGGCTGGCTGCGCTAGCCCCCGCCAGCAGCACCGTCGCGGCGCCGCGTGTTGGGTCCTGGCAGGTGGTTGCTCAGCGCGTGAGCTGCTGGCTTGGGTGATGATCGGCCAGGTAGTCAGCAGGAAGGTGAGCGCGGCGGCGTCCCAGCCCCCGGCCACAGCCAGCCTCCACGTCACGAACCGCAGGAGAACAAGGGCGGCGATCAATCCGATGGCGAGCACTGTGACGGCTCGCCGCAGGTCTGGGGCGTGCCAGCCGGTCCCTGGCGGCCTCCGCCGCGCTGGCTGCTGGCCGTTCGAAGTTCTCCAGGTTCCACGTCATGACAGTGAGCATGACCCGCCACCCCCCGCTCCGCCGCCCGATGGCGGCTCCTCCGGCGGCTCATCCAGCCCCGGGCCGATATGACCTTCCCGGCCCGGTCAACGGTCACGTCAACGGCCGGAGCAGGAACGATGGTTGTTCCCGGCCCGCCGCTGTTCGGCACCTGGCCGCAGGCATGGTG